>ENA-ORNT01000017-ORNT01000017.1-human-gut-metagenome-genome-assembly--contig:-NODE-17-length-109522-cov-4.956224_pt1 | contig 109522 bp, 101 predicted proteins | sample MGYA00242120_ERZ509032 | MGnify/ENA primary metagenome ERZ509032 (study PRJEB26280, sample SAMEA2338729) | human gut metagenome | biome: human gut; feature: human-associated habitat; material: faeces...
CCGAAACGGCCATCGCCTCAGCCACTTGCGAAATGACTGTGTTGTCATAGAGCACATCATCTGAATGGACCAGTCCTATGACATCGCCCGTGGCCAGGCGTAAGCCTTTGTTAATGGCCTCGTACATGCCGTGGTCGGGCTCGCTAACCAGGTGGGAAATATGGTCTCTATACCGGTTGATGACATCGAGTGTACCATCGGTAGACCCTCCATCGACCACGATATACTCGATGTCGGCATAATCCTGACGGATTACGCTCTCTATCGCCCTGCCTATAGTGTGGACGCGATTGAGACAAGTGGTTATGATGGTAACTTTCATCCTGACGACTTTGGATAGGTTTATACTTTCAACTTGGATATGGATATGCGCTTGATTTCTTCCTCAATGGCTTTGGGATCATTACCGCAACGTTTCTTGACCTCATAGACTTTGGCATCGGCAAGAGTACGATACCACCATCCTTGCAGAAAATGCCAGAGAAATCCCTCCTTGCCATCGAGGAAACCCAATCGGAAGAAATAACGATAAACAAACAGGGCAAAAGCACGCCAGAACAATGGGAGACGGGCGTATTTGAGTTTCTTGGCACGTACACCGGCTGAATGGGTGCCAATATTAAGAATCTGTTGGGGGCTGTGCTTCTGACACTCTATGGTCAGCAGTTCGATGGCTTCGCGCGTGGCATACCAGTTGTGCTTGGCCGTCCACTCGGTAAGCGTCATCAGGCTGGCATTGTAGAAGGGATATGTCATATCGGCCGTCGTACCCTCCGTGAGATAGATATGTTCGTCCATCAGCTTGTCCTCTATTCTCGCCTTGCCATACCTGAACAGGCGCAACAGTACCAACGGGATGATGCCATGATTGATTTCACGGCCCATGAAATTATAGAGACATCTCAGAGTATAGCCATTGACTCCCGAAGGGGTGGCAGGCAATCGGCGTTCTAACTCGTCTATCAGCTTGTCAGTGAGATATTCGTCGGCATCCAATCGTAAGACCCACTCAGTGGTAATAGGAAGATTGTCCAACGCCCACTGAAACTGCTTGGCATGCGACTGAAACTCATGCCTCACGGCTACAGCTCCCATCTCCGTGGCCAGTTCTACCGTGCGGTCTGTACTGAAACTGTCGACAACATACACCGTACGGGCAAACTTCTGGGCATTCTGCATTACCCTTGCGATATGCCGCTCTTCGTTGAGCGTAAGGATGATTACGGATATATCTTGCATAGAGTCAGCTGTTTAATACACGTTTCTTGATAAATCGGGCAGGATTGCCACCTACTACGGTCCATGCCTCGACATCTCTGAACACACAGGCCCGAGCTCCCACTACGGCACCCTCGCCAATGGTCACCCCTTTACCGATAAAACACCCCGCAGCCACCCACACGGAATGTTCTATCCGGATGGGGGCGGTTATCAATAGATTGGTCGATTGGCTGATGTCATGAGATGCGGTAAAAAGTTGGCTTCCCTGGGATATCACGACATTGTCGGCGATGGTCACCACATCCTTATTATATATCTCGACACGAGGGGCCAGACAGCTGTGGTCTCCGACCTGCAGATTCCATGGTGCCCAGATTTTGCACGATGGATAGATGTCGGCCGTAGACGACACGCGCGCACCAAAAAGTCTCAACAGCCAAATGCGCAACAGATTGAAGCAAGGCAAAGCCAAGCATCTGAACAAAGTCATATTGACCAATCGCCACAGAAGCTGTTTCTTGTGGTGGGGCTTAACCTCACTGTAATGTGAGAGATCTACATGCTTTATTTCTTCCATCTTCTTCATTGATTATCTTTCTCAATATACCCGTAACGGTAAGCCAAATCCGGATATTGCATCATCTTATAGATATAATAGATACAAGCAAAATAGAGAACAAACTGGAATCTCATCGAGGATATGGGCGAGAACAGGCTATCCCATATCAATCCGATTAGGCTGCTGGTCAGCACAAAACTGAATATGCTCTGACGACGCAAGGCAATGACGCCACATCGGATGAAGAATGCAATAATCAGGACAGACAACAACATGGCCAAGACACCATTGTATACGCCATAACCCACTATGACCGAGTGGGTAGGTATGACATCTATATTCAGCTTGCGCTTATCTATGCGGGCGCCCTGTATCTCCAGCAACATCGTGTTATAGTACATACCTGGGTCACGCGCCCATGCACCCCAACCCACCCAAGGAGAGTCGGCAAAGGCATTGAGTCCTACGAAGGGCTCGGTGCGTCCTATCTTGAGCAACTCCAGCACATTGTATGGATTGTCCATCTTGGCTATCTGCGTGTGAGCATTGCCTCCATATATCTTGCCCGACAACACGCTGTCGACATACATCTTGTAGGAATAGGCTCCAACAGCAAGGACCAAAGCGGCTCCCACAAATACCTTCTTCTTGTTCCACCTTATGCGCTCGTACAGAAACAGGGGTATCAAGCCACTGACAAGAAGTATAAGTCCATTGCCTCGCGCGCCAAGCACGATGGAAATCGCTCCGAGGGCGATAAACACGATTGACGCCTTAAGGTTTCTGAATCCCAACCAAACCGAAAGCAAAACAGCAGCGCTGTTGATGAGTGGGCTTATCTTGAACTTGAAATAAGCCATGGCTATTCCCTCGCCGGACTTGACATCCTGGAAATCAACATTCATCTCTCCAAGTCCGAAGAAATCGTTGACTCTGAAAAACAAGATATTAGCTATCAACGTGCCCACCAGGAAGAAGACTATGTTGGACCTATTCTTGAAAAACAAGCCCAAGACAAACAAGAACTTCAGATAACACATCGCCGTGACGGCCACTCCCTTGGCAGCATTCTGCAAAGAGTTGTCCACAAGTGTCTCGCTGACAATCTGGACAACCAACAAGGCTGCGAAACACTTGGAGAGTCTCATTATCTCGGCATCATGCTGGAAGACACCTAATCCGCGGTTCTTCATCACATAAAGCCAGAAATAGAAAATCACAAAGATATCAAAGGCAGAGACGTTTCCAACGAATTCAAAACGAATCTGGTCGAGTATACAGAGGATGACTATGGAAACAAAATTCATCATCTTCTACCCTCCTTGTTATGGTTAAACCGGTCGGCAATCATTGCAAACAGCCTGCTACGCTCTTGCCTGTTGACACAGACCAACATAAAAAGCGCGGGGACCACCAGGGCAATAGCCAACACAACGGCTACAAGCCCAAGGAGCGAGTCGCCGATATACAGATGGATGACGCTGACAATGACATAAGACGCTGCTGTCAGCACAACTGCCCCCGTCAGCACCTTAATGATATAATCGCGATAGCTCACACCCACCATCCGATGCAAGAAGAAGACGCGCACCATCTGGGTCATTCCGAAGACTATCGCCAAAACCAAATAGGCGCTTTGCGGAGCTGCTCCCATATACAACACTATCAGGACAACGGGAAGTACCAAAAGCAGGGTTATGGCCTCTGCCACCTGATAGCGCTTCACAGTGCCTGTGGCTTGGATAGCAGTGTTGACTGGCGCGGCAAGTGCATTGACCAGTGTGGCCCAAAGCATCATCTGCAGCAAGGCCGAAGTGGTGGCGGGCACCTCCACCAACCATATTCCAAGCAGATAGTCGGGCATAATCAGAAATGGCAATGAAACCATCAGCATGATACCCACCGAGAGTTTGGAACTGTAATAGACCAGCTGGGCCATCGCTCCGCGGTTCTCTTCTGCATAATACTTGGTAATCTGAGGCTTGGCAGCCATCATAAAGTTTGCACCAAAAGTGGAAAGTGAAGCATTGACCTGCTGGACGAGCGCATTGGCCGCATTGACGACAGGGCCGAAAAACAGATTGAAGAGTATGGGGATGCCCTGGGTATGCGCCACATAAGCAAAGGCTCCTGTGAGCGACCAGCCGGAAAATCCCAACATCTCGACGAGCAGAGACTTGTCCCTCGGCTCACGCGTCATCAATATAGAGAAATGCTTCTTGCAGAAATACCCGTAATACACGCGCACCCCGACCTGTATCAGACATAGCAATACGGCATAGACTACGAGGCGGTCTCCGCCCCAAGCCAACAGGACAAAAGCCGTCGCAAGGACGGCTAACGACTGCGCCACAGATATATACGCAAAGACGACCATACGCTCGTATGAGATGATGAGCGCATTGTAAGGCAGGCTCAACACGTCGATGACAGCGGCAACTATCGTAAGTTGGCAGACAATATTGGCTGCCAGCAATCTGCTCTCGGGGATATCAAGCACATAATTGACAAAAACGACACCGACAATCTCGCCCAACGCAAATATCAATAACGCCAGCAAAGCAAAGATATACCTGCTGGTAGCAAACACGCGGCGAAGCATCACGTCATCGCCCTTGCCCATATAAAAGTTGAGGAAACGCTGAGCGGCATTGACCAAAGAAGCATTGATGAAGACAAAGAATGTCACAACGCCTCCCACAACGCTGTAAATACCATAGTCGACCACGCCCAAAGCTTCAAGAATGAGTCGGCTGGAATATATTCCCACCGCAATAGTCAAAAACATACGCGCGCTCAATGCGAGTGTATTCTTAGCTATTCGTTGGTTGTTATGTAGGGTTGACTCAGTCATAATCAAGGCATGTTCATGCTTGTGCGACACAAGACAGGCGCTTGCATTGATTGCTTGCACAATCCCAACCCCATCTATCTGTCGGCTATCGCATACAAAGGTACAATTTATAAATGACAAAAAATCACATTTCCTTGATTTTTCATAGTCTTTTCGTTAACTATTTAAGTTTAATTTTATAACTTTGCCCTCAAACAAAGGACAACAATGGATAAAAGTACACTCAGAATAGTATTTATGGGTACTCCCGAATTTGCAGTAGAGTCATTGCAAACATTGGTAGAGGGAGGATATAATGTGGTAGCAGTAGTAACCCAGCCCGACAAGCCTGTAGGCCGTCATCAAGACACGCTACAGGCTTCGCCAGTTAAAAGATATGCATTGGAACACAGTATCCCCGTGCTCCAACCGGTCAAAATGAAAGACGAGTCATTCATCGAACAGCTTCGCAGTTTCAACGCCGACATCCAGGCTGTCGTTGCCTTCCGCATGCTGCCCGAAGTGGTATGGGGGATGCCCAGATTTGGCACCTTCAACGTGCATGCTGCCCTCTTGCCGCAATACCGCGGCGCTGCCCCCATCAACTGGGCGGTAATCAATGGAGAGACTCAGACCGGTGTAACAACTTTCTTCTTGGACAAGGACATTGATACAGGTAGAATCATCGACAAGAAGACCTTTGACATACCTGATGATGCTGACGTAGAATATGTCTATGACGGCCTGATGCGTCTTGGTGCCCAACTGTGCAAAGAGACGATAGACAAGGTCATCGAGTGTGACGGAGACGTGCCCTCCGTTGCCCAAGAAGACTACGACTGTCTGAAACCGGCACCCAAGATATTCAAAGAAACATGTGAGATAAATTGGAATCAACCAGCCAAGCAAGTATATGACTTCATCCGAGGACTGTCGCCCTATCCAGGAGCATGGTCATCGTTGGAGCAATCGGTTAAGGCGTCAACCAAGAACAAACTGGTGCTCAAAGTATTCAATACCGCAAAGACGGGAAGAAGTACTGGACAAAAGGCGGGAACAATCATGGTCGAAGGCAAACAGATGTTCATCGCCTGCGCCGACGAATGGCTGGAGATTGTCAACCTGCAGATTTCCGGCAAAAAGCGTATGAATGCAAACGATTTTCTTAACGGCATGCGTACCATCGAGGACTATCATTGTACAAAGTAAAATAATTATGAAACAAGCAGAAGATATAAAGAATGCAGTTGAGGTGCTGCGCCGTGGAGGTGTAATACTCTATCCTACGGACACCGTGTGGGGCATAGGCTGCGACGCCACCAATGCAGAAGCGGTGGCCAAAGTGTATAAAATCAAACAACGTGACGACTCCAAGGCCATGATATGCCTTGTCGACTCAGACGCCCGATTGCAACGTTATGTACGTGAAGTGCCAGCTGTGGCATGGGACCTGTTTGAACTGGCAGACAAGCCTACCACCGTAATCCTTGACGGTGCTGTGAACCTGGCTCCCAATCTTATAGCCGAAGACGGTTCCATCGCTATGCGCATCACTCGCGAAGAGTTTTCCAAAGAACTGTGCTTCCGTTTTCAGAAGGCCTTGGTAAGCACCAGCGCCAATATAAGCGGACAGCCAGCCGCCGCAAACTATTGCGACATATCACAAGAGATACTCGACGCCGTCGATTATGTTTGCTTCTCACGCCGCCAAGAGCACAAGCCTCATACACCTTCGAGCATCATCAAACTCGCATTGGACGGAGAGGTTAAAATCATAAGAAAATAAGCAATCACGGACGATGACAAACGTAGCTACAGAATCAGACAAAACGATAATATCCAAGTTGGTAAAGTGGAACAAACAGCACTTGTCCGATAGACAGAGCACATTGATTCTGTCATTCTTTATCGGTCTCTTTGCTGCCATCGCCGCTTATATCCTGCATAGTATAATCAAGGAAATCCAGCACTTGCTTACCACAGGATTTACGATTACCAGCTACAACTGGCTATACTTGCTTTTCCCTGTCATAGGTATATACCTTACCTCGCTGTTTATCAAGTACATCGTCAAAGACAATATCTCTCACGGTATCACGCGTGTACTCTACGCCATATCGACCAAGAACAGCCACCTGAAGTCACACAACTGCTGGTCATCGGTGGTGGCGTCGGCTATCACCATCGGCTTTGGCGGTTCGGTAGGAGCCGAGGCACCTATTGTACTTACCGGTTCTGCCATCGGCAGCAATCTGGGACAGATGTTCCATCTTGAAAAAAAGAACCTTATCCTTCTCGTCGGATGTGGCCCGCCATTGCCGGAATCTTCAAGGCCCCTATTGCCGGACTGGTTTTCACCCTTGAAGTATTGATGGTAGACCTGTCTATGGCGTCGTTGCTGCCAATTCTCACCTCATGCGTTACCGCCACTTGCTTCTCCTATATTTTTATGGGAGGCAGTGCCCTCTTCAACTTCCATCTTGACAGCATGTGGGGACTGGACCGCGTTCCCTCCGACATACTCCTTGGCATGTTCTGCGGACTGATAAGTCTCTACTTTATGCGCACAATGACCGCATGCGAGAACTGCTTTGCCCAACTTGCCAAACGGCCATACCTGAGATTGCTTGCTGGTGGAATGGTGCTAAGTCCGCTCATCTTCCTCTTCCCATCACTCTATGGAGAAGGATACAGCGCCATCAACACACTGCTTAACGGAAGTACACCCGAAGAGTGGAATCACGTCATGGACAACTCTCTCTTCTATGGACATGGCGACCTGCTGGTCGTTTATGTCGGATTGGTATTGCTGACCAAGGTCTTTGCCACATCAGCCACCAATGGCGGTGGCGGCTGCGGTGGTACCTTTGCGCCATCCCTGTTTATCGGCGGATTCAGCGGCTTCTTCTTTGCGCGAATATGGAACATGTATCAACTGGGCCCCTACGCTCCCGAGAAGAACTTCACGCTATTGGGTATGGCAGGAGTGATGGCAGGAGTGATGCACGCCCCGCTTACGGGAATATTCCTTATCGCCGAACTTACCGGTGGCTACCAGCTCTTCATGCCACTTATCATTGTGAGTGTAGCTTCCACCCTTACCATCAGCATCTTTGAGCCACACAGCATCTATGCCATGCGATTGGCACGACAGGGAAAACTGCTCACCCACCATACCGACAAATCAATCCTTACCCTGATGAGGCTTGACAGTCTTATCGAACGCGAGTACACATCTGTCACGCCCGACATGCCACTCAGCAAACTGGTGAGAGCATACAGCGACAGCCATACCAGTTTCCTTCCCGTGTTGGACAAAGGCGGAACCCTACTGGGAGAAGTCAACATGACACGCAACCGACATATCATCTTCAGAACAGAGCTGTACAATCGGTTCAGAGTAGAGCAACTTATGTCCGACTGTCCTGCCAAGATTGGCGAAAACGACCCAATGGACGAGGCCATGCATAAATTTGAGAACACCAATGCCCAGTATCTCCCTGTAGTCGATGTCAACAATCGTCTGGTAGGCTACATCGACCGCACGCGAATGTATTCGCTATATCGCAAAATGGTTGCAGACTTCTCGGCAGAATAAGAAACCAAAGATATACAAAACCTTCCCATTCCCCAACATCATCATAGGGTCTTTTACAATAAAAGGCCCTATTTTTACACCTATTTATAATATATAGGGCAATAACGGAAAAATAATTACAAAGTCTGGCCGATAATATTTACTTTATTGCTAACTTTGCAGAGTTTTACGTTTAATCAAAAAAGAGAATGTTAAGGTTTAGAAAAATTACATTGGTCACCACCATGTTGGTCCTGGTGCTCCACGCCTTTGCACAGGGGCCCAACAACAGTGGAACTTACTACCAGGCTGCCACTGGTAAGAAAGGTGCCGCACTGAAAACAGCACTCTACTCCATTATCAGCAATCACAGAACCATAAGCTACGATGGTTTGCTGACCTACTATGAAAAGACCGACAAACGTGCCGACGGTAAACTGTGGGACATGTACTCTTGTACCACCAACTACACTTTCAGAGACAATGCCGGAGGGTACAAGAAAGAAGGCGACTGCTGGAACCGTGAACACTCGGTGCCACAAAGTTGGTTCAGCAAAGCCTCGCCTATGAAATCAGACATTGTCCATGTGGTTCCCACCGATGGTTATGTCAACAATCGAAGAGGCAACCTTCCCTTTGGTGAAACCCAAAAGCCAACTTACAGTTCAAACGGCGGTTTCTGCAAAGTAGGTCCTTGCTCTACCGAAGGCTATTCGGGTACTGTATTCGAGCCAAACGACGAATACAAAGGCGACTTTGCACGTATCTATTTCTATATGGCCACTTGCTACGAAAACAAGATTTCGTCATGGTCCAACACTGCGGTATTTGCCGGCAACAAATACCCTGCCTACAAGTCATGGTTTATCAAGATGCTGCTGCGCTGGGCAAAGCAAGACCCCGTAAGCAAGAAAGAGATAGACCGCAACAATGCCGTGTATGGCTGCCAGCAAAACCGCAATCCCTTCGTCGATTATCCTGGACTGGAGGAATATATCTGGGGCGGAAAGCAGAATGTCGCTTTCAGCTATGACAACTATGACAACAGCACCGATCCAGGTACTGACCCAGACCCCAACCCCGATCCTGACCCCAATCCTGACCCGGACCCAGATCCCAACCCTGACCCAGACCCCAATCCTAATGGCGTCGTCTTTACGTTAGTCAAGTCTGAGAAAGAGATTAATGCCGGTTCGTATTATATCTTGGTATTCCCAGGCAACGACAAGGTAAAATCTTGCGCACTGTCAGACCTTACCGATGGCAAGAACTTCTATACTTCTGCCGACGTAACTATCGGATCCGACGAGACCATCACAACTACGGTAGACGAAAAGGGCAAGCCCCACCAGCTGCTTCTTGGCGGAACCAAGGGCGCCTACACCATCTACGACGTCATGGGCAAAGTATATCTTTCACAGACCAGCAATGACAATAAGCTCTACACCGCTACTACAGCATCCGACAACAAGACGAAATGGTCTATCAGCGTAGAGGCCGGTTACAGCCATATCACCAATAACAACTGGACCTCACGCGAGATACAGTTCAATGCCAACAGTCCACGCTTCGCCTGCTACACAGGCAGCCAGAAAGACCTGATGCTCTACCGCCGCACAGTGACCGACGGCATTGACACACCCACCACGTGGCAACCTACAAGAGTAACGGTATACTCTATCACCGGTATTGCCGTGCGCCGCAATGTCGAGCGTTCGGTAGCACTTACAGGTTTGCCCAAAGGCATCTACATACTCAATGGCAAGAAAGTTGTAGTCAACTGACACGCAGCCTATCATAAAAATAGCCCGAGTTGAGATTTCAACCCGGGCTATTTTTATGTTGGGTGTTGTCAATACGATGACAACCCTTATTCCATTACACGATATCCCATCCTACAGCAGAAGCTCCAAGAACGGCGGCAGCAGAACCATCGAGGCCGCTAACCAGGAACTTGGCCTTACCCTTGAAGATGTTGAGGATATGGTCGTTGTAGCTCTTCACGATAGGATCCATCAGCAGGTCGCCAGCCTTGGTAAGACCACCGAAGAAGATGAAAGCCTCAGGAGAAGAGAATGCAGCAAAGTTGGCACAAGCCTCACCAAGAATTTCACCGGTGAAGTCGAAAATCTCCTTAGCCAACTTGTCACCCTTGCCAGCGGCAATAGCCACATCGAGAGAAGTGATATCTTCAGGATTGAGCTCACGCAACAGCGATTCATCATCGCGTGTCTCCAAGAACTCGCGTGCAGAACGAGCAACACCTGTGGCCGAGCAGTAAGTCTCCAGACAGCCGCGACGACCACAACCGCAAGGACGACCGTCGAGGCGTACAATGGTATGACCGAGCTCACCGGCAAAGCCATCACAGCCATAAACCAGCTGACCATTGACTACGATACCCGAGCCAACGCCAGTACCGAGGGTAATAACGATAAAGTTCTTCATACCGCGAGCCACACCGTAAGTCATCTCGCCGATGGCAGCCGCATTGGCATCATTGGTAAGGGCTACAGGGATACCCAGAGCATCAGAGAAGAGCTTGGCCAATGGCACGACGCCCGTGCGACCCCACTTCAGGTTAGGCGCAAACTCGATAGTACCATTATAATAGTTACCATTAGGAGCACCTATACCCATAGCCTTGATCTTGCCGATACCACCCACCTGATCTATAATGATCTGGAGAGCCTCAACTGCAGCCTTGACATAATCGTTGACATCGTCATAAGCCTGCGTCTTGATAGCTGTGGTCACCTTGATATCACCACGGCTGTCGACAATTCCAAATACTGAGTTGGTTCCACCCAGGTCCAAACCGATTACATACGGTTTCATTTCATTCTGTACGTCCATTTTATAATTATCTTTAGTTATTGATTTTGTTCTAATAGACAAAGGTAAATATATTTTCCATAAAACCACAAGAAAAGCATCAGTTTTTTAGCCTCAGAGGACATTTTTCCAAGTTATAGCGTTTTCTTTCAAGTTAATTTATTAACTTTGCATCCGCTATGCCGTTTCCGTTTCAAATAGACATATTAGGGATGATACTCAAAGGAGTCCTGATTGGTATCATTGCATCGGCGCCTATGGGCCCCGTAGGAGTCCTGTGTATCCAGCGCACCCTCAACAAAGGGCGTTGGTATGGATTTGTCACAGGCATAGGTGCCGCCATGAGCGACATCATCTATGCTATGCTAACGGGCTTTGGTATGAGTTTTATCATGGACCTGATAACCAATCCTACCAATAAGTTCTGGCTTCAGATTAGCGGTAGCGCTATACTGCTGCTCTTCGGTATCTATTGTTTCAAGGCCAACCCAACCCGCAACATCCACCGGGGCGGCACCAAGAAAGGGTCTCTGACACACAATGCCATCACGGCTTTCTTCGTAACCCTTTCCAATCCTCTTATCATATTCCTTTTCATGGGTACATTTGCCCAGTTTGCCTTCGTTATCCCCAACCATCCATTCGAAATGTCATTGGGCTATATCAGCATTGTGATTGGAGCCTTGATATGGTGGTTTGGTCTGTCCTGGCTCATAAACAAGATAAGAGGAAAGTTCGACGACAATGGTATTCTTATAATTAATAAGGTAATAGGAAGTCTGGTGATTGCCTTCTCTTTACTGGTACTCATCGGTACTGTCTTCAACCTCTATACAATCAGTTACTGAGAAAATGTTTGTTGCAAAAGAATTAAGGAAGAATTCGATAGCCGAATATCTTCTGTATATGTGGCAGATGGAAGACCTCATCCGTGTTTACGGCTGTTCGTTGCCTGTCATCAAACGGGAGTATATCAACAAGTTTGACTTCACCGAAGAGCAAAAGGAGGAAGAGCTTGACTGGATAGGCAATCTCATCAGGATGATGAATGAAGAGGGTAAGCGCGAATACGGTCACTTGCAGATTAACGAGGTGTTGCTCAAGGATGTTTGCGACCTCCATCACCGCTTGTTACAGTCTTCCAAATTCTCCTTCTACAATGCAGCATATTACAAGGCATTGCCCTTTATTGTGGAATTGCGCAACAAAGGCGACAAGGATATCAACGAAATCGAGACATGTCTCGATGCCCTCTATGGCATCATGATGCTGCGTCTGCAGAAGAAGGCCATCTCACCCGAGACCGAAAAGGCCATCAAGGAGATTACCACGCTGGTGGGTCTGCTTTCAGACTATTACATCAAGGACAATACCGAAGGACTCAAATTCGAAGACGACTGATTATGAATATACTTATCACAGGATGCAACGGACAGTTGGGCAACGAAATGCAGCTCCTGCAGCAAGCCAACAGCCAACACACATTCTTCAACACCGATGTAGCCGACCTCGACATCACGGATGCACAGGCCATCAGTGCATTTGTCAACGAACATGAGATAGACGGAATCGTCAACTGTGCAGCCTACACCGCTGTTGACCGCGCAGAGAGCAACGAGGAACTTTGTACTCTTCTCAATGCCAAGGCTCCTGCCTATCTGGCAGAGGCCATCGAGAGCCGCAAGGGTTTCCTGGTACAGATTTCCACCGACTACGTATTCGACGGAACCAAGCATACGCCATATACCGAGACCGACACGACTTGCCCGGACAGCGTGTATGGACGCACCAAGCTCGCCGGCGAAGAAGCATGCATGGCCCGTTGCCACCGCACGATGATTATCCGCACCGCCTGGCTCTATTCCACCTTTGGCAACAATTTTGTCAAGACAATGATTAAACTGGGACAGACCAAAGACCGTCTTGGCGTAATCTTCGACCAGATAGGCACTCCCACCTACGCCCGCGATTTGGCAGCCACCATCATGACAGCCATCAACCAAGGCATCATCCCGGGTATCTACCACTTCAGCAACGAGGGAGTCATCAGCTGGTACGACTTTACCAAAGCCATCCACCGCATAGCCGGCATCCAGGGATGCAAGGTAAGCCCGCTGCACACCAAGGAATACCCCACCCCAGCCCACCGTCCGCACTACAGCGTGCTGGACAAGACCAAGATTAAGAATACTTACAATATAGACATACCCTACTGGGAGGAAAGCCTGGAGGAATGTATCAAAAAACTGCAAACAACATAATAGAATGAACGAAATAGAACGTAGAAGGACCTTTGCCATCATCTCACACCCGGATGCCGGTAAGACCACGCTGACAGAGAAGTTCCTGCTCTTCGGAGGACAGATTCAGGTGGCTGGAGCTGTAAAAAGCAACAAGATAAGAAAGACTGCCACATCAGACTGGATGGATATAGAGAAGCAGAGAGGAATCTCGGTCTCTACATCGGTCATGGAGTTTGACTATCAGGACTACAAGGTAAATATCCTTGACACCCCTGGTCACCAGGACTTTGCCGAAGATACCTACCGCACGCTTACAGCCGTAGACTCTGCCATTATCGTGGTCGACTCTGCCAAAGGTGTGGAGACCCAGACACGCAAGCTGATGGAGGTGTGCCGCATGCGCAACACGCCGGTTATCATCTTTGTCAACAAGATGGACCGTGAGGGCCGCGACCCCTTCGACCTGCTCGACGAGTTGGAGAAGGAACTGCAGATACATGTGCGCCCACTGTCATGGCCCATCGGCCAGGGACTGAGATTCAAGGGTGTATACAATATCTTCGAGCAGCAGCTCAACCTGTTTACCCCCAACAAGCAGAGGGTTACAGAGAAGATTGCCGTAGATGTGGCCAGCAGCGAACTCGACCAGCATGTCGGCGAACGCGAAGCAAGCCAGCTGCGCGACGACCTTGAACTCGTCGATGGCGTATATCCCGAGTTCGATGTTGAGACCTACCGTAGCGGCGATGTTGCACCCGTCTTCTTCGGCAGTGCCTTAAACAACTTTGGTGTACAGGAGCTGCTCGACTGCTTTGTACAGATAGCGCCGAGCCCACGCCCCACCAAGGCCGAAGAACGTATGGTCGAGCCCACCGAGCCCAAATTCACAGGCTTCATCTTCAAGATTACAGCCAACATCGACCCCAACCACCGTTCGTGTATCGCCTTCTGCAAGGTCTGTTCGGGCAAGTTCCAGCGCAACCAGCCCTATACCCACGTACGTCTGGGCAAGACCGTAAGGTTCTCATCACCTACGCAGTTCATGGCACAGCGCAAGTCGACCATCGACGAGGCCTACCCAGGCGATATCGTCGGACTCCCCGACAACGGAATCTTCAAGATAGGCGATACGCTGACCGAGGGCGAGCTTATCCACTTCAGAGGACTCCCCAGCTTCTCTCCCGAACTGTTCAAATACATCGAGAACGACGACCCCATGAAGTCCAAGCAGTTCTACAAAGGTCTGGAGCAGCTCATGGACGAAGGTGTGGCCCAGTTGTTTGTCAATCAGTTCAACAACCGCCGCATTGTGGGAACCGTAGGTCAGCTGCAGTTTGAGGTAATCCAGTATCGACTGGAAAACGAGTACAATGCCAAGTGCCGTTGGGAGCCCGTGCATCTCTACAAGGCCTGCTGGATAGAAAGCGATGACGAGAAGGAGTATGAGAACTTCAAGAAGCGCAAATACCAGTATATGGCCAAAGACTCTGAGGGTCGCGACGTGTTCTTGGCAGACAGCGGCTACGTGCTGTCAATGGCCCAGCAGGACTTTGAGCACATCAAGTTCCACTTTACCTCTGAGTTCTAATCCATTAGATACCAACAGCCAATCGCAATGTTCATCCCCATGGGCATTGCGATTGTTTTTTATTCCCCCAAGCCCATCTTCACTCTTCCGGCCATGATGGTGGCATACACAGCCTGCTGGCCATACATAGCCCTGACCTGCCTGAGAATAATTGCGAAGTTGGAAATAGGTAATTCGCAGTATGAAGCCATGAAATCAAACCTTGAAATCCACAAATCAAACCTTGAAGTCAACTTATATGCAGTGAAAAAGAAGATGTAAAGAGATGCCTATACATCTGCCGCATCCACCCCGTGATAGGGCAGCAATCCTGCCATAGGCGTACGGGCCACGGTACCCATCTTCAGCCCCTCACGCTCTATGGCCTCAGCCAACAGGTCACGGAAATAATATGCCACGCTGCCCACAAAACTCACGGGAAGGTCGGGGCGACGGTAGGGCTTCAGGTTGTAATGCACAAAAGAGCGGAAACGGTCAAGAACCATGTCGTACACCTGCTGATTGTCCAGGTGTCGATGGATAAGCGGAGCAAGAGATGCCAAGAAACTGTTGGCACGCGGCTGCTGGTAGATGCGCTGGATAACCTGGAGATAGGAAAGCTGGCAAGAGGAGTAGAACTCGTCACGAAGCTGCTCGGGAAGCTGGCCTTTAAGCAAGTCGTGCAGGAAATGCTTGCCCAAATCAGCCCCACTGCCTTCGTCGCCCAAGATGTAACCCAAAGGAGGGGTATTGGCAGCGATGCTCTCGCCATCATAGAGACACGAATTGGAGCCGGTACCGAGAATACAGGCAATACCCTCGGCGTGCTGGCACAGGGAACGGGCGGCGCCAAGAAGGTCGGACCACACATGGAGTCCAGGAGCAAACGGGGCAAAGACCCGGGCAAGGATAGCACTGACGATGCCTGTGCCCACGGCATTGCAGCCAGCACCATAGAAGTAGATATCGAGCGTGGAAACGGCGGCCCGTCTGCGGGTAACCTCTTGAGCCACAGCATCAAGCTGCTTTACGATATCATCCTCACTCTGATGGATGGGATTGATGCCCCCCGTCTGCATACGCACAACCGTTCTGTCGTCGCAGACAAGCGCCCAATCGCTCTTTGTACCTCCGCAATCAGCAATAATTATCATTACTATCCTATTTTTGGTTTAATAGTACAAAATTAATAAAAATATCCTTACACAATTCGATTCTTTTGAGTAAATTTGCATGTATAAAGAGAGATAATATGAAAACAAAGATATTCATGCTGCTACTGCTGCTCACAGTGGCAATGCCCTCAATGGCCGTCTTAAAGGAAAAGGACCTGTCGCACACTCTGGCCATTCTGCGTCAGGAGCTCACTGGCTACAGAATAGAACTGGAACGCCAGACGGGATACCTGAAAGAGCAGCAGGACCAGATGACTATGAACATGTATTCAATCATCAACCAGTGCAGCCAGAACTCGCTGATGCTATACTCGCAGAAGTCGGGATATATATTTGACTTGACCTACGCCTGTCATGAAGCTACAGAGATGTATCATGCGTTCAAGAAGTCGGTTATTCCCTTTGAAAACTATCTGCAGCGCTCCACGAGCGAGATAGCGCGGTTTGACTCCTTGGTAAATGTACTGAGCCAGATGAACGACCGCACGCTGAGCGAGCACGCCGCCATAGACCGCAATGTCTGCCTCACCCTGTCTATCAACATACTCAGAACGCTGAAAAGCAACAACGAACAGATGAGTATGTACATCAAGTATTATCACAACACTGAGAGACAGCTGAGCAGTCTGAACGACTACGCCATCAAGCGTTATGGTGACATACAGGCCAGCATATTCAACAATGCCGGTGACAACTACTTCACCATACTCAGGCATATCAGTACCAACGTGAGCGAGACAACCGAAACGCTCTCGGAGAAATACAAGCCGCAGGCCAAGCGCAAGTCGCAATGGGACAGCAGGCTTATGTTTGGTCTGCTGGTAATCATCCTGTTTGGCGGTATCATTTCCATATCGCTCAACGTGCTGCTGTTCAGGGTAGCGATAACCCGACTATTCAAATCACAACGCCTCATGCAGAGGGTGACACGTCTGCTGAAGACAGGCAACATCAGTGCCACACACGAAACGTTTATCGGCAAGCGCACGTGTATCACCATGGCAGCAACGGTAGTAACTTTTGCCATCGTGCTGGCCATCATCAGACTGGCAGCCGACCAGAACTTCCTGATTATGGCCTGCAATCTGCTGGTAGAATATGCCTGGCTGTTGGGCGTGATACTCATCTCGCTGCTTATCCGTCTGAGCACCAAGCAGATAAAGAGCGGTTTCCGCATCTATGCTCCTCTGATAGTCATCGACTTCATCATCATCAGCTTCCGCATAGTACTGATTCCCAACATATTCACCAATCTTATCTTCCCACCCGTTCTGCTGGCCTGCACCCTGTGGCAGTGGAATGTCATCAAGCGACATGGTCACAACATCCCAAAGACCGATGTCTATTATACCTATCTTTCGCTCATCGTATTCGTGGGTGCCACCATCTGTTCATGGATAGGCTACACCCTGTTGAGCGTTGAGATGCTGATATGGTGGATAATGCAGCTTACCTGCATCCTGACCATCACCTGTCTGAAGGGCATCATCAAGGCGTACGCCGAACGCAACGGCATCTTGGCCAAACCCATCACGCAGAAATGGGCTTATAGGCTTGTCTATACGGTACTCCTGCCGGTAATGGGCGTGGTGTCGGTGATATTCTCCATCTATTGGGCTGCCGACATCTTCAATCTGAGTGATACGACCATGCGCATCTATACCAACAACTTCATAGACTCCGCCAACATAAGAATAAGCATCCTCGGCATCTTCATGGCGTCCATCCTGTATATTGTCTTCGCGTATGTCAACAAGACAAGCAAGGATTTCCTAAAGCTCCACTTCGAGAAAACCGACCCCACGACCGCCGCGAGCAAGAACGTCATGGCAAAGAACGTGCTGCAGGTTGTGGTATGGGGCGTATGGCTGATGCTGGTATTGAGTATCTTCCACGTGAACAATACCTGGCTCGTGGTCATCTCAGGAGGTCTGTCTACCGGTATCGGTTTCGCGATGAAGGACATCATCGAGAACATCTACTACGGCATATCTCTCATGGCGGGACGCATCAAGGTGGGCGACCTCATCGAATGTGACGGCATAAGAGGCACGGTAAGTTCGATATCCTACACCTCTACACTCATGGACACAACCGACGGCAGCGTGATTGCTTTCCAGAACTCCCAGCTCTTTACCAAGAACTACAAGAACCTGACAAGAAACCACGGCTATGAGGTGGCAAGCATACCATTCGGAGTGGCCTATGGCACCAATGTCAATACGGTGCGCGACCTGGTATGCAACGCGGTGAACAAGCTGAAATGCAAGGACGCCACAAGACCTGCCAAGATGGTATTTGCCAACTTCGGCGACAACAGCATCGACTTCAAGCTCATCGTGTGGGTTCCCGTGCTGACCACCACCTACGCCAAGGGCGAAATCATGGAAACCATCTATAATGTACTGACTGAGCACAACATAGAAATTCCGTTCCCACAGCGCGACATACATATCATATCCAACGGAGACGATGCCTGATGCGGTATCTCTCCCAACAATTATAAAAGAATATAGTCAACTAAACATAAGCAAGCTATGCAACCACTATTCATTGCCGGTCCATGCGTCATCGAGAACATGGAACTATTGGAAACAGTAGCAGAGAAGTTAGTAAGTATCAACAAGAGACTCTCGACAGAGATTATCTTCAAGGCATCATTTGACAAGGCCAACCGCACCTCCATCCGCTCGTTCAGAGGGCCGGGGCTGGAGAAGGGGCTGACCATGCTCAATGACATCAAGACCAAATACGGACTGCGAATCCTCACCGACATACACGAAAGCTGGCAAGCGCAACCTGTAGGCGAAGTAGTGGACGTCATACAGATACCGGCTTTTCTCTGCCGCCAGACCGACCTGCTGACATCTGCCGCCAAGACTGGTAAAATCATAAACATCAAGAAGGCACAGTTTCTGAGCGGAAAGGACATGCGCTACCCCGTGGAGAAGGCGCTGGATTCGGGCGCCACCGAGGTATGGCTCACCGAAAGAGGAAACAGCTTTGGCTACAACAACCTTGTGGTAGACTTCAGAAACATCCCCGACATGAAGGAGATAGTGCCCACGGTGGTCATGGACTGCACACACAGCGTGCAGCGACCAGGCGCTGCCAATGGCACAACGGGCGGCGACCGACAGTTCATACCCGCCATGGCCAAGGCAGCCAAGGCCTTCGGCGCCAATGGCTACTTCTTTGAGGTACACCCCAATCCGGACAAGGGACTCAGCGACGGCCCGAACATGTTACCATTGGACAAACTGGAAAACTTAATCACAGAACTCTTATGACAACACAACCCACACAAATACGCCAATACGCCAAGCAGTGTCTCGAAGACGAGGCACAGGCTCTGCTCGAACTGATTCCACAGCTGGACGAGAATTTCGACAAGGCTGTCAACATGATTTACAACTGCAAGGGTAAAATCATCGTAACAGGTGTAGGCAAAAGCGGACATATCGGAGCCAAGATTGCCGCAACGCTGTCGTCAACGGGAACACCCGCATTCTTCATCAACCCATTGGATGTTTTCCATGGAGACTTGGGAGTGATGACTTCGGATGACATTGTGCTGGCGCTGAGCAACTCGGGACAGACCGACGAACTGCTCCGCTTCATCCCCATGGTACTGCACATGAACATACCCATCATCTCGATGACGGGCAACGAGAACTCGCTGCTCGCAAAATACAGCAATGCCCACATCAAGGTATGGGTGAAGAAGGAGGCTTGCCCGCTCAACCTCGCCCCGACAAGCAGCACCACCGCCGCACTGGCTATGGGCGATGCGCTGGCTGTGGCTCTGATGGAGGTAAGACATTTCGAACCTCGCGATTTCGCCCAGTTCCACCCAGGTGGCGAGTTGGGCAAACGCCTGCTGACCACAGCTGAAGACGTCATGATAAGCCACGACTTGCCGGTAATCGACAAGGAGATGAACCTTGGCGACGCCATCATACTGGTGAGCAAAGGCAAATTGGGTCTGGGTGTATCGACAGAGAACGACAAGGTTATCGGTCTGATTACCGACGGCGACATACGCAGAGCTATGGAGAAATGGCGTGAGAAGTTCTTTGACAAGAAGGTGAAAGACATCATGACGACAACACCTAAATCGGTATTGCCATCAACCAAGATAACCGAGATACAACGCATCATGCATCAATACAAGGTGCATACAGTATTGGTAGTAAACGAAGAAAACAAACTACTGGGCGTAGTGGACCACTACAGTTGCATGATTTAATACATTACAAAACCAAAGGTGAAACATATCATAACAACAATCATAGTATTGTTAGTCTGTGTCTGTGCCAACGCACAGACATCAGACTCTGTTATCGTAAACAAACTGAAGGAGAGGGGCGTAAGTTTCTCTCACAACAATTCCGTGACCTTGCTTGCTACGGGTCGGGAAAAGTTTGAGGATATGTTTCAAGCCATCAGGAACGCCCGCCACTCCATACATCTGGAGTATTTCAACTTCAGAAATGACTCGATTGCCCGCGAGCTTTTCCATCTGCTCGAAGAGAAGGCCCAACACGGTGTTGAGGTCAGAGCGCTTTTCGACGCTTTTGGCAATTCTTCCAACAACCGTCCACTCAAGCAGCGCCATCTGGACACCATACGCGCCAAAGGTGTAGAGATATACAAGTTTGACCCCATCGTCTTCCCCTGGATAAACCACGTCTTGACACGCGACCACCGCAAAATTGTGGTCATTGACGGACGCATAGCGTATATCGGCGGTATGAATGTGGCAGACTACTACATCAAGGGAACGGAAAAGGTTGGCTCATGGCATGACATGCATTGCCGTCTGGATGGCAACGAGGTTAATACGCTGCAACGTATCTTCCTGAAGATGTGGAACAAGACTACTGGGCAGAATGTCCATGGTGCCCAGTATTATCGCGGTGACTATACCGACACCTCTTACTTTACAGGGCTGAAACCAGACACCACAGAGAGTCGGGGGAAAAAGGTTGTGGGCATTATCAATCGCGAGCCTCGCACAAGCAATGATATAATCAGGTATTTCTACGAAAACGCCATCAACTGTGCCCAAGACAGCATCAAGCTCATCAACCCCTACTTCACATTGAATAGGAAACTCAAGAAAGCGTTCAAGAATGCTGTCAAGCGTGGTGTAAAGGTAGAGATAATGCTCTCTACCCACAGCGACATCCCTCTGACGCCAGATTGTGGCTTCTACAATGCCCACAAATTGATGAAACACGGTTGCAGGATATGGATGTACACGCCTGGGTTCCATCACACCAAGATTATCATGGTCGATGGGAAAGTGTGCACCGTGGGAAGTGCCAATCTGAATGCACGCAGTCTGAGCTGGGACTATGAAGCCAATGCTGTAATCGTGGACAGCCATACTACCCGCGAATTGGACAATCTCTTCGAAGACAACAAGAAGGACTGTTTTCTCCTGGACGAACAGAAATGGGATGAATGGCGCACCCCGTGGCAAAAGTTCAGGGGATGGGTAGGACATCTCTTGTCGCCATTCTTATAAGAAAAAAGTAAGGAATATCAGATATTTGCGATATCTACATATCCATGCGTGACAGCATAGATAGTAAGGGCCGATACGCTTCGCGCATCAAGTTTGTCCATGATGTTCTTGCGATGAGAGATGACTGTGGTCAAACCAATATGCAACTTGTCGGCAATCTCCTTGTTGATATACCCCTCAACAATCAATACCAGAACTTCTATCTCCCTATCGGTAAGTATTCCGGCATTACCGGCAGGAACATCCATAGGCAAGTTGCGTCCGCGGGAATGGGCATGCTGCTCCAGCATAAGCAGCGACTTGACCAGAATATCCTCTGACACATTGACATTAATACTATGAAAACCCGTAAGGCTTTCACTGGAAGTGGTAAGCACTATCGTCTTGCGGCTATGCTCCAGGAAGAACATGCGGTGGGCAAGGACGATGTTGACCGAAACAAAGAAGTGGAAATACCTGTCTGGGACAGAAGCCGCAAACTCATTGAAGGATCCATAGAGTTCGACATCCATAATAGGCATAATACGCTGGAGAATAGTCTTCAATCCTATTGCTGCCAACGTATTACCATCTATTACGGCAATGGCCGGTCTATGTCCTTTCTCCATCATCATCGTGACCAGAAACGATAGGTTATATCCTGCATGTCACCCGCAGCATCCAGTTTGTAGAGACGCTGGTTGGTGGTCTTGCACTTGAGAGAACCAAGATGGGCTATGTATGGGCCCACCTTGATATAATCAAAGACGTTCTTGGATGCCTGGGAAGAGATACGGAGTCGCCCACTATACCACGCTACTCTGTAATGAGGGTATTTGGCGTGGATATAGGCAGCAAGCTGGCTAAGATAGGAAGGGTCAGAATCTCCACCCATGAAACAGATGCAGGTAATGTTGCTGCCGAACCTGGCAATGAACTCATCCAGCACTTCTGTCGTCAATGGAGCACCCACATCCTCCCAAAGAAACTTGCTGTGACACCCAGGACAGTGGCACGGGCAATTACTGATATTAATTGCCAGTGTCACCTCGTCGGGTATCTCTTGGAAAACGATGCCTGTATTAACGTACTTTAGCATAGTATCTTCTTTCTGCCTCAGCCTGTCGGGCCTGTGAGAAATTGCTTACGCGCTTGAGATAACCTATGATGCGCGTAAGATAATCTACATTCTTGCTCTTGCAGACAGGACACTCTTTGAGATATCTCTTGTCGATGTGTCCACAATCATTACAAACGGTATTGGGGATGTTGAAGGTGAAATAGTTACAGCCTTCCTTGGCAGCTACCTTAAACAACTGCAGGTATTGGTCTTTGCTCAAATGCTCTTCAAGATTCATGTGCAGAGCCGAACCTCCAGTAAGATGTTCGATATAAGGAGCGCCATGGAGTTTGAACTTATCAATCACAGTCAGCGAATCATCTTCCACCGCATAGAAATAAGAGTTGTAGCAATCACGGGGAACGAAATAGCCATCCTCCCTATCCCACTTGGCATGCTTAACACCCACATTCTCGGCAGGTATCATCTCACAGTTGAACATGACTTCCTTGCTGCGGTATTGCTTGTTATACTTCTCAACCAGTCCCAAGACTGTCTGAACGAACTCCAGATACTGGGGATTGTCATTAATCTTCAGTCCCATAAACTCGGCAGCCTCTACCAGACCATTGACACCGATGGTGAGATACTGACGGCTCAAGTTGATGTAACCAGCATCAAACAGCGGAAGCATTCCATTCTTCTGAAGTTCCTTGAGGTTTTCGTTATAAGCCAACTGCACCTTGTGGCAGAGGTCTATGACATGAGAGAGGTATTCCTTATAGTCGAGATTGTGATTGACAGCATACTGTATGCAACGATTCAAGTTGATAGTGAGCACGCTCTTCGAACCGGTCGAAACTCCACCGGCTCCCAGCGTATAGCTGAACCCGTTGTCTTGTATCTCGTTACGCAGACGACAGCAAGAACTGAGGCTGTCGGCATTGTCGCTGAGATATGTGAAGAAGCTGTGACCCTCAGAGTACATCTCGGCTGCAAACTCTCCCCACTCCTTGTCCTTACATTCACCATTCTCGGTAAGCATGGCCATGGTCTCGACAGGGAAGGTAAGCACCGTCTTGGTACGCTCCTCGTTGAACCACTTCATGAATCGCTTCTGCAACCATGACAGTCCTTCCCAATCGGGCTGACTACCATCGGGGAAATAGAAATTGCCAAAAAGACTGTCGAAATAGTACCTGTCATAATAGGAAATATTCCAGAAAACAGCCTGATAGTTACGTGCGCCGGTGGGCTGGTTAAGAGAATAAACTATCTGCTCAAAGCTGTCGGTTATCACCTTGTCAATAGTGCGCTTCTTCAACGACAAATCAACCACCTCATCAGCTCGCTTGTAGTAGTCCTGGCCGCCCTCCAGTCCAACGAAATAGTTCATATACATCAGGAACTCCGGTGTAGCGCAAGCGCCAGAGAGCATAGAGCTGACCATGAACACCATATTGATGAAACCACCACAGAAAGACTTGAGGTTGGTGGGAGCGGTAGAGTTGCCGCCTATTGATGACGTGCCACCTATCAGCCAAGGGTACATGGTGATAGATGCGCAATAGTTAGCAAGCGATGTCTCATCATTCTTATATATAAAGTGGTGTGTAAGTTTGTCTATATATTCGTCCGACAGTTCCTTTCCGTACATCTTTTTGATGCGGTCGGTAAGAAGTTTACGATTAAGTCTGATAAAACTTGACTTGGGCAATTCGCCGATAAGTGTAGCGATATTCTTGTGCTCCACATTGGCATTGGCATCATACTTGGAACCTGTAGCGGCATTGGAAGCCTGCATATAATCGGTCAAGAACTTCAGGCGCTCCAAGGTTTCGCGGTCTTCAGTATGCTGCTGACGATAAAGCATAAACGACTTGGCTACCTTGAAGAAGCCTTCTGCCATCAGAGCCTCTTCTACCTGGTTCTGAATATCTTCCACCTTAATATTATTATAGATATTAAGACGGCTGATAAGTTTTGAAACATTACCAAGGTCGATTGGCTCATTCACGGAGTCAAATGCCTTGATGATAGCGTTCATAATTTTGTCCATGGAGAAACGGTCTTTACCACCGTCTCTCTTGGTAATGGTGAAGTTCTTTATTTCCATATTTTTAGTTATTTCTATTCATGATAAACATTATAAAGTTGTTCGTTTTGGATAACTTTTCAATTTTTATTTCCTAAAAAGTTTTCCAAAAAGGAAAACTTCAACAAGAATAGCGTGATAGTTATTTCCATTTTTTATCATTTGCAAAGATAATAAAAAAGCCGCTGATGGTACAGGATAAGATAGAAAAAATTCTATCCATTTACATATTTTAAGACTTGACCAACAGGGCGACTGACGGGCTTGCAACTACCGTCTTTCAAGTCATCAAACAGCCAAACAGCATCAACTGCGTGAATGACAAACAATTATAAAAGATGGGAATTATTTACTCGGGAAATTGCCTCGATTTACAGCTTGACTGCGGAAATATCTATAAGGCCTTTGGCGATGGCATAGACGGTGAGACCTGCAGGAGAATGTATCTGCAACTTACGTGCAATATTCTTGCGGTGAGTGATAACAGTGTTGATGGAAATGCAAAGATGGTCAGCCATCTCCTTATTTGTCATGCCTTGCACCAGACAGACTATCACGTCGCGCTCGCGGTCGCTCAATACATCTGCATCACTATTCTTATTAATCATATTAGACAACTTCTGCGATATATTGCTTTGGTTGATTTGCTTTTCAAGCAATCTGACTGCCGGTATAAAGATATGGTCTTCGACCTCGGAATGCTGGGCAAGCCATGACTCACAATTATAGATATCAAACAGCGTCGCATAAAGTTGATTATTGCGATGCGCATCGACTGGAAGATACTGTATGATGATATTCTTCAACTCACGCAACTTGACATCTATCTGGTCATGATGCTTGGAAAAAGTCTCCACATCATAGTTGGTCTGCGCTTTTCCCTGAAGGAGCGCCTCGACGTATGGAAAGACATTCTTTTCCTCATACTTCATATGATGGACGATACTGCGGGCATACTCATCGTATATCTTGATGATGAGAGACGCCAGATTGTCGGCGGAGTCAAGCGATGCTATCAGTTCCTTCCTAATGAAAGGCAACTCAAAGTCCAAATAGTATTCGTGCGAGGATTTAAGATATTGCATCAAGGTGGGCACGGAAAGACGCGCGACATCATCCGCTCCCAGGTATCCATTGATGGTATAATTGACAATACACAGAAAAGTGAAGCTATCGACTCCCTCATCTCGACAGACCTCTTCTACCGTCTTGTTGCCAAATCCCAGGTTGATGCCAAAAGAGCCAAGGCAGCGCAAAACCGCATAATTATCCTGTAAAAGAGTAATCATCTTGTCTGATGCTTCATATAATTTCTGCTTCTTCATCGTCTGCTGTTATATAATTGTATACAAAATTACAAAAATCGAAAGAATATTTTCCCTCCACATTACTTTTTAACACAAAGTGAAGCCTATATTTGTTGCAAAGATAAAAAGGATGTCCAAATGGTGCAATACCTAAAAGTAGGTATTTTGAGTATGAACGCCGAAGACAACTACCTACTTCATAGAGTGGCTCTCCACGCTTGTAGAATTAACCTCCACGCTTATGGAGATACACTCCACGCTTGCGTAGTTGGCAAACGGCACCGTAAAAGCAATACAAAAAAATCCCTTGCCATCAATCTGACAAGGGACTTCATTATTAATTATGCTATAAATTGCTTGCTATTACTTGGCATAAGCCACACTGCGGGTCTCACGGATAACCGTAATCTTAACCTGACCAGGATAGGTCATCTCGTTCTGAACCTTTGTAGCAATCTCGTCAGAGAGCTTGATGCTTTCCTCGTCGCTCATCTTGTCGGCACCGACAATCACGCGCAACTCGCGACCTGCCTGGATGGCGTAAGTCTTAACCACGCCAGGGTAGCTCATGGCTATAGCCTCAAGGTCGTTAAGACGCTTGATGTAAGCCTCGACTATCTCGCGACGGGCACCAGGACGGGCACCAGAGATGGCATCGCAAACCTGAACGATAGGAGCAAGCAGGCTCTCCATCTCAGTCTCATCATGGTGAGCGGCGATGGCATTGCAGATATCTGCCTTCTCCTTATATTTCTCTGCTATCTTAGCACCATAGAGTGCGTGGGGCAGCTCGCTCTCCTCGTCTGGCACCTTACCGATATCGTGCAAGAGACCGGCACGCTTGGCCTTCTTAGGATTAAGTCCCAGCTCTGAAGCCATAACCGCACAGAGGTTAGCTGTCTCGCGAGCGTGCTGCAACAAGTTCTGTCCGTAAGAAGAGCGATACTTCATCTTGCCGACGATACGCACCAGCTCGGGATGCAGACCGTGGATACCCAGGTCGATAACCGTACGCTTACCAGTCTCAATAATCTCATTGTCCAACTGCTTCTTGACCTTGGCCACAACCTCCTCAATACGAGCGGGGTGGATACGGCCGTCGGTAACCAGCTGATGGAGAGCCAGACGACAAACCTCGCGACGGATGGGGTCAAAGGCAGAGATGACAATGGCCTCGGGGGTATCGTCGACGACAATCTCGACACCTGTAGCAGCCTCAAGGGCTCGGATATTACGACCCTCGCGACCGATGATACGACCCTTAACCTCGTCGTTATCAATGTGGAACACGCTCACAGAATTCTCGATAGCAGTCTCGGTAGCCACACGCTGGATGGTCTGGATGACAATCTTCTTGGCCTGCTGGTTGGCATTGAGCTTGGCCTCGTCTACAATCTCGTTGATATAGCTGGCGGCATCAAGTTTGGCCTGGTCCTTCAGGCTGTCTATCAGTCGTTCCTTGGCTTCCTCGGCGCTCAGACCAGAGAGTTCTTCGAGCTTGGCACGCTCCTGCTCCTGCATCTTCTCAAGTTCCTGCTGCTTTACGAGCATCAGCTTCTTCTCGTTGTCTATACGCTGCTGAAGCTGGGTGAGTTCCTGCTTCTTTCGGCCTATCTCGTCCTGACGCTGGTTGAGAGATATCTCGCGCTGCTTGAGCCTGTTCTCGTTTTGCTGAATCTTCTGGTTGCGCTGCTGCACCTCCTTCTCCAGCTCACTCTTCTTGTTGAGGAATTTCTCCTTGACTTCAAGCAGTTTCTTCTCCTTTACCACTTCGGCTTCCTTAGAGGCTGCCGCTACCATTTCATTGTATTTTCCCTTAATGACATAACGGAAAATCATATAACCAGCCAATACTCCCACGACGAGAGCTACGGCCACTATAATCAATGTAATTACCATTTTTAGTATTATGTATATAAAATTTAATTCCTTACTCGCTATCCAACGCTTCTTCGATTTCGGAAGTCAACTTGGTAAGGATGTCGGTAACAGGCAATATATCGTGTTTTCTGGTTTCCTTCTGATATCTGAGAGATATATCAATCAGAGCCATATATAATATTTCCTTCTCACCCTTGCGGTCTTTATAGACAGCAGAGTAATTGTTTACAACATCGGTTATCAGCTTGGCTGCGGCACGATAGCACTCTTCCTCTGCCCGAGGAATAGTCACTGTCATATCCGTATCGTAGACATGTAACCTAATACGCAATTTTTCCTTGTCTGACTCACCCATCGCTTCGCGTTATTTTTCGCTCAGTAGCGTGATACACTTGTTAACGTCTCTGATGAGCTTGGATATGCGCTTCTGCGCTCCTTCGACATCACCGTCGGTGACCTCAATCATCCTCGCCATCTTCAAACTCTCATAGTCCATGGAAGCCTGAGCCAGCCGAGCCTCAAGTTCGGCTATCTTGGCGTCGCGTTCGGACAGCATATCCTCAAGACGAGTCTTCTCCTTTTTGAGTTCATCAAAACGGAGAATCATCTGTCGCATACGTGTCGTAAACAGCGTCAATGTTTTCTCAGTAGCATCCATAACCTATGTTTAGTTTACAAATTTATATGAATAATCTGTAAAATCCAAAGAAATGTCTCGTTTTTTGTTATTTAGCTGCCTCTTCTTTGGCTTTTGGCTCTTTCTTGGCCAACATCACCACCTGATAGACAAATCCGGTAATCCACTTTTCAGAGAACGAGAGACGCTTGTTGTACTGGCGGATATTGAGCACCACCTTGACAACTCCGGCATCCTTGTAGTCGTTCTTGGTAAAGATTTCCTTCACGGTCTTCTCGGTCATCGAGTAGATGGCGCCCTTGAAGAAAGAAGGCATGCGCAACTTGAACTTCATGAGATTACCCATCAGCATCATCAGGTCTTGGGTAAAGCCCTGGAACTGTACGAGGTACACCTGTACGTCCTGTATCTTACGGCAGTTCTTACGAATACTGGCGTCAATCTCCTTGAAGAAGAGGTCGTCAACCTTGTAGAGTTCTTTGAGCATCTTCTTGCAGTGGCTCTTCTCACCAATACCCAACTTATTGTTCTGGGTTGGCACATGCAGCGTCGTCTTGAACATACGCAAGTCGGGCAGCATGGCAAGATTGTTGATACCCAGCTGGCTGGCTATCGATGCCTGAAAGTACACCCTGATGAGCGTCATGTAGTCTTCCATTCCGCCCGTTTTCTTTTCCGTTGACTTATTTCCGAATAATTTTGAAAATATTCCCATTATAATTACTTAAGTTTTTAATTAAATAATGGCCTAATTGCCATTAACAGCCACAAAATTACAACAAACTCGCCAATTGTCAAAATTATTTAACGTATTTCTTCGGACATAATACCAATGTATCGCAGTGGCAGGCACTGAGCTGGCCTTCCCATGGCCTCTCCGTGAAACTCATAAGAGGAACCAAAAGCTCAACTTAAAGTTGCATGAGACCAACCAGATAGAAAAGCAATCGCACCATGGGTTTTTCCTGCCATCAAAAAAAATGGCCGACGATGAATATTTTTTTAATTATAATAAGGAGAAATCCGAATTATTATATTACCTTTGCATAGATTACGCACGATATAAGCCCAAGCTATTGCCATAGCTGCACAATGGTCATAATCGATGCCACAGAAACAAAAGCCATACAACATGCCACAACATATAAGCACAGTCGAAAACACCCTTAAAACTGAAGCAATGGCAGAGGGCCTGAAAAATCCCTTGTTAATGCTGTCCAACAGAACCATAAAGCGTACATTCGACTTGTTTGCTGGTCTATTGGTATGTATCATCTCCCTACCCTTCCTGCCCATCATCGCGCTAATCATCAAGATGCAGAGCCGCGGCCCCATAGTGTTCAAGCAGGAGCGCACCGGTCTTGACGGCAAGACATTTGTATGCTACAAGTTTCGCACCATGCGCCTGAACGACGAGTGCGACACACTTCAGGCCACAGCCAATGACCCACGCATATTCCCCTTTGGCAGTTTCATGCGCCGCACACATATCGACGAAATCCCCAATTTCATCAATGTAATCAAGGGCGACATGAGCATTATCGGCCCACGCCCCCATATGCTCTACCACACCAGAAAATACACCCAGTTGATAGACAACTACATGGACCGTCATCGCTGCAAGCCCGGCATTACGGGATATTCACAGGTGCTGGGGCTGAGCGGAGAAACTCCCGAGGTGTGGCAAATGGCAGAGAGAGTGAAACACGACATTTGGTATATCAAGCATTGGTCAATAGGATTAGACCTATGGATACTCTATCGCACAGTGGTAGTCACTTTCTGCAAGAGAAGACAGAATAATATCTAAAACGAAATAACAAGGTGAAAGGTATAGTACTTGCTGGCGGTTCAGGCACTCGCCTCTACCCCATAACCAAAGGCATTAGCAAACAGCTGATACCTATTTTTGACAAGCCGATGATATATTACCCTATCTCGGCTCTGATGCTCGCTGGCATACGCGAGATTCTCATCATCTCCACCCCTTACGACCTCCCTGGCTTCCGCCGATTGCTCAGTGACGGCAGCGAACTGGGCGTCAAGTTTGAATACGCCGAGCAACCCAGCCCCGACGGACTGGCCCAGGCTTTCATCATCGGCGAGAAGTTTATCGGCAATGACTCCGTCTGCCTCGTCCTTGGCGACAACATCTTCTATGGAGCCGGCTTCAGTGGCCTGCTCCACCAGAGTGTCACCAATGTAGAGCAAGAGGGCATGGCTACCGTCTTCGGTTATTACGTCAACGACCCAGAGCGCTATGGCGTGGCTGAGTTTGACGCCGATGGCAACTGCCTCTCCATCGAGGAAAAGCCACAGCATCCCAAGAGCAACTACGCCGTTGTGGGACTATACTTCTATCCCAACAGCGTGGTAGAGATAGCCAAAAACATCAAGCCCAGTGCTCGCGGCGAGCTCGAGATTACCACCGTCAACCAGGAATATCTCAACCGCCATCAGCTGAAGGTGCTTACCCTCCAGCGCGGATTTGCCTGGCTCGACACCGGTACCCACGACAGTCTGAGTGAGGCCAGCACCTTCATCGAGGTAATAGAGAAGCGCCAAGGTCTCAAGGTGGCTTGTCTCGAAGAAATAGCCTACAAGCAGGGATGGATAGACGCTGACCAGCTCAGAGAACTGGCCAAGCCCATGCTCAAAAACCAATACGGACAATACCTCTTATCATTGACAAAATAAAAACTTAAATAAAATGGAATACGTAAAAAATGGAATGCCCGAAGAAATTCGAGACCAGGAAAAGAGTTCGCTGAACTATCAAGATGTTATCCGGATAGCCGTACTCTATTGGAAATGGTTCTTACTTTCTGTGATTATCTGTGTAGGTATCGCAGCCGTATATCTGCGCTACACCACACCCGTCTATCAAGCCACCACCAAGATGCTCATCAAGAATGATGACAACAATGCACGCAGCCGCACCGGCAGCCGCATTGCTCTGGCAGACAACCTGGGATTCATGGGGGCAAGTGACGGTTTTGACAACGAGATGGAAATCCTCACCTCGCGTCTGCTGGCCGAACAGGCAGCAAGAGACCTGAAGCTCTACACTACCTATTATATAAAAGGTAAGATTAAGGCACAGATAGCCTACCACAACAATCCCGTCAATGTGGATGTAGACCCCACTCACCTGGAGATGCTGAAGGCTCCCGTGAAGCTGACCATCAAGTATGAGAATGGCCAGTACAACGTGACAGGCACCTACACCAAGCCTCTCGTAGAGGGTACCAAGGGCGTGGAATACAAGATAGACAAGAAATTCAAGAACCTGCCAGCCACATTCGGTACCAAAGTAGGTGTGATTACCCTCTCACGCAATGCCTGTCCCCAGATGCGCGAAGGCGACATCATGAAGGCAGTTATCGTATCACCCCACATGATGTCATACAAGTATCAGAAGTCGCTCAACGTATCTCCCACATCCAAGACGACCACCATCGCCAAGCTCACACTCAACGACGAAGTGCCTATGCGCGCTACCGACTATCTGCGCCAGCTGGCCGTAGTCTACAACCGCCAGGCCAACGAGGACAAGAACGAGGTGGCTCGCCGTACAGAGGAGTTTATCAACAACCGTATCGAAAAGCTCAACGCCGAGCTGGGCAGCACCGAAGGATCTCTGGAGAGCTACAAGAAGCGCAACCAGCTGGTTGACATCAAGCTCAATGCAAGCCAGAACGTACTCAACGCAAGCCAATACCAGCAGAAGTTGTCTGAGGCCCAGATGCAGGTTGAACTTATCAACAGCCTGCGCGAGACTATGAATTCGAGCAAGGACTACGCCGTGTTGCCTGCCAATGTGGGTATCGCCGATGTAGCCGTAACCTCGCTTATCACAAAATACAACGAGATTTCTCTCAATCGCAGCCGTCTGCTCAATGGCGCCTCTGAGTCTTCGCCCACCGTCATCCCTCTTACCAATCAGCTTGACGAGCTCCGCCACAGCATCAGCGTGGCCATGAACCAGGCCAAGTTCAATGCCGAGATGCAGCTCAACAAGATTGAGAGCGAGTTGAACCGCAACTCTGGCAAGATGACTGAGACTCCAGAGCAGGAGCGCATCCTTACACAGATTGGCCGCCAGCAGGAAGTGAAGTCTGCCCTGTATGTGATGCTGTTGCAGAAGCGCGAAGAGAACTCTATCTCTCTGGCATCAACCGTGGACAAAGGCAAGCTCATCGACACCCCCGAGGTGTTGGGCAAAATCAGTCCTAAGGGTAGCATCATATTGCTCATCTCTTTTGTATTGGGCATTGGTATTCCCGCCGGTCTGCTCTTCCTTATCCAGCTGTTGCGCTACAAGATTGAGGGACACGACGACGTGGAGAAACTCACCAAGCTGCCTATCATCGCCGACGTGGCTGTGGCCAGCGATAGCGCCAAGACCAAGGCCGACATCGTGGTACACGAGAACAAGAACAATATGATGGAAGAAATCTTCCGTTCGATGCGTACCAACCTGCAGTTTATGATGAAGGAAGACGAGAAGGTCATCCTCTTCACCTCCACCACTTCGGGCGAAGGCAAGACATTCAACTGCGCCAACCTCGCCATCAGTTTCGCGCTGCTGGGCAAGAAGGTACTGCTCGTGGGACTCGACATCCGAAAGCCCCGACTGGACGAGTTGTTTGAGATTAATGACAAGGTACACGGTATTACCAACCTTCTGGTCAAGGAGCATCCCACTTGGGCCGACATCAGCAAGCAGATACTGCCTTCAGAGGTAAACGGCAATCTGGAGCTGCTCATGGCTGGCCCCATTCCTCCCAACCCCGCAGAATTGGTAGCCCGCAAGAGCCTCGACGACATTATCAACGAACTGAAGGATCACTATGATTACATCCTTATCGACACCGCCCCTGTGGGTCTGGTTACCGATACGCTTCAGATTGGCCGCGTAGCCGACGCCACGGTGTACATGTGCCGCGCCGACTATACCGCCAAGGAGAGCTTCAACCTCATCAACGAACTTTCGGAAACCAAGAAGCTGCCTAACATGTCCATTGTCCTCAACGGCGTAGACATGACCAAGAAGAAGTATGGCTACTACTATGGCTATGGCAAGTATGGCAAATACGGACATTATGGCAGATACGGCCGATATGGCAAGGGCTCGTATGGTTCATACGGTTCTTATGGCAATTACAGCAAGAGTCACTATGGTGACGCCAACGACGACTCCGTCAAGCACTAAGGTGCTTGGCGGGTCAGCCGCCGGCCTCCTCACGCGCGTATATATATAAATAGGTATAAGAGACTATGACAATAGCCGTAGATTTTGATGGAACGATAGTCACCCACGAGTATCCGAAGATTGGCGAAGAACTTCCGTTTGCCACAGAGACGCTGAAGATGCTTATCAAGGAGCATCACAAGCTGATACTGTGGACTGTCCGCGAAGGTGCGCTTCTCGACGAAGCCGTCAACTGGTGCCGCGAGCGTGGCGTTGAGTTTTACGCTGTCAACAAAGACTATCCCGAAGAAAAACAAGAATGGAACAATCACTTCTCCCGCAAGCTGAAAGTAGACATGTGGATTGATGACCGTAACATCGGCGGTCTGCCCGATTGGGGACAGATTTACCAGATGATACACTACAACAAGACATGGCACGACATCATGCGCGAAGAGCGCAGAAGCCTGAGAGGAGAAAATGAAACACAAAAAAAGAAACATTGGTGGCAATTCTAACCACCAATGTTTCTTTTTTTATATCGTCCTCAGTCTATCCCACTACAAACTTCAGGATAAACAGGAGCGAGAGTATCACCAGCGTGACGCTTATATTCTTAAACTTACCAGTACATACCTTCATCACTACATAGCTCAAGATGCCCAAGCAGATGCCATCGGCTATGGAATAACACAACACCATCGTAATCATAGTGATAAACGAGGGGAAAGCCTCGGTGACATCATTGAGTTCTATCTTCTTCACCGAGTCAATCATCAGCACGCCCACCATAACCAGGGCACCACTTGTGGCAGCCGAAGGAATGAGCAGGAAAAGCGGAGACAGCAAGAGGGCTGCGATGAACAGGAATCCGGTAACCAGTGAGGTGAGACCCGTGCGACCGCCCTCGGCTATACCCGAAGCACTCTCGATATATGTAGTGACGGTACTGCTACCCAACATGGCTCCACAGGTAGTACCGATGGCGTCGCTGAGCATGGCTTCCTTCACACGAGGAATAGAGCCGTCGGGACGAACCACACCAGTCTTCTCCGCCAAGCCCACAAGCGTGCCCACGGTATCAAAGATATTGATGATAAGCAGCGAGAAGATGACCACCAGCATATTGATATTGAAGAAACCATCAAAATCAAACTGGCAGAAAATCGGCGCTACCGAGTGGGGCTCTGACACAGGCAGCCACCCATCAGGCATCACCGTCACGCCCATCGGCAAACCTACCAGAGTAGCAATGATGATGGCGATGAAGAGAGCGCCCTTCACTCTACGGGCTGTGAGCACTCCGCTCAGCACTATGGCCACGATACCCAGGATAGCTTCGGGGGTGAAATTGCCCAAAGCCACAAAGGTGTCGGGATTGGCCACCACGATGCCGGCGTTCTTCAGTCCGATAAAGGCTATAAACATACCTATTCCCGCCGAAATGGAGTAGCGCAAGTTGCGAGGGATGCTGTCCAGAATCTTCTCACGCACGTTCATAAACGTAATGAGGATGAAGACTACGCCCTCTACAACCAATGCCGCCAACGACTGTTGCCACGACAGGTGCATAGCCTGACACATGGTAAAGGCAAAGAAGGCATTGAGACCCATACTTGGAGCTTGGGCAAACGGCAACTTGGCCATAAACGCAAGCAACAGGGTGGAAATGGCCGCCGCGAGGGCTGTGGCTGTGAAGAGAGCGCCCTTGTCCATACCCGTAGTAGCCAGAATTGCGGGATTGACAGCAAGGATGTAGCTCATTGTCAGAAAAGTGGTAGCGCCGGCCACAACCTCCGTGCGCACACTTGCCTTGGCACTATCAAATCCAAGGGCTTTGGTTAAAATATTCATTAATTCACTATAAATTAGGATTATACATCTGCTTAATGATGATGCAAAAATAATAAGAAACGCCAAAACAGGCAAAAGAATAACCAAGAATATTCATAAAAACCACTTATCCTGCTACTTGGCGCTTCATTTCCACCTTATTTTATATGACGGGCGTTTCACTCTGCCGCCCCCACACCTTCAACGCAGCTCCAACTACCAGTGACCCTTATTCTCTATCGCAAAGCCGCCATCTTCAGCACCTTAGCCACTATTATTCTTGACTTTTATGCCAATATGATTGTTATTATGTATACCTTTGCAGTCGAAAAAACATTCATTATGGCAAAGAGAGCATACATAGAGAAAAATAAGGCATGGCTGGAAGACAAAGCCCGCGAAGAAGGCGTACTCCAGTTGCCGCGCGGTGTGTACTATCGCATCATCCACAGCGGAGAAGGCACTACCCACCCTTCACCCAGAAGTATCATCACAGCCCACTACCGCGGCTCCACCATCGACGGTCATACCTTCGACTCGAGTTATGGCGGCACGCCACTGGCCATCAGGCTCTGCGACCTGATAGACGGTTGGATTGTGGCACTGCAGCAGATGGTTGTCGGCGACAAGTGGGAACTATACATCCCGGCAGAGATGGGCTACGGCAAATTCTCCCAACCCGGAATCCCTGGCGGTTCTACCCTCATCTTCGAGATTGAACTCTTGGGAATCGGCTGATACAAGCCACTTTTGCCCCATCAAGGCGGTCTGACCAATGGCCAACCCACCTATTTCGGAGACCATCATGGCCATCATCGGCACCACCATTGTTAAAAAAACCAAAATCGCGAACAAATAAACGGATATAGTTCCCCGTTTCACATTGAAAATTAGTAATTTTGCAACCGATTTGGTGTTTACTCACCTTATCATCGAGTTAATTAACATAATGTCTAACTTTTTTATTTATTTCATTTATTAATTTTATGTCAGATTTTAAGAACGTACAGCCGTTGGCAGACTTCAATTGGGACGAGTTTGAGAATGGCACTAATGCAGGCTCAAACATTGACGACATTCAGAAGGCTTACGACGAGACCCTTAACAAGGTTACAGAGCATCAGGTAGTAGAAGGTACCGTAATCTCTGCTGACAAGAAAGAGGTTATCGTTAACATCGGTTACAAGAGCGATGGTATCATTCCTGCTTCTGAATTCCGCTACAACCCCGACCTCAAGGTAGGTGACAAGGTTGAAGTTTACGTTGAGAACCAGGAGGACAAGAAGGGCCAGTTGGTTCTGTCTCACAAGAAGGCACGCCTGGCCAAGAGCTGGGACCGTGTTAACGAGGCTCTCGCTAACGACGAGGTTATTCAGGGCTACATCAAGTGCCGCACTAAGGGTGGTATGATTGTTGATGTATTCGGAATCGAAGCATTCTTGCCCGGTAGCCAGATTGACGTTCATCCAATACGCGACTACGATGTATTCGTAGGCAAGACCATGGAGTTCAAGATTGTCAAGATCAATCAGGAGTTCCGCAATGTGGTTGTTTCTCACAAGGCTCTTATCGAGGCCGAGCTTGAGGCACAGAAGAAGGACATCATCTCTAAACTTGAGAAGGGTCAGGTACTCGAGGGTACTGTTAAGAACATCACCTCTTATGGTGTATTCGTTGACCTCGGCGGTGTTGACGGACTCATCCACATCACCGACCTGTCTTGGGGCCGCGTAAACGATCCCCACGAGGTTGTACAGCTCGACCAGAAGATCAATGTCGTTATCCTCGACTTCGACGACGAAAAGAAGCGCATTGCTCTCGGCCTGAAGCAGCTCACTCCTCATCCTTGGGATGCCCTGGATGCTGACCTCAAGGTTGGCGACCACGTTAAGGGTAAGGTTGTTGTTATCGCCGACTACGGCGCATTTGTTGAAATCGCTCCCGGCGTAGAGGGCTTGATCCACGTTTCTGAAATGAGCTGGAGCCAGCACCTGCGTAGCGCACAGGAATTCCTGCACGTAGGCGACGAGGTAGAGGCAGTTATCCTCACACTCGACCGCAACGAGCGCAAGATGTCTCTCGGCATCAAGCAGCTGAAGGAAGATCCCTGGGAGACCATTGAGGTTAAGTACCCCGTTGGCAGCAAGCACACCGCTAAGGTACGCAACTTCACCAATTTCGGTATCTTCGTAGAGCTCGAGGAAGGTGTTGATGGCCTCATCCACATCAGCGACCTGTCTTGGACCAAGAAGGTTAAGCATCCTTCAGAGTTCACACACGTAGGTGCCGACATCGACGTTGTTGTGCTCGAAATCGATAAGGAGAACCGTCGTCTCAGTCTCGGCCACAAGCAGCTCGAGGAGAATCCTTGGGACAAGTACGAGGAGATCTACACTCCTGGTTCTGTTCACAACGGTAAGATCACTGAGCTCATGGACAAGGGTGCCGTTATCACACTCGACGAGGGTGGTGAGGGCTTCGCTACTCCCAAGCACCTCGTTAAGGAGGATGGCACACAGGTACAGCTCGGCGAGGAACTGCCCTTCAAGGTTATCGAGTTTGTGAAGGATACCAAGCGTATCATCCTCTCACACAGCCGCACATTCGAGCAGGGCAAGGACGAAGTTAAGCCCGCACGTAAGCATACCGCTAAGAAGGAAGCTGCTCCCGCAATCAACAACGTTGCTGCAAGCACTACCCTCGGCGATATCGATGCTCTGGCTGCTCTGAAAGCTAAAATGGAGAAAGGCGAATAATTAGAGCCACATCTATTATAGAATAAATAAGGTGTCTGTCATTTTTTTGACAGACACCTTTTTTATTAATACTATATATAATAACATTAGGCCACTACAGGCACTTAAAATTCATAACACATTATACATCATTACCGTTCACTCTCACAAAGGCACGCACGCGTTAATATACGTTAACCGCTTATAATCATCTTATAGAAAAGCATTTCTTTCATTTTTTTTTCTTATCTTTGCATTGATTTTAATACACTCGCGTTTCAATTTATGAAACGCACTATATCCAAAAAATATTTACTACATTATTATATGTATAGCAAAGACGAGTTATCATCAAAAAGCATAACCGAATTGTTGGAAATTGCCCACAATTATGGTATCGACGTCAATACCACCGGCAGCGAAGAAGAGCTGATATACGCTATTCTTGACAAGCAAGCCGAAGTGGAAGGCATGAAAAACCCATTAGGAACGAAGCGTCGTAGAACAAGAATTGTAAAGAAAGACACTGACCGCGTGTATACCGTAAGCGGAAAAGAAGGTGAAAACTTTGACATGAAAAAGAACAAAACAAACAATCAGGAAAACGACACGGCTGAGAAAACCGACAATACAGCACAAGAAGCACAAGAGACACAAGCGTCGGAAGAAGACATGTCGCCTGAAGAAATATTGGCTGCCATGCCCAAACATCGCGGAAGAAAATCAAAACGCGAGCTTGAGCTTTTGGCTGCTGCTGAGGCTGCACGCCAAGCAGCACAACAAGAAACAACTGATGCAGAAGCTGATAACCTTGACGCAGATGATGCACCGTATAACGACGAAACTGCTCAAGAAGGAGTAGCATACGAGGGAGGAGATGCAGCATACGAGGGAGAAGAAATGTACAACGACGAAACCGACGACCGCAACTTCGGAATGATAGGCGAACAGCCTAACGACAATGCCTCATACGAACCCAACGATGCTGACGCTGACGAAACCATGACAGCCAGTGCACCCAACGATATGGTGCCTGAAGCAGCCTTCAACGCACATGAAGAAGATATTGACAATGAAAAACAATCAAACCTCATTGCACAGTTGCAAGCACGCATCAATGCTCATAACGAGAGTGCTAACGACTACGGACACCGCGAGATAGAAGACGGCATTTGGGCTGGCGACCCCGGCGATGGCACCGACTTTATCACCGTAGTTGACCTTCCCATCGAAGACCAAGGTGCCATGCCCAGCTACGACATGTTCGACAACCCCACAACACCTACCATGTCGCAACCCATGCAGCCTGCGTTCCAGCCCGCTGCACCAGCTGTTCAGGAGCCTCTACCCTTCGACTTTACCGATATTATTGAAGCCAACGGCGTATTAGAAATTATGCCCGACGGATATGGTTTCCTACGTTCAAGCGACTACAACTACCTTTCTTCACCCGATGATGTATATGTATCGGTACAACAGGTGAAGCGCTACGGATTGAAGACGGGCGACGTTGTAAACTGCCATGTACGTCCGCCGCATGATGGCGAGAAGTATTTCCCGCTTACCAGTATTGATAAAATCAACGGACGAGTGCCTGCCGATGTGCGCGATCGCATTGCTTTCGAGCACCTCACTCCGCTCTTCCCCGAAGAAAAATTTAACCTCTGTGGCGACCCACGCACCAATAACCTGTCAACACGCATTGTCGACTTGTTCTCGCCCATAGGTAAAGGTCAGCGCGCACTTATCGTTGCTCAGCCCAAAACGGGTAAAACCATCTTGATGAAAGATATTGCCAACGCCATTGCTGCCAATCATCCCGAGGCTTACCTCATGATGTTGCTCATCGACGAGCGCCCTGAAGAGGTTACCGACATGGCACGCACCGTAAATGCTGAAGTTATTGCCTCAACCTTCGACGAGCCCGCCGAGCGCCACGTAAAGATTGCAGGCATCGTGCTGGAGAAAGCAAAACGAATGGTTGAATGTGGACACGACGTTGTCATCTTCCTCGACTCTATCACACGTTTGGCACGCGCTTACAATACAGTATCACCAGCGTCAGGCAAGGTGCTCACAGGTGGTGTCGACGCAAACGCATTGCAAAAGCCTAAGCGCTTCTTCGGTGCAGCTCGTAACATTGAGGGTGGCGGTTCGCTCACCATCATCGCCACAGCGCTTATCGACACAGGTTCGAAAATGGACGAAGTTATCTTCGAAGAGTTCAAGGGCACTGGCAACATGGAGCTCCAGCTCGACCGCTCGCTCAGCAACAAACGCATCTTCCCTGCTGTCAACCTGGTGGCATCAAGCACACGCCGCGACGACTTGCTGCAAGACAAGGAGACGCTCAACAAGATGTGGATTATGCGCAAGTTCATTTCCGACATGAACCCCATCGAGGCCATGAACACCATTCACGACCGCATGATACAAACCAAAGATAACGATGAGTTCTTGGTTTCAATGAACTCATAAAACGCGCAACAATAACATTGCAAAGATAACATAAGGCGGGTTCTATAAATTCCTTTCATTTGCAGAAATAGCACGCAAAGGTGTTTATAGGACGCGCCGTTTTTTCATCTATAAAAAGCCGAAGCATAAGCAATCAAAAAAAACATGGACGAATATATTGAGATTAAAGGAGCACGGGTGAACAACCTAAAGAATGTATCGCTAAACATTCCGCGCAATAAATTTATTGCCATCGCTGGCGTTTCGGGCTCAGGAAAATCATCATTAGCCTTCGACACATTATATGCCGAAGGACAACGACGCTATGTAGAATCGCTATCGGCATACGCCCGACAGTTTCTTGGCAGACTGAATAAACCCGAATGTGACTATATTAAAGGTTTACCACCCGCCATCGCTATTGAGCAGAAGGTAAACTCGCGCAACCCGCGAAGCACCGTGGGCACCTCAACAGAAATATACGAATATCTGCGATTGCTGTTTGCACGTATCGGCAAAACCTACTCGCCCATCAGTGGCGAAGAGGTAAAAATAAATAATACCGACGACATTCTTAATTGCACCTTCCAATATGCCGATGGCACTAAGTTTGCCATCCTTTCGCCCCTGCATATCATAGAAGGCAGAACATTGGCAAAGCAATTAGAAATGGACTTGCAGCAAGGCTACGCTCGCATATGGGCCAATGGCACATTTATGCGCATTGATGATGTGCTGGCCGATGAAAAACTTCTTGACGAACTACGTCCGAACGACGTTTTTCTGCTTATCGACCGTATGTCGGTAAGCCACGAGAAAGACAGCATCTCGCGTCTTCTCGACTCGGCCGAAACGGCTTTTTACGAAGGCGATGGCACCTGTCGCCTTGTCTTTCCACCCTCAAACATTACCTACGACTTCAGCACACGCTTCGAAGCCGATGGCATCACCTTTGAAGAACCTAACGACAATATGTTCTCGTTTAACTCGCCATTAGGTGCTTGTCCCGAATGTGAAGGCTTCGGAAAAGTGATGGGCATCGACGAGAAACTGGTTATTCCAAACACTGCGCTTAGCGTTTACGAAGGCTGCGTGCAGTGCTGGCATGGCGAGAAAATGGGCATGTGGAAAGACGAATTCTGCCGCCGTGCCGCAAAAGATAAATTTCCCATCTTCGAACCTTACTACGCTCTGAGCCAAAAATATAAGGATATGCTGTGGCACGGCCTTCCTTCTGATAAGCATCATACCGATGCCGTTAGCATAGATGCCTTCTTCAAAATGGTGAAAGACAACCAGTATAAGATACAGTACCGCGTAATGATGAGTCGTTATCGCGGCAAAACCATCTGCCCTGTTTGTCATGGCGCACGCTTAAAGAAAGAGGCTACATGGGTAAAAATTAATGGTATGAGCATTTGCGACCTCGTTGAGATGCCAGTAACCAACCTACTGCAATGGTTCAAAGAGCTTCATCTTGACGATCATGATGCCGCTGTTGCCAAACGTCTGCTTACCGAAATCGTCAATCGTCTGCACTTCCTTGTAGAGGTGGGGTTAGGTTATCTCACCCTCAATCGCCCCTCAAACACACTGAGTGGTGGTGAAAGTCAGCGCATTAACCTCACCACCTCACTAGGCAGTTCACTGGTAGGCTCGCTGTATATTCTCGACGAGCCCAGCATCGGCCTGCACAGTCGCGATACAGATAGGCTCATTCGCGTACTGAAAGAGCTACGCGACATAGGCAACACCGTGGTCGTAGTAGAACACGATGAAGATATATTGCGTCATGCCGACTATCTGATTGACGTGGGCCCTGATGCCGGACAACATGGTGGCGAGATTGTTTATGAAGGCGCTTTAGCCAATGTATATGCACAAAAAGAGAAGCTTTCGCGTAGCCATACAGTAAATTATCTGAATGGACACGACCATATTTCTGTGCCCACCAGCAGGCGTTGTTGGAACCAAGCCATCATTATAAAAGGAGCACGTATGAACAACCTTAAAGGCATCGACGCAAAGTTTCCTCTTAATGTAATGACAGTGGTGACGGGTGTGAGCGGATCGGGCAAGTCGTCGCTCGTCAAAGGCATTCTCTATCCCGCCCTTAAACGCCATCTTGACGAGGTGGCCGAGATACCAGGCGAATATGTTGCATTAGAAGGCGACTGGCGACAGATACGCCACGTTGAGATGGTTGACCAAAACCCCATAGGTAAAAGTTCGCGCTCAAACCCCGCCACTTATGTAAAAGCTTACGACGCTATACGCCAACTATACGCCGACCAGCCGTTGGCAAAGCAATTAGGCTTCAGCGCACAACACTTCTCATTCAATGCCGAAGGTGGCCGTTGCGAAGAGTGTAAAGGTGCTGGTGTTATTACTGTTGAGATGCAATTTATGGCCGACCTGGTATTAACCTGCGAAGCATGCCATGGCAAACGTTTCAAGAAAGACGTGCTTGAGGTTACATTCCACGAGAAAAACATCTATGACGTGCTTGAGATGACGGTGTCTGAAGCCATCGCTTTCTTTGATCAATACGGGCAAAAAGCCATCGTAAACCGTCTGCGCCCCTTAGAGCAAGTGGGTTTAGGCTATATCAAGATGGGACAAAGTTCGTCTACTCTGTCGGGTGGTGAGAACCAACGCGTAAAGCTCGCCTACTTTATCGGTCAAGAGAAGCAAGACCCCACGCTGTTTATCTTCGACGAGCCCACCACTGGCTTGCATTTCCACGACATACAACGTCTGTTAAAAGCATTTAACGCATTGATAGAACGCGGCCATACCATCATCATTATCGAACATAACATGGACGTGGCCAAGAACGCCGACCACATCATCGACTTGGGTCCAGAAGGCGGAAACCAGGGTGGCTACATCGTATGCGAGGGCACTCCCGAAGAAATTATCAAATGCGAGAAAAGCTATACGGCCAAATATCTGAAGGAAAAGTTGTTATAAGAAAAAAATAATAATATGAGTTGTTGTCTTAACAAAGAAGGTTTATCTATTCTTATTCCCCTCTACAATCAAGTAGGGGTAGCACTTGCTATGGCCTTGTCGAAGCAGGTAGAACAATGCGCAAAGGAAGAGAAGAAGAAAAACGAAGGTAAAGGCAATGCTAACGACACAATATCTTTAGGCTTCGAAATTATCTTTGCCGATGACGGCTCGGCTGATGCTACTGCGAGACAGCGCAATGCCATCATTGCACAACTGCCTTACTGCCAATACATCGAGCGCCCTAAGAATGTTGGGCGCTCGGCCATTCGCAACTTTTTAGCACACACAGCCCACTACAGCCACCTAATATTCTTAGATGGCGACGTTGCTATTAAACGTGGCAACTTTGTGCAAACCTACCTCGCCCACCGTAACGATGCCGATGTAATCATTGGCACCTTGCATTTTTCAAGGATGCAGGTAGCTTGCGATACAGCCGAAGACATAATCGGACACACTAAGAGGGCAAAGGAGGAGACAAAGAAAACAACAGAGCCCGTGCTATATGACGACAACTTAAAGTACCGTTATGAGCAACAGTTTCTGGCAAAACATCCTGTCAAAAAGCGTATGCAGCAACCATACGCATCGTTCCGCACCACCAACTTCATGGTGCGTCGCGACTTATTGTTAGCATATCCCTTCGACGAAACGTTCCACGAATATGGTTATGAAGACACGCTTTTCGGTAAACAATTAAAAGAACATGGCGCTACCCTCATACACCTTGACAATGCGGCAACCATTGCCGACTATGAAGATAACGCCACCTTTGTAGCTAAAACCGAAGAAAGCCTACGCACCTTGGCTGCCCATGCTCACCAGCTTCAAGGCTATTCAACCCTACTTCATACCGCGAACAAGCTTAAGTGTCTGCACTTACTGCCTCTTATAGCCTTTGTTTTTGAACTTTTTAAGGGCTTGTTGCACAAGAATTTATGCAGCAACTCGCCCTCAGTTTTCCTGTTCAATGTCTATAAGTTGGGCTATTATGTTAACCTCACGCGCTCAATAAACCAAACAAATTAAGTTGTTAAACCAAACAAATTAAGTTGTTAAACCAAGTTTTTAAACTTGTTAAATAGCTTCTCCTAGCCCTTCAAATCGAACACACCCGTAGGGCTGAGTCGTTTCAGCACCGTCACTTCAAACGGATGTTTGGCCAGCACCCCACGATCGGTCAGTATCTGTGTCACTGTTTTTAAAGCCAAATCAGGGTGGTTGTTCTCTTCGCTCAAATGGCATAGCCACACATGTTTCAGTTTTTCAGAAGCGTTTTCAGCCAATGTTTCGGCACAAAGATGATTGTTCAGATGCCCTGTTCCGCACGTTATTCGTTGCTTTAAGTGTTCAGGATAATGCCCATTTGCCAGCATTTCCTTGTCATGATTAGCCTCTAACACAAGGTAATCGGCCTCTCTTATTACAGCTTTCATCTCATCGGTTACGTGTCCTACATCTGTCATCAAGACAAACACTATGTTTCCCCACTCTATTTTATAGCCCACATTATCGTTGCTATCGTGTGGCACACGAAAGGCCGTCACCTTAAACTCGCCTATCGTGAAGGGTTCGCCAGGCGTGATGTAGCGCTTATGTTCGGCCGGTATTTTGCGCCGCACACAATAGTTGCGGTCAATGCCTGCATGCACATTTTGCGTTGAATAAACATTAAGCTTATAATCGGTGCTTAGGCTTCCTACTGATTTAATATGATCGGCATGATCATGTGTCACCAATAGGTGGTGCACCTTTGACATTGAAAGGCCGTATTGTGCGAAATTTTTCTTCAATCCGCGCACGCCAACGCCAACATCAATCAGCAGTCCGTCAGTATCTGAATATAGATAATAGCAGTTTCCGCTGCTGCTACTACCTAAAGAGAGAAAATGCAATATCTGTTCCATTATTACAAAATTAAGAAAAAACGATGACACTTGCAAATAAATCAGTTCTTGAATAAAAAATAAGTAATACGAAGAAAAACCTCGACTGTAAGGCTCTCATGTCAATTATTATATGTAATTTTGATGCTTAAACAATGTAAGTAGCTCAAAAGTAAGAGCATAAATACAAACTAAGAAAGAAGAAACATTATCATGAAATGCTTTATTTACCACTATACACTCCTTGCCTCTGCCGCCCTTTTGCTGGCGGCATGTGGCCCATCAGAAAGAGAGGAGGAAGCCGAACAAACAGTGTTGCGCTTTGCCGAAACCTACTTTGGTTGCCACTATAAAGAGGCGGCCCAGCTATGCACGCCCTCATCAGAGAAATGGATACGCTTTGTTGCCACCAATGTTACCGACTCTGACCTCATCGTTCTTAACCAATCAGACGTAGAACCACAGTATGAGGTAGACGATCTTAACGCCATTGACGATAGCACCATGACGGCAACGATAGAGGCGAACCATTATTTTCATCTTCACGACATAGGACAGAAGGCCGACATTAAAGAGGCCGACACCTATACCTTTACGCTTCGTCGTATAAATGGTCAATGGAAAATAGACTTAGCATCAGTGCCTCGCCCTACATCTCAACCGCAATAAAGGCAATATCATGTGAGATATTAAAGACATTGAGGATGCGATAGAATGACAAAAACTGCCATGCAAATTTGTCCACAGCCAGAGTTTGTCCATAAAAAGAAGTCCGCTTTAAGGTTCATGATAAAACCTTAAAGCGGGCTTTTTATATTTTATTTCTTCATCTCGTTGATGAAGTGCTGTGCAATCTGACGCATAAGATGGTTGCGAGTGTTTCCGCCGAAGATACTGTGGTTACGATTTGTGTAATACAGTTCGCGGAAATCTTTATCAGCCTGCACCAGGGCCTCGGCGTATTCAAATGTGTTTTGTGGATGCACATTATCATCGGCCAAACCATGACAGATAAGCAAAGCGCCATGCAGTTTTGGAGCACGCACGATGGGGTTCACATCATAACCATCAGGGTTCTCCTTAGGTGTGCGCATATAACGTTCGGTATAGATGGTATCGTAATAACGCCAACTGGTGGGCGGTGCCACAGCCACGCCAGCCTTAAACACAGGTCGGCCCTCGCTCATACTCATCAATGTGTTAAATCCGCCATAGCTCCATCCCCAAATGCCAATGTTATCCTTATCAACATAGGGCAGCGAACCCATATACAATGCTGTTTCCACCTGGTCTTTCGACTCAAGATCGCCAATTTTCAGATAGGTACACTTTTCAAATTCAGAGCCACGTCCGCCCGTACCGCGTCCGTCAACACAAGCAATAATGAAGCCTTGCTGAGCCAAATAATAGTCGAAGGCACCACCTTGCCCCATCGAACCAGCGTTCCACGAGTTAGTTACCTGCTGACTTCCTGGTCCGCTATACTGGAAGAGGATAACAGGATATTTTTTTGAAGCATCAAAGTTGGCTGGTTTCACCATCCATCCGTCCAGCTTCACGCCTTCAGACGTAGTGAATGAAAATGGTTCTTTCTTTGTCCATCCATACTCAGCCACCTTTTGTTTCAGTGCAGCATTATCTTCAGGTGTCGACAACACCTTGCCTTGCGCATCGCGCACAGTGAACACAAACGGTGTGTTATAGTCGCTCCATGTGTTTACAAAATATTTATGATCGGCCGAGAAGATAGCGCTGTTCCAACCCTCTTGATTAGTGAGGCGCGTGGTTTTACCGTTTTTATGCGATACAAACACCTGACGATCGTGAGCATTCAGAGCGGCAGCCTGATAATAGATATCGCCTGTAACCTCGTCATAGCCATAGTTGGCCGTGATGTCGAAGGTGCCGTTGCCCACGGTGCGCAGCAGTTTACCATTCATATTATAAAGGTAAAGGTTCATGAAGCCGTTGCGCTCGCTGGGCAACAAGATGGTGTTTGCTCCCACTTCGATGCCTTCAAGCACCTCTTCCTTCACATATTTGTTTGCCTTATCGCTGATGAGCAGCGTAGCCACTGTAGAGCGAGGATTGACCGAATAGATGCTCAGGTTGTCTTGATGACGATTGAAGGTGTAAACCAACAATCGCGAAGCATCGTTCGTGGCCTTGATACGCGGAATGTATCCATCGGCATCTAAGGGCACTTGAAGCTTTTGTGCCTTATGGCTTTTGATGTCATAGCTCCACACCGACACTTTTGAGTTATCCTCGCCAGCCTTCGGATACTTATACGAATAGAGTCCGGGATACGCTGCATATTCGTCATGTCGCGGTTTCTCGCCAGCAAACATTTGCAACGAGTAGGTCTTTACCGCGCTTTCATCATAGCGCACCCAGCATATCATGGTGCCATCGGCCGAGAAGGTGAGCGCCTTTGACAAGCCAAACTCCTCTTCATTTACCCAGTCGGGCACACCATTTATCACCTGGTTAAAAGCACCATCTTTGGTAACTTGGCTCTCGGCATTGTCGTACAACAACTTTACCAAGAAAATGTTATTATCGCGCACAAAGGCCACCTGACGTCCGTCGGGCGACCATGTGGGCACCTGTTGCGGTCCGCCTTCCGACAGCGGTTCCAGTTTTCGGCTGGCTATTGTATATATATAATACTGTGCTTTAAACGAGCGACGATAGATGCTCTGTTTCTTTGTTTGAATGAGCATATGGGTGCCATCAGGCGAGAGGATGTATCCATCAAAGCCATCCAGCTTCTTACCCATAGTATTGTCTACATCAAAGAGCACGCGCGTCTGCTTACCCGTTTTGAACGAATATTCGACCACTTTCTTTCCATCATCGCTGATACGGGCATAAAGCGAGGTACCGTCGATGGGATGAATACCACTGACATAACGTGCTGCGAACTTACCGTTGGCAATGTCAGAGAGCTGAATTTTGTTTGCCGCTGAGGTGAACATTGAAGTCATAACGAGGGCTAATAATACGAATAACTTTCTCATGAATCAACTTTGTGTATAAAATTTATGCAAAGATAGTTTTTTTTCTGTACTTTTGCAAACAGAAAGCACTAAATTGACGACATGGTGCTGCCTACACCCTCTTTTCCCCTACACTTTCTACACTATTATCATGACGATAACCCACCAGCCCGCCCCCCTATCCTGTTCAGCATCAGCAGCCAAGCCCTATAACGATTATAGCACCTGGATACGACAACAGTTTCAGTTTCGTGTACAAAAGATATCGGTAGACGCAGGTTTCAGTTGCCCTAACCGCGATGGCCACATATCGATGGGTGGTTGCACCTTTTGCGATAACCGCACCTTTAGTCCGCAATATTGCGGACACGGCAAAAGCATACGCCAGCAGATAAGCGAGGGTAAAGCATTTTTTGCCCGCAAATATCCCGACATGAAATACTTGGCTTACTTTCAAGCCTACTCAAACACCTATGCTCCTATTGACGTGCTACGCCGACGTTATGAAGAAGCATTAGAGACCGAAGATGTAGTGGGCCTGGTGATAGGCACACGCCCCGATGCCATTGATGAAGAGATATTAAACTATCTGGCCGAGCTAAACCGCCAAACATTTTTGATTGTAGAATATGGTGTAGAGAGTGCCAATAACGACACCTTGCGCCGTGTGAACCGTGGCCACACCTTCGAATGTAGCCAGCGTGCCTTTACCATGACTCGCGAACGTGGCATACGCACGGGCGGACACATTATCATAGGCTTGCCTGGTGAAGACGAAGCTGAAACCTTACGACAGGCTCCACTCATCTCAGCCCTCGACATCGACCTGCTGAAGATACACCAAATGCAGATTATACGTGGCACCTGTTTGGCTGCCGAATACACCCAGCAGCCTTTCAAGCTATATACGCCCGACGAGTATATACGCCTGGTAACAGCCTATGTAGAGCGTTTAAGAAAAGATATTGTGATAGAACGGTTTGTAAGCCAATCGCCTGCCCACCTGCTGCTGGCACCTAAATGGCACTTAAAGAACCACGAATTTACTGACAAACTGAACAATTATATGAAAGCCACTGGCGCCTATCAGGGTAGATTTTTTGACAAATAAAGGCGTAACCCTTAGGGCTGGCTGAGCAATTGCTCGGCCGTGAGCTTACTGTTTTTCTTCATGTAAGCCTCAGTCAGCGTTACGTAGCGTGTGTCAAACACCTTCTTACCCATTACCTTATTTACCACCCACATCACTTTTCCCATGTGGGTATCGCGCTCGGTTTGGTTGCAACTGTCGTGATATTGTAACGGATATTTGCTTAAAATATAGAAGCACAATGCGTCGGGCACAATGTGGTCGCGCTGCATTGATGCACGCTGCTGAGGGGTGTAATACTTGCGGTAAAGAGGATAGTCGGCACCCAGATACTTGTCAAGCGACACGCCAATAGAGCTATCGCCAATAACAATGCTTTGGTCAAGGGCTCCTATCTGCGCATAAATAACAGGGGTAGACACTTTGGGCAACCACTTTGAAAGTTTGGTAAACGCTTTATCAAACTGGCGGTTAATGTCTTTCATATTAGCATACTGCAACTCGGCATCGGCAATAATTGATTGCAAAATGGTGTCTTGATAAAAGTTGAGAAACTTACTGTTTATTTCAGGATCGTTAACCTCGCCCAGTCGCAACACGTCTTCAACCAATGTGCGCGTTTCCATCGGAAACTCGATGTTCATTTGTTGCAAAGCCGAAAAATCGCCTGTAGTAAGGTAACGGCTTTGAAGGCGATCGTAACGTTGCACCTCAACACGGCTTGTTACATCGCCTAATTCTTCGTTTGGCTTCAATTTTATCTCACAAGCCACCAGAAGAACCATTACCAAGAATAATATATAATAAACTTTATTCACTTTTAAGCAATCTTTCACACTAATTATGTACGGCAAAAATACAAAAAATTAAGATAAAGACCAAATAAAAAGCGAAAAAAGTTTAAACAATGTCAATATTTTCAGTAATTAACTTTAAATTTTAGAAAATTCAGAGCCTTTAACGTTTTGCGCATTACTTGAATATTTATACAAAACCACTGAAAGCCTATTCATTTACACTTGATTTTTGCATAAATATGCAAAAATAGGTTTTACGTTTTTTAGGTTAATATTTATAAAATAAGTAACAATCTATAAGCAAACACACACTTACTGCTTACACATTTCATTCTTGATACCTTTGAAATGAGAAAGCATGGGTTTCAGGTCCTGATTAGGCCCATTTCAGGCTGTGAAGCCCTTGGTTTCAGGTTGTAAAACCCATGCTTTCAGACTGTAATTTGATGCCTTTCTGAAGACAAAGAAAAGCTGTATATTTATGCAAGAAAATGCATAAATATACAGCTTTGAAGAAGGGGTGAAATAAGAAGAAATGATCTTAATATGATAAAAAAATTAACAAATCGGTGAAAAACGAATTTATGAAACAAATCCACTCAGCAATTGGTCAAATGTTTTCTTACCTTTCAGCCAGTAGGCCATCAGCAACGAGTGTGGCCACACCTCGGGCACCGTGTTAACCACGCGTTGCTGTTGAATACGCTGACGGTCGGCATCAAAGTCGTGTTTCCATCGTGCAAAATCGTTTCGCGCACGTATTACGGCTTTAAAATTGCCCCACTGAAGGGTGAGCAGCATCTGTAGCGCCGCCACATAGTCGAGCACACGTCGCACACGCATAATGTGCTGCAGGTCGGCATCGGCTGCATCTTTATAAATCATCGTAAGGTTATTACGAAAGTTAAGATACGTCTTCATAGGGCTACTCTTGGGCAGTGTTCCGCCTCCCACATGCCACACATGGCTCTGCGGCACACACGCTATCTTGCGCCCCATCAGGCGCAGACGCCAGCACAGGTCAATTTCTTCGCAATGCGCAAAGAAGCGCGCATCCAGTCCGCCCGCCTTCCAATAGTCGACACTACGAATAAGCAGACATGCTCCCGTGGCCCACAACACATCGGCCACCGTATCATATTGGCCATGGTCGACCTCAACAGTGTCAAAAACGCGTCCGCGGCAGAAGGGGTAGCCATACTTGTCAAGATAACCGCCGCTTGCGCCCGCATATTCGTAATGGGAGCGGCGGTGCCAAGCTCGCAATTTGGGCTGACAAGCACAATAGTCGGGGTGCGTATCAAGAAAGTCGACAATAGGTTTCAGCCACCCCTCGCCCACCTCTACATCGCTATTTAGCAACAGGTAGTAGTCGGCCTCAACCTGTTTCAGCGCCAGGTTATAGCCTTCAGCAAAGCCATAGTTGCTGTCGAGCAGCACCAATCGCACTTGCGGAAAATGCTCGCGCATCATAGCTACCGACTGGTCAGTAGAAGCATTGTCGGCCACAATCACTTCGGCCTCGGCCGAATGTTCCAGCACCAATGGCAAAAAGCGTTGCAGCATAGCAACGCCATTCCAGTTTAGTATGACGATAGCAGTCTTTGTTTTCATCTTTCCAGCAATAATGTTGTTCTTACAAAAGAGTGGCCTTTAAGGCATCGCGCTTGGCATTAAACTGTCCTAAGCGCACACGTACAATGCTGTTATCAAGGCGCTCATCAGCCTGAGCAGCAGGCAACTCTATGCGCACATAGTCGCGTGTAAAGCCGTGCATAGCCTTTCCGCGCGTAGCTTTTTCAAGTAGCACCTCAGCCTCTTGATCGATACGAGCCTCGTAAAAAGCATGCAACTTACGGTCGCTCAGTTCAAGCAACAGGTGGCTTCGGCGTTTCTTCTCCTTTTCGTCAACCACATAGGGTATGCGTAGGGCTGCCGTGCCAGGGCGCTCGCTGTAGGGAAAGACGTGCAGCTGGGTAACATCGAGCGACTCGAGAAACTGGTAGCACTCGTCGAAACAATCGGGGGTCTCGCCACGGCAACCCACCATTACATCAACACCGATAAAGGCGTTGGGCATCATTTTTTTAATAAGCTGTATCTTGTGGGCAAACAATGCCTTGTCGTAACGGCGGTGCATGAGGCGGAGCACCTCGTCAGACCCACTTTGCAAGGGTATATGAAAGTGGGGCATGAAGGCACGACTCTGTGCGCAGAAAGCTATCAGTTCATCGGTCAGCAAATCGGGTTCCATGCTACTGATGCGGTAGCGCTGTATGCCAGGCACGGCATCAAGGGCACGGCAGAGGTCGAGGAACGACTCGCCCGTAGTTTTGCCATAGTCGCCTATGTTCACGCCTGTGATAACAATCTCTTTACCACCCTCGGCAGCAGCCTGTTCAGCCTGGCGCACCAGGTCGGCTATAGGGGCATTGCGCGAGAAGCCACGCGCATAAGGAATGGTGCAATAGGTACAGAAGTAGTCGCAACCGTCTTGCACCTTCAAGAAGAAACGGGTGCGGTTGCCACGCGAGCACGAAGGCGCAAAACTTTTTATATCTTTCGTTTTTACCGAGAAATGGCGGTGCAGCGAGCTATCATCGCCAGTAGCACGCTGCGATTTCTCTACCCAGGCATCGTTTAAAAACTGTATCAGGTTAGCTTTTTCGTTTGAGCCCAACACGAGGTCGACGCCCTCAATCTTGCTCACTGCCTCAGAGGCCAACTGTGCGTAGCAACCCGTTACTACCATGAGCGCACCAGGATTGTTACGCACCATGCGGTTGATGGCCTGTCGGCATTTGTGGTCGGCCACCTCAGTAACCGAGCAAGTGTTGATTAAACAGATGTCGGCTTGCTCGCCTTCGGCGGCCGTTACCACGCCCATCTGCTGCAACATTTGTCCGAACGTAGAGGTTTCAGAGAAGTTGAGCTTGCAACCTAATGTATAATATGTAGCTTTTTTGCCTTGAAAAACTGATGTATCTATCATTTCGTATCGTATTTGCGTGCAAAGGTACAGTAAATCGAAGACAATACAAAACAAACGGGTTTGTTTTTATCTCCCACAATAACCCTACACCTTATTATATATACGCGCACGCGAAGACGCTGTGGGCGCACAAAACAAACGAACAACACATGAAAGAAAAGAATAAAAAAGCGCTAAAAGAAGTGAAAAACAAAGAAGTTACAGACGTTAACATTTATTATCATTTCACATAATATTGATAATCAGTCGTTTACAAATTTGTTACAAAAAACACTAAAAAAAAGTTCTTAAAATATGAACGTTGTATTGAAAAAATACTTACCTTTGCAACGTTTTAATAAACAAAGATTGTTTTACAGATTTAAAAAGCAAAGAAAATGAAAAAATTAGTTTTAATGTTCGTAGCTATCGCAGCTATCTCTTTCGCATCATGTGGTAACAAAACAGCTGCTACCGACGCAACTGCTGACACAACTGACACAACAGCTCAGGTTGACACTGACACTGTTCCCGCTCAGCAGCCTGACACTCTGAACAAGTAATTCGGAGCTCGAACTGAAAAAATGAGAGATTGACCGTCAAGCACAGCTTGACGGTTTTTTTGTGCCCATACGTTAACAACAGGCTTCAGCTTATACAAGCCATCATACCAGCCATACAAACCTTTTTTAACATGCTTAAACACCTGGTCTTGAGTGTTTTAAAATCATCATATTTAGGTATTGCATAAAAGCAGAAACCCAACTACCTTTGCAACGGTGATAAGACCAAAACTTTAAGCACATATTTATAAATAAAAGCAACTGAAACGTATGAAAAAAACTGTAATTATCTATGGCACAAGCACTGGCACTTGTGAAGACCTTGCCAGCAGAATAGGAGCCAAATTGGGCGTAGACAACATCATCAACGTAACTGACCTTGACGAAAATGTTATTGCCGAGAACGACAACCTTATTCTTGGCACATCAACATGGGGTGCTGGCGAGATGCAAGACGATTGGTATGATGGCATTAAGGTTATTAAAAGCACAGATCTTAGCGGCAAGACTGTAGCCCTTTTCGGCTGTGGCGACTCAGGCTCATACCCCGACACTTTTGTGGGCGGAATGGCAGAGATATATAACGCTGTAAAAACGGCTGGCGCAAATGTGATAGGAGCTGTTTCAACAGAAGGCTATACTTTTGACGACTCAGAATCGGTAGTTGATGGCAAGTTTGTAGGACTGGCACTTGACGAAGTGAACGAAGACGACAAGACCGATGATCGCATCAACACTTGGGTGGAAGAAATTCAGCCTAACCTCTAATCATATATACACCCTTTAGTTCTTACACTCACATTATTAACCACCCAAGTTTTCAATCATGCAGCAATCCACAATATTACCAGTAGAAATGAAAGTGTTGATGAATCATATCTACGAATACAAGAAGGGAGTGCGCCGTATGGTGCTCTTCACATTTAACAAGAAATATGAGGACTTTGCCATACGTCGACTGAAAAGCCAAAATATTAAATATATTATTCAGTCAGTAGGCAACGATCGTCTGAACCTATATTTCGGCAGAGAAGAGTGCCTTAACGCCATACGCATGATTGTAACACGCCCCCTCAACCTTCTCTCTCCAGAAGAAGATTTCATGCTCGGTGCCATGCTGGGCTATGATATTTGCTCACAATGTGAGAGATACTGCGAGCGCAAAGGCAAGGGTATGCACAACAGAAAAGCACACCAGTCGATAGAAAATTCGTTTTATATTCAAAAGAATTAAAACTAATGGTTCGTGCTTACAAGAACCAAAATGATAACACCAAACATACCTAAAAAACGGGTTGCAACAAAATAAGTTGCAACCCGTTATGGTTATATTCAATGTTTCGATAATAGTTCGAAAGATGAATAGGGTGGAAAGATTAGATATCCCAACCCACTGCCGATGCACCCAGCACAGCAGCTGAAGAGCCATCAAGACCGCTCACTAAGAACTTAGCCTTGTTTCGGAAAATATTCAGCACGGTCTTATCATAAGCCTCCTTGATAGGTTTCATCAGCAAGTCGCCAGCCTTTGTCAAACCACCGAAGAAGATGAAAGCCTCGGGAGAAGAGAAGGCAGCAAAGTCGGCGCAAGCCTCGCCCAGCATCTTGCCAGTGAAGGTATAGATACGGTTTGCCAGAGCATCGCCCTTTGAAGCAGCTACTGATACGTCGTATGAAGTGATAGTCTCGGGATCGAGCTCGCGCAGCAATGAAGGCTCATCGCTGGTAGCCAAGAACTCGCGTGCGGTGCGTGCTACACCTGTAGCAGAACAGTAAGCCTCAAGACATCCAGTACGTCCGCAACCACAGGGGCGACCATTCTCGCGCACCATGATAACGTGACCCAGCTCGCCAGCAAAACCATCGCAGCCGTAAACTAACTGACCGTTAACCACGATACCTGAACCTACGCCAGTGCCTAAAGTGATAACGATAAAGTTTTTCATACCACGGGCTACGCCATAAGTCATCTCACCGATAGCAGCTGCATTGGCATCGTTGGTAAGAGCAACAGGGATGCCAAGCTTATCAGAGAACAACTTTGCCAAAGGCACTACGCCATCGTGACCCCACTCAAGGTTGGGTGCAAACTCGATAGTACCATTATAGTAGTTGCCGTTAGGGGCACCGATACCCATTGCCTTGATTTTATCAATACCACCCACCTGGTCGATGATGATTTGCAGCGCGTCAACAGAAGCAGCTACATAATCATTTACATCTTTGTATCCTTGTGTCTTGATGGAAGTGGTAGCTTTAATATCGCCACGGCTGTCAACAATACCAAACACAGAGTTTGTTCCACCTAAATCTAAACCGATAACATACGGTTTCATTGTAACATCTGAACTCATGATTTTCGTTTTATATATTAATAGTAATAAATATTTATTCGCGAGTCTTAAGGGGTTACAGACAATATACGTACCATTGGGCACGCGCACTAAATTAGTCTTAGAGCCATTTGTTTGTCTGTTATTTCATTCGCAAAGTTATTAAAAATAGTCGGTTGCGACAAAGTTTTGAAAAGAAAATTTGCCCATATCGCATAAATTTTGCAATTTTGCAGTTGTTATGCAGTTTCCTATTCAATTAGATATATTAGACTTTATATTTAAAGGCATGCTTATTGGCATTATGGCATCGGCCCCGATGGGTCCGATAGGTGTGTTGTGTATACAACGCACGCTGAACAAAGGCCGATGGTATGGCTTTATTACAGGCATAGGAGCATGTGTGAGCGACCTGATATACGCCCTATTCACAGGCTTCGGTATGAGTTTTGTGATGGATTTTATACAGAACGAGCGCAGCCGCTTTCTCTTGCAAATAGCGGGTAGCATTGTGTTATTAATATTCGGCATTTATTGTTACCGCTCTGACCCTACCAAAAAGATACATAAAAGCAATAAGCCCAGCAAAGGGTCGCTGCTACATAACGGCATTACCGCCTTTATTGTAACAGCGCTAAACCCGCTTATCATCTTCTTGTTTATCTTCCTTTTTGCACAGTTTGCGTTCATCGCCCCCAACCGTCCACTTGAAATGTCGATAGGCTATATCAGCATTGTGGTTGGCGCTTTGATGTGGTGGTTTGGCCTTACATGGCTGGTAGACAAGGTGCGCGGCAAGTTTGACGACAACGGCATCCTCATCATCAACCGTGTGGTGGGTTGCATCGTTATCATCTTCTCTATCATCATGCTGCTGGGCATGGTGTTCAACCTGTATAAGCTGCCGTATTAAAAAAAGAAATAACGCCATACGGCCTAACGAAGACAAACGTAAAAAAATATGTTTATAGCCCAAGAATTACGAAAGAAAAATATTGCCGAATATCTGCTGTATATGTGGCAGATAGAAGACTTGATACGTGCCTACGACTGTTCGCTGTCGCGCATTAAGGCCGAATATATCAGTCAGTTCAAATACTCTGACGAGCAGAAAGAAGACATGATTGACTGGTATGCCGACCTGATACGTATGCTGAACCAAGAAGGCAAACGCGAGAGCGGACACCTACAGATAAACGAGGTGACGCTGATGGCCATGAACGACCTGCACAACCAATTGCTGCAGAGCACCAAGTTTCCGTTCTACACCTCCGAATATTATAAGGTATTGCCCTTCATCGTAGAGCTGCGCAACAAGAGCGGTAAAGAAAAAAGCGAGGTTGAAACTTGCATGAACCTACTGTATGGCACCATGATGCTGCGCTTGCAAAAGAAAGAAATAAGCCAAGAAACCACAAATGCTGTAAAAGAAGTAACAACATTTATCGGCATGCTGAGCGACTATTATCTGAAGGATAAAACCGAGGGATTAGAGTTTGACTAAACCTCCCCTCCCCCTACTGGCAAGCATTGTTATAGAATAAAAATTATCACACACATACATCACACTCATTATATTTAATGAATCAGGAAATAGAAAGAAGAAGAACATTTGCCATCATATCGCACCCTGACGCGGGTAAGACAACGCTGACAGAGAAGTTCTTGCTGTTCGGCGGACAGATACAGGTGGCTGGCGCTGTAAAGAACAACAAAATTAAGAAGACAGCCACATCCGACTGGATGGACATTGAAAAGCAACGTGGTATCTCGGTATCGACCTCGGTGATGGAGTTTGACTATCACGACTATAAGGTGAACATTCTTGACACACCAGGCCACCAAGACTTCTGCGAAGACACTTTCCGCACACTGACGGCTGTCGACTCGGCTATCATCGTGGTTGACGGCGCTAAAGGTGTAGAGACACAAACGCGCAAACTGATGGAGGTATGCCGTATGCGTAACACCCCCGTTATCATCTTTATCAATAAGATGGACCGCGAAGGTCGCGACCCATTCGACCTGCTCGACGAACTTGAAGAAGAACTGCATATCAAGGTGCGCCCCTTGTCGTGGCCTATCAACATAGGCGCCAAGTTTAAGGGCGTATATAATATTTATGAGAACAAACTCGACCTGTTCAAACCCGACAAACAACGCGTAACTGAAAAGGTGGAGGTAGATATTGATAGCAGCGAACTGGAAAAGCACATCGGCGAGCAAGACGCTCAGCAGTTGCGCGACGACATTGAGCTGATTGATGGTGTGTATCCTAAATTTGAGGTAGAGACCTATCGCTCGGCCGAGGTCGCGCCCGTGTTCTTTGGTTCGGCTTTGAACAACTTTGGTGTGCAAGAACTGCTTAACTGCTTCGTACAGATAGCACCATCGCCCCGCCCCACCAAGGCTGAAGAGCGTATGGTAAGCCCCGAAGAGCCTAAGTTTACAGGCTTTATCTTCAAAATTACGGCTAACATCGACCCCAACCACCGCTCATGTATCGCCTTCTGTAAGGTGTGCAGTGGCAAGTTTGAACGCAACCACCCCTACCTGCACGTGCGTCTGGGCAAAACAGTGCGTTTTTCATCGCCCACACAGTTTATGGCACAGCGCAAGAGCACCATTGAAGAGGCTTATCCTGGCGACATCGTTGGCTTGCCAGATAACGGTATCTTCAAGATTGGCGACACGCTGACCGATGGCGAACTGCTACACTTCCGTGGCTTACCCTCGTTCTCGCCCGAGATGTTTAAATATATTGAGAACGACGACCCCATGAAATCGAAACAGCTGGAGAAAGGCATTAGCCAACTGATGGACGAAGGTGTAGCTCAGCTGTTCATCAACCAGTTTAATGGCCGCAAGATTATCGGCACCGTAGGACAACTACAGTTTGAGGTTATTCAGTATCGACTGGAAAACGAATATAACGCAAAATGTCGTTGGGAGCCCGTGCATCTGTATAAGGCTTGCTGGATTGAAAGCGACTCGCTAGAAGAGCTTGATGCCTTTAAGAAGCGTAAGTATCAGTATATGGCAAAAGACCGCGACGGACGCGATGTGTTCTTGGCCGACTCGGGCTATGTGCTCAGTATGGCGCAACAAGACTTCAAACACATCAAGTTCCACTTTACCAGTGAGTTTTAAACATACACGCTGAACACAATAAGCACATTAAACTTTATATTAAAATAAAAAAGAGGGAAAGATTTGCATACATAACGGTTGCAAACCTTTCCCTCTTTCTTATTTATATTTACCAGTGTGCTTCAGTTACCAGTATTACCGGTGCATTATATGTTAGCGATGCGAGCCCCAAAGCCTACCACCACTAAACTTACGGTACAGTTTCCATCCCAAAATAACGCCATCAAGCACACCCGACCCTACATTCACCATGCTTAACACACGCTGCATAGGCGTCTTCGGACGGCGAGGCTCTTCTTTACAGAAAAGGCCTTTCCATAACGAAGCGATGCGCTCTTCATCCTTATGCAGTTCGAGCTTAAGCTGGTCGCGATATGCTTCAATCTCGTCAAGCGAGTTGAATTGCATTGTTTTCTTTGAGCTATCTGTTTCCATAATATTAATCGTGTATCAGTATGTCGGCAAAAAAGCGCACCAACGGACGCTCAATCCACTTCTTTCTAAAGCAGATGCAAAGAAAGAAAAACAATATATACACGCCCGCCACAACACAAAATGCCAAACTGTTACCTATCAACGTGCCTAAAGCAAAGGCCGCACCAAACGACAGGTAAATAAGCGCCAGCATGAGCAACACCGAAAGCACAAAAACCATTGTGGCCATCGTGAGAAGGCGCACAAGCTTGGTCATTATATCCAGCTTCGCACACTTAGATTGAAGACTGAGATAATGACGGATTACCTCCACCAGTTGGCCAATGGTTTCTATGTTCTTATCGCTTGAAAACATAATGTGCGATGATGTTTCTTATACGCCAGTTTAGTTAGGCGGTAACGTCGTCGGTAGCGGCGTCTTTAATATCGTCAACAAGGTCGTCCATCTCTTTGCGGCTCAACTTCAGGTTGTGCTTCTTGCAAAAATCGTCAACGGCATCGCTAATCTTTGAACGTGTTTCGCTACCTTTTTCAGGGGCTACTAACAAACCTAATGCGGCTCCTGCGATGGCTCCACCGAGGAAAGCGCCAATATAACCTAATGTTTTCATCTTCTTTTGATTTTTAAGTTGTTATACAATAAATGTCTAAAAGGGTCTCTGTTGATGCAAATATAGCAAAACTATTGATAACTTGTATGGTTTTACTTATAAAAAAAGTATAAATCTATCACCTTTTAGGCATTTAACAAACTTTATGCTCGGTTCTTTCCCTTATTTATTGATTATTTTGTAATTTCGCAAAGAATAATTGACAAGAACATTTATAAATCTTCTAATAACTTTACACAATTATGAAAAAAAGTTTGATGCTGTGCGCAGGTCTGTGCCTCGCAATGGCTATGGCCAGCTGTAGCGGTTCGAAAGAAAGTGCATACAAAAAAGCTTATGAAAAAGCAAAGGCTCAGGAAGCTCAGCAGACTGAGGTTGCAGCTCCGCAAGAAGAAGCTCCCGTGGTAACACCGCTCGTTGAGAAACCCGCTACCCAAACTACTGTTATTGATAACACCGACAACGCCACCGTGCGCACTGAAGCTGTGACACTGGTTGACGGCAACGGTCTGAAAGACTTCTCTGTAGTGGTAGGTTCATTCTCACTCAAGTCAAACGCTCTGGGTCTGCAACAGCGCTTGAAGAACCAAGGCCACCCTGCTCAGGTAGCTTATAACCCCTCAATCAACTATTACCGTGTTATCGTGTCTACATTCGACAACAAGGCATCAGCAGTACAATCACGCAACCAGTTCCGTGCTACCTATCCCGATGCATGGCTGTTGCTGAAGAAATAACATAAGGAACTTACTGTATCAATGGCGAGAATTCTCTCTATTGACTATGGAAAGAAGCGTACAGGTTTAGCTGTAACCGATCCGTTGCAAATTATTCCCAACGGATTGGCTACAGTAGCAACCTCTACGCTCTTTGATTATCTGAAAGACTATGTGTCGCGCGAGACGGTAGAACGCATCATCATAGGCGAACCCAAGCAGATGAACGGCGAAGGAAGCGAAAACCTTACACGTGTGCAACAGTTTGTGGCACGCTGGAAAAAAAACATGCCCAACATCCCCATCGAATACTACGATGAACGGTTCACCTCTGTATTGGCACACCGAGCCATTATTGACAGTGGCATAAGCCGCAAGGCACGCCAAAACAAGGCACTGGTTGACGAGATAAGCGCTACCATCATTTTACAAAGCTATTTGCAGATGCGTAGCAACCGATTTTAGTTTTTAATAAACAAATAGATGATTTTACCTATCTACATATACGGACAACCCGTATTGCGAAAACAAGCTGAAGACATAGACAAAGACTATGAAGGGCTATCAGCTCTTATTGAAAACATGTTTGAAACAATGGCCGAAAGCGATGGCATCGGATTGGCAGCACCGCAAATAGGCAAAGCCATTCGATTGGTGGTGATCGACCTTGACGTGCTGGGCGAAGACTTGCCCGAATACAAAGATTTCAAACAGGTGTATATCAACCCCTACATCATTGAATATGATGACAACTCGAAGAAGGAAAGCTCGGAAGAAGGTTGCCTCTCGTTGCCAGGTATTCATGAAAGCGTAACACGCCCCACACGCATACACGTACAATATAAGGATGCCGACTTCAACGATCACGACGAATGGGTAGAGGGATATTTGGCTCGCGTTATGCAACACGAGTTTGATCACCTCGATGGCACCATGTTCATCGACCGCCTCACACCATTTCGCAAACAGCTTATCCGCAACAAGTTAAAGGCTCTGCTCAACGGCAACTTCCGTTGTTCATACCGCAACAAACCTGTTAGAAAATGAAACGATACATAGTCTTCATAATATTTTTTATCGGCACCCTACACTCATTAGCACAGTTTAACACTAACCGCTTGATGGCAACGGGCCGTAACGCATTGTATTATGAAGACTATGTGCTTTCTATACAATATTTTAACCAAGCCATCAATGCCAAGCCTTACCTATACGAGCCTTGGTATCTGAGAGGTATTGCTAAATTTTATCTTGACGACTATACTGGAGCCGTACAAGATGTTGACAAGGCCATCAACCTTAACCCCTACATCGCTGGCATGTATGAGTTAAGAGGATTGAGCCATATCCGTCTGAAAAATTTTAAAGAAGCCATCACCGACTATGACAAGACGCTGACGATTGACGCACAAAACCAAAGTGCGTGGTACAACCGTAGCCTGTGCAAAATAGAGCTAAAAGACTATGATGCAGCACAAGCCGACCTTGACAAGATGGTGAAGAAATGGAAAAAATATGCCAGCGCCTACTCGTTAAAGGCTGAGGTATTTCTGATGCAGAAAGATACTGTAGAGGCTGCTAAATGGCTTGACAAGAGCCTTGATATTGACCCCTACGACGGAAACGCATGGAGCACACGCGCAATGGTGGCTATGGCTCGACGCGAATGGAAAGATGCCGACACGTTTCTCAGCAAAGCCATTCACCTGAAGCCTAAAACTGTGAGCAACTATATCAACCGTAGCCTTGCACGTTATAACACGAACAACCTACGCGGTGCACTCGACGACTACGACACAGCCCTCGACCTCGACCCCAACAACTTTCTGGCACACTATAACCGTGGCCTACTGCGTATGCAACTGGGCGACGACAACCGTGCTATCACCGACTTCAACTTTGTTATCAAGATGGAGCCGAACAACTATATCGCTATCTTTAATCGCGCCATCTTACACGACAAGACAGGCAACCTACACGCCGCCATACGCGATTATAGCACCGTGATAGCGCAGTTTCCTAACTTCTGGACAGGCCTATCAAGACGTGCTAATTGCTATCGCCGTATGGGCCTAACGGCCAAGGCTGAATTGGATGAATTTAAAATAATGAAGGCTCAGATGAATAAACACTTGGGCATTCAGCCACGGTGGAACAAGAATAAGACAAAACAAATGCGACGTCGAAGCGAAATTGATCCCGAGAAATATAACCAAATCGTGGTGGCCGACGAAAACACGCAAGAACATGAATATAAGAGCAGCTATCGTGGCAAGGTGCAAAACAGGGCCGTGGGATTACACTTCCGCCCCATGTATGGGCTGTCGCTCTTTAAGTATGACAATGGTGTGCGCAGCTACCAAGCATTTGCTAACGAGGTTGAACAATATAACGCACAGCACAAGAAAGAGGCACGCCTGTATGTAAACTGCATGATAAAGAAGTTGGATGAACATACATCACAACAACTGCTGACACGTGCCGACTCGCTGTCGGCTGCCATCGATATAAGCCGCAGCATGACATCGGTAAGCTCTACCCTGTTACAACGGGCCGTTACCTACACGGTATTGCAAAACTTTGATGCCGCCATCTCTGACCTTGAGGTATTCATCTCAACCGATAGCACATCGGCACTGGGCTACTGGCAGCGTGGCATCTGCCAAGCCATGGCCAACGACTATAACCGGGCACAGGGCACCGACGTGCAAATAGCTGTGGCAAAAGCAAAGGCCGATATTGAAAAAGCGCTGATGCTAAGCAGTCAAAATGCTTATCTTCATTATGATATGGGCAATATCTTAGCCGCTAATAAAGAATATGACGAGGCTATCAAGCAATACAATTCAGCTATTAATATCAACCCCTACTTAGCTGAAGCCTACTATAATCGTGGCTTGGCATACATACTAAATGGAAAGAAAGCAGAAGGAGTAGAAAGCCTCAGCAAGGCTGGCGAGCTTGGTTTGTATGATGCTTATAGCGTTATCAAACAAAACAGTAAAGGAGCCAAATAACAACGAACACAAGGAAAACAATGACGCAAATAAGAAAACATATTTTATGTAACATTTATGTGATGCTGGCTTTTCTCGGACCAGTGTTGTTTTTATGTGCTTGCACCAATAAACCCAAACCGAACCAAGAGAAAGAAAACACTGAGGCTGACACGGTAAACATGAAGTATGCACATCTGCTCAGCATCGTTCATCATACGCATTACACAGAGGTGCACATTGCTAACCCATGGAAACAGGGCCAACTGTTGCATAAATATTATCTTGTTTCACGCACCGACTCTGCAAACGTAAGCCTCTCTCCCACTGATGGCAACGTAATATACACACCAGTAAAGCGCTCGGTGGTGGCTTTATCATCTATATGCCAGTTGGCTGTATGGCTACAAGCAGAACAACAAATTAAGGGGGCTTGCGACTGCCAATACATTAATATTCCAGCAATAAAACAACTGCTGAACAGCAACGTTATTGCCAACTGTGGCAATTCGATGCAACCCAGCATCGAAAGCATTGTAAACCTCAAGGCCGACGCATTGTTTATATCGCCGTTTGAGGGGGCTGACTATTCGCGTATCGCCCAAACTGGTATCCCCATCATCGAGTGTGCCGAATATATGGAAAACACGGCACTGGGTCGTGTTGAATGGATAAAACTATATGCTTTGCTGTTTGGAAAAGAAAAGGCGGGAAACGCACTGTTTGAAACTGTAGAAAGCAATTATAAACAGATAAAGAACGAAGCCCACAAAACAACAACACGGCCAGGCGTACTGACCGAAAAGGTTACATCGGGCACATGGTATTGTCCTGGCGGACAAAGCACGATGGCCTCAATGATTGCCGATGCTAATGGCCACTATCTCTTTGCCGACGATAGCCACAGTGGCTCGTTACCATTAGCTCCTGAAACGGTAGTATCGAAAGGACAACAAGCTGACGTGTGGTTCTTTATCACAATGGGCACCACACCACAAACAAAGTCTCAACTGCTGGCCGAATATCACGGCTACGCAGCCATTAAGGCGCTAAACGATGGAAACGTCTACCAATGTCCTAACGCATCAAGCCCCTACTTCGATGAACTCTCATTCCGCCCCGACTATCTTCTTCAAGATCTAGCATGGATGTTTCACCCTGAATTAAGAAAAGGAAATACTCTGCGTTACTTCAAACAATAATAATCTTTGCACTACCTTAAATAAGAAAGCTCTTACACTACTATAAATAAAGGAACAAAACGAAATAAAAGAACTGGAACAAGATAATGAACCAACGAAATAAAGAAACGACTAAATAAATAATTATTGCAGTCCGGTAAAACTCCAAAGAGCATAAATATCCTCCCCGAAGCCTTGTAAAATTGGACTTCGGGGTTTATGCTTTCAAAAGTAAGCCCCCTAATCGAAGATAGCAAACATATCGTCTCAGTACTTGGCCGAGATTACTCCAGTACTTGATGGAGATTACTCCAGTACTTGGCCGAGATTACTGCAGTACTTGATGGAGATTACTGCAGTACTTGGGCCAAGTACTGGCGCACATATTTTGAGGAATGAACCATATTTATGCTCTTGGGAGTTATAGCGACAGCAATAATAGCAAAAAGTCCGCTTTGGCATTGCTACCGAAGCGGACTTTTTGCTATTTTATATTCTTAAAGAAGTTGTTGTTTCTCAATGAACGATTTATTCGTTTCATAATGAACAACTTAAACGTTCTATAAAGGAATAACAATCAATGTTATTAGAACAGTTTCTCAGGATAAACACCATCGTTGATGAGCTGCTGTATCTTAGCTACAACACTGGGACGGTCGGCAGCGTATGTTACGCCGAACCACTTACTGGTTGTATCGAGCACCTGTACGGTAGCAGTCTTATCATTGATCAGTTTGTTTACCATCAAGGGGATGAAGAACTCTGCCTTCAGATTTTCCATGTTCTTCGGATCAGAAAGGAACTCTTTGAAGTACTCCTCGCTATACTCAAAATAGTCGGGAGTGAAGCCCCACATATTCATTGACACAGGGGTGTTGTCTTCAACAGCTACCCATGCACCATTCTCGTCTTTATAGCTTACCTTGCCATCAACACGCATAATTTCGGTGCGCTCAACAACAGTAGTCAGGTTTTCAGCAGCGTCTTTCGAGCAGATGCCACGAGCCACAGTACCATTATCGCTCAGCGTATTGCCTACACGGAAACCTACCATAGCATACTTGTTCTTGGCTCCCTCGGGCAGTTCTGACAAGTACTTACCAATCACCATGAAAGCATCGCGGTTGTAGAAGTCGTCACAGTTGATAACGCAGAAGGGTTCTTTTACCACATCCTTGGCCATCAGCACAGCGTGGTTTGTTCCCCATGGCTTCTGACGTCCTTCGGGCACGGTAAAGCCTTCGGGCAGATCATCAAGTGCCTGAAAGCACAGTTCTGCAGGAATATGTCCTTCATATTTAGACAATACCTTGTCGCGGAAATCCTGTTCAAAATCTTTACGGATGATAAAAACAATCTTACCGAAACCGGCTTTGATAGCATCATAGATAGAATAATCCATGATTGTTTCGCCGTTAGGACCTAAACCGTCCAACTGCTTCAATCCTCCGTAACGGCTGCCCATGCCGGCAGCAAGCAATACTAATGTTGGTTTCATAACAAATGTATATAAATTAAATGTTTAATTATTTAAGCTCCGTTTTCTTTGGTTAAGTCATGGTTCTTTTCGATTTGCTCCATCTGTCAAAAGTAGCAGTTTGCTATTTCGACATTGCAAAAGTACAAAAAACCATATTAATACGCAACAATTACGCTGCTTTTATACATTTTTAAAAGACGATAGAAGGTTTAAAAGACATCAGAAGATTTGAAGACATCAGAAGGGATAGCCGATGGCGAAATGCAAACTTTGACTATTTCCAAAGCCCGACATATTATAGAAGCCGTCTTTGTAGGGAACGTGTATACCTATACCCCAGTCAAGACGCAACACAAAGAAGTCGAGGTCATATCGGATGCCTATGCCTGTTCCTAAAGCCGTCTGTCTAAACACATTCTTCAGTTGCAGATGCGAGCTTTTACGTATTCCATCATCTTTTAATGCCCACACGTTGCCAGCATCAAGGAACAGTGCTCCATACAAATTACCGAAGAGGCGCGGACGATATTCAAGGTTTGCCAACAGCTTGATGTCGCCCGTTTGATCAATGAACGAATACTTTGAGTTTTCAGACAGATAAGCTCCAGGGCCTATGCTACGCACATTAAAAGCACGAATACTGTTGGCACCACCTACATAGAACTGCTCGCTATAAGGAGCAAAGGTAGAGTTGCCATACGCCCACACCAAGCCAGCATTGAGATGCGCCACCAACTGACTATGATCAGAAATCTGCCACGTCTTTCTAAAGTCCGACTCAATCTTTACAAACTGTGCGAAGGGGTTCTTGAACATCTGCTTCTTAGGCTCGTTCCACTTTTTGCCTGCTATCACATAACCCAATGAAAGAATGTTTGAGGCCTCACTAACCGTTGTTTCCCAATAAATGGGGTTACGATAGTTTAATGGGCTGGTATAGGTAAAGGTGTAGCGCATCTTAGGCACAAACTGGTCGGCCATCGACACCATCAAATAGGGGTTTGCCTGCATTATTTCTTTGAAAGCCTCAGAAGGATCTTTCATATATTCATACTGCAAGATAAGCGGACTAAACTGATGACGACGCGTCACAGTAGGCTGGAACGTATAGGTAAGTTCGCCCGACACTACATGACGTTTAAAATAGCTCGAGCGGTTCAGCACACTCGACGACCCTTTGATCAATGTTGTGGGCGATGCATACCAACGATGATGCTGCCAGAAAGGCAACAACAGACGTGGCAACTCAAGCGAAGCATCCATGCCATACTCATACGAATTAAATTTAGAGCTTGTTCCATCAGCACGATGCCCTGTTTGCCATTCATACGACCCCTTCAAGTTTATATCAAGTTTCTCGCCTCCACGAAAAGCGTTACGACGTGTGATACCAATCACGAGTCCAGGTCCCACGCGTCCCGTTGTTTTTCCTGTAAGGTTCGACTCAACATAAAAGTCCCAAGGTTTGTCTAAGATACAGTTCAAGGTTAAATCTAAGCTGTCGCAACGAGCTGTAGTATCGCGTGGTGTAAACTTAAAGTCGACCATGCTGAACAATCCCATAGCCGATAGATTGTTAGCCGACTGCATATAGTCGTTATAGCTATACGGCTGTCCGTGTCGCATCTTCACATCTTTCATGATAATGCGGGCACGAATAGGCGGACGCTTCCCATTATAAAACATTGAAAAGTGGCGATAACGGAACGAGTCGAGCAGCTGATCTTGATATTGTTTTCTTATTTCAAGGCGCACATTGCCTATATACCATTTCTTTGTAGCAGCCTCAGGAATGCCTTCGGCCAACTGCAAACGCAGACGTGCCTCACCCGGAATATTCAACGTGTCGGCAAGATAAGAAGCAAAACTGGGCTGATAATAATAGTATCCATTATTGCGAAACAGAGTGCTCAAACGGTTACGCTCGGCATCCAGAGCCGACACATCAAAGGCATCGCCAGGTTTTACCAAAGCCTCACTGCAAGTAGAGTCGATAAGCGCCATTGCCTCTGCAGGAAAACGCGTATAGACCAACGTATCAACGGTGTGCAATTTTCCCAGTCGCACCTCGTATGCCACTTTAGCCTTCTTTTCGTTCGACAAAACTTTCTCTGTATACCCCACAGACGCACCAAAATAGCCTCGGTCACGCAGTAAACCTTGCGCCACCTTTGCGCGCAATGCAGGGTTAACATTGCTGAGCAATACCGGTGCCTTTCCAAACGACTTTGTAATCCATTTGCTTACCACCGAGTGTGAACCCGAGAAGGCGTTCCATATCCACAAGCGGTAAGGAATGGTACGGTAATAAGAACTTCCAAACAAAGCACCGTTAGGTGCCGAAGCCAATGCCGCCTCCACCTCTTCTTGCGTCGACACGAAGTGGTCGTTCTTTTCATAGTCGAGATATTTTATTTTCTCCAATCCCACAAACAGTTTGTCGTCATCAGGCACCCTACTGGTTGTAGAGCATCCCGCTGCCAACAAGCAAAGCATCAGCAAAAGAAAAGTATGTATTGTGTTCTTTGTTCGCTTCATATTATCACTTTCGTTTGTTGTATAGAAACATTCGTCTACTTTTGACGTATCGAATCGTTCGTTACCTTCTGCTTCGTAGAATCCTTCACCATCTTTGTTCTCATCATCAAAGCAGCATCAATATCTTGCGAGGCCGATTTCTTACGTTTAAAGTTGAAGATATCAGTAAGTTTCTGTATCTTTTTGCGATACATAAAGCCAGCGCCAAACTGTTCTACATTGCCTTCCAGCCAGTCGTAGCGAGCCTTGTCGTAGAACAACTTAAGATATTTATTAGAGGTAGGACTAAGACGATACTCAAACGTTACATTGTCGAAGAACGTATCGTTTTGGTTTTCTATCTCAGCACCCGACGACACCTTACCGCCTATCACGATGCGCAAACGGTTATTCCAAAAACGTTTCGAGAATTTAAACGAATAGTCGGTATGCGTTTCGCCCGTGCCCACCGTGGTATTATCCATACCAAAGCTTAGATCGAGCGTGCGCAGTGCGCTACCCGAAATTGAGTTTATCTGACTGTTCAAGAAGGCACTCAGCGCGCTATTCATTGAGAAGGCATTGGTGTTACCATCAGCCAGATACATGCCCGTAGTAAGCATTGTCACGGCCAACTTACCCCGGCTTTCCTTTGTCATTGTTTGCAATTCGTTATGCAGTGACAGGTCTTCAGGGGCATCAATAATAAATTCAAGACCCATATTTTGCAGTGTCTTCGTTATCTTCACGCCACACTCAAAGGTCACATTACGTCCACCCGTACCACCATCATCGGCCACCTGCGCCTTTGTTTCCTCAATAGCCGTAATGTTTAGTTTCGGGTTCATCATGTCGCCGAAGAATTCGACATAACTACCATCCTGAATAGTAAACGTTTTCAGCGGTATAACGGGCAACGAATATTTCATTTCGCCATTGCTCAGCGTATATCGTCCTGTAAGACGTATACCGTCGACAGCGCCATATTGCATACGTAAAGAGCCACCACCTATCAAGTCAACATAGTTGCTATGGTTAGTGTTTAGCGCACACATAATATGCGCTCCCTCATCAATATTCAGCGTTAGGTCCATGTCAAGGCCCGACACAGCAGGCCGTTCAACCTTAGCTTCCTTTTTGGCCTTAAAGTTAGTAAACTTAACTAAATCGTCGAGTTGCGTATCGGTGGTCAGAGGCGAGTCGCGCAAGATGTACGTCATATCTGTCGCCCCCAACACATCCAGTTTACCCCGCATCTTCAAAGCATCAACAGGCCCATTAATAGCGCCCAAGAAGTTGACATAAGCCTTACCATAAGCCTCTGATCGCGCCTTCTCACGTGCATCAATCAGCAAAAAATTGTTTGTTGAGATACGTGTGCTGAGATACATATTTGCCATGTCGGCCAAGTCGAGGTATCCATTGATAACCAGCGGTGTACGGTTACGTGCAAACAGTCGATAATCGTCAAATGTCATGCGGCTATTAGTCATCATAACCGTTTTGGTGTCAAACCTCAGTTCAACGCCATACGGAACACTTTCAATGTATGCCGAGTCGAGGCGCAATTCGCCATTCATCTTCGGTTTAGAAACAGGCCCCTCAACCTTCAGGTCGCCATCACAATAGCCTTTAAAGCCAAATAGCTGGTCGGTGATGAAGCCATTGAGCAACGACAGCGGCGTATGCGATAGCGTGAGGTTAGCATCCAGTGCTCCTTGTCCTGCTGCGCTATAGGTTCCCGATATCGTTCCCACCTCTATATTATTGCACGAGAGAGTACCGTCAACATAATGCTCATTGTTTTCCTTAGGCATATACACAAACTCGGAGCCAATATTGCCCATCTTGCATCCCTCATAGGTCATATTATTAACCATGATTGACGACGATACCGAAAGGTCAGTTTCAGTCTTTATAACGTGAAAGTCGCCATTCATTACACCCGATATACGCGGTAGGTATGGTAGCACCGTCATCAAGCTGGCCAGTTCAAACTTGGTTAAGCCCACCGTAAGGTCTTGCAGCGCCTCGGTGCTATCGTTCGTATAAACCTGAAAGCCCATGCCGTCAGAAGCACGTAACCGAACATCGGCCGAGATACGACTGTCGTCAGAAAAGAAGACATAGTTGTCTTTATTAACGGCAAACTTCTTATAGCCCAATACCATGTCATCACGTCCGCCCACCGACAGCTTTACACCATTGCTCTCCATCGAGGCCTTCAAACCCAAAGACACGCCCACTCTATCTTTGGCATCCATCACGCGTGTGCCAAAATAGAGGCCTCGCTCGTAGAAGGTACCACCAAAGAGCGCATTAAACACATATTGCGGATTGTTGCGGTTGTTGCGTATCTGTCCTTTAAAGTCGGTGCGTGTCGAGTCTGACACCACATTCATACGTATCGTGTCGAGCTGTATGCCATTGGCTACCAGCGAGTCGACCTTCACCACACCGTTAATACCTTCAAGCGGTGAGGTGTCGATATCGGCAAATGCGTTTGAAAGTTGCACCCCAAACTTATTCATGGCTCTGGCAAACATATTATCCTGTCCTACCGACAGTTGCACACACATCGTGGGAAGGAACGAACGTAGCTTCAACTGGTCAATATACTTATGTTCCATCTGTCGATGCACCTCAGCCATCATCTCGTCAGAATGACGCAGCAAGCGCTTATAGCCACCACTGGCGTTAAGACGAAGGCTAAAATCGCCAGACGTTATATGAGCGAAGGTGGTGTCGCGACGCGTCAACGCATCAATCAGCAAATCTTCAGGGCGATATTTGCGAGTGCTATCAGCAATCAGAATATCGCGTGCAGCCCCTTGCAGACGATACATATTATTAAAGTCGCTCTCAACAGCCAGATTAGCCTTCATTGAGAGGTTCAGAGGTTTCTTGGTGATGCCCATGCGCTGGAAGTTGGCACTATCGAGCTGGCACGACAGCGTGCCATTAAGCACCGAATGTTGCAACAATGCTTCAAGAACAATGTGTCCGTCGAAGAGGGGGCCATCACTGCTAAACTCGCCATGCGCCTTACCACCGCCAATATGCAGTTCGGCATTTAGTCCTGACAGGTCGTACTGATCGATATGCAGTTGCGACACGCTGGCCGTAGCCCGTGCCACAGTGTGTGGTGCAAACATATCGGTGCCCCTACCCGCAGCGGCTATTTGTCCAGTAAGAGCCTGAAGTCCCATACCTGGCAAGAAATGCCCCAACTGCAAGCGGTGTGCATTTATCTTTGCATCATACGCCATATTGCGTGTGTTCAGTCTAACGGCAGCCATGGCATTGCCACCACCCTCTCGCAACTGCGCTTTTACGTTATACTGTGCGCCATCAAACGCCACTTTACCATCCAGCGCCATACCACTTGGCAGACGGAACGAAGCCGCCGTTTCAGCAGGTAGCACCCGTCTGATGGCATCAATCTGCTGCGTGCGCACAGCAAAGGCCATGTGCCCCTTTAGCCTATCTATGTTGGTAAGATTTTGCAGCCATCCATCAGCACGAGCCGTCATAGCGCCAGGTATTTGAAGCGAGAACACAGGCACATGTGCCTTTTGCATATTGCCTTTCATCTCGCCCTTCACATCAATAAAGGCGTATGGCATACGGCTCACATACGGCTTCATATAGGGCAGCAAAGCAGCCATATCAGCGAAGCCCAAGCGAGCGTTAAGATTAGCCGAAAGCGAGCCTGGCAACGTATCGGCAAAGGCGTTCAAATCCATTTCCAACTTAGCTTGCATACGCGAAGCAGGCGTAACAATTGAGAGAGAAGGAATGTTGAGACGGGCCGTGTCCATCAGCACCCTACACGACATATCAGAAAGGCAGAAGCCACACTTCTCGCGGAACGAAAACTTGCTGATGCCCATCGTCAAACGTTCAGGGCTATAGAAAAAGCTATCTACCCTTATCGCCAGTGCGCTCAAGGCCAAGTGGTTTACATCAAGGCCAGCGGCTTCGGGTTTAGCATACTTATTGTCATAACAAATCTTACCCTTCTTCAGGTCAAGACGTGACAATGAAAAATGTTGGGGTTCAAGGTCAAACTGCCCGTTGCGTGCCACGGCATCGCCCAGCACACAACGCACTGCCAGCGTGTCGCCAGGCATATGCACAAGAGCCGATGTGTTAACCACATGCAAACGAGCGAGCGCTATCTTCCATCGGCTTTTTTCTGTTGATGTATCTTCGGGCACCGTGTCGTTCAAGGCCACATCGAGCGATGCGTTTTGCAGCAAAGCATAGCTTACATCTACGTTTTCATGGCGCAGGTCGATACCTTTACTGCGCAAGGCCACCTGCCCCACGGTGCCACGCACCTGCGCTGAAGGTATCATCGACACAGTGTTCAGTTTTACATTGCGCAAGTTGAGTTTTTCAATCACCACATTGCCTGAGAGCAATGGGCACAGTTCGATATTAGCCACAAACTGTTCTACGCAAGCCACCGTATCGGTAGCGGTGCGTACCGAGTCGTTAACCTTCGTAAGATGCAGGTCGTTAACCTCAATATCAAGCGGGAAAGCTAAATGAACACTTCCTACCGAAGCGTTCCAATCAGTATGGTCAGAGACATACGCAGCCACATGCTTTACAGCCCAATTTTGTATTGCAGGGACATAAAGCAGTAAGGCCAGCGTCAGGAAAAGGACGAATGGGGCCAACACTATGAGCCACAGCCATTTCTTGATTTTCTTCATAAACGTATGCGCAGGTGGATGCAGTATGCTCAAAAAAGCAATATGATAAGGCCTAACCTATGGTGCTGGCCAAATCATGCCATATTTTCTCTTGTGGCAGCGGAGCTTCGGCCACAATGAGTTCTTTAGATACAGGATGCACAAATTCAACACGACGCGACAACAACGAAATGCTACCATCAGAATTGCTTCGGCGTGCTCCATATTTAAGGTCGCCACGTATGGGGCATCCCATTTTAGCCAACTGGCAACGTATTTGATGATGACGCCCAGTAAGCAAGTTTACCTGTATAAGCGTATAGTTATCGCCATGCCCTACCACCTTATATTTGAGCACAGCCTTTTTCGAGCCAGGCACCTCATGGTCGGTAGCATAGCTCTTATTTTGTTTTTCATTACGTCGCAGCCAATGCGTGAGCGTTCCCTCTTCGGCCGCCGGACAGCTTTGTGTCAGTGCCCAATAGGTTTTATGCACATCGCCGTTGCGAAACATATCGTTCAACCGCGAGAGAGCCTTCGATGTTTTAGCAAACACCACGAGGCCACTAACGGGTCGGTCAAGACGATGCACGACACCCAGGAACACGTTGCCTGGCTTGCCGTACTTCGTCTTCAAATAAGCTTTCACTGTTTCAGAAAGCGGTGTGTCGCCCGTCTTATCGCCTTGAACGATCTCACCGCTTTCTTTTGATACAATGATGATATGGTTGTCTTCGTAAACTACCTTCATTACATGTTCATTCCGCCATCTACCTGAATAACCTGGCCTGATACGTATGACGACATATCAGAAGCGAGGAAGAGGCACACATTGGCAATATCTTCTGTCTGACCACCGCGACGGAGAGGAATTTTCTTCATCCAGTCTTTGCGAATTTCTTCTGACAGCTGAGCGGTCATCGGAGTTTCAATAAAGCCAGGAGCAACAGCGTTAGCACGCACGCCCTTGGGGCCAAGCTCCTGAGCGATTGACTTAGCCAAACCAATCATACCAGCCTTTGAAGCTGAGTAGTTGCACTGTCCGGCATTGCCATGAACACCTACTACTGACGACATATTGATGATAGAACCACCACGCTGGCGCAGCATGATAGGAGCACAAGCATGAATAAAGTTGAAGGCCGACTTCAGGTTTACGTTCAGCACAGCATCCCACTGAGCCTCTGACATACGCAGCATCAGGCCGTCTTTAGTGATACCAGCATTATTAACGAGCACGTCAATCGAGCCAAAATCGGCATGTATCTGCTTCACTACCTTCTCTGTTTCTTCAAAGTCGGCAGCATTGCCAGCATAAGCGCGGCAAGTAACGCCAAGGGCCTCAATTTCTTTACGTGTAGCCTCCAAACCAGCAGCCATATCGTCGTTAAGCACGAGGTCAGTGAATGCGATGTTTGCGCCTTCCTTAGCAAATTTCATAGCAACGGCTTTACCGATGCCACGTGCTGCGCCCGTAACGAGAGCAGTCTCACCTGTAAGTAATCCCATAATAATATTAATTATATGTTTATTTTATATGAAATATATTCATTTTCAATGTGTTGCCTTATTACGTTGAGACACACAAAGCCACACTGCCCAGCATTTACCGAATATTTTCCATGCCACTATACCTATTATATATAGCATTTATTCAGCCTCTACCACACAGGATGTTCTGCAAATATACGTCAGTTTTTCGGCATAGCCAAGGTAAAACGATAGTAACTGTCCTTTTTTAACATTTATTGAAACATTTACTTTTACAATTATTAACGTTCGTTTCACCACATCTCAACCTTACGCCCAAACCATGAAGCAAGAAAACGAGACGATTGTTACCCCACGGTGCCATAGAAGAAAACAAGATAAAAAACTTTAAGGGTTCACGCTTGCATAATTCAAATATAAGTTTTAATTTTGCACACATAAATAGGATGTGCAATTTTTAAAATCAGTTAAGTTATGTCCATATCAAAAACCCGCCAAAAACTGGTTGACGTAGCTCGCCAACTGTTTGCCAAGAATGGTATCGCCAACACGACGATGAACGATATTGCCGTGGCATCAGGCAAAGGAAGACGTACCTTATACACATATTTCAACCGTAAAGAAGATGTTTATTCGGCCGTAATCGAGTCAGAGTTAGAGCGATTGTCTGACAAGCTCGATGAGGTATCGTCGCTGAAGATACGCCCACAAGACAAAATTATAGAACTGATATATACCCACCTTAGTATGATACGCGAAACGGTGGTGCGCAACGGCAACCTTCGCGCCGAGTTTTTCCGCAATATATGGATGGTAGAAAAGGTGCGCAAAAACTTTGATGAAGACGAGATAGAACTGTTCCGTAAAGTATATGCCGAAGGCAAGGCTGATGGCGAATTTGACATTGAAGACGTTGACCTTGTAGCCGACATCACCCACTATTGTATCAAAGGCCTCGAGGTGCCCTTCATCTATGGCCGCTTGGGCCATGGCATGACTGAAGAAGCCAGCAAACCGCTGGTAGCCAAAGTAGTATATGGTGCCTTAGGAAAGTCAGGAGCCAAATAACGCCCCCTATCCTTTGCACCGCCTTCAACACAGATAACTCTTGTCATTAATTGTAGCTACATTATGTCAAACAAGCCATTTCTACAACAGTTTCTACGCTACGTACCACTCACAATGCTGTTTATGCTTTTTCTGTTTTCAGCTTGTAAAAAAGAAAAAGCAGAGGCTGAAGTGGCCAAAATCGACACCATACCTACACTGGTCATGCAGATACAAAAATGCTCAAAGCTATACACTGCCGAGTGTAAGATGCACAAGATTGTAACACACGACGACAAGGTGAGCCTGCATGGCAAATTTATGGAAACCGACTATAACATCGACCTCCCTGTAGGTTCGCGAAAGGTAGCCATACCTATGGATGCCACCATCAAGGCCTACATCGACTTTTCTTCGTTTTCAGAAGCCAGCATCTTACGCAATGGTGATAAGCTAAACGTTGTCTTGCCCGACCCCAAGGTGCAGCTTACCAGCACCTCTATCAACCACGAAGAGGTGAAACAATTTGTAGCCCTCACCCGTAGCCGCTTTACCGACGAAGAGCTAACCAACTATGAACAGCAAGGGCGCAAAGCCATCATTGCCGACATACCCCAAACAAACATTGTAGAACAGGCTCGCGAGAGCGCCGCCCGCATCCTCATACCCATGTTTGTTCAAATGGGCTTCAAAGAGACCGACATCACCGTGTCGTTTCGTAAAGACTTTAATAAGAATAACATCGGGTTGCTGCTCGAAAACAATACAGCGGGAAAATGAGCAAGAAACAAAACTTTTTCACTACGCTTCTCAAGCCCCTCGTCAGCCATGCCATGCTGACGGTGAGCCTCACCGTGGCAGCCATTGCTGTCATAGGCATTGCCACATGGTGGCTGGCCGACAAAAATAAAGACAATTCGATAAGCATTGGCACAAACCAGCAGATAGACATCACCCCCACACAGATACAGTCGATAAAAAACATTGGGCAATGGTCTTTTCTCACCATCAACGACGAAGAGATGATTGACACCGTGCGCACGGGCTTTTTCAGCGACGACCAACTGGTGCGCATCTATTATGGCACCATACAACTGGGCATCGACATGAACGACACCAGCGACGAATGGATAACACGCAGCAACGACTCAATCGTGATACTGCTGCCCGAGGTGCGCCTACTTGACAAAAACTTTATTGACGAGGCCCGCACACGATCGTTTATGGAGTCGGGCAAATGGACCTCGGCCGACCGCCATGCCCTATACCGCAGAGCACAGGCTGCCATGATACGCCGCTGCGTAACACCCGCTAACCTACGCAGCGCTGAACAGCAAGCCGCCACACAGTTTGACGAATTAATGCGCGCCATGGGTTTCAACAACGTTATCATAAGGTTTGAGAAACCACACTAAACCACCACCCCACCGCCCTACACCCCATCCTTATTACTACAACACAACACGCCCCACATCTCACAGCAAATCATCAAAGAGCTTTGACACTCATCACAAGCATCATAATACAAACACTGCATACAAAAATAATCAGTAAGAAGACAGAGAGATATGGATTTTTTAAACAATTTTTTCTCCACCCTCAGTGGCTATCTTTGGGGGTGGCCCATGATAGTATTATTGCTGGGCACACACATCTACCTGACTATACGATTGCGCTTCCCGCAACGTAAAATACTGACGGCCATCAAATTGTCTGTAAAAAATGACGACCAGGCAGCGGGCGACGTATCACAGTTTGGCTCTTTAGCCACAGCCTTAGCCGCCACCATCGGCACCGGAAACATTGTAGGCGTGGGCACCGCCATTGTGCTGGGTGGCCCTGGTGCTGTGTTTTGGTGCTGGATATCAGGACTTTTTGGCATGGCTACCAAATATTCAGAGGCGCTACTGTCAGTAAAATATCGTGTACGAATGGCCAACGGGCAGATGCTTGGCGGCCCTATGTACGCCTTAGAGAAAGGATTGGGCTGCAAGTGGTTAGCCGTGTTATTTGCCGTGTTCACCATCTTGGCCTCGTTTGGGACGGGCAGCACGGTTCAGGCCAACGCCATATCAAGCAACCTGGCACACGCCTACCATATCTCACCCTATCTCTCAGGCATCGTTATTGCCGCTCTTACAGCCGTAGTGGTGATGGGAGGCGTGAAACACATTGCTCGTGTGTGCGAAATGTTGGTGCCCCTCATGGCCGCCTTCTACGTGTTAGGTTGCCTCTATATATTGTGCATCAACGGCAGTTATGTGTGGCCCGCCATCAAGCTAATCGTTAGCGCTGCCTTCACCCCACAGGCAGCGGGAGGTGGCTTTGTGGGCTCAAGCATTATGCTGGCAGCACGCTTCGGCATAGCCCGCGGTCTGTTTTCAAACGAGTCGGGCTTGGGCTCGGCACCCATCGCCTCGGCAGCAGCACGCACACGCAATGCGGTGCGCCAGGCTTTGGTTTCATCATCGGGCACCTTTTGGGACACAGTGGTTATCTGTGCCCTAACAGGTATCGTGTTGGTGAGCAGCGTGCTGGCCTACCCCGACATCGACTGTACCAATGGTGGCATGCTTACCAGCATGGTGTTTAGCAAGATACCCTACGTGGGCAACCTCATCCTCAGCATCGGCCTTGTTATGTTTGCCTTCACCACCACCCTGGGCTGGTATTATTATGGCGAGCGCTGCATGGCCTATCTGAAGGGGCGCATCTGGCGAAAAGTTTACAGCATAGCTTATATACTGACCGTGTTTGGCGGTAGCGTGGCCAACCTGTATATGGTGTGGAGCGTGGCCGACTGCATGAACGCGCTGATGGCTATACCTAATCTGGTGTCGCTACTGCTGCTGAGTGGCGTGCTGGTGCGCGAAACACAAAAATATTTATGGAGCGGGAACCTTGACCAAACCGACAACGAAATGCTGCAAGATGAAATGAATAGGCAATAAGGGGCCTTGGTTTCAGATATTTTTAGTAACTTTGCCACCTATGAAACGTATGAAAAATATCAAAAAAGGAATATACGCAGCAGCCCTTCTTATGGGTTGCTTGTGCGCTCTTTCATCGTGCGAAAGCAAGAAGAAAGAAAACAAAAACATTATTACCACCAAGCCGGTAACAAAGGTAAAGAAAGGCACACAGAGCATGAGCGACTATGCGCAAAGCCGTGTGATAGAATGGCTTGGCAACAGTTATACGGTGAGCACGGAGCGTAAGGCCGACACCTCGCTGCCTCTATGCAAAGACGAACAGGGCAACGAATATTATGACAACCGCATAACGGTAAGCATCACACGAAAAGATGGTAGCGTTTTCTTTAAACGCACCTTCACAAAGACCGACTTTGCCCAGTATGCCAAAGGTAGCTATGGCAGAGATGGTGCCTTGCTGGGCGTGGTGTTTAACACCATAAAAAACGATGCGCTGCTGTTTGCCGCCAGCGTAGGCTCGCCCGATAACATGAGCGACAACTTTGTGCCTATCGTGGTGCGCATCAGCCGAACAGGAGCAGTAAGCATGAGCGAAGACACCGCCATTGATACGGGCACCGATGCCCCAATAGACGATGACGACGACGAGGGCGTATAACCCCTCTAAGCACCCCACGTTGCACCTCACTACACAAAAGTTAATATCAACATAAAAGCCCGTTTTGCATAAATATACAGTTTTGTGAATATTTATGCAAAACAGGCTTTTACGTTTCTTAACACAATATTTGTGAAATTTCTTACACTTTAAAAGAAATCACTCACCCCTTGCTTACAGTTTTCAAAGTTAATACCTCTCGTATGCAAAAGCATGGGTTTTAGGCCCTGAAACCCATGCTTTCAGGCTGTGAAACCCTTGGTTTTACAACGTAAAACCCATGCTTTCAGACTGTAAATCGATGGGTTTTACAAAGCAGAAAGAACTGCATAAATATACAGTTTTCAGAAGACCTTATTCAGCTTGCAAAAGTTGGTTCTTCGAGGGCAGAAATTGTCGAGGGCAGCGACCTATCAGGCACATATTTACAAGGCTGTTGGCAGCAATCTCTACCTCGGTCAGCTCTACCTCGTCATCAACCACCAGTTCTTTAGCCAAACACACCTCCCAGGTGGTGTTGAAGCAACTATCTTCAGCACCAAAATACTCTATCTCGTTTTCTTCATCCGACAAAATGCGGTAACGAATATATTTTTTCGATGCTACCAGTGGCAGCGTAAGCATCAGTTGGTAGGCTTCGCGAAAGATGGGCTGATACTGCTCGGTTTCGGGAAACATCTCGTCAATGGCCGACAGTATCTCATCAATAGTAAACGATTTTAGTAAATCAATCAATTGGATAATAGAAAGATGTTAAGAAATTATTATTATGTGCCCCTGAAAGATAGCATTAATGCAAACCGAGAGCAGAGATGCAAGCTTGCTTACTATGCCGAGGTGCAACTTTTCTTATGCAAATTTAGATAAAAATCCCGAATTATAAGCCAGTTGGGATAAAAAACAGAAATGTATATCTCCAAATGCTCGCTGCTTGAGTCAAAATGTCAAGACCGACATACCTAAAATATTGCATCAACGTGTTCCAAGTCACAAATTATATTTATTGGGGGGAAGAAATTATTAACTCCAAATATGCAAGCCTATGAAAGTAGTATGCAATCTTGACGTGCACAAAACTTAAATGACATATTCCAATGAAGCAGAAACCCTACAAAAAGAGACTTTTACCGAAAAAGCATAGTCCTTTTGTATCATAAAACATCTTACTAAAGAATTTATCGATAGAATTAAACATTGCTTCTTGATTTTCTTGGTGTTTTGTCAGAATCTATTTATATTTGCGGGACAAGTTGCTTATGAGGCAATGAAACTTGCAATCAAGATTGTCAGCGAACAGACCGCTGGCGACAAAGACGATGACAAGGGTAGAATTGAGTGATTGTGTAAAATGTAAAAGAAATATGCTGAGCGAAAGTCAGAACATAGAATACAAGGAGTCGTGGCGAGACGAATATCTGAAATGGATATGCGGCTTCGCCAATGCGAATGGCGGTCGCATCTACATAGGTGTAAACGACAACAAGATAGTAATTGGCTTGCCTGATGCTAAAAAACTGATGGAAGACATTCCCAACAAAATAGTCAACTTTCTTGGTATTGTGGAGGATGTCAACCTGCTTACTGAAGGTGAGAAAGAGTACATCGAGATTGTTGTCGCTCCGAGCAATATGCCCATTGCCTACAAGGGTACGTACCACTATCGCAGTGGCTCTACCAAACAAGAACTGAAAGGGCTTGCCTTGCAAAACTTCATCTTGAAGAAAATGGGCTGGTCATGGGACGATATGCCTGTGGTGGGAGCAACGCTTAATGATATAGACCGAAAGGCCATCGACTATTTCCTGCGCAAGGGTATTGAGGTGGGACGTATCTCAAGCGACGCATACGCTTCATCAACAGAGGCTATACTGAGAAGCCTAAACTTGATGACAGAAGACGGACAACTCAAGCAAGCTGCCCTGTTGCTCTTCAGCAAGAATCCGAAACGTTTCTTTGTATCTTGCGATTTTCGCATCGGACGTTTCCGCAATGATGAGAGCGACTTGATCACACAGGATGTCGTGGAAGGCAACATCCTACAGATGGTAAACCGCATCATCGAATTGCTGCGTTCCAAGTATCTTCTCTCGCCAATTCATTACGAAGGGCTGACACGCATTGAGCAGTTGGAGATACCTGAGGACGTGTTGCGCGAAGCCATTTGTAACGCCATTGTGCATCGCGACTACATGGGTGTGCATACCCAGATGAAGGTGTACGACGACTGTATCATGCTTTGGAACGATGGTAAACTTCCCGAGGGCATTGATCAAGAAAAGCTATTTGCAGAACACGCATCGCAACCTCGCAACCGCAACATCGCCAATGTGTTCTACAAGGCTGGCTTCATAGAGACATGGGGACGTGGCATCAACAAGATTCGACAAGGGCTGAAAAGCGTAGGGCTTCCTGAACCTAAGATAGAAAATCATATCAGTGGTACACTGATTACAATTTGCCGTAAAAATGTTATAAATTCCGGAAATGTCGGAAACATGTCGGAAACGAATGTCGGAAACATGTCGGAAGCTAACCTCACTGAACGTCAAAGACTTATACTTTCTTCTATAAAAGAGAATCCCTATGTTACAGGAAAGGAAATGTCGGAAACACTGTCGGTAACACAACGTACCATAGAACGTGATTTGGCTATGCTGCAAAAAACAGGTATCATACGTCACGAGGGTAAGGTGAATGCAGGGAAGTGGGTAGTAATGAAAGGTAATTAAAGTATCGAAAGAAAAAGGATATCCAATATTTTTCCCCTCACTACTTTAGTAAAATGGACAAAAGGCTTTTTCAAGGATAAGGTCGTTCATTTCGGATCTTGTAGAACGATGTCAAACAAGATTGATTCGAAACGTTTCAAGAGAAACTGTCATGCTATAATGGTAAGCGGTTATCAAAAAAGCGTGGATGCGTATGATTCAAGCATAACAGACATTGCAATAATGAACGATTTACTTTCTCAGGAAGAAATTGAAGTCGAAAGATATACTGACAGAGAAAGCGAGTTCTACAAAAAATATCAATCACTTTTAGATGACCTTGACTTCCATGCATGTTAATTGTTAAACAAATAACAACCATCATACTCCTTGTATCGTTCCTAAACCTTTTTGAGTTCATTAACTAACATATCATTGATTTCACAATAATGCTTGCGATACTATCTTAGATTGAAAAAGCAACGGAAGGGGAAAAAAATAAAGGTGCTCATTTGAGCACCTTTATTATTGTTATTCGACCTTATTTGACATTAAAATTTTGCCATCTTGATAGCATCAACGGCACACTCGTCGCCTTTGTTACCAAACTTTCCGCCACAACGGTCAAGGGCCTGCTGAAGGTTATCAGTAGTGAGCAATCCATAGATGATAGGAATCTCGCTAATGGTGTTCAGACGGGCAATGCCGTATGTAACGCCCTGGCAGATATAATCGAAGTGAGGTGTCTCGCCACGAATAACGCTGCCCAAGATAATAACAGCATCGTAACCGCCGTGCAGCACCATTTGATGTGCGCCATAAACCAATTCAAAGCTGCCAGGCACCGTCTTCACATGAATGTTTTCAGGCAGAGCGCCATGCTTTTCAAGGGTCTTTACAGCGCCGTCGAGCAGAGCACCCGTAATGTCTTCATTCCATTCAGCCACCACAATGCCAAAGCACATATTGCTGGCATCAGGAATAGTAGCCACATCGTAGGCAGAAAGATTATGAAGTGCTGTTGCCATTACTCAGAAACTCTTTCAATATACTTGTCAATCTCTGAGCTCTGAACGAGAGCCGAGTTGATATAATTTTTCTTGATATCCTGATAAATCTTCAGTGCTTCAGCCTTCTTGTTCTGGCTCTCAAGCAGCACACCAGCCTTCAACAGGAAGGTGGGCGAGATGCTGTTGTTAACATCCATTTCCATCTTGCCGTCGGCCATCTTAGCAGCCTTCTTCAAGTAGTCGATAGCTTTATCAACATTGCCAGTCTGTGCATAAGCATCGGCCAAAGCGCCTACAGCAGCAGGGCTTACCATAGCGTCGTCGCCAGGCGAGTAAGCATCGAGCTCTTTCACAGCCTCGTTCCACTTGCCCAGGTTGGCATAGCAGATACCAGCATAAAGGTGTGCGAGGTTAGCAGCATCGGTACCGCTATACTCGTCGGCCAGTTTTACAAAGCCAGCGAAGGTAGCGCCATCACCATTCAGTGCCTTATCAAACTGCTCGTTGCTGAAATACTCCTGACCCTTAGCCAGAGCGGTATTAGCCTTATCGGCACGCGGAGCAGCATACCATACAAAGTAAGCCACTGCGGCCAACACGATAACGATAACGGCAATAATGCCACCAAAGAGAGGCTTCTTGTATTTTGAAACGAAGGCCTCGGTCTTGTTAAGGTTCTCGTTTACGTCGAGAGCCTCATTGTTCTTGTTGTTTACCATTTATTTTTTGTTTTTTAATTATCTTGGTTATGCCACAAAATGCTATTTGTCATGGGGCGAACAGCACACATGAAAGCGCAGCAAAATTAATCAAAATCTTGCACATATTGAAATTTATCACTTGTTTTTTTCGTTTTCCACCATAAAACCTTTAACTTTGCATGAGGAAAACCATAGTGCACGATGATTTTACAGAAGATTTCAATACTGAATTTCAAAAACATACGCGAGGCCACACTGCAGTTGTCGCCCAAAATGAACTGCCTGATAGGGCATAATGGCGAAGGAAAGACCAACTTTCTTGATGCCATCTATTACCTTTCGTTCTGCAAAAGTTCGCTTAACCCTATCGACTCGCAAATCATCACGCACGACCAAGATTTCTTCATGCTCGAAGGTTTTTATGAAGACGAAAACGAGCGCATTACCGACATTTATTGCGGCATGAAACGTGGTGTGAAGAAACATTTTAAACGCGACAAGAAAGAATATAAGCGCTACTCGGAGCACATAGGGCTTATACCCCTTATCATGGCATCGCCCAACGATACAGCCATCATATCAGGCGGTAGCGAGGAACGACGCCGACTGATGGACATTGTTATCTCGCAATACGACCACCGATACATTGAAGCGCTTACGGCCTACAACAAGGCGCTGCAACAACGCAACGCCTTGCTGAAAATGGAGGCCGAGCCCGACGCTGCCCTACTGGATATTTGGGAAGAAGAGATGGCGCGCACAGGCGAGGTGATATATATGGCACGCAATGCGTTTATACACGAGTTTGTGCCTGTGTTTCAACGCATTTACAACACCATTGCCGACAACAAAGAAACCGTTTCGCTTGAATATATGTCGCACTGCCAGCGTGGCCCACTGCTTGACGTGATACGTCGCGACCGAGCCAAAGACCGCATTGTGGGCTACTCGTTGCACGGCATACACCGCGACGAACTAAATATGTTGCTGGGCGAATATATGATGAAGCGTGAGGGCAGCCAAGGACAAAACAAAACCTATGCCTTGGCACTGAAGCTGGCACAGTTCGACTTTTTGCGTCGCACGGCCTCGAAAACCACGCCGCTGCTGCTGCTCGACGACATCTTCGACAAACTGGACAGCCATCGCGTAGAACAAATTGTACATCTGGTATCGGGCAACGATTTCGGACAAATTTTCATCACCGATACTAACCGCGACCATCTTGATAAAATATTGGCTAACAGCAGTTTCGACTACAAGCTATTTACCGTATCAAACGGTGAGATAAGCGAGAAGAAAGAATAAAAAGAAATGGGGTTACAGCATAAAAGCCTAAGAAACAATAATAAAAAAAATGTTTAGACGTAACGTTCAAAGCATACAAGACCTACTGGAGAAGTATCTGCGCGACGAAGGTCTGGAAACGCCCTTGCTGCAAAAACGCATTATAGCAGCATGGGAGACAGTTACTGGCCCTACGGTTACAGCATATACTGGCGAAAAGTTTATCAAAAACCAAACGCTCTTTGTAAAAATAACAAACCCCGCCCTACGTCAAGATTTATCGATGATGCGTAGCCAATTGGTAAAACGCCTCAACGCTCAGGTAGGGTCGGTGGTGATTATGGATGTGCGCATTTATTAACCCAACACATCATCAACAGCAGCTATCACCTCATTCATTACCACATCGGTAGCCTCGATAGGCACCTGTGGCAACAGCTGAAAACCAAAACAAATACCTATCAGCCAAGCATTTGGGCAGCGAGCTAAAAAACGGTCGTAATAACCTTTGCCACGACCCAACCTATGGCCAGCAACATCAAAAGCCATACCTGGCACAACCACTACATCAATGTCATTTACAGCTTCAAACATGGGGCCCATAGGCTCAAGAATGTGGTAGGCACCTTCGCACAGATCGGCATCGCTATGATAACGGCGCAGCACCATGTGGCTATCGTCTACCACCACGGGCAGCACCACTTGTTTTCCAGCGTCTACCAGTTGGCGCAATGCTTGGCGTGTGTCTACCTCGTCGGGCAATGAGCAATACATCATTACGGTTTGGGCACGCTGCACATGCTCGTTGGCCAACAGTTGGCGAATAGCAAGAAGCGACATTTCGCCCAACTGCTGCTGGGTGAAATGTCGCTTCATTGTTCTTATTGTCTTTCTCAGTTCTTTCTTATCCATTATTCATCGCACACTTTTCTTTATGTGCTCGTGCATCTATGCTCTAATGCTACGACGCATGCTACGCACTTCTTTCGACCATGCCACACGTTTATCGCTATGGTCGTTTAACGGTGTGGCTGGCTTCTTGGGGAAGGCCGCATGGTTATGAAACACCTTCAGCGCCATGTTGATGGCAGGATCGTCTAGATTCAGATACTGGTTCCATGCACTTTCGTCCATAATATTATATATGATACGACTGTTGATGTAGCGCTCTAACAGCTTGTGCGACTTGCGTATCATCAGGTTCCGACGCTTCAGGCCATGCTTATCGGCATAGGTAGCAAACTTGTCGACGGTGTTCTGCTTCACAAGATAGTTGGCCAGCTGCATCATCTCAGTAAAGTTGTTCAGCTTCAGACGGTTATCGTCGGTATAAGTAAAGGCGAACTGAAGGATAAGACCGCTCATGCTGGCCTCCTTATAATAAGAGGTAACGTTAAGCGTATCTTCTGGAACAAAGATGTCGGGGGTAATGCCTCCACCGCCATACACCTTACGACCATTGCCCGTATAATAAGCAGGGCCACTGTGCTTGATGCTGTCTTGTGAGAAGAACTCGCCATGCTGGTAACGTGACAGCAAGTCTTGCTCATAATCTTTATCATCGCCCGTGGTGTAGGGTTTTTGTATGCATCGACCCGACGGTGTATAGTAACGAGCTATGGTAAGGCGTATAATGCTACCATCGGGGAACCCTATCTGCTGCTGTACCAAGCCTTTACCAAACGAGCGACGACCAATAATGGTGGCACGATCGTTATCTTGCATAGCGCCAGCGAAGATTTCAGACGACGAGGCCGACCCTTCGTTAATGAGCACCACCAATGGTATCTTTTGGTATGAACCATGACCATCAGAACGATATTCTTGTTTCGGCGACTTGCGTCCTTGGGTATAAACAATCAGTTTGTTCTTAGCCAAGAACTCGTTAGCTATTTGTATAGCCGAGGTAAGATAGCCACCAGTATTGTCGCGCAAGTCGATAACAAGATTTTGAAATCCCTGCTCTGACAGCTGTGCCAATGCAATAAGCAGTTCGGGATAGGTGGTTTCGCCAAAGCTCTTGATGCGCACGTAGCCCGTTTTCTCATCGAGCATATAGGTGGCAGCGATGCTCTTCTGCGGAATGTCGCCACGTGTGATGACAAACTCTTTTATCTTTTTCGAGCCATAACGCATCACGCCCACTTTTACCTTCGTATCTTTAGGACCTTTCAGTCGGCGCTGAGCCTCTTGATTGGTAACAATCTTGCCAACAAAGGGTTTGCCATCAACACTCACAATCTTATCGCCAGCCAGCAAGCCAGCACGTTCGGCGGGGCCGTTCTTAATAACATTTTGCACGTGTATGGTGTCTTGGCGGATGTTAAACTCTACACCAATGCCTGTGAACGATCCTTTCAAATCGTCGGTGGCAGCTTGCGCATCCTGTGCATTGATATACACTGAATGGGGGTCGAGTTCGGATAGAATAAGGGGTATAGCGTTGTCAACCAACGAGTCGATATTTACTTTATCAACATATTGGTCGTCAATGATATGCAAGAGGTTTGACAGACGGTTGCTGCCCGAATTGATGATATTAAGACGGTTGCCCGAAAAGTGGTTGGCATAGAAATTACCTATTAATATGCCTACCACAATGCACAATGCCATGAGCAACGGCATCATTCTGTTCGACTTATTCATGTCTTCTCAATTCTAAATATTAGTTTTCGCAATATATGTTTCTATGTTCTCTCTCAAATGTAACGTGTTCTTCTACCCTTAATCATTTGGGTAAACGGCAGCCTCGGCATCGGGCTCGTCAGGATTGATGTGCAATAGCTCAATATTGGCACGTTGTAACAATTCAAGCCCATCAACCAAACGATACTTCTGTGCAAACACAACACGCTTGATGCCAGCCTGAATAATTAGTTTGGCACATTCAATACAAGGCGAGTCGGTGATATACAGCGTTGAGCCATCGCTATTGTTGTTGCTGCGCGCCAACTTAGTGATGGCGTTGGCCTCGGCGTGTAGCACATAGGGCTTGGTAACGTTATCGGCGTCTTCGCACACGTTCTCAAAACCGCTGGGCGTGCCGTTGTAGCCATCGCTGATAATCATTTTATCTTTCACAACGAGGGCGCCCACCTTGCGGCGTTGGCAATAGCTGTTTTCTGCCCAAATGCGAGCCATACGCAAATAGCGCTGGTCGAGGGCCACTTGTTTTTTATCGTTTGATGCCATTTCTTTCTAATAATGCGTCAATGGTAGGTTCTTGTCCGCGGAAACGCTTGTAGAGTGTCATGGGATGCTCGGTACCACCCTTCGACAAGATGCAATCTCTAAAACGCTGCGCCGTGTCTTTATTGAAGATGCCCGTTTTGCGGAACACGCTGAAGGCGTCGGCGTCGAGCACCTCGGCCCATTTATAGCTATAATAACCAGCGGCATATCCGCCCGACATGATGTGGCTGAACTGCACCGTCATGCAGGTGTCGGGCAGCTGGGGCAACACCATGGCACGTTTCCAGGCTTCCTTCTCAAAGGGAATGATGTCTTGCGTGAAGGGTTGTTTCTGTGTATAATAGGCCATATCAAGAAGACCAAAGCTAACCTGACGCAAGCAGCCATAGGCAGCCATAAAGTTGCGACTCTTCACAATGCGATTGATGAGGTCGTCGGGAATGGGCTCGCCCGTTTTATAGTGTACGGCAAAGGTGCGCAAGAAGTCTTTCTCTACCGCATAGTTTTCCATAAACTGCGAGGGCAGCTCGACAAAGTCCCACCATACGTTGGTGCCACTAAGGCTCTCAAAGCGGGTGTTGGCAAACATGCCGTGCAAGGCGTGTCCAAACTCGTGCAAGAAGGTTTCAACCTCGCCCAGTGTGAGCAAGGCGGGCTTTTCGGCGGTAGGCTTGGTAAAGTTCATCACCACGCTGACGTGGGGGCGAACATTGTTGCCCTTACGGTCGATCCATTGCCCTTGAAACTCGGTCATCCATGCTCCACCTTGCTTGCCCTTGCGGGGATAGAAGTCGGCATAAAGCACAGCAAGATAGCTACCATCTTTGTCAAACACCTCGTAGGCTTTAACATCGGGATGATAAACAGGTATGTCGGTGTTCTCGCGGAAGGTGATGCCATAAAGGGTTGTGGCTAAGCCAAACACGCCACGAATAACGTTCTTCAGCTCGAAATAGGGTCGCAACATCTCGGCATCAAGATTGTAACGTTCCATCTGCAACTTGTGCGAATAGAAACTGAAGTCCCAAGGTTGCACCTCAAAACTATCGCCTTCAAGCTTGCGAGCTATCTCGGTAATCTCGTTCACCTCTTTCTCAGCGGTAGGATGATAGGCATCGATCAAATCGTTGAGAAGCTTATATACATTGTCAACATTGCTGGCCATGCGATGTTTCAACACATAGTCAGCATAGGTTTCAGAACCTAACAGCTGCGCTATCTCGCGACGAAGGTTCACCAGGCGCTGGCATATCTGCAGGTTATTTTCTGCATTGTCGTGTGTACACTCGGTGTTTTTGGCCATATACAGCTCACGACGCAAATCGCGCTGGGTGCTGTAAGTCATGAATGGCGAATAGCTGGGGAAGTCGAGGGTAAAGATCCATCCCTCTTGCTCTTCTTCACGAGCGGTTTGTGCGGCCGCTTCAATGGCGGTGTCGGGCAGGCCATCGAGCTGGGCTTTATCAGTGATATGCAGTTTGAAGGCTTTGTTCTCTTTCAACAGGTTTTGTGAGAACTGTAACGAAAGCATACTGGCCTCTTCAGTGAGGGCACGTAAGCGCTCTTTTCCTGCCTCATCAAGCAGAGCGCCGCTACGCACAAATCCGTCGTAGCAGGTATCGAGCAACATTTGCTCTTCGGGGTTCAACTCGCGATGGTGGTTGTAAACATGCTTGATACGCTCAAAAAGCTTCTTGTTCAAACGCACATCGTTTGAATGTTTGGTCAGTATCGGACTCATCTTCTGTGCCAACGCATCAAGCTCGTCACAGGTCTCGGCACTAAGCATGCACGAGAAGACATTCGACACGCGATCAAGCAAGTCATAATAATGTTCGCCCTTGCTGGTGTCAACACGGGCTATGGTGTTTTCAAATGTTGGTTCGGCGGGGTCGTTTACCGTTTTCTCTATCTCTTCATCATCGCGACGGATACCTTCCAAAAATGCTTCCTCATAATCGGATAACTGTATTCGATGGAACGGCACGGTGCTGTGCGGTGTATCGTATGTTTCAAAGAAGGGGTTCGTTCGCGTTACTGCCTCGTTACTCATTTTACACATTCTAATGTACTAAAATATATTTACTGCAAATTTAGCAAAAATATCACATACGAGTGTGCAGGCTGTAATAATTTAACTTAAATTACAGCAAATCAGATATAATACTCAGCACTGTCGACCAAGCCCGCCCTTAAAGCATACTTGGTGGCCTCGTGCACATTGTTTACGCCCAACTTGCGAAAGATGTTTTTGCGATGAGTATTGATGGTGTGAAAACTGGAGAAACGCTTCTCGGCAATTTCTTTGGTGGTCATGCCTAAGGCTATACATTTCAGTATTTCAATCTCGGTCTTGGTAAGGTTTACTTGCTCGTCAGAGGGGGCCGAAGGCGCTAATAGCATCTCGGCCATATGCTGACAGATGAAGCGCTGCCCACGTAAGGCATACTGCAGAGCCTCGTGTATCTCGTTTAATGGCGACTCTTTCATCACAATGCTGAAAGCGGTGCTTGACATGACGAGCTGTTTGGCAAAGTCGATACTGAGATCTTCGCTGAAGATTATCCAATGCACCTTGGGCACACGTTGGCTCACGATAAGCATTTCGGTAACGTCGTTGAAGTCGAATAAGGTATAATCGACCACTACCACGCAATGGGTGTCGAGAGGTAACAGCCTCAACAGCTGTTCTTTATCGGCAGCACAGGTGCTGTGCACGCCGTCAATACGTTCTAAGACATACTGCAATCCGGCACGGGTGATGTCTTGGCGGTCGGCAATATATACTTCTGTCATAATGTGTGTTGTGTGTTGTTTGTTGTTGGGGTGGGATGGGATGCCATTAAATGGGGATACCGTTAAATGGGGTGCGTTTAGCAGAGGGGCATATAAAGGACAAAGTCAGTGGCACATGCAAAAGCATTTGCGCCACTGACATATCGTTTTTTCTATATTAGAAGCTAAGCATAAAGCTGAAGCGTACACCATTGCGGTGGATGCCTGGCTCGTTGATGTAGGTGAGACGACGAACATAGTCAACACCAAAGAATTTGAAGATATTGTGCACACCAGCCACAATCTCAACATAGGGTGTCTTCTTATCCATCACACGCGACTCGGCAGGGAACTGCATCAGCAATGGGTCGTTGGCATTTTGAGCCAACATGGGGTTATTCTTATCAGTAAGGGTGCTCCACATTCCCTTCACGGCCACATACTCGCGCCACTTGAGATGTTTCAATAGCGGCACGCGGTTAAGCAGTTTTCCGCTGATATCCCACGACACTGATGCATAGGCATAGCGGTCAGACAGAAACTCCATGTTCTTCATCATACTGAAAGTATTTTCAAGCTCGAAGTAGGTAAGGTTGGTGGGAGGCATGATGAGCAATGGGAACGGCACTTTGTTCCACTGAGCGCCACCATTAAGGTGCGTGTCAACATATCCCCATGTGCCTAACCAGAAACGCTTGTATATACCCATTGTGGTAAGGTTGAGCTTATACTGTCCGCCCAAGAAATTCTGAATACCCATGGTGTGATTGAGGGTAAACTCGGGCGCATCGAGGTTGACGGGCAAGCGTTGCTGCTTCGTGTTAATATAGGTTTGTCCAGGACAATAACGCAAGCCCACACTCCACTCGGTGGTACGAATACGGTTTACTAAACCTGGATCGGTGCCGTCAGCAGCCTGTTCAACCGTAGGCAACTTCTTGAAAATCAAGTCGCCAGTGGGTCGATTGCTCTCTGCCTTCAGGGCCGTATTGAAGCTTAATCCCCAATCGGTTTCGTACATAAAGCTCAGTTTCTGTCTGTTGTAAAAGTACATCTGCTTCACTTCAGTGGTACGGAAGGTCATAAAGATGTTATCCTTGTTATGGATAAGATATTTGTCAGAGGGCGACATCACATCGTTAGAACTTTCAAACGTAATGTTGCGCTGAGGAAACTCGAACGGCACATTCTTCTTTTTATTCAAGCTATACGTCACCTCTGAGCCATAATAATGTTTCTTCGAACTGGTGCCATAAGCATAATAACCTTTCCAGAACAGGTGTGGGTTTAGGTTGGCCGAGGTACGACCACTGACACGGAAGCGGTAGCTATCAACAAAGTTTTTAGATATAACGGTGTTGATAGGTCCGAAGTCGAACTTACTCTTGGTGCGCGACGAGCCCGTCTCTACATAGTTTTCAAACAATGCACGAATACCAAACAGCAGCCATTTAAAGTTTTTCGACTGCTCCATCCTATGTATAAAGGCATTCATCGACGACTCGCCCTTCGTCAAATCTACCGCTCGGTATTGATTCCAAAACTCGTCGTCGCGTATCATTGCATCGGCTTCATGCCGCACCTTTGCCTTACCTTTAAACAGTTTGTTCGGCAAATCGTCGAAAGCATAATCGCTTAATCGCGTGGTTCGCGTGACAAGGGCTTCGTGTATCCACTTGTTGATGCGTATCTCGGCCGTCATATCATCGGTGGTGAGCACCCAATCGCCCGATGGCAACTTAGTGTATTCCTGCACAATCTTCATATCTTCAACAAAGTTTACGTCGGAACGTTTGGGCAGCGTCATCTCACACTTCTTTACATGAAGAGTAGAGTCGGCCAACACATACAGGTCGCCACGGAAACCAAAGTCTTGCTGGTTGTTAGGAATAAACTCGAGATGATAACACAAATCGCGATCTACATACACGGTATCGGCAATATAATAACGATAGAACGACACGGCTGTCTCGCCTATCGGACTGGTAAACCAATATTGCAACAAACGTATGTGGTCATCGTAAATATCAACATCAGTAAACACTTCTTTCAATAATGTGTTTAAGATATCGCCCGTTTGCAACACATTGTTTATACCCTCAGAGCGTGTACCCTTGATAATGTCTTTCACATTCTTGGGGTCTTTGCGATATATGTGCTGAGTAACGGTTTCGTCAACCGAAATAGGAAGTATCAGCTTATTGTTATAAGGACTCACCTCTACCTGATCAAGCACCCACTGTTTGTTCTTAAAGCGTCCGCTATCAAGGTCGGCAGGTTTGATATCATTCATAGCTAATGATATCTTCTGATATTTATTATATTGATAATAAGGGTGGTTATCAAGGTCGGTGCGCTTCTTGGCAGCTATCACGCGGCGCATCAACTCAACGGCAGGATTGTTCTTGCGTGAATAGCGTCCGCGCTTCGACTTTACCACCACCTCGCCGAGGCTGGCAGCATCGTCTTTCAAAACAATTTTAAGGTGCGAGGGAGTTTTGCCGTTAACAACAATGCTCTGCGACTTAAATCCGACAGAACTAAACGTTAGCGACCATCCTTCATGGCGATCGATCGTAAACTTGCCTAATGCATCGCTTACCGCTGCCACATGGTGCCCCTTATACATGGCACTGGCCATAGGGATAGCAAAACCATCGGCATCTACAATCTCACCCGTAATTTTCTGTTGTGCCATCACGCAAGTCATGCACAACAACATATATATAACACCAACTAATCTCTTCACTTTGATCAAAATAAATACTCAACTATACCTACAAAAACATCTTTTTTAATAATGCACTACAACATAACGCTACATCATCACTGGATAGGGATAGCAACGCAGCAGAGGCATTTTCTTTGCTTTTCATCTTATCCTTGAAATCGGATGCAAAGTTAGTCATAATATTTATAAAAAAAGAGAAAACTTTTTGTGCATTAATGTTTTTTTCATTAATTTTGCATCATCATATGAAAAGAGCTCCGTTATTACCTATCATTATAGGTACGGGTTTCGGAAGCGGTTACTGGCCATGGGGCCCAGGAACAGCAGGTGCAGTGTTGGCCACGGCTATTTGGGCAACACTCTCTTTTGTATTGTCTGCACACACCTTATTTATTGTTACACTTGCCGCTGTCATTATCTTTACATGGTTGGGCACATGGGCCACCGCACGCCTCATGCCTTTTTGGGGCGACGACCCTAAACGTGTAGTAATGGACGAGATGGTGGGTGTATGGATTCCTTTGCTGGCTTGCCCCTCTCTACAAGAAGGCGCCACAGCATGGTGGTGGGCAATAGCAGCACTTATATTATTTCGGTTTTTCGATATCTTGAAGCCCCTTGGCATCCGATGCATAGATCGCAAGCATGGTGCCTTCTATGTCATGCTCGACGATATTGTGGCTGGCATATATAGTGTTGCACTCATTTTATTGGCACGATGGGTAATGTAAGACGGGCAATACTAACCTTCGGTATGGCACAGTGTTCGGCGTTGGTAGCAACCTGTTTCGACTTTCTGCTCACCATCGTGTTAGCCCGCTTTGCTCATATGTGGTATGCCTATGCCACACTGCTGGGTGCTATCTTTGGTGGCATTGTCAACTGTTGCATCAATTACCGATGGGTGTTTCACGCCTTTGGCTTAAAAAAGAAGTATATTGCCTTACGCTATCTCATCGTGTGGATGGGCAGCATTGCCTTAAACACCTGGGGTACCTATCGCCTTACCGAATGGCTGGGCATAAACTTTGTTGCCGTAAAAGCCATTGTAGCTGTGGCCGTAGCGGTGTTGTGGAACTATCAGATGCAACGATACTTTGTTTTCAAGAAGCAATAAAAGAATTCATTAAGAAAAGATAATATATTAATACGGAAGGTATTCAACGATTATAACGAATGAATTATAGAGATTTTTTACAGAAAGTAATTTACGTCATCATCAACCCACTTATTAAGGGCATGATTAAAGTAGGTATCACCCCCAACTTCATCACCACAACAGGTTTCTTGCTAAACGTTGTGGCAACAGGTTTCTTTGTATACGCAGCCATGTATGCACCCAACGACCTTTCACTTATTGGCTGGGGTGGCGCCATCATTCTTTTTGCCGGACTGTTCGACATGATGGACGGCCGATTGGCTCGTATGGGAAACATGTCGTCGGTATTTGGTGCGCTGTGGGACTCTACCCTCGACCGTTACAGCGAACTGTTCACCCTCTTCGGCATTACCGTCTTCTTCTTGCTTAATCAATGGGAATGGATGGGCGTTATCACCTTCTTGGCAATGGTGGGTTCAGTAATGGTAAGCTATGTGCGTGCTCGTGCTGAAGGCTTAGACATTGAATGTAAGGTAGGATTGATGCAGCGTCCTGAGCGCGTTGTGCTCACCGCCTTCGGTGCCATTATGTGTGGCATTATGGCCGACGTAATGTGGCTGGCTGTTCCTATTGCCATCATTGCAGTGCTGGCAAACATCACCGCCTTTTGGCGTATAGGCCATTGCTATAACACATTGAAAGGCAAGAAGTAACATATAAAAACAGATTAAAACACATAAGTCGACGTTTTACATAAAACGGAACAACACACCTTATGCAGGCTTTTACCAGCCTACCTATTAATATATGTTTAGCATATACATTATCATCTTATACGCTGTGCTGATTGCTGTCAAGCCGACACGCAAATTGGCATTAGCACTTACGCCTTGGCTCATCTTCGCCTGTTCTTACGATTGGATGCGTTTCTTGCCAAACTATGAGGTGGCCCCCATCGATGTGAAGGGCCTATATGATGCCGAGAAAGCATTGTTTGGCATAGGAACAGGCGCATCGGCCCTTATCCCTGGCGAATATTTTGCGGCACACCATTGCGCTTTTGCCGACTTCATGGCAGGAATCTTTTATCTGTGCTGGGTGCCCGTGCCCTTGGCTTTCGCCATCTTTCTGTATTTGAAAGGAGACAAGCGCAACTATCTTCGCTTCTCACTTGCCTTTCTCTTTGTCAACTTGTTAGGGTTCTGTGGCTATTACATCCACCCCGCAGCCCCACCATGGTATGCCATAAACTATGGTTTCACCCCCATACTAAACACGCCTGGCAACGTGGCTGGCTTAGGACGTTTCGACACACTATTAGGCATTAATATCTTTCACTCTATCTACGGAAAGAATGCCAACGTGTTTGCAGCCGTTCCTTCTTTGCACGCTGCCTACATGCTCATTGCCACCGTATATGCAGCCCTCAGCAAGCAGAAACATATCACAACCATTGTGTTTGCCTTTATCTGCATGGGCATTTGGTGGACAGCTGTTTACTCTTGCCACCATTACATTATTGATGTGTTGCTGGGTATCTTGACCGCAGTGCTGGGCATATTAATTTTAGAAAAGGTTCTATTCAAGATAAAGTGCATTGCACAAGGCATGGCAGCGTATATTTCGCACATCTAAAAAGATATGAAGCAAGTCATACAACGATACATCGATTCGTTTATCGACATGATATACCCTCGCAAATGCGCGGTTTGCGGATGCCGACTTGCTCTTGAAGAACATCTCGTGTGTACGCATTGCTTCTTCAAGATGCCACGCACGTTTCTTGCCAACGATCCACACAACAACTTGCTGACCGACAACATTGCCACGGCAGTGCCCTTCAACCGTTGTGTGGCCTTTACTTGGCATACACACGGCTCATCGTTTGGCCATTTGGTTTATCAATTAAAATACTACGATAAGCCAGAGATAGGACGATGGATGGGCCAACTGATGGCCGAAGAACTTAACGAGAGCCATTTCTTTGATGGTATCGACGTCATTATCCCGCTACCCATCAGCAAGAAGCGCCAGCAGTGGCGCGGCTATAACCAAAGTGAAGAAATAGCAAAGGGGATAACCACCGTTATCCCCTTACCGATATGCACCCAAGCCGTGGTGCGCAATTCGTTTCATAAAAGTCAGACTCAGAACAGCCGCCAAGAGCGAATAGAGAACGTGAAAGATGCTTTCACGCTTATTAATCCAGCGCTCATACACGGCAAGCACGTCTTGCTCATCGACGATATCATCACCACAGGTTCCACCATCTCATCGTGTGCAAACGAGCTGGTGAAGGCTGGCGATGTTACCGTCAGCGTTCTTACCAGGGGCGCTGCCCAGTCATAACGCGCAGTTTCGATGTATCAATATTGCCCGAACCGAAACGTTTCACGTTAACAGCATTTACAGTTCCCTCCAGCTCAATTGTTCCTACACCGTAGAGCGTGCTGTTCACCGTTCCTGCCTTATCCAGTTTTACATCAATGTCGCCAGCACCTTGCAGCTTAATATCTGTTTTTTCTGCACGAAGGCTATTCACGTCCATGTCGCCAGCGCCATAAAGTTCAAGTTGTACCGTTTGCGCTGTCACCTTGTTCAAGTCGGCATCGCCAGCGCCATACAGCGTAACAAAAAGCTGGTCACATATCAGCGACTTTTCAAATTCAACATCACCAGCTCCCTTTTGTTCTATACGTAGCACGTCAGTATCCAGGGCCGACACCACCTTCACATCACCAGCACCTGTCGATGTAATAGCAATCAAGTCGGGCGAAGCCACATAAACTTTCAGTTCATGTTTATTTCGGCCTTTAAAGAAATTTCTATCAAAGGTGCGTTGTCCGATGTTCAACACACCATTCTTATCAATATTCCATGTTACGCTTTCCACATCTTCCTTTGCGCCTTCTATCCTAATGCTTGAAGCCTTATTGGTTTGAGTAAAATACACATCAAAAGCCCCTGTTGTACGAATGGCTTTATAATAAGCCAACTTACGTTTAACAACCGTCTTTGAGGTTGGGTTTGCCACATTTTCTGCTTCAATAGTATTTGCCGAGTTACTATTAGCCGAGTTACAGCTTACACTTATACACAACATGCCACAAAGCATAGCGGGCATGAAACTTTTAGAAAACAATTTGTTCATAACGTTTCATTTTTATAAGTCATCTAATACCTATTTATCAAACATCCTACAATTATCAGACATTCTACAACTTTTGAAGATCCGTTGCCTTACTATAGTGAGCAGTCTCGCCCCCAAAGCAAAGTATTTTCCTATGTCTTTATATATGAATGACGCAAAAGACATTATAAAAGTTGCAGAAAGCCCTTATTTTTTTCAATAAAATTTGAAAGGCACATAAAAAGAGCCTACCTGCTACCTATATAAAGGAACACCATGCCGAGGAGCACCAGCAGCAAGTCGATAATTTTCCCGCCAAGGTTCTTCTCACGAAAGACGGCAGCACCGAAGAGGAAACTCACAATAACGCTACCCCTACGTATCATCGACACGATAGAAATCATAGCATCGGGCAAACTCAATGCATAGAAGTAGACAAAATCGGCAGCACTAAGGAAGAGGCTGATAAACACGATGGCCCAATGCCAATGCATAGGAGTGTTCGACTGTCGTTGCGGCCACCATAACAACAAGAGCATCAATCCCATTAAGAAGCACTGGTACAGATTATACCAGCTTTGCACAGCCATGCGTGCCAAGCCCAGTCCGCCCTCAGATACAGGCGCCATCAAGTATTTGTCATACAGTCCGCTCACGGCGCCAAACACGGCAGCCAGCACCAAGAAGTAAACCCATCGGTTATGTTTAAAGTCGATGCCTTCTTTCTTTCCACTTTTGCTGAGCAAGAAGAACGAGATGATGGCCAACAGTACACCACCCCATTGCCACAAGTTCAGTTGCTCGCCAAACACCAGCATAGCGCCCACCAGCACCATGATAGGCCGAGTAGCATTAACGGGCCCTACAATAGTGATAGGCAGATGCTTCATAGCAAAATAGCCAAAGAGCCACGATGAAAGCACGATAAAACTCTTTAGCACAATATATTTATGCACCTCCCATCCACAGGTGGGCACATAGAACAGCGAGTCGGTAGCCAGCACCCCTGTAGCCGAAGCCACAATGAAAGGAATAAATATTAACGAACAAAACAATGTGTTTAGAAACAACACTGGAATGACAGCATTGCCACGCAACGCCATTTTCTTAAATACATCATAAAATCCTAACAGCGTGGCTGATAGGAAAGCAAGGATTAACCACATAATTATTTTCTATTTCCTTTTATCGGAATTTATTAATACATAAAAAGCCAACGTAGATGTTTCAAAACGAATGATTTATGATAGAGCAACAATAATAATAAGAAGAATAATAAGAATAAGAATAATAACAATAACAACATTAACAACAAAAGAACAACATAAACAACGTTTATTACATAAATAAAGGTGTTGTTCTTGTTGCTCTTTTGTTGTTCACTATTGTCAAGTGTTATCAGTTTTATAAACCCTCGTTTATATTATATTGCATACTCTCCGGAGCATATTCCACTCGTTCTAAGAACAAAGCATGGCCAGGCATACTCTCGCCCGCATCTGACCGGTTTTTACCTGCTACCACGTCGCGAAACTGCTCCAATGTCATACGGTGGCGTCCCACCTCGATGAGTGTTCCCACCACGGCACGCACCATATTACGCAAGAAGCGATTGGCCGAGATAACAAAATACCAAGCATGGTCAGACACCTGCACCCACTTTGCTTCAGTAACATCGCACAGCGTGGTTTTCACATCAGTATGACTTTTGCAGAAAGCGCCAAAGTCGGCAACCTGTAAGAGATACTGGGCCGCCTCGTTCATCAAAGCAAAGTCGAGGTCGTAATGCAGTTCGCACGAATACATACGCAAGAAAGGGTCTTTGTCGCGATGCACATAATAATGATAGGTGCGCTTAATGGCGCTAAACCGTGCATGAAACTGTTCTGGCACCTGGCATACATCATACACCTTTACATCATATGGCAGAATACGGTTCAAGCGGTAGGCCAAATTTTTGCCATCAAGAGCCTGTTCCACATCAAAGTGTGCAGCCATTTGTCTGGCATGCACCCCCGAGTCGGTACGTCCTGCACCCACCACTGTGATATCAGTTTTCAGCAATCTCGACAGCGCCTCTTGCAGCACTTGCTGCACCGTCACCCCATTGGGCTGTATCTGCCATCCATGATAGCGTGTGCCATCATAGGCAAACCAAACAACATATCTCATCATGGGTGTCGGCGACAATTATCGCGCTTAGCAGCACGTTTAAACATTTGGCGGTGGAAATTCTCTTCAGCCTGAATGATGCGAAACACCTTTGAGGCAGGCAACACCTTCATAAACTTGTTATGATAATCTTGTTGCAGTTTTTTCATCTCCACATCGCGCTTATCGTTCTCGCGTATCATTTTCTGACACTCATCGTTATCTTTCAGGTTCACGTAGCGTCCGCGACGCATTGCACCAAAGAGCGCTCTTTGTTTACGGCGCATCTCGCGGTACAAGGGGAAAAATTGTGCAGACTCGCGTGGCGACAAGCAAACCTCTGTAACGATGTATTGCTCCAATTCAGCTTCAAACTTTTCAGGGTTGAAAGGTTTTGGCAATACCCCTGGTATAGGTTCGGTGCCAGGCTGCATGGGCCTTTGTGCCGATATGATCAGCGCTGAGGCCAGCAAACATATAAGTAAGAAGAAATATCTTTTCATCATTGTTTCAATAGTTTACTGATTTTCAGATACCATTGCATATATCTCGTCATTATCAAGCATGGCATAGTCGGCAGCCATATCAAGCGAACTGTATGATGATGAATAAGCATCAGTAGTGGTAGCAGTTGCGCGATGGCTCGTTGTTGCCAAGCCCTCATTACCCGAACGTTGCCCCATAAAAACCAACGACCCTGTCAGCACGATACCCACAGCAGCGGCAGCCACTGCCCATCTACGCCATTTATGCCCCACTGACACTTGTGGCACGGATGCAGGCTGTTGCTCTGGCAAGCGCTCCATCACCCTCTCGGCCAGTTGGTCAAAATAGCCGTCGGGCACGGTAAACGGTTGTTTTTTTCCGAACCGTTGCTCAAAAAGTTTCTCTTCAGCATCCATAGTACTTATTATTTTGCTTATTTGACGTATGAATATGTAAAAAGTTTAATCGTTTTCGTTTAAAAAGTCGGTTATTTTCTTTACAGCGATATGATAGCTGGCCTTCAGTGCTCCTTCCGAGGTGTGCAGCAGTTGGCTAATGTCTGAATATTTCATCTCATCATAATATCGCAAGGTGAACACCGCCCTTTGCACCTCTGGCAATTGTGCTATTGCTTGTTGCAACAGCGCCTCGGCACGGTCGCCATCAAAGTTGTCGTCAGCCATCAATCGGTTAGCCAGCGTCAAGTCGTCATCGGCACTGGCGGCCACGATCCGACATTTCTGCCGACGAATGTAGTCGAGCGCCTCGTTAATAGCAATACGATAGAGCCATGTTGATAATTTCGATCTACTTTGAAAGCTGTCAATGCTGCCCCAAGCCTTTATAAAGACATTTTGCAAGATGTCGTCAGTATCTTCATGCGACAACACCATACGACGTATCTTCCAGTAAAGCGGCTCGCTATACAGGCGCACCAAGTCGGCAAAAGCCTCGCGCCGTGTGCCCACGTCAAGCAGACGTTGCAAAAGTTCGTTATCGTTGTATGCCGCCATTACAAATAGAGTTTTAAGACCTCATACAGTGCATTATCATATCCATAGATGTCAGGATACGATTGCAGTTGTCCATCGACCGTGTTAAACAATGTGTAATAAATAATATATAGCGGCACCTGTGGCTTGATTGTTACCGTTCGCAACAGTCGGGTTTTATCCACCTTTACAGCAGGCACAGTTTCAGTTTCATTTTCACCTTTATCGTCGTTGTTGTTTTTTGCAGGAACAGGCCAATCAAAGGTGAACGAATATTTTATTTTGTCGAGCAGCACCTCATCCTTATCTTCCAGCAAGAATACAGCCAAGTCGTAAGGCCGTTGCACACGCACACAGCCATGTGAGGCCAATCGGTCGTTGGCCGAGAAGAGTGCGGGGTTAGAGGTGTCGTGCAGATACACCGAGAAGTTGTTTTTAAAACGGAATATCATGCGTCCCAAGGCGTTACCCTTTCCGCCACGCTGAATAACATGAAAATCGTTACCCACCAGCATAGCAGGTGTAGCCAGAGCAGGGTTTAGCTGTTTACCCGTTTTACGCTCTTGTATAAAATATCGGTGACGTTCAAAGTATCCCACGTCGCCCGCATGTGGGGCCACGCTTTTCTTTACAATACTTTTCGGAATAATCCATTGCGGATTTAGCTCTATGCGCGATATATAACTTTGCAACAGCGGTGTCTTTGTTTTTTGCGACCCACACACCACGCGCATGCTCAGCTTATTGTCACCATCAATGGCGTCAAGCTCTTGCGACGGAATATTCAGCAACACATACTTTTTATGGTTATACCTGCTATCGTCAACGCTCCATCGGCAGCGCTCCATGTTGCACAAGATGCGTTTGCGGTCAGCAGCCGAAGTGGGCCGAGCAAGCATTGCTTGAAGACGAGCATACAGCGGGTCGTGGGGCACCGACTGGCGTAGGAACCATCCCACACTATCGTGGCGCACCTTGTTGAAGGCTTGCAGCACAAAACCATGCGAGGGTGTTTTCACTGGCACATCAAACAAAACGTTATAGGTTTTATGCACCGAGTCGCTATCGCGCACATCAAGTCGATTAAATATTTTCTTCGGACTGGTATATCCAAAACGCTGACCTATGCAATAGCTTAGGTATGCCTTTGTCAGGTTATACTCTAACCTTGCCAGCACACGATTAATGTTTTCGTCGCCCAGGTTCAAGCTATCAATTGTTTGCTTGTCGCGCTGTATCGTTTCAAGGCGGAAACGTTGCAGTGAGAAGCCCATCTCCTTCACCAGTGCCACATATTTCAACACGCTATCGGCGCTATGCATTACGCCATCACGCCCTATCCACAAGAAAGGGCCCGCATTTTTATAATAATCTTTTACTTTGAGGTCGGCGGCTTGTCGGTCATGGTCTTCATACATTAGGTCGGCAATATAAGTCCTAATGCGTTTTTCGCTGATATGCAAGCCGTCAAGGGTCATATCAGCGAAACTGTCGCGTGTGACGAGCTGTTTCTGCTGAGCCGGCCCACACGATATGCAAAAAAGCATCTCCATGAGGAGACAAAATATCAATAGAAAGTGTTTCAACTATTTGCTTAAAATATTACACGCTTTCTTCTACCCAATTTATTTCAACGACACCTTACGCACGGTGGTGCCCACCTTAATAATATAGCATCCTTTTGAAAGGTTTAGGTCATAGGTGCGGTCAGCGCCCTCTACCTTAATGCTATGTATACGCACGCCAGCCAAATTGTAAACATACATGATTTTTCCGTTGGCTCCAGATACACGTATCGAACCACCATTCACCGTAATGTTTGCAGCTGTGGGCTGAAAGTCGTTTTCAATAATCTCAATGGCAGCATTAGCACGCACCTGAACAGGAGCGCACAGCGTAAGCAGAGCCATCATGATAGTTGTAAGTATATATTTCGTCATACCGTATCTGTTTTATGTTTTTATGTAATTCGTTACCTATAAGTTATTAATTATGCAAATATACGCATTTTATCATTATCTGCATGTTTTTTCTTTCTTTATGACACAGATATTAACAATAATTAACCCCCATTTTCCCTATCTACGATATGCTGTAACAGCTTGGTTTATACCATGCAGCAACACTGAAGCACAAAAAAGCAACACATTACCAGCCCAGCGCCCCCTCTTCTCTAAGCACCATTCGTTAGAAAAAGTGTATGGTTTTGATCATTATTCATTAGAAAAAGTGTACTGTTTTAGTTATTATTCGTTAGAAAAAGTGTTCTGTTTTAGTTATTATTCGTTAGAAAAAGTGTGCTGTTTTAGTCATTATTCGTTAGAAAAAGTGTATCTTTGAACACATTAACCAATTATCATTCAACTCCGAACTACAATAATTAGAGCATATTTGGTACATTGAATAAACATCTAAACACCCATAACACAATGAACAATAAGGATAAAGAGATACTGCATATTGCCCTTCCGGCTATCGTAACAAACATTACGGTGCCGCTGCTGGGCCTTATCGATGTGGCCATTACAGGGCACCTTGGGCAAACAGCCTACATAGGTGCCATTGCTGTGGGCAGCATGTTGTTCAACTTGGTGTATTGGTTATTTGGCTTTTTACGAATGGGCACCAGCGGTATGACGGCCCAAGCGTATGGACGTGCCGATGCCGACGAGGCCGCCCGCCTATTAGCGCGTGGCTTATGTGTGGGCCTTGCAGTGGCATTTGCCTTGCTCATTCTGCAAGCGCCCCTGCTTAAGGTGGCGCTGGTGGTAATGGGTGTTGAGCCCGCCTTGCAACCATTGGTGAGCACCTATTTTAAGATATGCATTTGGGGAGCCCCCGCCATGCTGTGCCTTTACGCCTTTACAGGGTGGTTTATAGGTTTGCAAAACACACGCGTTACGATGGCGGTAAGCATCACGCAAAACGTGGTAAACATAGTGGCAAGCCTATTGTTAGTATACGGTCTTGGCATGAAGATTGAGGGTGTGGCCATGGGCACACTGATAGCACAATGGGCTGGCGCACTGCTGGCTGCCCTTTACGCCTGGGCCAAACACGGCAAAGTGTTACAACGCCTTAAGTGGCGAGCCGTACTGCAAGGCGAGGCGCTATTGAGGTTCTTTACCGTAAACCGCGACATTTTTTTGCGCACCTTGTTTTTAGTAGCGGTAAACCTGTTTTTCGTATCGGCAGGTGCCCGTCAGGGAGCCTTATTGCTGGCCGCCAACACGCTGCTCATGCAGCTGTTCACCCTGTTTTCATACGTTATGGATGGCTTTGCCTATGCTGGCGAAGCCCTGTGTGGCAAATATTTAGGTGCCCATGATGCGCAGGGGTTCCATGTCACCGTAAAACGATTGTTTGTATGGGGAGCCTTTCTCACCACAGCCTACACCGCCGTTTATGCCCTTGGTGGCGATGCCTTTCTCGCGTTGCTCACCGATGACACGGCCGTGCTGCACGCCGCCCACCAATATATGCCGTGGGCCATCGCCATACCCATAGCAGGCGTAGCCGCTTTTGTATGGGATGGTGTGTTTATAGGCACCACCGCCACACGCGGCATGCTGGTATCGTCGGCCGTGGCGGGCGTGTTGTTCTTTGCCATTTATTTTGTTGCCGCCCCCACCCTACACAACCATGGCCTATGGTTGTCCTTCATCGTCTACCTACTAACAAGGGGCATTGTGCAAACTATTCTTTTCAATAAAACTTCTTGCGCAACAACCTATTAATGTTGACCCCAAGAGGCAAAGCCCCCTTTTTTAGCTAAACATTTTCATCAGCGGAGCCATAAAGCGCGTCATACTTTGCGGGCGCGCATAGCCATTATACGACACCTTGTTTCGGCTCCAAGCAATGATAAGCCTACGCGTGGCACGAGTGATAGCCACATAAAACTTGCGCGCATCTTCGGCCAATCGGGCGGGCGACCCCGACGAGTAGAAGTTGGGCCAGCGTCCATCCACAGCGTCAAACACAATAACATTGTCAAACTCCAGGCCCTTAGCTTTGTGCACGGTGCTCACAAACACGCGCTCGGTCATGCTCTGGCTGTTACACAAGTCGGCCTCCTTCATGGTGTTTAGTTCCATGATGTGGTTCGACAACTGTTCAATGAGCGATGGCTCAACAGCGGGCATCAGCAGGTCGGTACCCAGATAGTTTAGCACATGGTGCAACCCCTCTACCTCGTCAACATACCGTTCGGTGGTGATAAGGTGGTAAAAGCGTTGCAGTTCGGCCACCAGCGCAGGTATAGCATCGGTAGCTAAAGGCTGATAGAGGCGTGCTTGCGCCTCATGATAGCACTGGGCATAACGAGCACGCAGCACCCGTGCCCGTCGCACCACACGATCTTCTTTCATAAAGGCTTGCTGCTTAGGCAATAGTGGCAACGCCTTGCCAATGCAGTAATTGACAAGCGAACAGGTAGCATTGACATCTTCATCGGCCAAGTGCGAGTTTTCGCCCTCAAGGTTCAAGGCCGCCAGCAGCGCCTTCAGTTTATACACCTTCAGGTCAGGTTCAAGCAAACGTATCAGTTTGAGCGAGTCGAAATAAACGGGACACTGGCTGCTAAGCTGTATCTCAGGACAGTAGCGGCGCAGGTTATGGTCGAGAATGTGGTAGTCGTAGTCGGCGTTATGTCCTAACAGCGGACGTGTGCCCACATAGTCGACAAACTGTTTCAGGGCCTGTGCGGGTTCAAGCAGTTCGTGGTGTTTCAGTTCTTCAATAATGGGGTTATCAATATCGCCCAGCTTAGCAGGTATGGGTCGCGTGGTGCGAATGAAGAGCGAGAGCGCCGAGCCAGGCACCACCTGCCCATTGCGCATTTTCACGGCAGCTATCTGCACAATGTCGTCGTGAAACACGTCGAGACCAGTGGTCTCAGTATCAAACACCACCAGCTCGCCCTCGTGGCAAGCCGAAACAAAATCGTTGAGATAGGTGCCACCATCGCTGCGCAGATGGTCAGACGGCAGAATGGCGAGGTTGAGCGAGGCGCGAACAAAATTGCGGGCAGCAAAACTTTGTTCAAACACATGCAAGCCGCTAAGCAGTCGGGCCCACGACAAGAAATCGTTAGGCCGAGCCAGCACGTTGAGGTGTGCCAGCAACAGTTTTATGCCAGGCTGTGCAAAGAGGTCGGAGCCCGACACCTTAAAATGTGCGATGGCAGCCTTACGAAAGGTTTCGGCCACGGCGTCGGCATCGTTGTTCGAGGTTACCACCACGGCCGTAGTTTCGGTGGGCGATGCCGCCAGCAACTGTTTCACGCGCTGTGCCACATCAATCAGTTCGGCATCAATATGTTCGCTGGAAAGCACGGTGAGGTCGCCAGCCGATGCCTGCAGGTTGTTATCGGCACGGGGCAGAAAGTCGGGGTCAATGTTCAGCACCTCTTGGGCATAGGTGTTAAACACGTTTAGCAGGTAGTGGCGCGAACGGTGGTTCACGTCCAGGTGGTGCAGATGTCCGTGGCAGCGCTCCTTCAGCTGTTCAAGGGTGCTCAGCTTGGCGCCCATAAACGAGAAGATGGCTTGCTGCTCGTCGCCCAGCAACATCACGGTATGTAAGGGGTCGGCGGCCAGCAACGACACCAGCGCCAACTGTAGGGGGTTGAGGTCTTGCACCTCGTCAACCTGTATCCAGGGGTAACGTTTAAAGGGAGTGTCAGTGGCTTCAGGATCGATAAGGGCATCATACACCCTGAGCAAGAGGTCTTCAAAGTCGAGCAAATGGTTGCTGCGCTTATATTGTTCATACTGCCACGCCAGCTCCAGTTTTCTTAGCAGTTTGCCTATGATGGTGTTTTCGCCAAAGTCGACATCGGTGCCACCTGCCATGCTACGGTAAACGTCGGTGCGAGCATAAACGTCGAGCATCATGCTGGGCGTAAATTCTACCCGTTGCTTTTGGCACAAGAGGCGTAGGGCGCGCACATCGTCGGCGCTGAGGCAGTCGGGATGCAAGCGCAGGTCGCGGGGGTGGTTGTGCTTTATCTGGTGCATCAGTGCGCTCACCTGTATCACCTCGGCATAGGCGCGATGGCGGCTATAGTCGGCGGCCACCGCCATCTCGTCGTCGCCCGTAAAGCGTGATAAGATGCTTATGGCATCGTCGTCGTCAATGACCGAGGTGTCGGCAATAACCAGGTTGTTTTCAAAAAGAAAACGCGAGCAAAACCTATGCAGGTTGCCCACGTACACCTCTTGCATACCCTCATCATCAAGGCTGGCGTTCATACGCTCGCGCATACCTCGGGCGGCTCGGTTTGTAAAGGTTAGGCACAGCATGTCGGGATAGGCCACCCCCTGGCTGTGGGCACGGCGTATGCGCTCGGTCAGTATCTGCGTCTTTCCGCAGCCAGGAGGCGCCAGCACCAAGTGCCAGCCTCCGCCAGCCTCTATCACCTCTTGTTGACAGGGGTCAAAGCTCGCTATTTCTTTCATAAAGAAAAAACTTAAAAGAAATATTTAAATATATTTTGGCGATTGTTTATGATAGGTTATCAGATTATCTTCATCGGTTTTATCATTCATAGTGCTTCACAAAATCAAAATCACTCCATAGTCGGTTCTAAAGCCATAAGAGTTATTCTCCATTGGCCAATATGTATATGGAGAATTTAAATTCAAACGATTAAGATTTAACTCTTGCATGCAGGACAGTTTGCCAATTCTCTTATTTGTTTGAATTCCCGATCAGTTTGTTCAAGCCATTCTTTTTTGCGCTGCTTCATCTTTCTAAACGCAGCAGTGGCTTCGTCACGATTTTTATATTTAGGGTCTGCTGAATTATTATCTGTTCACAGACAGAGGGTAGCAGACGTAGCCCCTCATAGCGACGACAATGATGAAAAACCGCCAGATTTCGGTCAGGGCAAGACAAAGTTCCCTCAGGAACTTCATCACGTTTTTAACGAAGTAGCACATTCCCGTCCAGCATCGTGCTG
>ENA-ORNT01000036-ORNT01000036.1-human-gut-metagenome-genome-assembly--contig:-NODE-36-length-88167-cov-3.903203_pt1 | contig 88167 bp, 118 predicted proteins | sample MGYA00242120_ERZ509032 | MGnify/ENA primary metagenome ERZ509032 (study PRJEB26280, sample SAMEA2338729) | human gut metagenome | biome: human gut; feature: human-associated habitat; material: faeces...
TAGTTAGCGATGTATCGCAAGGAACGTCCTTCATTATGAAGCGTTTCAATGACAACACGGTTCTGGAATGATAAAATAGTGGTGCTCATCAAGGTCCTTCTTTCTAATGGATTGTGTGGTAACACCATTAAAGACCTTGATGGGTTTTTCTGTCCACTTAATGTTCAACTTAAATTTTACAATCTGCCATACAAAAAGGTTCAGAGTGAGAATTTGCTCTGAACCTTTTTAATATCCTTAAATTCTTAATTCAAAAATCCAATATGGTGATCTTCATTCATCCCCTCCATCTTTTTCATGAAGGCTGGGAGAGCACGGCTAATTTGGTGGGGAAGGACGATGTATTGGCTTTCGGCGATCTTTTCCGCAATCGCACTGTGCGCATAAACGGCAGCGAGGACGGCTTTATCTGCCTTCTCGTTAAATTCAGCAGTGAAACCTCCAACCATTCCAGCAAGAGTATCACCCATTCCACCAACTGCTTGGGCGGGGGTACCGATTGGCAGTTGATATACTTGGTCATCAGTATAAATTTCTGTGTGGTGCTTCTTTAAGACAACGGTAGCACTAAGTTTTTCTTGGGCTTCCTTGTTCTTATCTTCAGTTTGATCGCCAATTTTAATTCCAGAGAGTCGTTGCCATTCCATTTCATGTGGAGTGTAAATGATATTTCCTTGTGGCTGTTCAAGCTTTTCCATCGCCATCAGGGTAATTGCCGACCCATCAATGATCACATTTTGTTTCTCGGTTGTATGAGCAAAAACATTCTTCAAAATTCGTAAACTTGTTTCATCATTTCCGAAGCCTGGCCCAACGACCACACTGGTAGCAGCTTTAGTAAGGTCAGCAACTAGGGCATCATCAGTAAAATCAGCGAACATCGCTTCTGGCAACTGCGCATGGAGGGCACTAGCGTTGATTTCATCAGTGGCAGTTGTTACAAGCCCAGCTCCAGCACAGACGGCCGCGGTTGATGCCATGATAATTGCGCCACCAAAATTACGATTGCCGCCGATAAGGGTAACTTTACCAAAAGTACCCTTAAAACTGTTTTCAGGACGGGGAGTAATAACATCCTTTAAGATTTGGTCAGTAAGTTTTTTCACAGTTAAGACTCCTTATTATTTTATTTAATAGACAATTTAATGGTATCATTAAAATTAGTCAAAGTAGAATATTTTGGAGGGATTAATCTTGACTGATTGGATGAAAGCCGCAGAGGCACAAAAAGAAAACTATTTAAATGATCTCGTAGCATTAATGAAGATCCCCAGTGTCCGTGATGATTCAGCGGCAACAAATGAATACCCGCTTGGTCCTCGTCCTGCTCAAGCGCTAAAAGCATTTTTAGAGATGGCAGAACAAGACGGTTTTAAAGTAAAGAACATCGATAACCTTGTTGGATATGCTGAATGGGGTGAAGGTGATGAGACACTTGCCATTTTAGCCCATCTTGATGTAATGCCTGCTGGTAAGGGTTGGGATACGGATCCATTTGACCCAGTTATCAAGGATGGCAACTTATATGGTCGTGGTGCTTCTGATGATAAGGGACCTGGAATGGCTGCTTACTATGCCTTGAAATATTTGAAAGATCAAGGCGTAAAGTTTAACAAGAAAGTTCGTTTTATCGTTGGAACTGATGAGGAAAGTAACTGGACTGGAATGCACCGTTACTTTGAAGTCGAACCAGCCCCCACACTTGGTTTTTCACCAGATGCGGAATTTCCAGTAATTAATGGTGAAAAGGGTCAAGTATCACTCTTACTTGATGTCCCTGCTGGCAATGGGGATGCTTCAATACAACTAGTTAGTTTTGAATCTGGTTTGCGTTTCAACATGGTACCGCGGGAAGCAGTTGCCCTTATTCGGACAGATAACCCTCAAGAAGTTACTAATGATTTTGGTCACTTTATTGAAGAAAATCCGGTTGAAGGTAATATTGAATCAACAGATAAAGGTCTTAAGATTACTGTCATCGGAAAAGCTGCCCATGGAATGGAACCAGAAAAGGGAATCAATGCAGCAACATACCTTGCAAAGTTCTTAAATCGATATGACTTTGGTGGGGGCGCAAAGAGTTTCATTGAATTCTTAGCTGACTATCTTCATTTAGATACGCGAATGGATGGTTTTAATGGTGCTTACACTGATCCAGTAATGGGTGAATTAACTATGAATGCCGGAATCTTAAACTTCGATGCGGACAAGGGTGGTCACATTGATATGAACTTCCGCTTCCCTAAAGGCATAACACCAGATAAGTTAGAGGATACTGTAAAGGCGATTGCCGATAAATTACAAATTAAAGTTACGCAAGGCCCATCTCAAGCTCCACATTATGTTGATCCAGATGATCCAATTGTTAAGACATTAATGCAAGCTTATATTGATCAAACTGGAGATACAGACGCAAAACCAGAAGTTGTTGGTGGAGGAACTTATGGTCGTTTGATGAAGCGGGGGGTTGCATTTGGTGCTTTAATGCCACATACGCCAAATACAATGCATCAGGCTAATGAATATCAACCTGTGAATGATTTAATTACATCGATGGCAATTTACATGGAAGCAATTAATAATCTCGTTACTGATTAATTTTGTGCTAAAATAAAGGCAGAAGATGGAGGTGTCAAGAATGAGTTATCAAAATATTCTTGTTGGTGTCGATGGTTCCAAGCAAGCTGATATGGCTTTTGAAAAAGCGGTTGACACTGCTAAGACCAATGATGCCAAGTTGTATTTACTAAGTATTATCAACGGTGAACGTTATCCAAGTACTGGTCCTGGTGGATACGGCTTTGTTAGTCATAGTATTTATGATTCAGCAATCGAAACGATGCAAAAGAAGTTAGCTGACTACAAGAAAAAAGCAGAAGCCGCTGGAATAAAAGATGTTAAAACTGATGTAAAGGTTGGTAACGCTAAGGTTGAACTTGCGGAACGTTATCCTAAAGAAAATGATATTGATTTAATCATTATTGGCGCAACCGGATTAAATGTTGTCGGACGGCTACTTGTCGGTTCAACTGCTGCTTATACTATTCGTGAAGCACCATGTGACGTTACCGTTGTTAAGACAAACTTAAAGAATCAAAAATTGGATATCAAGGAAACGACATATCCTGAAATGTAAAACATAAAGACTAGTGGAATTTTCTTCTAGTCTTTTTTAGTTTTAAAAATGCAAATTCATAATTTTCACGTATATATACTATAGGACATTATGAAGGAGTGTTTTATTGTGTTAAACCGCCGTGTTATTACTAGTGCATTAATTGTTTTAACAAGCCTTAGCGGGCAACCGGTTAAAGCGGACGTTATCCAACAAGCACAATTTGATGCAAATGAAGATGTAAAACGTGCAAAGCCGATTGACGAAGAGGCCTTAGTTAATCATGATGAAGAATATATTGATGCTTATTTAACAGAATATGAAAATGCTGCTCAAGCAAAGGCAAGTGAGCAAAATAATGCTTTGACAGGTACAGAGGAAGCGTCAGAGCATGAAACTATTCAATCTTCAACTGAAAACTCTGCTGAACAAAGGCAGCTGCTAGAAGAAGATAAAAAAGATGAGCAGGTTTATCAACCTCAACAACCATCCGCAGTCCAAGCACAATTTATTAATCGAATAGCCCCAGCTGCTCAACAAATTGGTCGGGAGCATGATTTATATCCATCAATTATTATTGCGCAAGCGGCCTTAGAGAGTGATTGGGGATGCAGTACGTTGGGAAAGGCGCCTAATAATAATCTTTTTGGGGTTAAGGGGTATTTTGCCCGGCAAACAGTTGCTCAACCCACGACTGAATATGATAAGCAAGGCCATAAGTTTCAGGTTATTAGTAATTTTCGACAGTATGCAAGTGAATACGAAGCGTTAAGGGATTATGCGCAAACATTAGAAGACCCACTTTATCAAGGAGTTCACCGTCAAAATACCAAAAATTATCGTGAAGCTACACGGGCACTTCGCGGACGATATGCAACAGATCCTGAGTATGATCGGAAGCTAAACCAGCTGATTGATACTTACCAACTTACTAAATATGATGATCAATTTAACACCAGCAATGAACGGGCTAATCCTGTTCCAATGACTGACAGGAAAGAGGAGAGTGAGGCGATGCCAATTGTTGCCAAACATCCCGTTCAAGCGAGAAAGAACGATGTTAATATCCCTCAATATGTTCCTTTGCTTGGTGGAGTAGGGACGGCAGGAATGATTGAAATGTTTCGTCGTTTGTTGAAGAAAAGGAAAGAGCATGATTAAAAGGCAAACCTCTAATCATGCTCTTATCAATTATTTAGCGTAATGACTTCAACCGTTCATCAATCATTGCTAAGACCGCATCAACGTTCTTAGGATCTTCAAGGTCATAACGCTCTAAATCAATTTTCATTTTTGGACTAGCATCGTAATCCTTGTACCATTGCTTGTAGGCACTCCACATCTTGTAATAGTAATCCTTTAACTCTGGATTAGTATCAATTTGCTCGTAATCCCGCCCGCGCTTTTTAATCCGGTATAAGATTGTTTCAAAATCAGTTTCAGAATAAACCATTAAGTCTGGTGCGCGCTTAGGTAACTGTTGGAGGTCACTCATCATATTGTTGAGAAGCTTTAAGTATACTTCTAATTCAGTATCAGTGATGTTACCCTCGGCGTTATTTTCTCGCGTAAACAAGGCATCTTCGTAAATAGAACGGTCAAGCACGTTGTTATCATCAGTAAGTGCTTGTTTAATCATTGAGAAACGCTTGTTTAAAAAATAAATTTGGAGTAAAAAGCCGTACTGTTTTGGATTTTTATAATACAGTGGTAAAACTGGATTTTCTCCGACTGGTTCAAAAAATGCTTTTGTATGTAAGTGTTCGGCAATCTTCCCAGTTAAAGTTGTTTTACCGACACCAATCATCCCTGCTGTAATAATCACCATAATGGCCCCTCTTTACTTTTTTGTCACAAAAAATATCTTACTACAAAATATTGTGGAATGACACACCTAATTTTACAATATTTGGTGGTTACCAGATTTAACTTATCGTGGTAAAAGTTATCACATCTACATTGTTAGCGATTATAATAAAAGTAGAGATATGATTAAATTTTAAAAATCTAATCATGTGAAAAATTAATATTAAGGAAGTAAAGATGAGAAAAGAAAGTGAAAGTGAGAATCGCGTTCAATTAACAATGGCCAAGCAGCAAGGAACATTGATTGAGGTTCATAACTTGCCAAATGATGATTATTTTAATGTCGGATTTGTGGTTGCCCTCGATCCAGTATTTTGTTTGATGATCAGTATTGATTGGGATGGTAAAATCAACGGATTAATTGCTATTCGGATTAAGAGTATTCTTTATACAGAACGCCATAGTGACTACTTAATGACGGTTTCTGAAAAGACTAAAGTTGCCCATGATCACAACTATTTTGATATTTGGCAAGTGCAAAAGTTTATTGATAACCATCCAGAAATTACTCAGGGGAACCTATTATCAAATCTTCTTAATGATTCCTATGAGAACCGTCTTCCAGTTGTGATTGGCACTGAAAAGTATAAGGGGAGTGATGATTTTACAGGGATAATTACTGATCTCACACCCATTAAAGTAACAATTCATTACTATAATGACCATGACCTGTCATCATTGTGGGAATATGATATTTTGCGAGCAAAGATTGACTATCTCCGTGTTCGTGGTACTCAGATGGCAACCGGGAAACAGATTTTTAATGATATTTTTAACGAAATGTGATTGCAATATGAGTTGAGATAGTTTAAATTAATTAAATATTATTAACTAGATAAAACTGTTTACTAAAGAGGTTGAACAGCCATGAAAAAGAAAATAACAATTCGTGATTTAGCAAAAGAAGCTGGTGTTTCTGTAACCACTGTTTCGCAAATTTTAAATAATAAAGGCGATCGATTCAGCACAGCAACTCAGGAACGAGTTTTAGCATTACGGGACAAATATAAATACGTTCCTGACTTTAATGCTCGGAATTTAATTTTAAAGAGTGCCAAGACAATTGGGGTATTAGTTCCTAATATTGCTAACCCATTTTTTGGTACTTTTGTCGAGGGAGTGCAGAGTATTGCCCGTGAAGCAGAATTTATTCCACTTGTCTTTAGTGCCAACCGTGACCCAAAATTGGAAAAATATTACCTTTCCCAGATGATTGAACGATCAATTAGTGGATTAGTGATTGCTAGTGCAACGATGACTACAGAGACAATTAAAGAAGTTATCTCCTTTAATGAGATTCCTTACATCTTGTTTGATCAAAATCATACGCAGGAGGGTGATCGAGTTCAAACGAATGATTACCTTGGTGGCCAAATCGCGGCTAAACACCTCATTGAACTTGGTCACAAACATATTGCCGTTCTTACCTCTGACAACCCTACTGAAAATTTAAATCACCGAATGAATGGGTTCAAAAATATTATTCAAGAAAATAATCTAAGTTTAGATCCTATTCACGATGTTATTCGGGCACCCTTGACGAAGGATGGTGGATATAAAGCAGCAAAAGATGTTTTAGCAACTGGTGCTTCTGCTGTTTTTGCGGCGAACGATGAGATGGCAATTGGATTATTGCGAGGATTGCATGAATTAGACGTTAAAGTTCCCGAAGATATTTCTGTAATTGGTTACGATAATATCTACTGGGACGACTATGTTTATCCACGATTAACTACAGTACAACAACCAATTTTTGACCTTGGCGCTGGAGCTACTAAAATGCTCATTGAACAGATTAGTCATAGTAGTGCGGAAGCCCGCGTTCAAAACTTTCCAGTAAAATTAATTAAACGAGATAGTACAAGTTCCTATCGTCCAAAATAATATGGTATGATGATATTATCAATTAGATGCCAATTGTTTAAGGAGGAAATAAACAAATGACAAATCATGTAACAATTGTAGGCAGTTTAAATGTTGATACAACAATGAAAGTTAAGCGGATGCCATTACCTGGGGAAACAATTGCCGCTTTAAGCAAGACTAATGCTGCTGGGGGAAAGGGAGCAAACCAAGCCGTTGCTGCTGCTCGTTCAGGCGCTGAAACAGCTTTTGTTGGTCAAGTTGGTGATGACGCTGGTGGTAAGATGATGATCAATGACCTCAAGAACAACAACGTCGACACAACAGGGATCCACGTTGACGATCAAGCAGGTACTGGATCTGCAGCCATCTTGCTTGATGAAAGTGGTCAAAACAGTATCTTAGTGTACGGAGGAGCTAACCAACAATTAAGCATTAAGGGAGTAGAAGATGCTCGTGATCAAATTGCCGCTGCTGATTTCGTGATTGCTCAATTTGAAACTCCACAAGAAGCTACTCTACGGGCATTCCAAATTGCAAAGGAAAATGGTGTAAAGACAATCTTAAATCCTGCTCCTGCTCATGAAATTAACCCTGATTTATTGAAGTTAACAGACTTAATCATTCCAAATGAAACAGAGAGTGCTGCTTTAACAGGAATTATTGTTACAGACGAAACTTCAATGCTTATGTCAGCTGCAAAGTTTGCTCAAATGGGTGTCCGAAACTTAATTATTACTGTTGGTGCAAAGGGTGCCTTCTACTGTACTCAAGATGGCTACAACTTTATTCCTGCTTTTAAGGTTAATGCTGTTGATACCACTGCCGCTGGTGATACCTTCATCGGTGCGCTTTCATCCCGATTAAAGCCTGATATGAGTAACATTGAAAAGGCAATTGTCTACGCTCAACGTGCAAGTTCATTAGCTGTTCAAAAGCTTGGTGCATTACCATCAATTCCTACTTATGACGAAGTAGTTGCTGCATCAAAGAATAACTAGATTTACTTAAATACAAATTAACAATGGGGAGGCTGAGGAAAGCGAAAACTTTTCTCAGCCTTCCTATTTTTTTCAGTAACCTTGCGCTTAACGTACCAATTTAGTAAACTGTTGAACAAATAATAATGGAGGTTTTCTTTGTGAAAGCAGAATTTATTCTTAAGGTGGTTATTCCGCCATTTATCATCTTTGCGATCCTCGTATGGCTAACTGCCGAACATTATATCTCTGGCTGGGTGATGTACCTTCTCTGGGTAATTGGTTTCGTGGTTGCAAACATCATTGTGACAAAAATTTCTACCCGGTGGAGTATTCAACGAATGCGTGAGAAACGGGCAAAGGAAGAGAAAAATAATGATAAAAGTAATTAAACAATCGTGGATATTTAGGGCGATTTTAATTGCGCTGATGTTAATTGCAATTGAGATTCCCCCGATTGCAGTTAATTTTGCTCTACGTTATTCAAAGACCAACCAGCTTATCGTGGACGGGTTCATGGTCTTATTCATCTGTTTAATGCTAGCGATTATTTGGTGGGCACACCGGACATATGAAACTTATAACCAATTAGGACAGCCGGCGGGAATAAAGGTTGGCTGGATTATCGGTGGTTATCTAGCGATTATTTTGGGAATGGATGTCCTTAGCTACCTTAATCAACTTATCTATCATCAAACTGAAACAGCGAACAATGCAGCACTAGGAAGCATGCTTGGTCATAATGAAGTAATTACGATCGTATTTTGTTTTTCGGCAGTTGTTCTAAGTCCAATTGCTGAAGAATTTATTTTTCGTGGTACATTGACAAATATGTTCTTTAAGCGTGGCAACATCTGGCCGAAAGTTATCTTCTCGGGGGTAATCTTTTCTACCGGTCATATGAGTACCAACCCCATTAGCTTTTTGATCTATGCTTATATGGGGATGGTCTTAGCATATGTTTATTTGCGAACGGATGACATTCGAAATTCGATTGCAATTCATATGATTAATAATGCGATTGCGATGTATGTTCTCTTGGTTCAAGTTACCTAAAGTCACTTCTTGAAATCGCTTACAATTCGTGGTACATTATAAGTGTGGAAAGATTAGAATGGTAAGATCTCCTATATCAATCTAGCACCGAAGAAATTAATAGTAGGCTAGAAGCAACATAAGTGTGGCATGAAATTTTAGACTGAATATTTATGTAATAAGGTCACCAGGGTGCACTAGGTTGATGATATAAATGCGACTTTGTGGAAGTTAGAATCAAAATGAATTAATAATTAGTTCCCTAGCAAAGTAGCAGATTCTTTCCGCAATAAACAAAAGAGGCTGGAAATGTTCCGGCCTCTTTGTTATTTTTAAATGGTAAAGAATTTAGGGAGGATAATAGATGTTTTTATCAACTGAGGGATTTCCTCAAGCCCACCGCATTTTAGGGATTGTCAATGCCACCAGTCATTTAGCGATGCCTACTGAAGCAATTGATTCATTTGAGTCCATGGACCAATTATTTAGTGATGTTCAAGAAAAATTAAAGCGGCGGGCCAGTGAAAAAGGTGCAGATGGTGTTGTTGGGGTTCGTTTTACTACGGATGTTGCCAATATGCAGGTTGCACCCAAATTCTTGGTCCTAACCGCATATGGAACAATGATTCAATTTGTTAAATAAGGGCAAATTGAGGATTGTAAATAAAAATACTTGTAATTTTTGATGAGTTCGGTATACTTAATAATGTTACAAAATAGTTAGTGCCTCAGTGGCGGAACTGGCAGACGCGCAACGTTCAGGTCGTTGTATGGTTATCCATGTACAGGTTCGAATCCTGCCTGAGGCATTTTATAGCGTTAAGAGTACGCTTATATCAATGGATTAGAGCTTTCTTGTACATCGTTTGTACATCAAAGCTCTTTTTTTATATATTTTCTAAGTATTTTTCGATCTGATTTTCTGCTTTATCTTTGTATTCATCAACAAGATAAGCATATACTTTACTCGTTACGGTTGTATCTGCATGGCCAAGTCGTTTGCTGATAATAGTTAAGTCAGCGCCTTGCGATAGTAGGTAGGCTACATGTGCATGACGCAGTGAGTGAAAGTGAAAGTCTTTTTTGTTCAGTTCAGCTTTTTTCATAATATTTCGCAAAGTCTTATTAACAGCATTGCTACTAGGAATACGGTGGTATTGATTCATAAAGATCATAGTACTGTTATTTGGTTTAAGTTCCTTGATAATATTTAGGAATTCTTGATTTACTCTGATAGTACGATTAGATGATTCACTTTTAGTTGGCTTGAATTTGCCACCATCTACATAGTCCCAAGATTTGTTAATTGTTATTTCATGCTTCACCCAATTAATATCGTTCCATGTTAGCGCCTGTATTTCGCCTAGACGTGCTCCAGTATATATTGCGGTTAGTATCATGTAACGACTTGTAAAATGCCGTGAGCGTCCTCTGAGAGCAGTTTCCTTAAGTTTTTTAATTTCTGCAAGGTTAAGGTATTCAACATGCATTCGTTTATCCTTGTTAGCAACTAAATTAACTTGTTCTGCAAAGCTTTTTGGTAGTATTCCATCGATTACTGCCGATTTAACACAGGCTTTGATGATTGTATTAATCTTCTTAACAGTTTCAGGAGCGTGCTCAGCGCCGTATTCATTAATAAATCGTTGATAAGAGGAGCGAGTAATCTTTTTGAGCTTTTTGCTTTTGAAATATTTATCAATAATATTTTTAACAAAAGTATAGTGCCTATCTGTCACGTTGCTTATTGATGGTTTCTTATAAACATCGTGCCATTGCTCAAAATACTCACTAAACGTTGGGTCTTTTTCTATATTTCCGCCAGAAAGCCTATTCGCTTCTAATTTAGCCGCGTACTGCTTGGCTTGCTGTTTAGTATCAAAACCAGACTTACTTTTTTGATGTAGTTTGCCATTTTCATCTCGCCAAGTAATACGGGCTTGCCACTTTTTACCTCGTTTCATGAAGTTAGCCATTATAATGCTCCTTTCCGTACATATGTTCTTTTGAATTGCTAATTATACCCGTCGTGATTGACGGGCTTAATTTTTTTAATTTAAGAATGAATTTTGTATATTTCAACAATAAATCAACAATAAAATGCTAATTAAACCTAACCGAGGATTAAGATGTTCCTATCCATCTTTACACGTCCTTTCTTCGGAGAGGGCTTTTTTTAATTAAAAGGATCTTGTCCTTGTTGTATTTGATAGGTATCTTGGATTTCTCCAGATGTTTTCATTGTATCTGGTACAGACTGGACAGCTTGTTCGGGTGACATTCCATTGTGTTCTGCTAAATAGGCAGCAGGTGATTCGCCATAGCGATTAACAAAATCGTGTAAGTCGTTAGCTGGTGGCAATCCATTGCTATTTGATTGTGAAGCTTGCTGTGAATTGCTTTGCTGAGTTGATTGCACTGCTTGTTGCTGAGAACTATTTTGACCGCTTTGTTGAGTGGAAGTTTGGCTGGCTTGGCTATTAGATTGACTAGAGGCAGCAGAGCTAGACGAACTTTGTGTATCTTTCTCGCTTTCCTTACGTACCTTATGATGTTTAACAGCCTTAGTAGTTTTACTAGATGAATTGCTACTATTTGTTGGCTTTTGTGATGAAGAATTACCACATGCAGTAAGTGCTAATCCAATTAACACAGTTGAACAAATTAAACTTATTTTTTTCAATTTATTTTCTCCCAAGAATTTAATTATGCGAAATACTTCCGTCATCCCCGACAGTGCTTAGTAAGCAAAGCTATCGTCATCATCGAAATCAGGTTCAGGTGCAGGAGTACTGCTGCTTTGACTGTCTTGATCATCACTGGAACTATCATCGTCAGAATCGTTGTAGCTGTATTCGTCGGAGTCGTTATCACTATCGTCGTTGTAGTTATTATCACTATCGTCGTTGTAGCTGTTATTGCTGTCACTGCTGGAGTCAGTGTCTGCATCAGTGTCGGTGTAGTCACCGTATTCCTCGTCATAAGCCAGCAACCAGCCCATGATCACACCAAGCTCAAAATCATTACCATCATCGTCGCCATCACCGCTACTGCTTGCAGAACCAGAGCTGGCAGCATTGGCGTTAGATGACTTAATGTTTGAAGCCTTGGTAGCATCACTGTTAACTGTTCCACTGGTGATTGCGTCGAACTTAGTCTTTCCACCAATAGAAACGAATAGGAACTTCTTGTGGTTTTCTGGGTTCATCAGGACAAGGGCGACTCTACCAGCTGGCGTTTTAATCTTGGCTGAAAGCCTATTAATTTGCTTAGTAATATCTGCCCATTGGTCCTTATCGCTATACATTGATTGGGAAACCTTGTCTTCAAAGGCACTGTCTTTCTTTGGCGTAATGGTATAAACAGTCTTGGATTTCTTAGAAACGATTGCTCCTTTACCTAAAGCGTTTTGGACATTGGTTTGGACGTATGATGTAGTCGGATCGAAGGACAGCTTAATGGTGGTTGCATCAAACTTTTTGTTTACCTGTTGCTTAAAAGCTGCTTTATCTTTTTGACCCAAATTATCGGGATCCTTAACGGCAATGAAATGGTATTTCAGTTTGGTACCTTTCTTGGCGTTTTTGTTAGCTTGCAGCGGATCAATATATCCAGTGAACTTGCCATTCTCAACAACAGCGTGACCAGCCATAGAAGTATTACCACTAACAAGGTTATTTTTACCGTCGCTATTGATGGCCATGACTTGGTAGCCGTCAGGGGCGGATGAGGTACCTTTGATCTTCATCAAACCTTGCTGGTAATCTTTACTTCCACTAGCAGGGGTGACCTTACTGGAAACCTCTGTACTATATGCTTTAACATTATTAATTTTCTTAGCGCATCCTGCTAAGCTCCCACACGTTAACAGAGCTGCACAAATTAAACCTATTTTTTTCATTTTAGTTACTCCCTAATATTTCATCTTTTAACGACATCAGTATTTGGTCATTATGTATCCGGCATAAAGCCGGTAATAAAATATATTAATTGTTATCTAGATTCAATGTTAAGTCGTAATCATGGTCACTTTCCATATCGTTTTGATCATTGCCACTAAACTTAAACCTTATGTTGGAAATACTTGTTGTTTTTTCAAGATCTTTAACTGGAATATAAACTTCGCCGGATTTTTCAGCACCCTTATTTATATCTCCGTCCCAAGATTCACCAACTGCTTCTTCTTGTTCACTACCGATAACAGCTGTACCTTGTTGAGGATAAATTGAAATATCACTATTTGCTTTAATGGTCATATCTAATTTAATAAATCCATTGATGTCATATTTACCATCATTAGCAGAGTCAAATTTGTATGGCTTGGCTAATTTATAAACCGTAACTTTATTGATTTTTACATCAGCTTCATCCCAATCATTATTGCTGTAATCAACTTTATAAATTTTGGATGATTTGACATTGTAGTCATCATAGTCAACAGTAATTTTTGAAGGAGAGCTTGTTTGGGTATTACTACCTGAGCCTGAGCCAGCTTTACTATTACTACTATTTCCGCTTAGGGATCCTATTAGGATTAATGCAACAATAGCAATAATTACCCATATCCACCAACGCTTATACCATGGTTTTACTTGCACATAAGTTTTTCCATCTTTATCTGTAATCTTTTTAGCCATATAACGAGTCTCCCTAAATTATTTTCTAACTAATATTAAAATGCCATCAATTATGTAGACAATGCCCGGAATAATTCCATAGTCACCGCACATAAACAGAATGATTGCGCCCATAATGGTGATTGACCAACCAATAACTTTTTGATTTTTGTTTATGAAAAATACTAAAACAAAAGAAATGATTGCAAGAATAAGTCCTAGCATCATTTTGGCGGTGTAATAACCCTCACCACCAAAAGCATCTGCTACAGCCGCAGCTCCAAAGCTACCACCAATAAATAGAACAGAAAGAATCATTGCAATTACTCCAATAACAATTTCGAGAGTTCTTTTCCTATTCTTGTCTGGGGCAATAACTTCTTTATAAACATTCCCCTCTGCATCCCTAATTTTCTTTGCCAACGTGATATTCCTCCTAATATAAATAAAATTCAGCTTTTAATGACGTCAGTGTTTGGTCATAAAAGGTAGTCATCTTCTTTGCTAAAGTTTTACTTTATAAAAGATCAACGTACCGTGATGCCCAGAGTGGAATGCCATATGTTTTTAGTAGTTGTTCCTTTGTTTCAAACTCAGAGAAGTCAACATCAGCTAGCATGATATTAACCATAAAAAGATTGGCTTCATATTCTGAACCCCAAGTATTAAACTTTAAGTTCTGCCTTGAAAGCCATTCAGTGTTATTCCCGTGATCGCAATAATGATGACCTAACTCGTGACCACAAGTATAAGTATCTTCAAATTCACTATTTTGCGATGAAAGTGTGATTAATGGAATGCGTCTAATATTTGTATAGTGTCCAAGAAAAGCCTTACCAAGATCTCGGTGACAAACATAGATTCCATTTTCTTCACAAATTTTCATAGGATTATTTGTACCAGCGTCATATACAACTTCTAACGCTTTTCGCTTTATCCAATCAGCATTACGCATTCACATTCACTCCTAGTCATCGTTCTTTCGATACTTTTTAGGGGTGAATTTCTTTTTCGCAAGAATCTTCGACATACGAATTGCATTTTCAAGAGAAGCTCGTAATAATTCAGCATCTTCTTCATCAATTTCTTGGTCGCCGTTTTTCATATATGAAAGAGCGTTCTTATCACTTAAACCGTTGAACATCTCTTCAAGTGTCTTTTGTACGTCACGTTCATCACGCCGAGTAAATTGAGGTGTAGGTGTCCGACCGAGGAGATAATCAGTAGTGACGTTAAAAACAGAAGCCAATTCACTAAGTTCAGAACTTGACAATTTACGAGTTCCTTTTTCAACTTTGTTTAAGGCAGTATTATTCATGTTGATGCGTCGAGCGAGTTCTGCCTGACTCCAATCACGTTCTTCTCGTAGCTTTATTATCTTTTCTCGTAAAATGTCATCGTTCAAAAGGACGACCTCCTTTGCTTATTGCGTTTTACGCAATAAGTATAGCGCAATTCGCAAATATTTTTAATAGATATTGCTTTTTTTGCAATAAAAACCTTGACTTTGCGAAAATAGCAATGTAATATAATAATCGTAAATTGATTGCGTTTATCGCAATGCAATGAAAGGAGGCTAATAAATGCCAGGTACTATAAATCTTGATTTAATTAAACAATTACGGTCAAAAAAGGGCTTTACGTATGGTGATATGGCTTCTGCTTTAGGCCTTAAAGAACCGGAAAAATATTATCGTCGTGAACAAGGGAAATATAGATTTCAAGCTACCGAATTACCGCCTTTAGCAAAGAAACTAGGGATACCTATTGAAAAAATTTTTAAATAAAATATTGCGATTATCGAAATGAACTTTACTGAAAAGGAGATGACTCGTGTGAACGAACCACAATTATTTAATTTTCATGGACAACAAGTCCGGACAATGACGCTTAACGATGAATCATATTTTATTGGACGTGATCTTACGGCTATCCTCCAGTATTCAAATGGTCCAAAGGCAATCCGAGATCACGTTGATGCAGATGATAAGCTGACTGAACGAATCGTTCTGGCAGGCCAACATCGAGAGGTAACACTCATCAATGAATCGGGTCTTTATTCATTAATCCTTGGTAGCAAGTTACCAACCGCCAAAGAATTCAAGCACTGGGTAACAAGTGAAGTGCTACCAGCCATCCGTAAGCATGGTGCCTATATGACACCACAAACGATTGAAAAAGCGCTGCTTAATCCAGATACAATCATTAATCTTGCTACTCAGTTGAAAAAGGAACAAGAGCAACGTAAGCAACTTCAAGCAGAGAATGAACAGATGAAACCTAAGGCACTGTTTGCGGACGCGGTTTCTACAAGCAACTCAAGCATTCTAATTGGACAGCTTGCCAAAATCCTTCGCCAAAACGGAGTAAATATTGGGCAAAATAGACTGTTTGCTTGGATGAGAAAGAATGGCTACTTGGGAACGAGAGGAAGTAATCGTAATATTCCTACTCAGCGTTCGATGGATTTAGGACTATTCAAAACTAAAGAAACAGTTATTAATCATTCTGACGGGCATACAACTGTCAACATTACAACGAAAGTAACTGGCAAAGGACAACAATATTTCATTAACAAGTTCTTAAATGCACCAGTAATTAAAGCTTAGGGGGTGATTAGATGGCACAACTAATAAGCATTCCGATTCCAGAGGAGCAGATTAATTCTGCTGTGAGGGAAGCAGTGAAGAAACTCGATCTTGTGCCACGTGAAGACTTGCGTGCTTATTGTCCGCCACTTGATGATGTTCGTAAGGACTACTTCCGCAATCATTCAAAAAAATGGATCCGTAATCTAATTTTTGACCGTTTCCCTGAAACACTTGACGTGAACGGGGGATGGGCAATTAATCCATCAGGCAAAGAACCTGGAATGAGGGGAACATATGTCAAGTTTGAGCAGATGAAGCAATGGCTTGATGAACACGATGATGAAATTGATTGGTACGAGAAACTAGCAAGTTAAGAAGGTGATTTGATGTTAGGACTAGCAATTCCGTGGCTCGCAATTATGGCTTGCTTCTTAATTGGAGCAATCGTCAACGTAATTGAGCACGAGAAGTTGAATGTATTGAAGCCGAAATATCGGAAGAAACATTAAGGAGGTGATCGAATGAATGAACCAGCTTTGATTTGCACAAGCTTAACTGCTGCAATGTTAATCTCATTGTTTTACGGGTCTGGATTGTTCCTTGTCTTTGGATTTGTCTTATTCTGGCAAATCTTAGGGGCACTAGGTGATCCAGATAATCCAAACAAAAAAACCACCGGCGCTGGTAACACCGATGGCTCAAATAAGTAACGACAATCGCTACATTCTAAAAAATTGAACTAAGGGGATTATAGCATGAATAAACAACAAGAGAAAACTATTGAAGGAATTATCGAATTAAAGAAGTTCAATCAAAAATCAATCCTAGAAGGATTTAAAGTAACTGTCGATGAGCATTCGACACTACTTCATTATTACAACATTCAGGATAAATTAGATAAGTTGATCAATTTAGAAGCGGGGTGGAACTATGAAAATTAATTGGGACAAGCTGTTTGAAGGTGATTGCGAGTCAATGCCTAATTGTCCTTGGATTGATCATGAACCATATAACGATGATTTAACAGGTGATGACGACGATGAAAATTAATCAACACAATTTGCAGGTTCACAAGCTTATTGAAGGCAATCTTTTCAAGTATGGCCAGCATATGAATGAATTAGCTCAAGGACGTTGTACCAGTGAAAGATATGTTAAAGAGCTGGAAAAACTACGTAATTCATTGAAAGCAACCGTGAAATGGTTAAACAGCCTTATTAAAGATACGGAGGGGTAAAAATTGAATTTATTTGAACTAAATGAACAATATCAGCAGTTAGCTGATCGTGACGACCTTGACCCTACAGTGTTGGTTGATACCTTAGACAGTATTAACGATGCTTGGAATGACAAACTTAACAATATTGCCAAGTGGTGTGAATCACTGGACAGCGACATTGACTTCTTAACAAAGAAGAAGCGGTCAATCAGTGACGAATTAACTTATCGAAAAAACCTACGGAGCAACCTCATGACCTACATGACTAATTCCATCGACGACCGGGGATTGAAGGAAGTCCACACTGATGACTATATCTTACGGCCGCGGAACTACAAGCAGTCGACTGTGATTGACGATGAAGACAAGATTCCAGGTGAGTACCGGAACTACGAGAAGTACCAAGGAATGTTTGATGTTGACAAGGCAGCAGTCTACAAGGCGTTAAAGGACGGCGCAAACGTTCCGGGGGCACACTTGAAGAATAATCGGCGAACGGTGATTAAGTAATGTTTAAGCTCCGTAATTATCAGCAAGAAACCGTTGATAAAGTCTATCAATCAATGCGAACTGGTCACCATCGAATTATTGTTCAGCAACCGCCACGAACCGGCAAAACAGTAATCATGTCCGAAATAGCTAGAAGAACTACTGAAAAAAACAATCGAGTGATGTTTATTATTCACCGCAAAGAAGTTTTAGAACAAGCTATTAGCACGTTCAAACAGCAAGAAGTAAAGATGAATTTAGCAACAATGGGAATGGTTCAAACACTGACTAGACGAGTGAAACAACTAAAAGCACCGCAGTTAATTTTGATTGATGAGGCGCATCATGCTTTAGCACAAAGCTATCGACGAATTATTGAGGCTTTCCCTAACGCTTACATTTTGTACTTTACAGCTACACCAATTCGAACTGGTCACGATCAATTAGATCAGATTGCCGACGACATTATCGTTGGTAAGTCAATCAAATGGTTAACGCAACATCATTTCTTAGCACCGTTTCATTATTACGGACTAGGTGATATTGACCGTTCAAAGCTACGCAAACAGAATGGTGATTATTCGACTCAAAGCATGGATGAAGCTATCAGTCACCAGATTTACGGTCACATTGTTCAACAGTACCAACGATTAGCTAACGGCAAACAAGCAGTAGTTTATTGTCATTCAATCGAAAGTGCGAAAAAAGTTACTGAACAGTTTGCTCAAGTAGGAATTTCAGCAGCTGAAATAGATGGTAATACTGATTCTCAAGTTCGTGATGAATTAGTACAGAAGTTTCGTAACCAACAGTTGACCATCCTTGCTAACGTAAATCTTTTTACTGAAGGGGTGGACTTGCCGAATGTTGATTGTGTCATTATGGCTCGACCAACCAGTTCATTAGCTTTGTACTTACAATTTTCGATGCGTTGTCTCAACCCTCGTAAAGGAAAAACAGCTATCATTATTGATCACGTTGATAACTTTCTTAATTTTGGATTACCCAATAATGATCGGGATTGGTCCGAAGCTATTGTCACAAAAGATAAACGCAAAGCTAAGTCAAGTGCTGACAACGGCCCAGCAATTGCACAATGCAACTATTGTTTCGGTACATTTTATCGCGACCAGATTATAGATGGTTGCTGCCCGTTATGTGGTTATGAACTAAAGAAGGAAAACAAAGACTACAAAATCGTTAATGTTGACTTGCAAGAAATCAAAGAAAATCAAGCAGTTAAACACCGCAAGGAAATGATTAAAAAGATTCTTGATGATCAAGTAATGGCAAACGTTGCCGATAAATCACCAGAACAATTACATACTCTTAAGGAGTTACAAGCCTATGCCAAGCTTCATAACTATTCAGTAGGCTGGGCCTGGCACCAATTTAACAACAGGAGGAAAAAGAAATGATTGAATTTCCCGAAGACAAACCACAGAAGCCGAAAATAGAACCACATTACTATTTTATTTACGGTAAACCAATGAGTGGGAAAACTTTTTTTGCTAGTTATTTTCCACACTCACTGGACATAAATACGGATGGTAATGCCAAGCAAAGTAGAATACCACCAATTAATTTATTGACACATAGAAATGGTGAACCAGTGAAAGATGTTCGACAGCGATTAAAAGATATTGTTCAGGGATTACCCGGGACGACATATCAGACAATCGCAATTGACACTATTGAAGATGTAGTCAGCGCTTTAGCTAAACAGATTGTAGAAGAAGCGGGAGAAAAAGATATTAATTCCGGCTCACTATCATACGGTAAAGGAACTGGCCGCTTAAAATCAGATATAGAAAATTTAGTATTAGACTTAAAGGCTTTACCAATCAATGTTATTTGGATTAGCCGTGAAGAAGAAAAAACTGATTTAGCGGCAGGAACTAGCGAGACCGTACCAGCGTTAAAAACAAAGTATTACAACATTGTAGCAGGTAACTGTGATTTAGTTATTCATACACAAAAGTTTGGTAAAGACACTTATACAAGAACAGTAACTGATCGGCGAGCTAAATATAAGCCAGACGACATTTCTGATCCAATAATCAGAAAATTGCTCGAATCATGCGATGGCATGTTTGAAAAATAATTTAGGAGGAATTTAATTATGGGATTACAAGAAGCATTTGCAGCAGCTACTAAGGATTGGGACGCAAAAAAGGATAGTGCTAACCAAACGGATTTGATTCCAGCTGGTACTTACCAAGTGATATTAGATAAGACCGATCATCCAGTATACAAGTCAGGTTGGGACTGCTTACGGTTCTCAATGCAAGTAATCAAGGGTAAATATGCTAGTCGGAAAGAACAATTACGAATTAGCTTAGCTACTAAAACTACTAAAGGAAAGCCAATGCCAGATTTCGTTGTAAGTCGTAACATTCGGACGATTTCAAAGGTTGCCGCAATGGTCGGGTTAACCGTTACTCCAGAATTGTTCCCGGACAACGAAACAGATGCTTACGAAAAATTAGTCAAAGCATTTGAACCTTATGAAGGTAAAACTTTAGAAATGACCATTACAGTTACGCCAAACAAGAAGGATCCTGATAATCCATATCGTAATTATGACTTTGGACCAGGAATCAAGGTTGAAGAACCAACTGCTAAGGAAGAACCAGTAGCAGATAGCGATAGTGACGCTGAACCAACCATTGACGATGACGATTTGCCATTCTAAGCAAAGGATGTGAACGGGATGCAAAGTCTGGTTAACTATGCCAAACAATATGCTGAACATGGCTTTAGCGTAATACCGACAATTAATAAACGCCCGTTAATTAAATTTGCCGATCAGAAACCATTAAGCGTTGATGAGATCACTAAATTTTGGCGAACACATCCTTATGCAAATATCGCTCTTAAAACTGATAAGTTCTTTGTCATTGATGTTGACCGCCACGAAGACGGGGATGATGGAACCAAGGCGATCAAAGAACTAAAACATCCAGAATGGTTTAATACCCTATGCCAAAAGACTGCCCACAATGGTTATCAATTTTTCTTCAAGAAGCCTGCTGAACGAATTACACAAAATATTGGTTTCTTACCAGGTGTCGATATTAAAGCCCATCCAAATAATTACGTGGTCGTAGCACCATCAATCATTGATGAAAAAGCTTATAGCTGGTTAAACCGTAAACCAATGATTGAACCAGCCGAAGAATTAATCCAGCTGATTGAAGAAAAAGGAAAGCCAGCGATTAGCGAAAAGAAAATTGAACGTTATCATCCAAAAGGTAAGACCCAAACTTCTGAGTTGTTCAGTCAAATTGCTAACGGCTTAGGCCCAACTGGTGGGCGGAACAATGCACTTGCCTCATTCGCTGGTGGATTATTATTCCGAAATGTTGAACCAGAAGTAGTTTTGGAATTATCCAGAATTGCTAATAGTCGAACCGAATATAGCTTGACTGATAACGAAGTAGTCACAACGGTTAACAGCATGATTAAGAAAGAAATCAGGAGAAGAGGTGAAACGGTTGAGTGAAAAAAATGATAAGGTAGTGCCATTTGATAAAAAGAATGCAGAAAAGCTTAGTCAATTAACCAGCAAAGAAGAAAATAACTGGGGTTTCAAGACTAATAAATACGGTCAATTGAAGAACAATAGTTTAGTGAACATTGAAATTATTTTAGAACGTGATCCGATTTTGAAGGATACGTTTCGATTTAATGAGTTCACGACTGAAATTGACGTCGTAAAGCCAAACAGTGAATTGATGTTCAAGACCGGTCAATTAGTGGATGCATATGTAGATCAAATTGCCTCGTATATTGAAAACAATTCTGATTATGGAGTGTTGTTTGATAATAAGAAAATCCGGAGTGCCATTACAGTTGTAGCAATGCGTCATCACTATAATCCAGTTATTGATTACTTTGATGATGCCTACAAAAACTGGGATCACGAAGAACGACTAAATCACATCATGGGAGATTATTTAGGAGTTGAAGAAACGTCTGTAACACAATTAATCACTAAATTATTCTTTGTCGGTGCGGTTGCTAAGGCGCACAACCCCAAAACTAAGTTCGACTTTGTTTTAGATTTAGTTGGTGGCCAAGGTGCAGGTAAAACTACATTTTTACAAAAGATTGCACCGTTAGGTTATTACACAGACCAGTTCTCAACTTTTGATAATAAAGATGATTATGCGGTGATGCGGCGAGCATTGATTATTAACGATGATGAAATGACAGCCACTAACAATGCGAGCTTTGAAATCCTAAAAAAGTTTATTACCTTACAGGAATTTGAGTATCGAAAACCATACGGTCACCAAGCGGAACGGTTCGCGAAGAACTTCGTCATGGCTCGGACAACTAACGAATTGTACTACTTGAAGGACAAAACCGGTGAACGACGATTTTTACCGCTTCACGTTAGTAAAGCGCGACAAAAACATCACCCAGTAACTGATTTAACTGATAAATATGTTAAACAGTGCTGGGGCGAGGCCATGCAGTTATACAAGGATGGTTTTATTTTTGCTTTGACCAGCGAACAGGAAGAAAAATTAGACGAGCATCGTCAATCATTTATGTATACCGATGAACTGGAAGATAAGATTGACGAAGCTCTAAACAATCAATTTAGGGATAAAGATTTCATTACTAATGAAGCTTTGTCGTTAGCTGTTGCCCCAGGAATTGATTTAGTAAAAAATCGCAAAATTGGTAACCAGATTTCTAATATTATGGTGAACCGGTTCGGATTTAGAAAAAGTCGTAGAAGGGTTAACGGTGAAATTAAACGAGGATATGTAATGCGTGACGTTGTGAACGGTATGTGAACGGTAAAATACTGTTAGCGTTCACAGTTAAATCGTTGATATATCAACGATTTAAGCACATCTGTGAACAGTGTGACACCAATATTAATAAAAATTATTAGTAGTAGGTATATACAGAGAGAAGCGCCAGAAAAAGTTTTTGGCTAAAAAGTGAGAAATAGCGTTCACAAACGAAGCTAAGGCCTAGAGTATCAAGCGGTTAAACTGTGAACAGTAATTAAAATTCACCGTCACTCATCGTCACTAAAAGGAGGTAAATATGATAAAAATACACACAATTGGCGGAAACGTCTATAACTACAAGGGCAGTTACCAAGAAATCCAACGAGCATTGCATGACATAAGTTGCCATTTCTTGATTGGTAAAAATCGGAATAACTGCCGGATAATTATTCCACGTGAAGCTGTTGATAGTATCGAAGAAATTGAGATGAATTACTAGTGACTGCTGAGCACAAAATTCAAAACGATATTCGAGTGGCATTGTCAAAGCATCATTGCACAGTGTTCCGGGTGAACGTTGGTAATGTTAAAACCGCCGACGGGAGATTCTTCAGTGCTGGTGTCCCTAGTGGTCATCCAGATCTATACGGCTTTCGCTGGTCTGATCATCAAGTGTTTTATATCGAAGTGAAAAACGAAAAAGGTAAGCCAAGGGCAGACCAGATAAAGTTTCATGAAATGTTAACTAAACGAGAAATTATTCATGGAATCGCTAGGTCCGCTGGGGATGCGGTGAAAATTATTGAGGAAGGATTGATTGGTTATGGATTTAACTGAAGAACAAAGGAATTGCCCATATTGCCATGTGGTTAGTGATCGTCCATGTTATCCAATTTTTGATGGATATTTGATTAATGATGTAACTGGTAAAAAAACGGAAATTACTGTTCTTAAAGACCCTGAATTACTAATTTTTGTACCATGCTTAGAGGATACTAACTACGAAACAGAATACGACAATTCGACGCCAGTAATGAATTATTGCCCAATGTGCGGTCGGCCACTGAGCAATAAAGCAGAGCCATCTACGAAGCGGAGGGAATAAGCAATGAAAATTAAAGAATTTATCGAAAAAGTAAACGAAAATGAACGTATGGAAGCGGAAGAGGTAGATGGTGTAATCGCCATTTACAATGATAGCGATCTTGCAGTAGTCGAGATTCCTTGCGACACAACAAACTTGTTAGAAATTAAGTTTGTTGAGAACTATTACCTTTACAGCTTTGGCAAATCAAGTCGCGAGTATCTATCAGCACTGATTGAAGAATTTCTTCATACGCCAGTCGAAGAACGTTTTCCAGAAAAGAAGTATCGTTTGCGGTGGATTGACGATTCGGATTGTAGCAAAAATTATATCGGTTTACATCGTCCTACCGTAAATTATCCAATAATTGATTGGTATATAACATCTACAACTGATAATAAATTAAATAACTATCACGAATTATGGACTGAATCAGAATTAGAACAGCTCAAGAAAGATAATCCACGCTTGGCACCTGCAATTGACGCAATGAAGGAAGAGGTCAAAGACGATGAGGCGGACTAAAAAAGATCGTTATTTCGCCATGTATAAAGGTGACAAATACGTTGATGGTGGCACGATTGTTGAGCTTGCAAAGAAGTATCATTGCACTATTAAGCAGATGATCTACCTAACTTACCCAACAACACATAAGCGAGCTAAAGATAACAGACTATTACTATATGAGGTGAAGGGCTAATGATAACGATTGATTTAGATAATAAGTTTGCCATTGTCAGTGACGGCGAAGTACTTAACCTTGTTCAGAAAGATGGCAAAATGCGAAAGAACGGTACTCCATCGGGGCAAAAATTGTGGTTTCAGACGTATGGCCAAGCTATCAAGTTCTACGAAAAGAAAGTTGATGCTGGCAAGCCTATTCATTCGTTAAGAGAACTGGCTAAGCAAATCGACAGCGGGTATAAGCGTATTGAAATCATGGTAGATCAAAAGCTAAAAGAGGCGGGTATTGAATGAAATTAACTGAAAAGCAAAAGAATTGCCCGTACTGTCATTTAGATTTTGACGTGTGGACTGATGAATACAGCAGTGGATTTTCATATATCGATTCCGATTTTCCAGGACACTGGTATGTTGAAACGAAAATGTATGACACACATTACGAATTAAGAACACGCACTACTATTTTTTATTGTCCTATGTGTGGTCGCCCACTAAATGAGGAGGAAGAATAATGACTATCTATGTTGTTTACTATCAAGTTTATGACGATGTTTGGATTATGGATGCTTTTCGTTCTAAGGAAGCTGCTGAAACAGCAATTGAAAATTATCCAGACGATAGTGATTGCTATGTGATTGAGGAGACTAACCTGAAATGATACACAAATACAGAAAGACAGCCTTAATTGAGGCTGAACAGTTCAATGGCACGCAGACGATGATGGTGAAGTATGGCATCTTTGTTCACCCAGAAGCTCACTATTTTATGGATAAGCCTCTCTATACTCTAAAGACTAAAGAGGGTGACATGGAGGTAAAACCATATGATTATATCGCTACTGGCATAGATGGTGAGCATTGGGCTATTGATAAGGATATATTCGAGCGAACTTACGAGAGGTGTGATTAGATGAAGCATGAAGCAGAGCAAGAATTATTGAAAACACTGAATGGACAATTGAGCGAGTTACCGGCCGTTGCTAAGACAATGATTCAACAATATCAAATGTCAGCAATCGTTCTATCCGTTCTATTTGGTGTACTTTTTATCGCTGTACTAATCGGTACTATTTGGTTAGCACATTACCTTTTTAAAAAGGGTGAAAAACAGTCGTTTCACGATAAAGTTTATGGGACAGATTATACTGATGGCTGTGCAGTAGCAGCATTTGCAGGCGGAAGTTTAAGCATAATCACGTTCTTATGCTTAATCGTTAATATTATTCACGCTTGTGCGCCGATCGCTTCAATTATTAAAGACTTATTGAACTAGGGGGAATTAAGCATGGCAAAATCAAAAAGTAAAAGTAAAAATCACCGACGCAAGAAACGTCAACGGCGAGAAGAAAACAAATTGAAACGGGAGGAAAAAGATGGGAAGAGTAATTCGTAGTTTTGCTGGATATACAGTAATTGGATTTATCGGGCTTATGATTGCTGGCATTGCATTGTTAGGTCTAGGTGGAGTGCTATATATGGTATTTAGCATTTGGTATGCTGTCTTTTCTTTCTTTGGATAACATTAAAAAAGACGCTCTACTGTGAGAGCGCCCTTGAGATATATGTATAACAAAATAATTATATCACAAGGGGAGTAGGGCAAGTGAATAGCATATTTGAAAAGTATAAACGTGATGAATCGTGCGACATGGCTCGTGAATGGTTGTCTAAATATTGGTATTGGAGGGACGAAGCGCAAAAAAAGAAAATTACGCTAGGATCGCCTGATTTTGACGGACAGCCTAAAGCAAGGACATATGATCCTGATCGTCGTATGATCGATTGGACAAATGCACAAAACGAATGGAAGAGACGTGAACTAGTTCTCAAGTACATTGCTTCAAAGGGAGACGAGCATGAATTATATGCGCTTATACTGGATAATCGCTTTGTTCATCATCATCGCTCAATAACAGAGGTAAGAATGAAACTGAATATCTCTGAGCGTACTTTTAACCGTATGCAGAAAGAAGCATTGTGGGAAGCAGCAAGAATAATTCCAGCCAATGTTTTAGTCGAAAAGTAAAGTGGCGGTACTTTGGCGGTGTTTTGGCGCAAAGTTGGCGGTAGTTTGGCGTAATTTTCAAGAAAAACGGCTTTATTATGGTATTGTCGAATGATTACAGAAACGACTTTACTTTTCAAATAACGTGCCCGAGCAAGCCTTTAACTACTCAGCTTTATCACGGCAAACTAAACGATGATAGGAGATGAACGCTCCTCTTTCGTAATTGCATAGTACTTTTTTGTCACACGCCGTGATGTGATACAGAGATGCAAAGAGTAACAAAATTCAAAAACGATTAGTGGATGCAAGCATTTCTGTATTATGCTGACGTAGCTCAACGGTAGAGCGTCACCATTGCTCCGTTTCAACCAATGTGAAGATAGCAGTTCAAATCTGTTCGTTAGCTTTCAAGGCACACCTATTTTTGATTAAAGCAACATTCAACGAAAGGAGGAAGCACCTACTTACTAAGATGTTTCTTCCATTAGCCTTGATATAAAGTCTCCAATTTATGGGGGCTTTTTTGTTACTAAAATGTTTTAGATGCTCTAACAGCTTTTCTAAGCCATTTAAATATAATTTAAGCCACTTCACTAATATGGAGTGAAAGTGGCTTAAAAAGGCTTATTTTGCAAAATAAAAGCGAATTTGAATACAATGTTACACTTTTAAATGGTATACTAAATGACGTTGGTTATACCTCTTACTGTGCAGACGTTTATTGTTACGACTTCACCAGCACAGGAGGGGATGCAAAAATGCAGACGCTTGTCAGTTTTACGAGTGCTTCTAGCTTTGTAAAGGAAAATAATTATGCCCGGGTAATGAAATACTTACCAGATATAATCAAGCAACTTGAAGATTGTCCAAAATCGTTGAGAAGATCAATTATTCGTTGGATGTACTTTAAGGTTGCGGTAACTGCTATTGCTGTAGTACTGGGCGGTACATTGGGTAGCGGTTTATTTAAAATTCTGGTAACTTTTATCAGAAAATAAAAAAGCCTTGCAATAGCAAGACACACACAGAATGCACAGCAATGTAAAACCAACAAATAGTGGGAAAGCAATTACGTAAAGCCGAAAACGTGATTGCTTTTTTTCTGTACAAGAGTATAGTAAGGTATTTCAATAGAAATGTCAAGAAATGTTCCACAAGTTAAAATGCTGTTATATCAATGTTTTTAAGCGTTTCACAGTTGGCGTTTAGCAGAAAATAATCTATCACAAACACTTACATATCAATGGATTTGGTCAGCTTAACGGCTGGCTTTTTTGTTTGGAGGAAAAATGTTTCAAACTAAACGGTTTGGCTTGGTAGCATCTAGGCAAGAGTATTTAATGTTATGTCATGCTGAACGAACAATGAAACAAGAAAAGCGCAAAACGGAGGATAGCTACACAAAACATGGGAAGTCAAAGAACGATAAGCAAGTATAATCTTGAATATTATTCATCTGATATGGCAACCGGTAAATTTGATATGCCTGTGTTAGCACCAACAATTTATAAGCCAAAATCATTAGTAGGATTTAATCAATTAAAAACAGCGAATAACTCGGCTGGAATCCATTTTTATTTAGATGATTACCAATTTGAAAGATTTTGGAATAGACCAGGGCTTTATATTGATAAATTAAGCCAATTTGATTGTGTATTAACTCCAGATTTTAGCTTATATCAAGACATGCCTTTACCTATGATGATATGGAACGTATACCGTTCACGTTTGTTAGGACAAATGATGCAGCAACTAGGATTAATAGTTATTCCAACTGTATCATGGGCCGATAAACGGTCATTTGATTTCTGCTTTGATGGATTGCCTTCACGTAGTACTTTATCTATTAGTACGATTGGTGTGAAAAAGAGTAGTGAAGCCAATAAGATGTGGCAACGAGGAGTTTTAGAAATGATTAGTCGATTGCACCCTAAGCAACTATTAATTTACGGCGGTGAGGTTGACTTTATCTATCCAGAAGACATTGATGTTGTTTATTACGAGAATGACAATGTAAAGCGATTGAGAGGTTTGTGATCATGGGTGGACGTGGCGCATCTTCGGGTGTGAGTGTGAAAGGCAAAAAATATGGAACAGAATACCGTACGTTGCTCCAATATAAAAACATTAAATTTGTGCAGTATAATGATGCACGTAATTCAAAAGTTCCAATGGAGACGATGACAAAAGGAAGAATCTATGTGACTGTTGGCAAAGGTGGACCTCGTTCAATATCGTTATATAACCGCAAGGGATTACGACTAGCACAAATAGATATTGCTGGAACTCCTCATAAAATTAACAATAAGCCTGAACTTCCCCATGTACATATTGGGTACAATCATAATGAACATGGAGATAGAAAACCTAATTGGTATGAAAGACGTTTGATTAATGTTGTTAAGTCAGCATATAATAAATACAAAGGGTGAATCGTCTAAGAGGGAGGACAAGGCGTTATACACAAAAGCGAATTTCAATGGGCCTGATTATGGTAGATGTTTAATCATGTGCCGTATGTTATAGGTGAACCGATGAAACGCGTGTAACGTCGGAGGTGCCGGTTCGAATCCGGCCGCCCTTATTCATTAGCATCTGCAATTTGCAGGTGCTTTTTTGTACACAAATTTAGAAAGGTGGTGTGGTGATATGCCAAGGTATAGACGATGCAGACAACCAGGATGTCATGCGATGGTACAGTTGCCTAATCATTACTGTGCTAAGCATCATGAACATGAAGCAGAGTACTTAGCTAATAGGCAACGCTGGGCTAGAGCACATAGCAAACAGTATCAACATAAGTACAATAACGTGACACGTTATCGTAATGATACTAAGTCAAAGCAGTATCAGTTCTATAAGACAAGAATATGGTCAGTGCTAAGGCAACAAGCGCTGGACCGTGACCACTATGTATGTCAATACTGTGGTCAACCTAACAGCAAAACAGTTGACCACATCGTGCCGATTGAGTATGACCAACAACGAATGGCAAGCATCGACAACCTAGCCACCATCTGTCGGGAGTGTCACCGCAAGAAGACACAGTGGGAGCAATCCTACTATGGTACCGGTCAAGGCAATCAACTGAAGTCAGTCTCAGAAGTTAGAAAAATTTTTGAAATCAAAAAACTTTTTTCAAAATAATTTTTACCCCCGACCCTAACGTCGGGTCAAAAAGAGCGCACACATTTCAATCGTCTTGCGTGCAAACGATAATTTTTAAATTTTTGACCCAGGGGGGTAACCAGAGCAGAAAGGAGGGCATTGAATGGCTAAAAAGGTCTATTATCAGCAGAATAACGGGCATTTACCGGCTACACCACCGCATTATTTGGGTACTTTAGCTAGTGCCTGTTGGCGTAAAATCGTGCCCTTTTTAGAGGCTACTGGGCGAGTAGAGCGAATCGACATTGGATTAGTTGAACAATACTGTGCTAACTACGAAATCTATCGAAATGCCTATCAAGATATTCAAGAAAATGGCATTCAAGCGAAGATTTACACATCTCTTCAAGATTCAACTGGTGCCGTTATCGGTAAAGACTTCGTTGGATTTAGGAAAAATCCAGCAGTGGCTACTATGAAGGATGCCCTTAATCAGTTGAATTCGGTTGGTGTGCAGCTCGGTCTTTCGCCTAAGGGACGACAAGAATTGATGCGAATTGCTAGTCACAAGGAAGAGAAATCAATGGCTGAACAGTTGAAGGAGGCTGGACTTGTATGATCGATTTAACGCAAAGCCATGACGTACTAGGAGCATATCATGGTATTGACTTTGACAACATTAGAAAGAAGTATCGTGACCCGGCAACTCGGTATGCCTTTGATGTGTTAGATGAGAAGATAACTACTGGTTACCTTATAAAGCTGGCCTGCTTTAGGCATTTAAGAGATTTGCAAAGACTAGGCAATGATGATTTCCCGTTTTACTATGATGTGGATGAAGTTGATAAAATTCTTAAGTTTGCAAAAATCTGTCCTAACGTTGACACTGGCGAGCCAACACGGTTAATGCCTTGGCAACAATTTATTTTTGGAATGCTCTTTGGCTGGCGTGATGAACTAGGCTATAAGCGCTTCACACGAGTTATATTGTCTGTAGCCCGGTCACAAGGCAAGACGTATCTGATGGCTATCTATATGGTCTATTCTTTTTTAATTGAGTCAATGGGACTGTCTAATCAAGACTTCCTTGTTACGGCAGAAAACTATGATCAAACCGGTAAGCTATACGGTTATATCACCGATATGCTAAAGAAGATTTTTGAAGAACAACCTGTCTTTGCCAAACTAGCACAAGAAGACGACATCATCATTCATGAGCATACCGGCGTGAATATGCGAAAATTCAACAATAATTTGCGGCCATTATCTTTCAATGCGGGCAAGTACGACTCATATCACTTTACGACCGCAATTTTTGACGAAATCGGTAATATCCACAGCCGCGAAGGGACTAAGAAGATTGTTTCTGGTCAAATTAAGAAGCCTAATCATCAATACATTGAAATTTCAACGGCTTATCCTGACCCATCAGTACCTTTTCACGACGATCAAAAAGTAATTCAGCAAGCTATGGAACGAGACTTTAGCCGCGAAGCCGATCAAGAATTAGGATTGATCTGGGCACAGGACAGCTTAGACGAAACTTTTAAAGAAGATACATGGATTAAGTCGAACCCACTTTTAGATCTGAAAGACCAGCGCAATGTTTTACTTAATGGCCTCCGTGATAAGCGTGATTCAGATATGCTTGCCGGAACGGTTGACGACTTTCAAAATAAAAATCTGAATTTGTGGCTTCAAGAAGCTACAAATAGCTATTTGAAACTGTCTGATATTGAACGGGCAATTGTTCCTAGCTTCGATATTCGTGGCCGTGATGTTTACATTGGATTTGACTACTCAATGTTTAGTGACAACACCGCAATTGCCTTTGTTTATCCTTATCAAGACGGGGATGGACGGCAAAAGTGGCACATTGAACAACATAGCTTTATCCCATGGGAAAAGGCCGGCTCAATTCAAGCCAAGGAAAAGCAAGATGGCATTGACTATCGTGAGCTAGCTAAAAAAGGTTACTGTACGATTACTAGTCACCCGCAAGGACTAATTAATGATGACCAGGTATACAGCTGGTTACTTAATTATGTTGAAGAGAATAACTTACACGTGATTTTCTTCGGTTACGATGCCTGGGGAGCTACTAATGCGATTAAGCAAATGGATATTAATACCAATTTTCCGCTTGAAGCGATTCGGCAACGGACTAGCGAATTGAAAGACCCAACGAAGTTCTTACAAAAGATTTTTGTTGAGGGCAACTGCAGTCGTTTAGATGACAAAATCATGGAGAAGGCGTTAATCAATGCTGAAATCTATGAAGATAAAATTGGAATTCAAGTTGATAAAGCAAAGGCAACCCTCAAGATTGATGTGGTCGATGCAATCATTGACGCACTTTATCAAGGAATGTATCACTTTGAGGACTTCGGAATTGCTAACGACAAGAGTCAACAAGTTGACCGGATGACTGCAGAACAAGTGAAAAAATGGTTTGAAAGTAAGGATAGTGGTTTGCTTGATGATTAAAGACATTTTTACAAGTATTTGGAAGTATTTTGATATCATTTGCTTCCTTGGTGCAATTTTATTTGCGATCTGGGGATGCTTTTTATTGAGCTTTGCAGTTGGTATCTTCGGTATCGCTGTTGGCTTGATTCTAGTTGGTTATCTATCGGAGAAGATAGCTAGCCTTCAATAGAAAGGAGGTGAAAGCTATTGCCGTTATTTAATCAAAAGGTTAGTCCGGGACTATCGATTGCAGATGATACTGATATTCTGCACTTCTTAAATCCTGATAATTCAGATAAGTATGTAGACGCCCGGACAGCTTTGAAGAACTCTGACATTTATTCAATTGTTTTTCAGTTAAGTGCTGATTTAGCAAACGGGAAATTAAAAGCGGATGCACCTCGAGCACAGGGAATTCTTAATAACCCAACGCAGACGAGTAATGCACATGCCTTTTGGCAATCAATGTTTGCACAACTGTTGCTAGGCGGTGAATGTTTTGCTTACCGTTGGCGAAATCAAAACGGAACAGATATGACATGGGAGTATTTGCGGCCTTCGCAAGTTACTCCTTTTTTGTTAGAAGACGGTTCTGGACTGATTTACAACATCAACTTTGATGAACCCGAAGTCGGTGTGATGGAAGCTGTCCCTCAGTCTGACTTAATCCACATTCGACTGTTATCACAAAACGGTGGGAAGACTGGGATTAGTCCCTTGAGTGCGTTAGCTAATGAACTGCAAATTAAGGATAAGTCAAATAAGCTTACCTTGAGTGCTCTGGGACGTTCTATCATTGCTCCAGGTATTTTATCGATTAAACACGGAGGATTGCTCAGCGATGATGACAAGGCTTCTCGTTCCCGTAAATTCATGAAGCAGACCTCAAAGTCAGAAAATGGACCGATTGTAATTGATGACTTGGAAGAATACACACCGCTTGAAGTTAAAAGTAATGTTGCTCAACTGCTTAATCAAGTTAGCTGGACGGGTGCTCAAATCGCTAAGGTTTACGGTGTTTCTGACAGTATTATTAATGGTCAAGGTGACCAGCAATCTTCAATTCAAATGATGGGGAATGCCTATGTGAAGTCTCTAGCTCGGTATGCCAAGGCTGTAACCGGTGAGCTGAATAATAAGCTTAATGCAAACATTAATCTCAATTTGCGTTCTGCAATTGACCCGCTTGGTGACAGTTATGCAACAACGATTTCTAACTTACGAAAGAACGGAATACTTGCTGCTAACCAGGCGGCATGGTTACTTAAAGAAAGCAACTACTTCCCTGAAGAAATGCCTGAAGCAAGTACACCACCCGTTCCTATCTCGACTTCTAAGGATGATAAATCAGCGGAAGGAGATGATAACGATGACGAAGATTAATGTAAAAGGTGCCGTTGTTAGCAATGATGATGCTGATATCTACGATTGGTTAGGTTACGACTGTGTTAGCCCTAATATGGTTGAAGACGTCCTTAATAATAGCGATGGGGATGTTGAAGTTGATATTGCCTCTGGTGGTGGTAGTGTGTTTGCCGCTTCAGAGATCTATACCATGCTAAAAGCATACTCTGGCAAGGTGGTAGTTAATATTCAAGGACTAGCTGCTTCTGCTGCTTCTGTAATTGCAATGGCCGGGGATGAAATTAATATGTCACCTACCAGTCAAATGATGATTCATAAGGCCTCAACTGTATCTTGGGGAAATTCTGATGATTTTGCCCATGACTCTAAGATGCTTGATGTCACCGATCAGTCAATCGTAAACGCTTATGAAGCAAAGACTGGAATGGATCGATCTGACATTTTGCAGTTAATGGCAAATGAAACTTGGATGACAGCTCAAGATGCAGTCGATAAAGGTTTTGCTGATAACATCTCAACTGGTTCTAAAACTCCACAACTGGTTAATGCAATTGGTAACCAACCAATTTTTGATAGTAATGCTATTGCAAAAATCAAAACTGTTTTGGCTAAAGCACGAGATGCCAAGCCTGAAAATAAGGTGGAAACACCTGTAAATAAGAAAGAAGAAAAGCCAACTCCTAGCCTTAAAGACCAGAAGCTGGCTATTATTTTAGGAGATGAAAATTAATGGATATCAATAAGTTAAATGATGCTTGGATTACCGCTGGTCAAAAGGTGTCTGACCTTGATAACAAGTTAGCAATTCAAGCAATGAGCGATGATTTTAAGCCTGATGATAATTTCAAGGCTCTTAAGGAACAACGTGATGCTGCTAAGATGCAACGTGACACTTTGAAGGAACAACTTGATGAAGCACGAGCTAATGAAGTATTCCGTATGAACGATAAGGATAAGAAACCACTGAACGACAAGCAAATTGACCTTAAAGACAAGTTTGTTCGTGATTTCAAGGACATGGTTACTTCTGGCAAGACTGAAGCTGGCAACGCTGGATTGACTATCCCTGATGATGTCCAAACAACTATTCATACTTTGGTTCGTCAATATGCTTCCCTTCAAAATTTGGTTAATGTTGAACATGTTACTACCCCAACTGGTTCACGGGTTTATGAAAAGTTCTCTGAAATCAAGTCACTAGCTAACCTCGATGACAAAACCGCCCAAATTGGCGATAATGACGATCCAGAATTAACAACTATCAAGTACCTTATTAAGCGTTACGCAGGTATTACTACTGTTACTAACACTTTGTTAAAGGACACCGCTGAAAACATTTTGGCATGGCTTTCAACTTGGATTGCTCGTAAAGTTACTGTTACTCGTAATCAAGAAATCTTAAAGGTACTTGATACTGCTTCTAAGAAGCCAACTATTGCTAATTTTGATGATATCAAGGACTTACAACTTAATACCCTTGATCCAGCAATCATTGCTACTTCTAGTTTTGTAACCAATCAATCAGGCTTTGCGGTTTTAGCTAAGGTTAAGGATGCTCAAGGTCGCTACATGATTCAACGTGATGTGACTAACCCAGAACAATATCGGATTGGTGGTAAGCCAGTTACTGTGGTTGCTGATCGTTGGTTACCAGATATTTCAGGTTCTCACCCTCTTTACTACGGTGACTTTAAGCAAGCCGTAACTTTATTTGATCGTGAAGATATGTCTTTGCTTTCAACTAACATTGGAGCAGGTTCATTCGAACATGATGAAACTAAAATTCGTGTTATTGATCGTTTTGATGTTGAACAAGTTGATGGTGACGCTTATGCCGTTGCTTCATTCAAGGCCGTTGCTAACCAAGAGGCTACTACACCTGAAAAATCTGGCGATACTGCTAAGTAGTGAGGTGATAGGCAATGGATGACAGTTTAGATGTATCTTCAACGGTTGAAAGGGTTAAGGATGTGCTTTATTTAGACGGCGATGATGATGACGTCTTGCTGTCATCGTATGTCCGTGCTGCTTTTTCTTTTGTTCATAGTGCAATCGGCGAGGACGTTAATGGTTTCTATGAAGATACCAATGTTGACTCGCTAGTCATGATGTCCGTGGTATCATTAGCGGCCACTTATTTTCAAAACCGATTGTCATTGTCTGATACACAAACATTTCCAATTGACTTAACAGTGAATAGCATTATTGGTCAACTGCGTGGAATTAGAAATACTTTTGAAGAAAAGGGTGATAGTAATGAGGCTACCGATAAGCCGGCTCAATCATCTAATTGAATTAGGAGTGACAGACACCGTCCCTACTGATACCCTAGAAGGCTCTAAAGAAATATTTGTCCCCAAGCAAAAGTTACACTGTGCTTTTTACCAACGATCATTAACTCAGCAATACCAATTATTGGGTACTAAGTTGAGTGGCACAATCGTAGTCGCCGTTCGCTCCCAGTACCATGTCAAAGATGATCAATTAGCCAAGATTGATGGTGAACCAACCATTTATAAAATTGTCACGATTTCACGTGACGACAGTCATACGCCTATTCGCTATGATTTGATTACTCTTCAGGACGTTGAGAAAGTAGGTAATGCGAATGACTGATTTTGCTGGTTTACTAGAAGATTTTGGCCGTAATACTGAAAAGATGATTGTCCCTAGTCAAGCTAAGCGTAAGGCGATGACTGCAGCAGGGGCGACCGTTTATGCTGAAGCACTAAAAAAAGAAACTCGTAAGCGTCACTATCAAGCTGGTCGGAAAATTGGCAAAGTTAAACACTTGGCTGATTCGATTACTTTTGACAACAAAGACGTTGATGGTGTAGATAATGGAAACTCTGTCGCTGGTTTTACTGGCAAAGATGAAAGTGGAATTAACCATGCCCGGATTGCACGGTTCTTAAACGATGGCACCAAATATATTACTGGTGATAGCTTCGTTGATAATACTCGGCGGGCATCAGTAGCAGCTGTTTTTGAAGCTGAAAAGAAAATCTATGAAGGGAGCGGAGACAATGGAACTTCCAACTACACAAGCAAATAAGTTGATTGTTTCTGCTCATTATTCATGGATTAATCGAATCGTAGTTGGTGCTATTCCTCGTGAATTGGCTGGTAATACTAACAAAACCATTCTACGTATTTCTGAATGGCTGAACGAGCCAACTGGTTATGCCAATGCCACTTTTAAAGGCTGGACGATTGGTGTGGAAGTACAAATTTTCTATAAGCTTAATTCGGGAATTAGTAAATTAGATGATGAAATTGCATTAGCCCGGCTGTTTGTCAAAGATGGTTGGACGGTTGAACAATCAAAAGATCACATTCAAGACCCTGATACTCATCAAGTATCTAAGGCCTTTTATTTTGCTAAAAATTTAATGATTAAAGGAGAGTGAAAGCAATGGCAGGTATGTCATTTAAAGGGATTGACTTTGTTATGGCCGGCATTACCGACAACAAGGGTGTCCTGATTACAGAACCAGACAAAGGCGGCCTTGGTGAAAAAGGTATCGCTCTTTGGGACGGTGATGGTGATGGTGCTACTACAGCTAACATCACTGCACTAGAAGAAGCTGGTCAACAGCAATATGCTAACAACAAAGTTAAACGAATTAATCATGGGGTTCCTACTCCGCAAGTTGCATTAACTATGTTGGATATTCCATACGAAGACGCAAGTAAGATGGTTGGTTATCAAAGCGTTAATGGTGGTCGTGTTTTAGCTAATCAAAAGCCTCATGTTGCTTTGTTGATTGCCTCCCACGACTTTGATGGTAACTGGCACTTTGATTGCTTTGCCAACGGTGAAGTTATTATCCCTACTCGGAACCACGGTACTTCTAACAAGAACGAAACTGATAGTAATGCAACCTTTACTTATCAATCAATGGCTCCTATTCCAAACAATGTATTTCTAAACGCCGATGGTTCTCAGCAAGCCTTCAAGGATTACAACACTGGTGATTCCAGCTGGAGGGATTACGACACTATGCTTGCGGAAGTGTTTGGCGGTTACAAAGGTGACAACCCAATGGCTTCATATGTTGAGGCTACCGGTACCAGTTCATTTACTAAAGCTGATCAATCAGATGTAAGAAAGCCAACTGTTTAATAAAAATCGTCGCCTAAGAAATAAACAATACGCAAGGGCGGCTTTTAGGAGGAACTAATTCATGAAAATTGACACTAAGCCATTAGCAATTGGGAAAAATTCAATGGAAATTGAAGGCTCCTGGTCACAAGTAGATCAAGCTGATGAAATTATGATTGCAATGTATTCCATTGATGCTAATGACGATATGGTTAAAAGCTTGCAAGCGGAACGTGATGCTATGAAGAAGTCTATGAATTTCTTGAAAGATTTGTTTGGTTTAAGTACTAAGCAAGTCGATAAAATTTATAATCACGTAGATTCTCAGACATTAAATCTTTACATGTCATATGTGTGCGGCCTGGTCAAAGGTGGTAAGGCAGAATCGTTTGCTGATTTTGAAAGGGAAGTTGAGGAAACGAAACACCCAAAAGAACAACCGGTGAAATCAGACGAATAATCGATCAATATCAACAAGAAATTGAGGATCGTAATTATTTAAAAAAGAGATTAATGCTCGAAAGTGGAGTGACACCTTCGACATTAGACAAAGAAAATTACTTAGAAATTCTTCAAGTTATGAAGGCTCAATCTCGAGAAGATAGGCCAATGAACTCTGAGGATGCTCATAAAAAACTAGCACGAATATTAGGAGGTGGATAGATTGAAAGTACAAAATGAAATGTCAACGCGAATTTCTGTTGATGCGGTTAGTGCGGTAGGTAGTCTATCCGCCTTTCGGAATGCAATTCGTGGAGCTAGTGATGCTTGGCGTGCACAAGAAGTAGCATTAAAGAATTCTGGTAATTACACTGAAGCTGCTACTGCTCGTTATCGCGGATTGAACAAAGTTATTGATCTTCAGAAGGCTAAAATTCAGGAGTTGCGTTCGCGACAAGAAGAATTAGATGTTTCAAATAAGAAACAGGCTGATCAATTCTTAAAGCTAGAAAAGCAGATTCAACAAGCTAATAAGCAGTTATCCAGTTACGAATCACAGGCAAGCCGAGCACAAAACGCAGTAAGGTATCAAACTTCTGGTTTAGCCGGTTTACAGCACGCTTATCGGCAATCACAAGAAGCTTCAATGGCTTATGTGAATCGATTAAACGCTGAACATAGGTCTGCTAGTGCAAGTGTTGAGAAATACCGACAGCTGGGTTCAAGTCTTAATAATTTACAAAGCCAGTATCGTAAACAAGAGTTTTTGTTAAAACAGGTTGCTAATGATAGCGGCAAAACTTCTGATGCTTACATTAAGCAACGGGAACAGTTAAATAAAACTGCTACTGAGATTGCTAAAACTAAAGATCAAATGAAGTCAATGCAGTCGACTATTAATCGATTGCAGCCAACCGGTATTACTCGGGTTGACAATGCGGTTGTAAAATTACGTGACCGTGCTTCTATGGCTAGTTCACGTTTGTCGGCTGGTTTTGACAACATTAAAAATCACATGTTTGGATTAGCGGCTACTGCAACAACAGTTGGTGCTACTTTGGTTTCCTCCATTAATAAGGCAGCTAGTCTGCAAAAAACAATGGTTGAAAATCAAAACTTAATGAGTACGGCCGGTGAGAAATCTGCATCTGTACAGCGCGAAGTTAATCAAATGTACGCCGATGGTGAAAAGTATTCGGTTCAATATGGTTACTCACAAAAAACTATCGCGCAAGGATACCAGGAACTGATTAAACGAGGCTATGATGGTAAACAATCGTTAGGTGCTATGAAGTCAATTCTTGAAGCGGCACGAGCTTCAGGTGATAGCTTTGATGACACGATGAAGGTTACCACTTCAACTCTTGAAGCATTTGGTATGCGTTCAGAATCTACTGCTGGTATGATGCGGAATACTGCTAAAGCGGCTGACATTCTAGCTAAGGGTGCTGATGTTACTTCAACTAGTTTTAAGTCAATTGGTGAAGCAATGACTTACGCCGGTTCTTCCGCAAAAGCTTCTGGTGTTTCATTGAAAGAAACTACTGCTATTCTGGGTGTACTTTCTAACAATGGGCTTGAGGCTACTCAAGCTGGTACTGGTTTGCAACGGATTTTAACTCGTTTAGCAGCCCCTACTGATACTGCAAAGACTTCGTTGAAGAAGTACAACATGTCGATCGATGACTTTAAAACTAAGTCAGGTAAGCTAAAGAACGTTAATGAAATCTTTAAGCTGATTAACAAAAACGTTCCCAAGGCAGATCGACTCGAATTCTTTAATAAAGTGTTTGGCCAAACAGCACAAAATGCAGCTTCTGTTCTTTCTCGGACTGCTAGTTTGTCTGATAAGAACAGTCAATCTTTAGCACACGTTGAAAATCAGCTTAAAACCGCTTATTCAGAGGATTACGTTGGTAAGTTAGCTCGTAAAAACATGAATTCTGCCAAGAATTCTCAAGAACGATTTAAATATGCTTCACAAGCCATTCAGATTGAAATTGGTCGGAATATGCTTCCAGCTTTATCTAAGGCTTCTCAAGGCATGGCTAACGCGTTTGGTCGTAAAGATACTCAACGAGGATTACAAGTCATTGCTAAGGGACTTGGTACTTTAGCGACCGGATTAGCTAACGTTATTACTTTTATCGGTAAGCATACAACCACTGTTAAAGTGTTCGGCACAGCGATGTTAACTGCTTTTGCTGGTGTTAAGTTACTTAACGGAATTGGTAATTTACGTCATGAGTTGCCTGAACTTGCTGATAACATTAGAACTTTAGGAACAGTTGTAAAAATTGTTACTCTTGGATTTAATCCATGGGTAATGGCTATCGAAGCTGTTGTAGTCGGTTTTACAATGCTGTACAAGCATAGCAAGAAGTTCCGTAATTTTGTTAACGGTTTGGCTAAGACGGCAGCTAATGGAATGAGAAGTGTTGGTCGTTGGTTCAAAAACACTTTTAAACAAATTGGTAAAAATCAAGAGCAAGCTAACCGTGATCAAATCAAAGCTAATAAGCAGGCCGAAAAGAATTGGCGTAATTTCACCAATAGCCTATCCAGAAATTGGAAGTCTTATTGGCGTAATCGTGATAAGGAACAACGTCAAAACGAGAAACGCAACCAGCAGTATTGGAATAATGTTCGTAAGTCAGCTTCACGTGGCTGGAAGAATATGGAATCTAGTGCGCGTTCTGGTGTTAACAAGGTCAGTCGCTGGTATAGCAATATGAATAGGTCAACATCACGAGTTATTCAAAATATGTACAGGCAACATCCAAAAACATTTCAAAGTATGTATAAGGTTATTCAGGATCGGACCAGAACATGGCATGATCTTGTCACTGGTCATTGGTCCCGATTAAAGGATGATACCGGCCGTCTAGCCAAGGATCAGTCGCGGGCTAATAAGGATATCTTTGAGGATATGTATAGCGCCATCAATAAGAAGACTGGTGGTTGGCTCGGTAAAGTTGTGGATTCCTGGAAGGATCATATGTCCCAAATTGGAGATGCTATTTCAGCCGGTAGGCAAAAAGCTGGAAGAGCGATGGCCGACCTGGCAAATGGTGTCCTGAAACCATTCAAGACTTTGATTGATGATATTCAAGGCGGTATTAACTGGGTCCTAGACAAGATCGGGGCCAGCAAACTTGGTGGCTCATGGTCAGCGGCTATTCCTACTTTTGCTACTGGTACTGCTGGTAACCCGGATGGATTAAAGAAGTCAACCATTGGGATGGTCAACGATGGATCAGGATCACATTGGCGCGAATTGTATTCCTACAAGGGTCAAATAGGTGCGTTCCCAAACAAGCGGAACTTTATCACGTTCCTGCCGAAGGGGATGTCAATCCTGAACGGCGAGGACAGTCATAAGCTGATGTCCGCAATTGGTCTGCCGAAGTTTGCCAACGGGGTTGGTGACTTCTTCGCTAACTTGAAGGATGACGTAGATGATTGGACAGACCAAGCTGAGAAAATCATGGCTCATCCAGTCGAATTCATGGAGCACGTCTTTACTAAGAAGTTGAGCGGCCTAAGTAGTGGAATTAAGTTTGCCCAGTCGATGATCACAAATGTTCCGGTTTACATTGCTAAGCAGATAGCCAATTGGGTGAAGAAACAATTCGAAGATCTGAGAAGTGCTGATAGCCCAGCCGGTACAATGTCAAAAGAAGCCTTTGCTAAGGCGGCTCGTCAAGCTGCGGAATCAATGCACCAAAGCTTATCAGCGTATGATATTGAACGTCTTTATCATCAAGCCTATACCGAATCAACTGTTAATCCTGCCCAAGGTGGTGGGATTGATGACCATGATGGCACGGGTCGCCCAATTGGACTTTTTCAATTCAAATGGAGCACTTGGAATGCAGCGGTACGAGCCATGGGCGGCCGCCACAGTAACATTCACTCTGCGGTGGACCAAATTGCCGCCGTACTTGCTGATAGAACCTGGCGGTCAGATATTGAAGGCCTGGGCGAGAAGCGTGGTTGGACTCCTCATGGATATGCTGACGGTGGTCCAGTTAATGTTGAACAACTGGCACGTGTTGCTGAAGGCAACCGGCCAGAAATGATCATTCCGCTGACTGCTTCCAAACGAGGCCGCGCTTATCAGCTATTATCTGAGGTAATGGCTCAATTTAAGCATGAAGATGGACCCGCTCAGCCAACACGAGACGACCAGTTCATCAGCCGAAAGGAATTCATGTCGTTAGAATCGAAATTAGATCAGCTGATTAGCGGTGTTCAGCAGCTTGTTCAGGTTGGTCAGCAACAGATCAACGCCACAATCAATTCTGGCAATAAGTTTGGAATGAAAGCTAACCGGTCCGCTGCATATACTGTGATGGCCAGAGACCAACGGTTAAATGATTTTATGAGTTATCGGAGGTGATCAAACTTGAGTGTAAGTAACCCAGAACTATATCTGAAGATTGGTGATCAAGACGAATTCAATATTGAGGATAAGGTGCAGGGGCTGACCTTCCTTGGGGATGATTCAACTCCGGCATTGGCTAACACCTACCAAGAGATTCCGGGGATCGACGGAAGCAAGCTTCAGTACACGACCTTTTCACGGTATCAGGTAGCAGCTAACTTCTGCCTCTTCTTTACTGACTGGCAGGACTACAAGCTGGCCAAACACCAGTTTTACCGACTTTTCACATCACGAGAACTCATTAGAATGCGGACGGACGTTGAATCAGCGATCGTCCGTTTTGTTTACCCCAATCTTCCGGAGATCAAGCCGGATCAGAATGGTTCCCACTATGCAACGTTTAGCATGAACTTCGACAATCCGTCTGGTTTCCGCTACTCGCTTTACCGGAGTGATGGAACTTATAGTCATGATGACGATGGGGTGCAGTTCGGTATGAACCTCCACAATAATGAGGATCAGTACAATTATCATTTCACCACGAAGCAATTTAAGGTTTTTAACGCAAGTGACGTGCCAATTGATCCGTGGAAATATAAGTCTGATCTCAAGATTATCGTGAAGTTTAGTGGTCAGTCGCTGAAGATCACCAACACTACGACTAATACCGAATGGACTTACAAGAAGCCTTCGAACGGGCAGGAGACGATTGTTTTAGATGGAATCTTTACCACGCTTAATGGAAACCCGGCCAGTGCCAATTCCGATTATGGAACAATTCGCCTGGCTACTGAATGGAATAATTTTACTGTCGACGGTGCGGACAGTTTTGATATTACTTTCAGCTTTCCGTTTGTTTACATCTGATGAATATTGATGAGAAGGTCACAGTTAGGGGTGTCGGGCGCACCGAGACTGAGCCTCTGAACTGCATTGATCCTGACAGCTTCTATGTCGATTGGGAAGTCAACTCCGCTTGGAGCATCCAATTTACAGCACATGATGATAAGTCGTTCGCCTACTCAATGCTGGATGCTCAGGCATCGTTGTTCTTTGACGGTCAGGAGTACATTATCAAGCAAGCCGAGCCCGATGCTAGTGGCAAGGTCAACACGATTGATGTCGTGGCTACCCACGTTTACTTCGAGCTATCACGGATCCGCAAGTACAAGACGTATATTGACCCGGCCGATGCTGACAAGCAGACGGACGTTAAAGTCTATGGAAGTACCCAGAATGATAACAATAATAGCGGGGATGATAGCGGCGACGATGATGATCCAAACGCTCAGAAGACGGAAACTACCACAACTGAAGGGAACACGACTACCAAGACAACGGTCACTAAGACCGATGAAACCAAAGAAGATTCTGATGAGAACCAAGTCGAATACCATATTGAAGATGTTTTGAAGCATTGGATAGATGGTAATCAGCTTGGTTTTTCTTATCAGGTCATTGGAGATTTTCCTACTGCTCGACTCGAAGAACTAGCTGACGGCAGCGGGACGGATATGCTGAGCAAGATCACTGAGGCGTGGCCAAACGCAATTGTTTATCCGGATAATAAAAATATTCGGGTGTATGCACAAGATCAATTCTACAAAGACTATGGCAACCGCCTTGACTATGAATACAACACCACTGAATTTAAGTGGACGTTTGATTCGACTAGTCTCACCAATGAAGTTATGTGTATCGGTGGAAAGTATTCGATTGAAACGCAGGTGGATACTTCGACTAGTGGGGATGACAGTCATGGTTCTGGTGGTGCTGGTGCCGATAAAGTTGTCGATGATGCCAAACAGTACCTCGGAGTTCCTTATGTGTGGGGCGGTGCCGGTGGTGCTCGTGGTGGTAATCCGCGTAGTGGCATGGATTGCTCTTCATTTGTAAGTCAAGTTTATAAAGATATGGGTATTAATATCCCAGCTTACACGGTGGCAATGGAGCCATATGGTAAGCAGATCGATCGGTCGCAAGTACAAACTGGCGATATGGGTTTCTATGGTTCTCATGGTGGTTCTTACCATATTTGCATGGCATTGAATAACAGCACAATGATTTATGAACCAGCTCCGGGACAATCTTGTATGACCCAGTCGATAGATTCTTATCCGCCAACTTGGTGGGAACGTAATGATCAAATGGCTTCAATTGTCGCTGGCGATAGTGATAGTGGTGGCGATACGACTTCGGAAAGTTCTTCATCGACATCTAGCGAGTATTATTATTTTGCTCCCTTTATGTATCGTGATGAAGAATCAATTAAGAAGTATGGTGAATATCCGGCTGAACCGATTGAAGATGGTCGGTTTAGCGATAAGAACTCGATGATCGAATCTGCGAAGGCTAAGATTAAACCGCATCCAGCGCTATCGGCTGAAGTTACGACCTACAGCCACTTTAAGCCGATTGCTGGTGACATGATCCATATCATGGTTAAAGAACAATCAATCTGTACTAATGAAGCAGTGGTTGGATTTAACTGGTATCCATATAGCATGGCTAACCCAACTTCCGTGACGCTGAACAGTAGTGAACAGAACATTCTGGACTACCAACACTCACGGCAAGTGGCGTTGACTGATGCCATTAATTCAGTTCGACAAGACGCACAAAAAAGTATTGAAGCTTCTAGTCAAGCCAACCAAAATGGCGGTGACAAGAAGCTTTTTACTTGGCTCAAGGAATATGCGGGGTGATTGATGATGGATGTCTGGGATTGGATTGATTATTTAGCAAAAGGATTGAAGAAGGTTGCTAACGAATCACAGCAGAATTATCAACAAGTTCATGCATATATCGATGGTCACGATCAAGAAACCTTGAACCAAGTCACCGAAATTGTGCATGACGCGATCAAATTAAAATCTCCCAATGGCACAATTTACGAAATCACCATTGAAGACGATGGAACTATTAATAAGAAGAAAGTCGGTGAGTAAATGGAATTAGAGACACAATTAAATGCATCGGATCGTAATACCCGAGCCATCATCGGCAATAATTTTCAAAAGATTCAAGAAGAGGATAGTAAAGACGATGCCACTTTTGAGAAATTTCAAAAGGATACCAACACTCGTCTCGACCAACTCGAACAAGAAAAAGCCACGCGAGATGAACTAAAAAATGTTCAAGAAGCGTGGAAAAAGAAAATTGAGCATGTGGCTTTGGGGACCGACTATGAAACGATTGAACAAGCTGTCATGCAGATTTTGAAAGAGAAAGGAATGATTTGATGTCACAAACTTTAACTTATGTGATCGGTCAAGACCGGCGTCCGCATGTTGACAATGTCCAAGACTTCAAGGTTAACTTTGATGATAGTAATACTAACTGGGTCCAAGCGCGTCAGTATGAGCGAAGTATGCGGCAAGTCTTTGTCAATATCAAGAACGAAGACGGGACACCCCTAGATTTAACCGGATGCAACGTCTGGTTTGAAGGTTTACTTCCGAAGAATTCCGCCGGCGACTTCCGGATAATTGATGATAAAGGCTACGTTGCCCTTGACCCAACTGCCGGCCGTTTTCGTTTCGACATGCCCGGTCATGCCTTCACAGTCGCTGGTTCTTATCGCCAAGCCTTTTTTCGTATTCTCAAAGACGGCAACTCTATCACTACCTTGGAATTCGACCTCGATGTCCTTGCCGATAAGGTCATTGATGGGTTGGTGCCACGAACGTATATTTCACCGGTCGAAGAGTTAATTGATGAGATTGAAACAAAGTACCAGGATAGCACTGATAAGCTCACTAAGATGACCAGTGATTTCGTTGATAAGTTTACACAATCAATGAACACGTTGAAGGCATTAGGGGTTACTGTTCAGAATGGTTTAGATGCCCTAGAAGCTAAGACTAAACAGGATAACTTGTTTACACAGGCGGAAGCAGAGGCGTTTAAGCAGGCGATCCAAAAAGAACTGCAAGATACAATTGATTCAATTAATAAGCGTGGTAATCGTGCCTATGCAACTGTGGTTGATATGCAGAAAGATTCAACTCTTGCCGAAGGAACTACTGTTGAAACTCGTGGTTATTATACCGAAAACGATGGAGGAGCAACTACTTATAAAGTAACTGCTAATCCAGTTGGCTTTAGTATTCCGCTAGATAATGGATTAAAAGCTGAGCAAATTAACTCAACTGGTAATACCTATTATGACGAAATTACTTGGCAACGATCTCGAGATCATGATCATCACACAACTATCTACACGGTAGAAGTACCTAAATTTGATGAACAAGGTAATTTAATTATGCCAAGTTATCATTTTGAAAAAGAAACCTTTTCTCCTAACCGTCATGCTCAAGAAAGTCATTCGACGCTTACAATTAATGGAAGCGCTGGAGTTTATATTGGCGGCACGAAAAATGGTGGTTGGACAGTAGGTAACATTATCAATGATGGCAAAGCAGTAGCTACTTATGATTTTAGTAAACAATTACCAGGTCGAATGCGAGTATTAGCGATCATGAAGGATCGCTCAATCAGAGAGTATCTAGCCAATGGGACAACGACTGACCAAATGATTGCTGATGGAGCACAGGTTGCTTTCCCTGTATATTTCCCATTAGTAAAAGATGGGGTTGTAGTTGATATGAGTGGTTTTGATGATAATGTAGCAGATGAAGAGCTTGCCGGAGGTAAGACAACGGAGCATCATCCAGCAGTTGGTTTAGGTGAGAAGCCGGACGGTAGCTGGATCTTTATAGGCTGCGATGGACGGCGGATTGATGAAAACGGATTAACAGCTCAAGAACTTGCTCAGAAGTTTGTTGCTGCAGGCTGTATTCGTGCTTGGCGACTTGATGGTGGTGGCTCAACTTCTATTAGCTATTGCGGCTACAAGCTTAATAAAAATCTTGATGACAATGGTTGGAGTGATCGAAAACTACAAGGAACAATTGACTTCATTAAGCCAACTGCTGCAGATAATGCAAACTCTGTAGCGGTTTCTAAAGCAGCTAGTTTTCTTCAAGATTTAAATTCTCAGCTATCTTATCCTCTTAATACCTTTGTTTACTCTAGCTTTGCAGTTCTTGGGAATACTTCTGTGAATAATGAAGATGAATTAAAGACATTCCTTGACGAAGTTGCTTGGCGGTTAAATGAATCGCAAATGGTTGAAGGCGCTCATTTGACCGGAATTTTAACAGTTCGTTACACTAATTCATCAATTGCACAAGCCCTACATTATCCAAATCTTTTAGGCGACTTTATTTGGGACTACACATGTTCTGCTGGTGCTCATAATTCAGGAATGTTTAAGTTAACATCAGTTAACGATAACCACATGGTGGTTTGGAAACAATTTACTAAACTTCAAGATAAACATTGGTCACAATGGGTTTGCGATAACATCGCCTATAGCCTTACACCTAAAACAAAGAGTGTTGACGTGGTAAAATTTTCCGCATTCCGCTTGAAAGATCATGTTGAGGTTAACGCATTAATTAATGTTAGCTCCTCAAGTTGGACTACTTTTGTAACGGGATTGCCAGTCCCAGCAGAAGGTAATACTACTGATACTAAACTCAGTGTTAATAAAGTTAAGCCAGTTGTAATTTCCATCGATTCAAGTGGTCAATTAATCGCTCGAGCGGATACACCCGATCAGGTAAGTATTCGATTTACTTATACAGCAGCAGGACTTGACATGACGATTCCATACTAATAAAAGGAGAAATTATAATGAATACATTTTATGGCTACGATCCAAAAACATTCGATTATACGGGAATGATTTTTTCAGTTAATCAGCCAGCAGATTCGACACCAATAAAACCAGTAGCGGTATTGAATGGTGTTGAGTATCCGCTAGAAAACGCAACTTTTAATCCAAATACTAATACATGGTCAGGGGATAACCCGAGCTATCAAGTACAGAAACAAGTTGCACTGTTAACTCAAATGGTTTTAGCACAAGGCCAAAAGATTGATGCTTTAACCAAACAGTTACAAAAGTAGGAGGTATAGAACATGGATCAATTACAATTAGAACTCGTAAAAGGCATTTTTGAAATGGGTTTTCAAATTGAAAGCTATGTACCCAACACAATTACGGCCGAACAATATGAACAGATTACAGGTAAAGCTTTTAATTCGATCACGCAATGAACATAAATCATGACAACACAAACTACACAGGCTGCTAAATCGTTTAGCGGCCTGAAATATTATGCTTACGATTAAAACCGAAAAAGTCATACTATCTGGTATAATTTACGAATCAAATAATGAGGGGTAAATTAATATGATTATTTTAGCTAGTCATTCATCCAATGGTATGGCGATTATATACAGCGGGTTACTTGCGGCTATTATTTCTGGTGGAGTTAGTTTAGTTGGTTATTGCATAACAACTTATTTTCAAAATAGAAACAATAAAGAGACGTTAAAAGTACAACGCCAAAATAATAGTGATACAATCCGGACTCAAAAGGAGATTGCAAAAATGGAGAAAGACGAAAAGCTCTTTTATCAAACCCAATTAGAATGGTCTGAGCAAACAAGAAAGCTAATTGCCAAATACGTGTTGAATTGCATTTTGATGAATCGCCAAATAAAAAAGTATAATAGGCTAAGGGAAGACGAAAAAATCATTAGTAGCATTGCAGATGCTGAACGTCCGAATAATGGGTATTTATCTGTGCTTAGCGAGGCAAAGAAGCTAGGTAATGATTTGCAAGAACAAATTACCTTAATTCGCCTATATCTATTTCATAAAGATGACCCAGATGAAGCTAGAATTTTAACGGAAATTTTGGAGATGCAACAACATTACTCTAGATTCGAAGTTATTCCGGACCTAGAATTAGATGGTTTTGTCAATGATGCTCGCAATTTATTTGATAAACAAATGAAGAACTTGCAGAAGAAAACAGCTTAGTTAAAACATAGTCGCCACCAAAATAAACAGTACATAAATAAGCCTCACTCAAACGAGCGGGGCTTTTATTATGGGCGGCCGATGAAGGGAGGCGAGTAAATGCCACACGGTATGTTTGGGCTTGGGTGGGGTGAGGTTGTTTCACTCGGAACTTTGATTGTGGTAGTCCTTAACTATATCAAAACAGGTATATCAAACACGGCACACGAGTCAAATCGTAAGGACATGGAAGATCTTAAGGATAAGCTTACCGATTTCAAACTAAGTGTCGGTGAGCTGTCAGGATTGTTGAAACAGCTCAACCGCGACCTGGCTACTCTTACAAAGAGAGTTAATCGACACGGTGATGAGATTGACGAGATTAAAATTGATGTAGCAAAGATCAAGGAAAGGTTAGGGATTAATGATGATGAAAATAGCAAATGATATTGTAAATTGGATCATTCAATCAGGGCTACTTGTGTGGCTCTTTTATTTTGGCTTTGCGGTTGGTAAGCCATTTATCGAAAGCAAGATTAAGCACGCCAAAACAACGCAAGAGCAAGCCTTATGGGAATTAGCTTTGCAACTAGCAATGACTGCTGTTAATTCTCGGGTTGGCAAGAATATTTCTGGTCAAGAAAAGTTTGCACAAGCAGTTGCAGAAGTTCAATCTTATCTAACAGCTAAAGGGCTTCATATTGACACGAAACAAATTCAAGCAGCAGTTCAGTCAGCTTACGAAATGTCTATGCTTACACCAACCGTTAACCCAAATGAAAAGCATGATGATAAACAAGTAGTAGCTCCAGCAGGTACAGTAAAAGCAATTGACCCTAAGGAGGTCGCATAAAATGGCATTACGTAATCCGTTTATTGACGTTTCAAGTTATAATCCTGATACAAAAGAGTTCTTTCTAGCAGCTAAAAATCAAGGTGCATTAGGTGCCGTTGTTAAATTAACGGAAGGGTCCGAAGATGGGTCTGCTTATGTTAACCCACGAGCAGCTGCACAAATTCGCAATGCACTAGCTGTCGGTTTGCGAGTATCTTGTTACCACTTTGCCCGTTATACCTCAGTTGCGGATGCACAGAATGAAGCCCGTTTCTTCGTTAAGATTGCCAAGCAGTTCGGTATGTATGACGATACGCTTATGATTGATGATGCGGAAGTTCACTCTACAGCTGATTATCAGTCCACTTCCTTAGCCTTCCTCCAAGAAGTAGAAGCTCTCGGCTACAAGAATACTGGGATTTACTCCATGAAGTCCTTCTTCACTGGCGGTATTCTTAATTCTCACGGATTCGGTTCTCGTAAGATTTGGGTTGCCGGTTATGGTGTAACCTCATTAGGTATTGATAATGCGACTGCTTGGCAAACAACCGATCACGGTATTATGGGTATTGATACTAGTCTTGACTTTGATGGTACCTTTACCACTGGTTCTGCGTCTGGAAACATTCCGCAAGCTGTTATTCCAGCACCACAGCCGGTTCAACATGTTGGTCACCCAGCTACTGGAACCTACATTGTTCAGCCGGGCGATACATTGAGTGGAATTGCTGAAAAGTACAGGACTACATACCAAAACTTAGCAGCAATTAATAGCATTGGTAATCCTAACCACATTAGTGTTGGTCAAGTGCTTAAAGTTACTGGTCAACCTACAAACGAAAATACTTACTTCGTCCAAGCAGGTGACACACTAAGCGGGATTGCCATTAAATTTGGCACAACCGTACCTGACCTCGTAAGTCGTAACCACATTACTAACCCTAACGTTATTTATGTTGGTCAAAAGATTTATATTGCAGGTAGTGGTCAATCTAATGCTTATACTGTTAAGGCAGGTGATACGCTTTCTAACATTGCTAATATCTTCCATACTACTTGGCAAGCATTAGCACAGAAAAATGGTATCGCAAATCCTAACGTAATTTATGTTGGTCAAACAATTCAAATCTAAAACATTAGCCCTAGTGGTTGTTGCAGATTATGCAATAGTCACTGGGGCTTTTTATTATGTATCAACTTAGTATCGACAATATGACAAAAAGATGTATAATGTAATTGTAGCAATTAAGCTACACAATGCTGTAATATTGTGAGTATATTTATCACGGAGGGATTGTCATGGAGCGCACAAAAGGAGTACTCACTTTATCAAAGTGGGGTAATAGTTTATCTATACGAATACCAAAAAATGTATTAGATATTCTAAAATTAACCAATAATGATAAAGTATCGTATCAACTAGAAGACGATAAAATTATATTGAAGCCTAAAAAGAATGAAAGTCCGCTAAGAAAAATGTTTGATGGGTTTGATACCGAAGCATATTTCAAAAGTGAACCTAATAATAAAGAAATTGATTGGGGCAAGCCACAAGGCAAGGAGATATTTTAATTGCTGGATCCAGTACGTTTTCGGTGAAGGCAATAAAATATTTTTATGAAAGGGGATTTCACTGAATGGAATCTTACAAAGGCTTGAAGCAAGGACAGATCGTTAAGATTAGTCTTGACCCAACTGAAGGACACGAACAACAAGGCTATCGGCCAGCGCTGATAGTTTCTAACAATGATTTTAATCAATTATGTGGTGGCATGGTAAAGATTATGCCAATTACATCTAATGAGAAGCATTTTCCATTACACGTGAAGCTACCACAACTTGAAAATATTCATGGTGTTGTTGAACTAGAGCATGAGCGGTCACTTGATTTAAGTTTTCGATCTTTCAAACTTGTTGACAAAGTTCCTCAAGAATTTTTAGCAGATATTTTAAGGAAAAATTCTGCAACATACTAAAAAATCCATCAGCTATTAAGTGATGGACGAGAAAGACTATATACTTGTGTGACAACTTAAGTATATAGTCTTTTTTTGTGTCCGTAAAGGAAACAGGTGTTTATTTACCTTTGTTGACTAATAGTGGCACGACTAGCTGATCTATTTGGAGAATGATATAATATATACATAAACGAGTGGTTTAAAATTAAAACGGCATCTCTCATTTGAGGGGTGCCGTCGATTTGTACATCGAAATGTACATCAAAAATTAATATGGTAGTTCAAGTTAATTTTATATATATAGAAAGAAACTGTATTTTAATATGTTAATTTGACGTAATTTTAAGTACTGATTCCTGCCTGAGGCATCATCATAGCTCGGTAAACATTGATTTGCTGGGCTTTTTTCTTTATATTGAAATAAAACTGCAAAGGAAGACCAAAATGAAAGTTTTATCAATTCATCCCGAATATGGAATGGAAATCTTAAATGGCACAAAAACAGAGGAATACCGGACATGGACAACTAAATATCGTGGTGACCTCCTAATTTGCAATAGTGCGAAGAAGACACATGGGGCGGTAGCTAGTCATGCGTTATATGTTGCTAAGATTACTGGAATTGAGGAACGATATGACGGTGAACAAAAATATTATGCATGGGTGATTGCACCCTTTGAGGAAGGTGGTTCTTATTGGATTGAACCATTAAAAGTTAAGGGACAGTTAAAATTTTTTAACGTCGATGACCGCTTAATTAAACCTGCGCTGTTTACTAATCCTTTCTCAAAAGCTGGGGAACAATGGTACCAGGAAAAGATTGCGCCCTTAATCTATTAAGATATTTTCACCAACTAACTTATGCGTTATGATAGAAAATAAAAAATGAAGGAGCAATAGCTTATCGGAAAGATTAGAATTAACAACATGGCATTTAATACTTACAATGGTGTGTTTGCGGAAGAGAAAAAGCTTGGTCAAAAAATTGAAATTGACTGTGAAATGAACTACCCAATTGAAACGATGGTTAAAACCGATGAATTAGAGGAAACTGTCAGTTACGCTGATGTTTATGAAACAATTGCGGAGTTTGTTGCCCACCATAATTACAATTTGATTGAGAGCCTTGCTAATAATTTATTGCATGAGCTTTTCAAAACATACCCAATGCTTAATGGTATTCGCCTTCGTATTCGTAAGTATAGTGTGCCAATTGCCGGAATTTTTGATAATGTCGAAATTGAAGTAGCAGGGAGCAAGTAATTATGACTGAAGTTTATCTAAGCATTGGCAGTAATATGGGCAACCGGTTAGCAAACCTTCAAAAAGCTATTCAGATGCTGAATGTGCCGCCTAAAATTGATATTACGGCGATCTCCTCAGTGTATGAAACAGAACCGGTGGGAGGTGTCAAACAAGATTCTTTTTACAATATTGCGGTTAAAGTTGCAACTGGGTTAACAGCTCAGCAACTCCTTGACCATCTTCACAATATCGAACAGGAGTTACATCGACGCCGGCTCATTCATTGGGGACCACGGACAATTGACCTTGATATTATTGATTTTGGTCATCAACATATTAAAACCTCAACGTTAACAATTCCTCATCCAGAAATGGCTAACCGGCAGTTTGTTTTATTACCAATGCGCGAAATTACTAATCAAAATGATCCTTATTATCAACAATTGGATCATTTATTAAATAAGACTCCAGACCATAATTGGCTTAAAAAGATATATGGACGAGAGGTATTTTCATGGACCAACAAAAAATAGCAAAGGCTGTTAAAGATTTATTAATTGCAATCGGTGAAGATCCGGAACGAGAAGGATTGGCAGAGACGCCCCAGCGCGTTGCCAAAATGTACCAAGAAGTTTTTTCTTCTCTTAACCATCAACCAGAAGAAGTGGCGAACTATAAGGCCTTTCATGTTGATGATGTGCCAGAAATGGTATTAGTGCAGCACATTCCTTTTTATTCAATGTGTGAACACCATTTGCTGCCATTCTTCGGATACGCGAATGTGGCTTATGTTCCTAAAGACAAGAAAGTTATTGGCCTAAGTAAGATCCCCCGGTTGTTAGATTTTGTAACGAAAAAACCGGGGATGCAAGAACGCGTTACAACAGATTTAGTAGCCGAGTTGCAACGAATCCTTGATCCAGCCGGGATTGCAGTAACCATTGCGGCCCGCCACCTTTGTATGGAAATGCGAGGTGTTAATAAGGCCGGTCAATTTACGTATACTGATAAGTTTACAGGTCAATTTAAGACTGACAGTGATTTGAAACAAGAATTTCTAAATCAAACGAGGAATTATCGTGCAGACCTATGAACAAATTAACGCGGGCTTTAACCGCCAAATGTTGGGAGGACAACAGGATCGGGTAAAATTTTTACGACAAATTCTTACTCGTTTAAAAAATCCTGACCAGCGATTTAAGATTATCCATATTGCGGGGACAAACGGAAAAGGCTCGACTGGGACAATGTTAGAACAGGGTTTGCAAAATGCTGGATATCGGGTCGGTTATTTTAGCAGTCCTGCTTTGGTAGATGATCGGGAGCAAATTAAGGTTAATGACCATTTGATTAGTAAAAAAGATTTTGCGATGACTTACCAAAAGATCACCGAACGCTTACCAATTGATCTTTCGCCTGATGATATTACCATTTTTGAGTGGTGGACCTTAATAATGCTGCAATATTTTGCGGATCAAAAAGTGGATTGGGCAGTCATTGAATGCGGTTTAGGCGGTCAAGATGATGCAACCAATATTATCAATGCGCCTTTTATTAGTGTGATAACACATGTTGCCCTTGACCATACGCGGATCTTAGGCCCAACGATTACCCAAATTGCCCAAGCTAAAGCAGGGATTATCAAGAATGGGACTAAGCAAGTGTTTTTAGCGCCGCACCAAGAAAAAGACACTCTCACAATTATTAAGGCAAAGGCTCATCAGCAAAGAGTGGGATTAACGCAAGCAGATACCCAGTCAATTGTCGATGGAAAGGCAATCCTGAAAGTTAATCACAAAATTTATAAAGTTCCTTTTAATTTATTAGGGACATTTCAAAGTGAAAATTTGGGCACCGTTGTCAGTGTATTTAATTTTCTTTTTCAACGAAGACTTGTTACTTCTTGGCAGCCTTTACTATCAACGCTTGCGACAGTGAAGATTGCTGGTCGAATGCAGAAAATCGCTGATCATCCTTCTATTATTTTGGACGGGGCTCATAATCCAGATGCAGCCAAACAACTTACCGAAACTATCTCTAAGTTTCCCCGTAATAAAGTAATTATGGTTCTTGGTTTTCTTGCTGATAAAAATATTAGTCAGATGGTTAAAATTTATCAGCAAATGGCAGATAAGATAATAATTACTACTCCTGACCATCCAACTCGCGCCCTTGATGTAAGTGAGTTGAAATCAGCTCTGCCTCAAGCGATTATTGCCGATAATCCCCGAAAAGGGTTAGTGGTGGCAAAAAAGATTGCGGAGCCGAATGATTTAATTATTGTAACGGGTTCTTTTTATACGATTAAAGATATCGAGGCCAGTTTAGATGAAAAATAATTTTATTATTGCAACCCATAATATTCATAAGATTAAAGAAATTGAAACCATTCTAAATTTTTACCGCCAACATGGTGAGGGGTATCGAAAAAAGTTGCCGCAACAAGCTTTTCCTCCTGAATCAACAGTGAGCTATGAAGAAAATGCAAAGGCAAAGGCTCTCTTTATCAGTCAAAAGCTACCAGCAGCAAAAATAATCGCTGATGATTCTGGCTTAGAACTCCCGGCTTTTCCTGGAAGGTACGGGGTGGAGACAGCGCGAGAATTGGCGCAAGAAGTTCCTAATGGTGATTTGAATAATTACTTGATCCATTTGGTTGATGGTAAATCCCGACAATTTATAATGAAAACAACAATTGCCATGGCGGTAAATAATCAAGTGGTTAAAATTGGTCATGGTCAATTAGGGGGGACGATTGCTCATGCTGAAAGGGGAGCCAATGCGACAGGTTTTGATCGGATCTTTATCCCAGCCGGGGAATCGCAAACACTTGCCGAAATGGATCAGCCAACCCGTATTTCTTATTTACATCGTGCACGGGCTGTTAAAAATTTATTAGATCAATTAGGAGAATGAAATGAAAGTTACTGAAAATTTAGTTACTAAAGACCATTCGAAGTTAGTGTCCGCGATTTTAGCCGACCAAGTTAATCGCCACCAGCAGCTTTTATTGACTTGGGAGTGTCCAGATGTGGAGACGGCTGGAATGGTGGAGCAATTTATCCGTCATTTTGATACCCCCGTCGTTTATGTTGAAAAGCGCGTAGAATTTTCTTTTCCGCTCCTTTCCCTAAAAGAACTAATAGCGCGGGTGAAAGAGTGGTGGGATAACGACGACGAATTAATTGCTTCTCTTGAGCAGGTCTACCGTCGTCACCAGATTATTTGGCGTGCAGGTCGGTTTACCTTTGACCTGACAGAGCAACCAGTGATTTATGGGATTTTAAATGTAACTCCTGACTCGTTTTATGATGGGGGCAAATTTCAATCCCACTCCGCTATCGTCAATCAAATTGCTAAGATGGTAGCAGCCGGTGCAAACGTAATTGAAGTCGGTGGGCAAACTACGAAACCGGGTGGCTTTAAAGAGGTTGATCCGGAAGAAGAAATTGCGCGAATTATGCCGGCTATTCAGTTTCTTCGTGAAAACTATCCCCAGATTGCGATCGCAGTTGATACGTATAAACTCCCGGTAATGGCAGCGGCAATTGAGGCCGGGGTAGATATTATCAATGATGTGCAGGCATTTAATTCAAAACAAAAACTAATTTTGATGGCTAAGGCAAATGTTGGAATGGTAACGATGCATAGCAGCCGAACCCATGACTATGATAATCTCACCGTAGCGATGCAGAAATTCTTTGAACACAATCTTGGGACAATAGCGGCTGCTGGCATTGATCTTGAACGAGTGATTTTAGACCAAGGAATTGGCTATGCAAAGGTTGCTGACGGTTACCAAGATTATGCGATGATGCGCAACATTGACCAGCTTAATTACCTCCATCGCCCAATTATGGTTGCGATCTCCCGAAAAGGTTTTGGTCAAAAATTATTTAATCTAGCAAAAGAAGACCGTCTCGGCGTAACATTGATTGCTGAGACAGCAATGTATTTGCGAGGCGGTCGTGTTTTACGAGTTCATGATGTTGAGGAAACTAGTCAGTTAGTGAAAATGATCGATACTATTGAAAATAGTTACTGGTTTAGATCCACCAACAGCCAATTCCTAAGGCAATAATAAGGGCAATAAAAAGTAAGGCTGTGAGGTAGGGATTGCCAAAAGTTTCCCGTTTAAGGCGGAAAGCAGTTTCCATTAAGATATAGATTAGAATTAAAAAGATGATCCATACTAGGTTGCTCAGAAGCTGAGTCTTGAAATGAAGAAAGGTATGGACAATCGAAGCGGTCAATAAAAGGAAGAAGAATAAACGGCTTAGTTCAAGCCAGTTAGTCACTTTCCGTTCAATTTTTGCATGCAGACCAGTGGTAGTGGTGAGAATCAAAATAATGATTAAGACCGCCACTATTATTTTTAACATATGGGTAAACTCCTTTCGGCTTTGATTTTAGCATTGATGAGAGAAACTGACTATATGCTTTTGACTTGAAAATATAATAAAAAAAGTGTATGGTACGTATATTGCTTGCGTAAAAATAAATAATATTTGAGGTGAAATCAAGTGGCAGATTTTGAAATTGGCGATATTGTAAAAGGAAAGAAATTTGGTCCCCTCGAACATGAATTTTCTGGTGTTGTTGAAAAGGTTTATACTAATTCAATTATGGTATCCATCCAAGATTTTGATCCGTCTGATAAAAGCGGGGTTAACGAATTAAATGGCCGCGCTGTTATTCGCCAAAAAGAAGCTAAGATGGTAAAGGCTGTTCCTCGTGAAGAAGAAAAGGATGACGAAGAAACAGTAGAAGATGCTAAATCTTCAAAAAAATCTTAAAAAAAGATGACAAATAATTAGAAGAGGTATATACTAACTAAGTGTTAAACTTAGTTAGTTAATGCGGGTATAGTTTAGTGGTAAAACTCAACCTTCCCAAGGTTGCGTCGCGAGTTCGATTCTCGTTACCCGCTCTTATAAAAAAGCTGAGGCTAGAAGAAAAGTTTCTCCTAGCCTCAGCTTTTTTAGATCTCAATCTTCGCTAAAACTTGATGCATTGCTTCAGCAGACTGTTGCATCTTTTTAACTTCATCTGATGTTAATGGATATTCAACGACCTGGCCGATTCCTTGACTATTAATGATGGCGGGTGTTCCTAAGTACAGATCATTAATTCCATACTGTCCATCAAGCGGAGCCGAAATTGGCAGGACAAGGTTCCGGTTTTCGATGATTGCCCGTGTAATATACGAGAGGCATTTAGCAATCCCGTAGAAAGTACCCCCTTTATTGGCAATTATTTGACTGCCAGCTTCGTGAACTGCTTTTTCAATTTCGCTTTTATCAGTATTTGAAAGGGCAGTAATTATGTTGAGGGCTTTCCCGCCGATTGTGATTTCGTTAAAGGCCGCAAAAGAAGTATCACCATGTTCGCCAAGCATTAGGGCATCGATGACATTGACAGATAGGTGTAATTTCTTACTTAAGAGAACTCGAAGCCGCATTGAATCAAGAGAAGTTCCGGTCCCGATAACCCGTTCTTTAGGAAAACCGCTGATTTGCTGCGCAATTGTTGTAAGGATATCAACGGGATTGCTCGAGATAACGAAAACGCCAGTGAATCCACTTTTAACAATTGGTTTAATAATTGACTTAAGAATCGTAGTATTTTTATTAACTAGGTCTAAACGTGTTTCGCCAGGTTTACGGGGAATCCCCGCCGTGATAACAACTACGTCAGCATCAGCGGCATCTTCATAGGTTCCCGCATAAATCTTTACTGGATTTGTCAGGGGTGTAATATCAGCAAGATCAGCCGCATCCCCAACTGCTTTTGACTTTGTTCGATCTACCAGTACCAATTCATCCACTTCATTTGTTGACTGCAATAATGAAAAGGCAAATGATGAACCGACAGCCCCATCACCTATTAATACAACTTTATGCCTATACGTATCAAGCATCAAAAATTCCTCCTAATGCAGCTCCTTTTGCGCATCCCAATGATTGATTGGGCCAAATTTATGACCAACCGTTAATGGATTTGCGATTGCTGCGTAAACGGCATCTTTAGCCTTTGTTACTGCTATTTTAACATTATTTCCCTTCGCAAGCTCGGCAGCAATGATCGCGGAGAAACTATCCCCGGTTCCATTCAACCGATCAGTCTTAACAAAAGGTTTTTTGAGCCAGAAGCTATCACCGTCTTCAAGAAGAACAAAGTCATCAACAGTTGTTTGGCTATCATCATTATGCGCGCCCTTAATCACCACATTTTTTGCCCCTAAGTCTTGAAGATAATGAGCTGCTTTAACCCGTTCTTCATCTGTACTCATTTCGATTCCTGTTAACTTTTGAGCTTCATAGAAATTAGGGGTAATAACAGTTGCAAGGGGAATAATTCGTTCACGAAATAGTTCATAGGCGGATTGTTCAAGCAACATTGCTCCGTGCTTAGTAATAATCACAGGGTCAACAACTAACGGGCCAAAATGTTCAGGCGAATAGTTATCAGCAACGACATTAATTACATCATCATTAGCAAGCATTCCAGTTTTGGCTGCTTTGATGTCAAAATCTTCACTTAACACCTTAAACTGTTCAGCAATAAATTCTTGCGGCATTACTTGAGAAGAGGTGATCCCATAAGAATTTCCGGAAACAGCGGCAGTTAAAATACCGTGACCATATACGCCATCCGCAAAAAAGGCATGAAGGTCCGCGGGCATTCCAGCACTCCCATCCGAATCATGACCTGCAATTGTGACAGCTTGAATTGTAGGGTTTGTCATAAATAACTCATCAACCTTTCATTATTATTTAATGATAATAATTGTAACATATAATAAGTAAGAAAAAAGCAATAACTCGTTCCCCGTAGATAGGTCCTTGTTTTTAAATCTAAATTTGTTATAATGATTGAGTATGAAAATAGGATTTGAGGAGTAGTAGCATTTTGAAATCTACAGCGACCCTTTGTTGATGAGAGTTAGGGGCTTTTCGATTTGTGAAGGCGTGCCTCGGATATTTCAATTAAATCAATTAATGAGTGGAATTCTAATTCAATTAGAGTGGTACCGCGGGTAAATCTCGTCTCTAGTAAGCATAATGCTTATTAGGGGCGTTTTTTTATAAGTATAAGGAGGAATATATATGAGCGATAAGCAACAAGTTGCAGCTGCATTGGCACAAGCATTGCCAGAGATGGATGTTAAAGAAATTGAAGCTAAGATTGAACGGCCAAAAGATTCTAGTAATGGGGATTATGCCTTCCCAACATTCTTTTTAGCTAAGACCTTACATAAGGCACCGCAAATGATTGCAAGTGAATTAGTTGAAAAGGTTGACCAAGACGGTTTTGAAAAGGTAGTTGTTGCTGGTCCATATATCAACTTCTTCCTCGACAAAGCCCAAGTTGGTGCTAAGATTTTGCAAACTATCTTAGCGGATCCTGAACATTATGGTGAGATTGACCTTGGTCACCAATCAAATGTTACGATTGATTATTCATCACCAAACATTGCTAAGCCTATGGGAATGGGTCACCTTCGTTCAACCATGATTGGTGAAGCTGTTGCCCGGATTCTTGAAAAAGTTAACTACAACTTAATTCGGATTGATTACCTTGGTGATTGGGGTACTCAATTTGGTAAGTTAATGGCTGCTTATGAGATGTGGGGAGACGAAGCGGAAGTTAAGAAGGATCCAATTAATACTTTGCTTAAGTACTATGTGCGGATCAATAATGAAGCTGACGAACATCCAGAATATACTGAAGCAGGTCGTGACTGGTTTGCTAAGCTCGAACATGGTGACGAAGAAGCATGGCGGCTTTGGCACTGGTTCCGTGAAGTTTCTCTTGAACGGTTCCAACGTGTTTACAAGATGCTAGATGTTAACTTCGACTCATTTAATGGGGAAGCTTTCTCTGCTCAAAAGATGGAAGAACCTATCCAATTGTTACGGGATAAGAACTTATTGAAGCCTAGTCGAGGTGCAGAAATTGTTGACCTTGATGAATATAACTTACCACCATTACTCATCATCAAGAGTAATGGAACGACAACTTACATCACTCGTGATTTGGCAACTGCACTTTTCCGGAAGCGGATGTATGGTCATGCTAAGTCCCTTTACGTTGTCGGTGCCGAACAAGAAACTTACTTTAAGCAATTACGTGCGGCCTTAAAGGAAATGGGCTTCAACTGGTGGGATCAAATTGAACACATCTCCTTTGGTTTAATGAACTTAAACGGTAAGAAGATGTCTACGCGGAAGGGTAATGTTGTTTCCCTTGAAGACGTATTGAATGATTCTATTGATTTAGCACGGAAGCAAATTGCCGAAAAGAACCCTGACCTTGAAAACGCTGATGAAGTTGCTAAAGAAGTCGGCGTTGGTGCCGTTATCTTCCATGATTTAAAGAACTACCGTCGGAATGCCGTTAACTTCAAGCTTGAAGATGTTGTTAAGTTTGAAGGTGAAACTGGTCCTTACGTTCAATATGCTCGTGCTCGTGCCGAGAGTATCTTACGTAAGGGTGGTATCCGGGACTTTAGCGATGTTGACTTGACAAATGCCGGTGCTGAAGCTTGGGAATTAATCAGCTTCCTTGGTCAATACAGTGAAGCAATCAAACGGGCTGCATTAAACTACGATCCATCAGTAATCGCTAAGTATGCCCTTGAATTGGCTAAAAAGTTTAACCAATACTACGCTCACACTCGGATTCTTGATAAGGACGAAGCTCAACCAGCACGGTTAGCTCTTACTCAAGCAGTTAGTGATGTGCTCAAGTCAGCCCTTAACTTACTTGATATCAAGGCACCAGATGAGATGTAATCGTTATAACTACTAAATATTATTGTGAAGAGACTTGAGAGAATAAGTTTTTCTCCAGTCTCTTCATTTTTAATTTCTGGTAAAGCTGGCGGAGAAAATAGCTTACCATTTACCAAAATGTGATAAAATAATTGTCAGCTTTTTGAAATGAAAATGGAGATTTGTTAATGAATCGTGAACCACAATCTAATTCAGATTTGAAAGAGCGAATCATGAAGTGGTTAAAAAAGACTTGGGCGTCGTTCCGAGTTTGGTTTAAGCACTATTGGCAGCTCTTTGTTGCGATGCTGAAAAAGTTCTGGCATCGTTATCAATTAACGCGATGGATCATTGTTATTTTTCTAGGAATTTTCTTAATTACCAGTATCCATTTGACGTTTGTTGCTAAAACTGCAGATGTTAAAAATCTTAAGAACAGGTTGCAACGGCCAACAATGATTTATGACCGTAGCAATCAATCAGCCGGGAGCCTCTATGCTCAAAAGGGAACTTATGTGGAATTAAAAGATATTTCATCAAACGTTCCTAACGCGGTTCTTTCGACTGAAGACCGGAATTTCTATCATGAACACGGCTTTTCAGTCAAAGGGTTAGGCCGGGCTGGCGTCTTACTAGTGAAAAATAAACTTCTTCACCGTGACTATATCTCCGGTGGGGGTAGTACTTTAACGCAACAACTGGTTAAGAATGCCTTTTTGACTCAACAACAGACCTTCTCCCGAAAGGCTCGGGAAATTTTTATTGCGGTTGAGGTAGAAAACCAATACAGCAAAAATGAGATTTTAACAATGTACCTCAATAATGCCTACTTTGGTCATGGGGTATGGGGAGTTCAAGATGCGGCAAAGCGTTACTTTAATGAAAACGCCAGTCAGCTAACAGTACCCCAAGCAGCCACCCTGGCCGGAATGCTGACGTCGCCAGGGATGTACGACCCAGTAGAACATCCAACAGCAACGAAGCAACGACGGAATATGGTTCTTCAGTTGATGGTTGAAAATCATAAGCTGAGTCAAAGTGCGGCGGATCAATATAAGCAAACACCGTTGAATATTACCAACGGCTACGTGCCAAATGATAGTTATAAGTACCCGTACTTCTTTGATGCGGTCATTGCCGAAGCAGAAAGCCGTTATCATATTTCGGAAAAAGATATCATGAATAATGGTTATCGGATTTATACGACGCTGGACCAAGATCAGCAGCGGTCAATGCAGCAAACTTATGACGATGACGATAACTTCCCACAGAACTCGGCTGATGGCACAATGGTTCAATCAGCCTCGATTGCGATGAATCCGAAAAATGGGGGAATTACCGCGGTCGTTGGTGGGCGTGGAAAACATGTCTTCCGTGGATTTAACCGTTCTACGCAGATGCGGCGGCAGCCCGGGTCAACGATTAAGCCGATTGTTGTATATACACCAGCCCTAGAGCATGGATATTTCTATGATTCAACGCTTCAAGATAAGAAACAATCGTATGGAACTAATAATTACACGCCAAAGAACTATGATGATACCTATAGCGGGACGGTACCGATGTATAAGGCTCTTTATGAGAGTCTTAACGCTCCAGCAGTCTGGTTATTAAATAAGATCGGGGTCAATCGTGGTTATGATATGGCAAAGAAGTTTGGTTTGCCAGTTGAAAAGGGTGATAAGAACCTTGCCTTGGCCCTCGGTGGTATGACCCGCGGAGTATCACCGCAACAAATGGCTCGTGCCTATGCAGTCTTTGCCAATGATGGTTTGATGCCATCACCGCACTACATTATCAAGATTGAAGATGCCTCTGGAAAGGTGATCGCCAAAAATGATGGTAGCAAGAATAAGCGGATCATTTCTGGTAAGACAGCCAAAGAAATGACTAGTATGCTAATTGGCGTATTTGATCACGGAACTGGTGAAACGGCCAAACCAAGTGGCTATACGCTTGCCGGTAAAACGGGGACCACAAACTCAGGGGTAAAAGGCGATGATTCCAATGATCGTGATAAGTGGATCGTAGGTTATACGCCCGATGTAGTGGTTGCAACATGGGAAGGCTATGATGATACAAACCAAAGCCACACCCTAAACGATATTTCTGAACGGAGCATTAACTACCTTTACAAGAATGAAATGAGTGCGATTTTGCCAAATACTGCTGGAACCAAATTCACGGTTGAAGATGCTCAAACACGGGCAAAAGAAAAGACAAAGGGTTCCTCTAAAGGATGGGGATCATTTCTCAAAGATGGGGGCGACTTTGTAAATAACTTCAACCAATCAGTAAATAACTTTGGTAATAAGGCAAGTCAATGGTGGAGCAATGTTCGATCGCTTTTCTAGGATAATATGATACAATTAATCTAAGAACGAGATAAAGGAGACTTTTACATGGTTGTAAATATTTATGATACTGCAAATGAACTTAGTCGCCAATTGCGCGAAACTCAAGAATATCAAGGATTACAAAAGGCTTTTGAAGCATTAAAGGCTGACAGTGACACCTTTGACACTTTCAAGAAGTTCCAACAAGCTCAAGCAGATGCTCAACACAAGCAAATGACTGGTCAACAACCAACTGATGATGAAATTAAAAACATCCAAAACCTTGCCAAGGAAGTAAGTGGCAAGAAGGTTGTTCAAGACTTGATGAACCAAGAACGGCAAGTTGATAGCATGCTTCAACAATTGAATAAGACAATTACAAGTCCAATTCAAGATCTTTACAGTGAAGTAATGCCAAAGATGCCAGGACAAGAATAATTAATTTATTACGATCCAAGTAAGGGGCTGGGAGAAAGCAAAATTTTTCTCAGCTCCTTTATTGTTAAGAGGAAAAATTATGAGATTTATTCATACAGCCGATTTACACCTTGATAGTCCTTTTTTAGGGTTGACTTCGATGCCCAAGCCGTTATGGGAACGCGTCCACTCATCGACGTTTACTGCTTTTCAAAAGATTGTTGACGATGTGATTGCCTTAAAAGTTGATTTTGTTTTAATTAGCGGGGATATTTATGACCGTGATCAGCAAAGCATTGCCGCTACCGATTTTTTCATCAAGCAATGCGAACGACTTAAGCAGGCACACATCCCCGTTTATCTACTTTATGGTAATCATGATTATCAAATTGTCCAAGACACGGGAGAACTGCCAGCAAACGTTCATGTTTTTGGCAATCGCGTAACGACTACCACCCTTACTTTGGCAAATCATGACAGTGTTGCTATCTCCGGCTTTAGTTATGATCAACGCTGGATTCAAGAAGATCAAGTGAAAAAATATCCACCAAAACGAAACGAAACCTGGCACATCGGGATGCTTCATGGAGCAGTTCGGCAAAGTCAAGATAACCACTATGCTCCGTTTACGACCGATGAATTAATCGCTAAAAATTATGATTATTGGGCACTTGGTCATATTCACAAGCACCAAATCTTGAATGAGAAGCCGCCAATTATTTACAGCGGTAATCCACAGGGACGGCATAAAAATGAAGCCGGACAGCACGGCTATTATTTGGTGGAAAGTCAGGGCAATAAACTTGTGCCGCAATTTAAACCAGTTGCGGAAATTGAATGGACAAGTCTAACCGTTAATGCTTTACCAACTAGTAGTCTTGCTGAAGTAGAGCGATCCCTGTCGCAAGCAATTGATGACAAACTAAAAAATGCACCATTCCAACTGGTAGAGCTTACGATTGCTAACATTGAACAACTCTCACCAACGATTCGGCACCTGCTTGCAAATGGGGATGTCCTTGAACACCTGCAGGACCAAAATGCAGATAATGGTAAATGGTGGATCTATGACCTCTTGCTCCACCAGCAAAATTTGTTGCCATCAATGACTGATCTAGATGAACAGTATTGGCAACAAGCCGCCCAAGAAGTATTTACCCCTGCTAATATTACAGAATTAACAAAAAGTTTAGCACGGGATGCTGATTTAGCCGCTAAGTTGACAAACCTTGATCTTCAGCAACTGAAGCAAGCGACGACTCAATTATTGCGGCGGGAGGATTAACATATGAAAATAAAGAAAGTTCATATCGATGGCTTTGGCAAATGGCATGATCAAGATTTTGACTTTACAGCTAACCCCCAAATAATTTATGGCCCTAATGAAGCCGGAAAGACAACTCTAATGGCCTTTCTTGTTAGTGTTTTATTTGGCTTTGCGGATGGGCGGGGAAAGAATCGGTTTGCTCAGTATATTCCGAAAACTACTTCTAGTTATGGTGGAAGTTTATTAGTTGAGATCAACGGTCATGATTACGTGATTAAACGGCAACGCGGTCGGAATGGCGGTAAGGTTAGTGTGACTGATTCACAAGGACGTCAAGGTGGTGAGCAAGAATTAAAGCAACTGCTTGGCTCAATGGATCGGTTGCTCTATCAAGCCCTTTTTAGTTTTGGTCAACGAGACTTAACAGCTGTGGACGAGCTTAATCGGGATGAATGGCAACAACATCTGCAGCAACTAGGGGCTGTTGGCAGTGCACAGTGGGACCAGTTAATTGATCAGTACCAGAAACAAGCTGACCATCTCTATAAACCGCGCGGACGGAAATGGCCGCTCAATCAAGATCTTCATCAATATGCAAATTTGACAGATAAAATTAACCAAGCGCGTGGTAAATTTCACCGTTATCAGGACCTGCAGGCAGATTTGAAGACAAACAAAGAAAAATTGCGGCAAGCACAGGCAGAATTGCAAAAACAACAGCCACTTTTGCAAAAATTAGCACATTTACAGCAGTTGTGGCCGGTTTACCATGAATGGCAACATAGCCACCAAACTCGACCAATTGCTGACTATTTAACTGATCAGCAAGTTACGACGGCTCAAGAACTACAAGTTAGGGAAAAGGAACTTCACCGCCAACAACAGGTTTATCAACAGCGCTTGGCAAGGATCGATCATCAGTCTCCACAAGCAACTAAGCATTCGCCACAAAGCATCCCGGAACTTCAACGCCTCAAGGAGCAAGCAGTTGAGTTACAAGCGGAGGAGGCTTTACAGCACCGTCAACAAACGCAAGCTAATCAGTGGCAGCAGGAATTAACTGCAATTAAAACACGCTACCACCAGCCCTTGCCGGTGCCCTTAACTCCTCAAGAAAAAGCAGAACTTGCCCGCCTTCTTAATGTCCAACCGCTTTCTCGGGCAAATACGAACCAGTCAAATGGCGATCCTTCTCGCGCCGCAATGATCGGAATCATCGGCGGCTTTGTCCTTTTTATCATTGGATTATTAGCGAATGCCACTTTTATTACCGCTATCGGAGCAATTGCGGCCTTTGCGACAGTTATGTATCTTTATTATCAACGCCAAGGAAGTCATTCTGCTCCAGTAACGACAGATTCCCAAGCAATCATGGCGTTTGGCCAAAAACATGGCTTACAGGATTTTCCGCCTGATCAATGGCTATTAATCCAGGGAGATTTACAACGAAATGCCGAATTAGCTGCCCAGCTCCAAACTGCCAAACAAGATCAGCAAAGATATGACCACCAACTTGCTATCTTTAACCAACAATTGCCACCAGCTTTGCAAAGTCTAACTTTGGCGGCTGTTAGGACTAAATTGGATGATTTGCTGGAACAAGGGCAACAAGCGCGCCAGGATATCCAAGCGAATACCCGGGAAAAAGCAACGATTGCTAACAATTTAGCCCAGCTCAATCAAGACTACAGTAAAATTCATCAGCAAAAACTGGCGATTTATCAGCAAGCAGGGGTGCACGATGATAACCAGTTTACCCAGTACTTAGCAAATCGTTCTGCAGCACAATCACAAGCCTTGGCATCAGATGCCTATGGACAACAATTGATCGCAGAAGACCGCCAAGCCCTTGCTGCATACGCAAATAGAGATGAGCTAATGACGGCTTTAGCGAAGACTCGGTACCAGCTTGATCAGCTCAACCTAACAATCTCTCATACCCACGAAGAGATTCAAAAAGATAAAGTCGAAATTGATAGTTTAGTTAAAGATGGAACCCTCAGTAATCTGGAACAAGAACGGGCTAACCTAGCCGCTAAGATTTGGCATGAAGTACAGGAATGGTTAAGGTACCAATTGGCAATTCAGTGGATTAATAAGGCCCTGATAGGAGCTTCAGCTGATCGTTACCCTGCAATCATTCGTCAGGCAGAACAATATTTTGCCTTGTTAACCGCTCATCGCTATTCCCGGATCCGTTTAACGGCCGATGGAGTCAAAGTGGTACGAAGGGATCAAGAAGTCTTTTTAGTGGAAGAATTGTCGCAGGGAACGGCTGAACAATTGTATATTGCGCTCCGGCTTGGCTTTGTCACCGTGATGAGTGATCAAGCTAACTTCCCGGTAATTATTGATGATGGGTTTGTTAATTTTGATAACGTTCGGCGGCAACGAATGCTGGCCTTGCTAGAAAAAATTGCTGAGAAGAATCAGGTTATCTATTTTACTGCTGATGATCGGATTAAGGACCTTGACGTTAAAATTCTTGACCTGCAAGCATTAAACCGTGAATAAATTATGAAGATGATATAAACATTTATTTAGGAGACTGGCACGAAAAAATAAGTGTGGTATATTGGATGAGTGAAGTTATCGAAAAAATATTTTGTTTAAGGATGTGTTTCTTACATGAAATCCAAAAAGTTAATTGCTATCATTGCAGGGGCCGCATTGATGATGCCGCTTGCTGCCTGTGGAAATAAAGCAGTCGCTACTACTAGCGGCGGTAAAATCACTGAGAGCGAATACTACAGCAGCATGAAGCAAACCAGTGCTGGTAAGCAAGTGCTTCAACAAATGATCTTAGATAAGGTTTTGGAGAAGCAATACGGTAAAGAAGTCAGTGATAAGCAAGTTAACGCGCAATATAATACCTACAAGAACGAGTACGGTTCAGACTTTAATGCTTATCTTCAAAGTCAAAACTTAACTGAAAAGTCATTGAAGCAACAAATTCGGTCAAACTTACTCTTGACTGCAGCTGCTCGTCATTACTCCCACATTACTAACAAGCAAATCAATAAGCAATGGACCAAGTACCAACCTAAAGTTCAAACTGCGACGATCCTTGTTGGTAGTAAGTCTGATGCTGAAGATATCATTAACCAATTAAATGACTCCAGCAACAAGTACAAGACTTTCAAGAAGCTTGCTAAGTCCAAGTCAACTGATAGTCAAACCAAGAACAACGGTGGTAAGCTTCCAGCCTTTGATAATACTGATAACCAACTTGACTCAGCTTACAAGAAGGCTGCCTTTAAGTTGAAGACGGGTGAATATACTACGACCCCAGTTAAGACTGATGACGGCTACCAAGTAATTTACATGATCGAACACCCAGCTAAGGGTAAGAAGAGTCAACACATCAATGACTTGAAGAACCAAATCGTTCAAGAAAACATGAACAACCAAAACTTCATGCGGAAGGTTGTTTCAAACGTCTTGAAGAAGGGTAACGTTTCAATCAAGGAAAACGATGTTAAGAATATCCTTGATGACTACCTTAACTCAAGCGCCACTACAAGCAGCTCCAGCAATAACAGCAGCAGTACTAGCTCAAATAAGTAAAATAGGGTATAAAAATAAGGCTACGGAAAATTTTCGTAACCTTATTTTTTATTACTTCTGCTGTTCCTTTTGATCAATCTTGAGCACATCCAGAATAATCTGAATGCGGTTCAGCCGGGGTTCAGTCTTGAATTTCCACTTCTTAACATCACGTTCAACATCGTTAATAAATTTTTGCACACCAGGGATGGCAGCTTGTAGTTCATCGATGCTGTTCTTCAACTGTGAAACTTCGCTGCTGAGCCGTTTGAATTCCTCTTGAATTTCTTTTAGCCGTTGCATAACTAGTCTTCTTTCATTTGATCGATGATTGATTGTTGGATTTCTTTGTACTTTTCATCGTTGTAGTTACCAGAATTGTCCTTAAAAGTCATCTTAAAATCATCATCGCTAGTGTACCGTGGAACCAAGTGGAAGTGGGAATGGAAGACAGATTGATAAGCGACTTCACCGTTATTGTTAACCACGTTCATTCCCTTGATAGATGGGTTAGAAGCCTTGACTGCCCGTGCAATCTTGGGGATACGGGAAAATACTTGGGCAGCGAGATCAGCATCGTAGGCAAATAAATCGGGAACGTGCTTCTTAGGAATGACGAGGGTATGACCAGGAGTTCCTTGTGAAATATCAAGGAAGGCCTTTACAACGTCATCTTCATAGACTGTGTAGCTAGGAATCTCACCGTTAATGATTTTGCAGAAAATACAATTATTGTCCATATTAATCGCTCCTTTTGAAGATTAAACTTATCCTAAGTATACCGAAAAAATCGCGTTCGTGCATGATTTAGTAGAAGAAATAACCTATGATATAATAAAAAGATATGACTAAGCAATAATTAAGAAGGGATGAATAATGGCTTTAGAGATAAATAAACTTGTTGGTGGATATTCCCAGATTCCTGTGTTGAAGGATGTCAGCTTTGATGTCCAACCAGGTGAATTAGTTGGTTTGATTGGACTAAATGGTGCCGGAAAGTCAACAACGCTAAACCACGTTATTGGCTTGCTGCGACCATTTTCAGGATCGATTAAAATTAATGGTCTTACTATTCAGGCTAACCCGGAAGAATATAAAAAGGAGATCGCCTATGTTCCCGAAACGCCAATTCTTTATGATGAATTGACCCTCCGTGAGCATATTGATTTAACGATTATGGCGTACGAGTTGGACCACGATGAAGCATGGCAACGGGCGACAAAACTATTAAAACTTTTTCGGCTGGATAATAAGCTCGATTGGTTCCCCGCTAACTTCTCTAAGGGGATGAAGCAAAAGGTAATGATCTGCTGTGCCTTTATGACGAAGGCTAAGCTGCTGATTATCGATGAACCATTCTATGGGTTGGACCCTTTGGCAGTTCATGACTTGCTAGACCTGATTGAGCAAAAGAAGAAGGAGGGCGTTGCGGTTTTGATGTCGACCCACGTCCTTGATACGGCGCAACGGTATTGTGACCGCTTTGTCCTATTGGCAGATGGAAAAGTCCGGGCACATGGAACCCTCGATGAATTGCGAGCTGCTGGGAATCATGCCGGCGAATCCTTAGATGAGATTTACTTGCATCTTGCAAAGGGTGATCGTAATGAATAAGTTATTTAGCAAGCGTCGCAGTCAACACTTTATGCTCCTACTGCGTTACTGGCGGTTAGTCTTCAATGACCACTTTGTTATCGCCTTATTTTTCCTGTTCGGAGCCTTGGCGTATGGCTACTCCCAATGGCTGCCAACCTTGGGACCGCATGAATGGTGGACCCGGTTGATCTTGATCGGCTGGTTTACGGTCATCGCCCAAATCGGTCGTCTTGCTACCCTAATCAAAAAGCCGGACCCAGTCTTTCTCTTGCCACAAGTTGAAGGAATCCATCGTTACCTTAACCAGGCGACCTGGTATAGTCTGATCTTAGCGGAAATAATGACGGTGGCTGGTGCCTTTATCGCCTTGCCGTTCGCGTTGACAACGGAAAAACTCAACAGTGCCGAGATTGTGACCATTTTTTTAGTCGCCATTGTTAATAAGGCCGATTGGATGCACGTAGCTCGTAAATCATTGAGTTTGCGCTGGGGTAATCAACAGTGGCGAACCCGGCTAGAATACTGGGTAAACCCGCTGCTCGCTTCAAACGCAATGTGGCTGGTTAATCCCTACGTCGGTCTTGTAGTAGCGGTGCTTTTGTACTTAGCAGTAATTGTTTACTATCGTGATCTCGCTGTTAATTGGCGGATTGCCGTTAAAGCAGAACAGGATCGGATGTACAGTGTCTACCGTTTCTTTAACCTCTTTACTGATGTGCCAAGTGTTCAAGGAAATACCAAACGGCGGAAGTGGGCAGATGGCCTGATCCGCTGGCTGAGCAAGGATGGTCAACCCTGGTCTTACTTATACGCCCGCGCATTTGTCCGGAGTACCGAAGTGAGCGGGATTGTCAGTCGGTTGACCCTGCTAGGAATGGTGATTGTCTTCTTATTGCCAGCAGGTTGGCTGAGTACTCTGGTGGTCGTACTCTTTATTTACTTGATCGCGACCCAACTGATGCCACTCTATGACCAGTATGAATCAAATGTCTTTACTCACATCTATCCAATCCCTGCTAGTCAGCAACAGGCGGACTTTAAGCAGCTGTTGGCCAAGGTAACGGCGCTTGAGGCACTATTGATCGCCCTTGCTAGTATCGGTTGGCAGTTGAATGTCGGCCAGATGGTAATTAATCTTATTATTGCGGCAGTGGAAGTGGTCTTATTAAGCCGTTTCTACTTCAATGTCAGAGTCAAAAAACTAATGAAATGAGGATTTTAATTTATGCGTGTGAAACATAAAAAGTGGGCTGATCCATTAATTGCTGCCCATCCAGAACTAATGATTGATGATGCCACTCAATTTAAGGGTAAGTGGCAATCACGGTTTGCAAAAGAACAACCCCTCCACTTAGAAGTTGGGATGGGGAAAGGTCAATTTATCATTGGCATGGCGAAGGCTCATCCAGAAATCAACTTTATCGGATTAGAGATTCAGCGGACTGTTGCGGCAATTGCCCTCAAAAAAGCACTTGAGGAAGACTTGCCAAACTTGCAATTGATTTGTGGGGATGGAGAAGACTTGCAAGAATACTTTGAAGATGGGGAAGTTGCGAAGATGTACCTTAACTTCTCTGATCCATGGCCGAAGAAACGCCATGCTAAGCGGCGTCTGACCTACAAGACCTTCTTAGCAACCTATCAGCAGATCCTCCAAGATCAAGGGGTAATTGAACTGAAGACTGATAACATGGGTCTCTTTGAATTCTCCTTGGAAAGCATGAATAACTATGGGATGATCTTTGATGGCGTCTGGTTAGACCTGCACCACAGCGAAGAAAATGAACATAATGTTGAGACGGAATATGAACAAAAATTTGCGGCGAAAGGCCAACCAATCTATAAGCTAATTGCTAATTTTAAGTAAAATACTAGTCAGTAAGTAGACGAATGCTTGCTGACTAGTATTTTTTTACTTTTTTGCTGGGGTGAGAAATCGATTTCTTTATAGCAACACCAAGTGAAAAAGTGTATTTAAAAGTAATCCCACCATTAATAAAATAATAATTTTGTATTTATGGTTCGATAAATATGTGCTCGAATATTTTCAAAATATAAATAACAAGTTATGACGTACAGATATATGGGAGATATTGAATGTCGAAGAACAATGCACAAGAATATGTACGCAAAATGGAGCAACAGCGGCAACGATTTGGGTTAAGAAAACTCAGTGTTGGTGTTGCGTCTGTGTTACTAGGAACTACTTTTATGGTCGGAGGTACAGTAGCACACGCTGATAGCATACCTACATAGCACACCTACTATGGAAGAAGCAACAACAGCAAATACCGATATTACGCAGATGGTTTCTACTTCTGTTGTACAAGCTGATAAACAAACTAATGAGGAACAAAACGCAGCCGAAAATACTAGTAGTAATTCACAAAAGGAACAACAATTAGTAAATAAAACAAGTGATGAGAGCACAGATCAACTGAATAATAAAAAGAATCAAGAACTAGTAAAGGATAACGAGTATGAATCGATTACTAATTTAAACAAAAATAACGTTAATACACAAAATACTCCAGTTGAAGAAAGTAAGGTTTCTCAATCTGCTACCGAACAGAATGCAAGAATTGATTTAACGTTTGTTGATGATGACGATAACGGAAAGATAGTAGATTATTCAGAATATTTGCCAAGCGAAGATAATGGTCATCATTATGCATACGGTAAAGTTGGCGATAAGGTTAGTCCGAAAGCATACAATAAATAACGGTACGATGAGTATTAAAAGGATGCTTGATATCTTAGATATTGGGTATTATGAACCAGCTGGTGCATATCAAGCTCCAAAAGAATTTACTAGCCCTGAAATGAGCTTTCAAATTCATTTAAAAGACCAAACACAGCAAAAAATATGCTCCAATTACTCTTATTCGAAATATTCATTATCGTCTCATGTCACCGGACGTGTCACATCAGTGGAAGTCTCAAGCAGTTGAAACAACGAAATCATTTGATAAATTACTTGATCTTGATCATTGGAATTCATTAGCCAATGGAAGTGCTTTTGATAATCAATCAGTAGTTTATGCGGTAGACTATACAAAAATAAAAATTGGCGATTACGTTCCAAATAATCAAGTGTATTTTAATACAGCAGATGCCGAAGTATCAGCTGACGGGACGCACGAGACAGTATATCGTTACTTCTACTACGGGATGACCGATGAAAATGATGAAGGGATTAACACCGATCATGTAACTAAGCAGCATTATGGTGGCCGCCAAGCTCTTGAGTTTACGCGTACAAAGACTATCAATACTGATGGGCAAGTGACCATCAGTAAACACTGCTTAAAATAGGTACCAAGGCTAAGAGTTACGTCATTGGTGAGGACTTCTTTGGCTTTGAGATAGTAAGCTAACGACCGATTTATATCCCCGGTTCGCAACTCTGATTGGTAAATCTCTTCATTGAGGGTGATATCGGGATCATTGCAGATTTTACGACTAAATTCAAGGATTGGGTCAAAGGGAGAAAGCCCATCTTGTTCTTCAATTAATGAACTGATGAGGATGGCACCACTATTAATAAAAGCATTGAGAGGATGTGCCTCTTTAGTGATTTCCATGTTAAGGATCGTATCGAACGGGAAACCGGTTTGGCGTGTTCCCACTTGCTCTTCAACTGCTGACAAGCCTAAACGTTCAATGGCGTAGAGGAGGGTAATTACTTTCGAGACGCTTTCGATGGCGAACCGAACTTGCGATGCTCCTGCTTCTACTTTTTTATCATTTGTGACGTCGAAAAGGTAAACGCCAAGTTAATAAGGATCAACTTTTGCTAAAGCGGGAATATATGTCGCTACCTGTCCTTCGTCAATTTTGCTCCAACATTCTTGAATTGCGTCATTAAGATTCATGATAGTTCTCCTTTAATTAAAAAAGCTGGGAAAATTTGTCCCCAGCCTTTACTTTAGTTATTCTCAATTCGTTTTAATTCCAATAGACTACCAGTATACGCGTCAGCAATAAACTCGTAATCTACTTCTTCGCCATCTTCTAGACGAGAAACGCCGCCTTCATAAGCATGGGTTTTAACCGCAAATCGTTGGAAAGGTACTGCTTTATTATTGATCCAGCTACCGGTTAGAGAACCTTCACTTGCAAAATCGTTCTTGACTAATTTTAAGATCCGCTCAGCAGATATTTGGCGGTTACCAAAAAGTTTACCAGCGATAAAACCGGCGATTCCAGACGCACCTAATGTGACTGGAATCAGCCAGGGGTTGAGGGAGTTATTGTTTGCATTCATATGATTGCTTCCTTCACTATTTAAATTTAATCCGTTCTTAACTTCTCATTTATTCTATCATTTTTAATTATTAAAATCCAAATATCTAGTTCTTACAAGCAGATTACTTACAATAGATAAGAAGCATGGTATAATATTGCTAAAATGATATAAGGATGAGGATTATGGAAAGATTACCACAATTAAAAGAAGATCAATTAATTGAAACTATTGGCAATAGCAAGGTCGTCCTTTTCTTTACAGCTGGTTGGTGCCCAGATTGCCGTTTTATTAAGCCGGCAATGCCTGAGATCGAACAAGACTTCAGTGATTATACTTTCTACGAAGTTGATCGCGATGAAAACATCGACCTCGCTGCTGAATTAAATGTATTTGGAATTCCAAGTTTCATTGTATATGATAATGGTAAAGAAATTGGTCGATTTGTCAATAAAGATCGTAAAACTAAGCAACAAGTTGAAGATTTTTTAAACAATTTGAAGTAAAATAAGAAGGCTGTGAAAATAAAGGGACTGAATTATTCAGCCTTCTTTAGTTTTAAATTAGATTTTCATAGTCTTCTTTTTATGTAATAATATAAAATGGTAGATTATATTAGAGAGAGGAATATTTGATGTTAATTTCAAGTTACAATCCCAATGAATTAGGCGACATTTTAGTCGTTATTACCGCTCCAGATGCGGATAACCAAATTACTAAGATTGCTGATGATGTAGCTCAGGTCACTGCTGAAAAAGATGGTGCATTACTTGGCTATAACTTTATGAACGCCAGCAAGGTCTTACCAGAATTAACAAGTGAAAACGGGCAAGTATTTTTAGATGCAGCCCAAGTTGAAAAATTAAATGCAAAGTTACAAGAAGCGGGCTTTGATAAGCTCTTAACGGCTGACGAAGATCCTAAATTTGTGGTCGGTTATGTTGAAAAGATCACTGACCATCCTAAGTCTGACCACTTAAAAGTAACGCAAACACGGATTGCTGATGATAAGACTGTCCAAATCGTATGTGGATCTCCTAATGTTGCAGAAGGTATTAAAGTCGTAGTTGCTCGGCCTGGTGCGATGATGCCAGACGGTAAGATCATTTGGCCTGGTCAATTGATGGGTGTTGATAGTGACGGAATGCTCTGTGGTTTCCGTGAACTACGGATTAAGAATGCTCCCGATGAAAAGGGCCTATTCATTATCCCTGATGACTGGCAAGAAGTCGGTGAACCGGTTGATTTTGCTAAGGCCGATACGTTTTACCCAGAAAACTAACAAAAAACAGCTGATTACTATTGCCAAAATTTTATAATGCTTTATTATTTAGTGAGGGATGGATCATAGTTACTGATCTACCCCTCGCATTTATTTTAAATTGAATTGTTGAAAGGAATTGGATTGATGGAACAAAATACATATTACTTTGTTGGTATTAAAGGGACCGGGATGGCCGCTTTAGCACGTATCCTTCATGACAAAGGACACCAAGTACTAGGTTCAGATATTGAAAAGGAAACATTTACACAAGCGCCATTATTAGCGGCGGGAATTAAAATTTTGCCATTTGATCCAGCCAATTTGAAACCAGGGATGATTGTTATCCAAGGAAACGCTTTTGATGATGATCACCCAGAGATTAAGCGAGCACATGAATTAGGCCTTAAAATTTTAAGTTACCCTGAGGCTGTTGAAAATGAGGTTAAGAATCATACTAGTATTGGGATTGCCGGAGCACACGGTAAGACCAGTACGACTGCATTGTTATCACACGTATTAGCGGCAGTTGAACCAACTAGCTACTTGATCGGTGATGGAGTAGGTAAAGGAAATGCGGATGCACGCTTCTTTGTTTTTGAAGCCGATGAATACCGTGATCACTTCCTTGCCTACCATCCAGACTATGCAATTATGACAAACGTTGACTTTGATCACCCTGATTACTTCAATGATTTGGCAGATGTCCGTGATTCATTTGAAACATACGGTAAGCAAGTTCAACGGGCAATTTTTGCTTGGGGAGACGATCCTAGTCTTCGTAACTTAAACGTTGATGTTCCGGTTTACTACTATGGAACTAATCCAGATGATGATTTCCGGGCAGAAAATATTCAACGGACACCAGAAGGCTCAACATATGATGCTTACTTCCGCGACCAAAAACTTGGCACATTCACTATCCACTTATACGGTGAACACAGTGTTCTTAATAGCTTAGCAGTACTAGCAGTTGCATACATGGAACACATGAACATGGATGAGATTCAACAGGAATTAGCCAACTTTAGTGGGGTAAAGCGCCGTTTCAGCGAGACTGACATTGCGGATACAACCATTATTGATGACTATGCTCACCATCCAAGCGAAATTAAAGCAACAATTGATGCGGCACGGCAAAAGTATCCAGATCGTGAAGTTATCGCTGTTTTTCAACCACACACATACTCACGGTTGGCTGCTTACATCGATGGCTTTGCAGAATCGCTTAGCCGGGCAGATAAGACTTTTGTTACCCCAATCTTTGGTTCAATTCGTGAAAATGCTGGAAATGTTTCTAGTGCTGATTTGGAGCAACGGATTGACGGTAGTGAAGGTATTGACATGGATACCATGGATAAACTTTTGCAATACCATAATGCAGTAGTTGTTTTCATGGGTGCCGGTGATGTTGAAAAGTACGAAGAAAAGTACAAAGAATTGTTAAAATAATTAAAGATTTACTTGAACGAAATGGTGGCCTCTGCTACCATTTTTATAATTAGTCAAATAAAGTCAAATTAAATAGAAAGAGGGAGTTTTGATGAATAACTTTTCTCAAGAACCAGGGCGTCGGGTTGTCACTGACGCAGCTGGCTTGAATAGTTTCTTGACCCGAATGTATGGAAACATGACGCTGGCAGTTCTTGTTTCTGCATTCAGTGCTTACTTGACCATGGGGGTATTCCGGAGTGCGGTTTTCGGTTTCTTTAGTGCTCACCCTGGAATGGTTTGGGTTATCTTATTGCTACCGATTGCTTTGTCAATGGGGGTAAGCTTTAGTGCTACCCGGAACCCAGTTGGGGCATTTATTATGCTGATGCTGACGGCAATAATCTATGGTGTCGAGTTTGCAATTATTGCTGGTGTTTATTCGGGAGCAAGCATTGCCTCAGCTTTCGTATCATCCGCAGCTGTTTTTGTCACGATGGCTTTGTATGGGACCATTACTAAACGCGACTTAAGTAAGTTTGGTGCTCACGCGATGGCTGCCTTGATTGCTTTAATGATTGCTTACCTTATCAACATGTTCTTACAAAGTCCTGCCATTGCTTACATCTTCTCCTTTATCGCTGTTATTATCTTTACTGTTTTAACAGCTTGGGATGCACAAAAGATGAAGCAAATCTACATCAACTATGGTGGCGAAGTATCAACAAATGGTTTAGCTGTTCTAGGTGCCCTTCAATTGTACTTAGACTTTGTAAACCTCTTTATCTCACTTCTCCAAATTTTTGGAATGAGTGACCGAAATTAATTAAAAGTGAGTGTTTTGCACGTTATCTTGTTATTATATTGCAAAATAGTAAGAGGCTGTTGAAAAACAAAAGTTTTTCTCAGCCTCTTTACTATATTTAAAAACTACTTATTAACGTTTTTCCTTTTAGTTAAATAATAAAAACTATCAGTTACGAGAATCAAAAAAGTGGCAATCCAGATAGTTTTCATTCGGAAAAAGGGAAGCAACTGCGCAGAAATGATCGCGCCGAGCGTAAAACAGATCACGATCATTAAATAACTAAAGGCCGCTGATCGTTGCGAGCGATCATGATGAAAATAATATTCGCTCCAGGCAACCGCAGCTTTTTTGACACTGCCGCTTGTAAAGACACTGTTATAGCCGAGCCCCTCGATTTTGCTAAAAGCGGCACTTTGCATTGCAAGCCCAAATGAAACAGCTGGTACCATCAAATAGTCAGGGAAGCTATCGGGGAGAAAACCGATAATTGCTCATACTAATAAAATCGGCAATAGACAAACTACTCACCAATAATCAGTTCTTAAATGGGCATGCAGGATGCTGACCATTGCTAATCCAAGAATAAATGCAATCAATGAGTCAAGCCGATCAACGACGCCGAGAAAATTATGGTTTGCTAAAGCAGCACTAAGAAAAATAATGTTGCCAGTTTAGGCTGCTGCCATTGTGCGCCCACATTTGATATATGTAAAAGCATCGATGAAGCCACCGCTAAAAGTGAGAAGGAGGGCAAAGAGACGTGCTTCTGCAGGCTTTTGATAGTTAATGAGTTTATCCATAAATTTCATCTCACATCTAATGTTTTTTCATTTTAATTATAGCTTAAATCTTTGGTCAAGAAACTAAACCATTACTATATTCTCTGGTACAATTACTATTAGCGATAGAAGGGCGGGGATTAAATGACAAAACAATTATTGTTAATTGACGGAAATAGTATTGTTTTCCGGGCATTTTTTGCTATGCATAATCAAATGGACAAATTTACAAATAAGGACGGCTTGCATACAGCTGCAATTTATGGCTTTAAGTTGATGCTTGACCATGTGTTGCAAAACTTTAAACCGGATGCGGCTTTAGTAGCCTTTGATGCAGGAAAAGTAACCTTCCGGACGAAGATGTATGATGACTATAAGGGTGGTCGAAACAAGACGCCTAATGAATTGACCGAGCAGATCCCTTATGTGCGCGAATTGATCAAAGACTCTGGATTACATAGTTATGAATTAGCTAACTATGAAGCTGATGATATTATCGGTACTTTGGCTAAGCAAGCGGATGATGCTGGCTACAAGACGTTGATCGTAACTGGAGATCGAGACCTTACCCAGTTAGCAAGTGAGAATACGACCGTTGCTGTTACCCACAAAGGAGTTACTGATACGGAGCACTACACGCCAGCGCATGTCGAAGAAAAATTAGGAATTACGCCGCGCCAAATAATTGATATGAAGGCACTGATGGGTGATTCTTCCGATAATTATCCTGGTGTAACTAAAATCGGGGAAAAGACTGCAATCAAGCTTGTAAAACAGTTTGGTTCAGTTGAAGAGCTTTATGACCATATCGATGACCTCAAAAAGAGTAAGATGAAAGAACATTTGATTGAGGATGAAGAGGTTGCTCGCCAATGTAAGACATTAGCAACAATTCTTCGGGATGCTCCGATCAAGATTGGCTTAGATGATCTGCAATATCAGGGCCCACAAACGGATGACTTGATTAAGTTTTACAAAGAGATGGGCTTTAAATCTTTCTTGAAAAAGATGGATATCGATGGGGCTGGAGAGGAAGACGAAGCTGAGATTACTCCAATTGACTACACAGTTTTAACTAAAGATAACTTAGATGAACTAGGACAATTAACGGGTGAAGTAAGTTTTTACCTTGAAATGTCAGAAGAAAATTACCACACGTCATCATTCGCTGGTTTTGTGATCGGCAATGAAGGACACTGGTTTACGAGTCGAGATGTGGACCTGCTTAAAGAGGCGCCTCTCAAGGATTTACTCCAGAGTGATAGTGTTGAGAAGAATGTCTTTAATGCCAAGGCACAAATCGTTGGGCTTCATCGCCTCGGTATTCCGCTTGAAAACATTAATTTTGATCTACTTTTGGCATCTTACCTTCTAAATACTAATGATAATAGTAACGACCTGGGACAAGTAGCTCAGGAACACGGTTACGATGATGTCCGAACAGATGAGGAAGTTTATGGTAAAGGTGCTAAGCGCGCTGTGCCTGATGATGATAAGACCTTCTTTAGTCACCTGGCTACGAAGGCGCGGGCAATTGAACAGCTGCGCAAGGATCTTTTTGCCAAATTAGACGAAAATAAGCAAACGCCACTATATACTGATATTGAATTACCGCTAACCCGGGTTCTTGCAAAAATGGAAATTGCGGGTGTCCATGTAGATGCACAAACTTTGAAAGATATGGGTAGTAAATTAACTGAACGGCTATCAGAAATTGAAAGTCAGATCTATCAAGAAGCTGGCGAGGAATTTAACATTAACTCTACTAAGCAACTAGGCCATATTCTGTTTGAAAAATTGAAATTACCAGTGATCAAAAAGACCAAGACCGGTTATTCCACTGCAGTTGATGTGCTGGAGAAGTTAGCTGATAAGTCACCGATTGTTGAGCAAATTTTGGAATATCGTCAAATTGCTAAGCTTCAATCTACCTATATCACTGGTTTGCTGAAAGTTATCCATTCAAATGACCAGAAGATCCATACGCGCTACTTACAGACATTAACGCAAACTGGTCGCTTGTCTTCTGTTGATCCTAATCTGCAAAATATTCCAGTACGGTTGCCGGAAGGGCGCTTAATCAGAAAGGCATTTGTTCCTAGTCATGAAGGTTGGCAAATCTTCTCTTCAGATTATTCGCAAGTTGAATTACGGGTTCTTGCTCACATCACTGGTGACAAGAACCTTCAAGAAGACTTTAAGAATGGTGAAGATATTCATGCTAGTACAGCTCGCCGAATTTTCCATCTAGCCCCTGATGCCGAGATTGACCGTAATATGCGGCGTCGGGCAAAAGCAGTTAATTTTGGAATTGTTTACGGGATTAGTGATTACGGACTGGCACAACGGATTCATGTTAGTCGTGCAGAAGCTCATGAATTTATTCAAAATTATTTCCATGAATTCCCCGGTGTAAAGAAATACATCAATGACACAATTGCGTTTGCTAAAGAAAATGGTTATGTTGAGACGATTACTCACCGTCGTCGTTACTTACCAGATATTCATGCCAAAAGTTTTAGCAAGCGATCATTTGCAGAGCGGACTGCAATGAATACGCCAATTCAGGGGAGCGCTGCTGATATCATTAAGATTGCGATGATCCGGATGCAAGATGAACTTGAGAAACGCCATCTAAAGGCAAAAATGCTCTTGCAGATTCATGATGAATTAGTCTTTGAGGCTCCAAAGGAAGAAATCCCGGTTCTATCGGAATTGGTGCCAAAAGTAATGGATTCGGCCGTTAAGTTGGATGTGCCGCTTAAAGTAGATAGTAAGTATGGGGATACCTGGTATGACCTTAAAAAATAGATCGGAGGAATTAAATGCCTGAATTACCAGAAGTTGAAACTGTTCGCCGCGGTTTGCTGAAGATTGCCGCTAAGCGTGAAATTAACGCGATCGATGTTTATTATGGTAAAACGATTACCAATGACGTTGAAGATTTTCGGCAGGCGTTGATTGGACAGACGATTGAAAATGTTGATCGGCGAGGGAAATATCTTCTTTTTCGTTTTACTAATGATTTGACGATGATTTCACACCTTCGCATGGAAGGAAAATATTACAACCAACCGATTGGCGGACCAATTGATAAACATACCCATGTTGTCTTTGAATTTACGGACGGCACGGAATTATGTTATCAAGATACCCGTAAATTTGGGCGGATGACACTGGTAAAAACCGGTGATGAGATGAATGTCGGCGGATTGAAGACGATTGGCCCTGAACCGACGGAAGACGCCTTTACGTTGCCATACTTTACAGCTGAATTAAAAAAGAGTCGGGGAAAGATTAAGCCATTCTTGCTTAATCAGCGTCATGTCGCCGGTCTGGGTAACATTTACGTTGATGAGGTACTATGGATGACGGGGATAAATCCGGAGCAACCAGCCAATACTTTAACGGCTAGCCAGATTACTGAATTACGGAAAAATATTATCAAAGAATTGGCGACAGCGATTAAGTACAAGGGAACCACTGTGCATAGTTTTACGAATGCATTTGGTGATGCCGGCGCTTTCCAAGATCGCTTAAAAGCTTATGGTCATGCGGGGGATGAATGTCCGCGTTGTGGCACGAAAATGGTTAAAATTAAGGTTGCTGAACGTGGAACGACATTTTGTCCACACTGTCAAGTATTGAAGGAATAAGAAATGACAAAAATAGTTGGATTAACAGGTGGAATCGCAACCGGCAAGACAACGGTAAGCACTATTTTGCGCCAGGCTGGGATTCCGGTGATTGATGCTGACCAAGTAGCGCGGCAAGTCCAGACACCAGACTCGGTTGGGTTAACACGGATTGTCAAAGTATTTGGTCCGAAAGTACTTTTGCCAACTGGGGAGCTCAATCGGCAAGCCTTAGCAAAAATTGTCTTTAATGATAAAGAAGCGTTGAAAAAACTCAATGAGATTCTTCAGCCATTAATTTACGATGCTATCTTTGCGCAGGTTAATACTTTAAAAAAACAGGGTATTCCGCTCGTGGTGTTAGATGTACCATTATTATTCGAGCAACATTATGATGAAGATTGTGATTATGTGGTAGTTGTTTATACTGATCCACAAACGCAGCTTAAGCGGTTAATGGCTCGTGATCATTGTTCTAAAGAGGAAGCGCAAGCGCGAATTGCTGCCCAAATGCCATTATCAGATAAAGAAGCGCGGGCGGATTTTAAAATAAATAATAATGGTGACCAGGCTGCCCTGCAAAAACGAGTCGCATCCCTAATAAATCAGCTAAAAGCAGAGTAAATGTGGTAAAATAAAGTACTTATACTATAAAGGAGGGGGACACATTGCGCTGTCCACATTGTCACAAAAATGGATCACGGGTTGTCGATAGTCGGCCAAGCGAAGACGGAAGCTTTATTCGTCGTCGTCGTGAGTGCATTCATTGTGGCTTTCGTTTTACAACCTTTGAACGGTACGAGGAAACGCCACTACTAGTAATTAAAAAAGATGGTACGCGCCAAGAATTCAGTCGCCAAAAGATCCTCAATGGGATTGTGCGCTCGGCAGAAAAACGACCGGTTAGTATGGAGCGATTGACCAAGATTGCAGATAAAGTGGAAAAACAAATCCGGAGTATTGGTGAAAGCGAAGTCTCCAGTCAAATTATTGGTAAATTTGTGATGAACGAATTAAAAGGCGTCGATGAGATTGCTTATATTCGGTTTGCAAGTGTTTACCGCCAATTTAAGGACGTTGATGCCTTTATGAGCGAACTTGAAACCATGATGAAGGCAGAACATAAAAAATAACTTAGGAGGGCTGTAAAATGACTGCAGCAGCTTTTGACCCGCAAGCCGGTTATGTTGTTACGGCCAGCACTGCATTTATTAGTTTTAATGACCAGACTTTTGCAACATTTTATCAGCCAATTTTAGGACCAGTTGCGTTTAGCTTTTTTTATGCGTTAAAAGCGCGCTTGCTGCCTAATCCTACGATTGCTAACCGGACCTTGCAAAGTGACCTGTTAGCCCAGGTAAATGCTGGGGGCCGACAAGTACTGGAGGCTCTTCATCGTTTAGAGGCAGTTGGCTTAGTGCAAACTTATTTCCAGCACGATGAGATCGGGGACGTATACGTTTATGAATTGCAGCCGACCCTTACTCCAGAAAAATTTTTAGCTGATAACTTGCTGAGTATTTTACTTTTAGAGGAAGTAGGAGAAGATGCGTTTGGACGTTTGACTAAGCAAAGTAGGCAATACAAGCTTGCTTCTTCTAATACTTCACTAACTAATGTGAGTCACAACTTTTTTGAAGAATTTCATATTAACTCGCAGTCAATTACTGAAACACCACAAGCGATTTTAACGGCGCGAAAACAGGCACCAGTAGAAAAGCAACCCCAGTTAACTGCGGGGATAAGCGATGACTTTGATTGGTCAACCCTCATTCACTTGCTGGCTAATCAGCCGATTGTCAGTGCAGACCTTGAAAATAATCGAGACCTAATATTATTAGAACATCAATTATATGGGATTGATGCGCCAACGATGAAGACATTGGTTTTGCGGTCGATTGATCTGCAAACCAATCATTTCAATCCGAAAAAATTTAAGCAAATTGTTGCGTCTACCTATAATATTGTCTATTCTTCAACGACAAAAGTAGCGGAAAAAGAAGCGCCGGTGACAAATAGAAATAGTGAACTGACTAGTAAAGATCAGGAGTTATTGGCGACAGCTAAGGATTACTCCCCAGTCGAATTTCTTCAGGTTCTTAAAGGTCAAACGGGTGGCTACGTAACTTCAGGTGAACGTCATATTCTGACAGGTTTAGTAGCGCAAGAAAAACTTACCCAAGATGCCATTAATATCTTAACTTGGTATGTGATTAGTGACCGGGGAAATTCTACTTTGACAGCTAATTTTGTCGATGCAATTGCCAATAACTGGCTCCAACATGGCGTAATTAATGGGGAACAAGCCATTGTCCAATTAAAGACTTTTAACAAGCAGTCGCAAGAAAAGAAAAAGGAAACAAAGACGCCAAAGAAAAATAAGTGGCGCAAAACGATTAAGGAACCGATGCCAGCATGGAGCAAGAAAGACACGAGTGAGTTGATGAAAAAGGCTTCCTCACAAGAAATTGCCAAACTGCGTGAACGGATCGCTAATCGTAAGAAGAAGTAGCAGCTAAAGGAGGTGGCAGCATGCAGTCACTAAACAAAACTTTACAAGAGTTAATGCGCGGTCAAAATATAGCAAACAATATCCAACAAACGATGAAGCAAGTTTATGCGGATAAAGATGTTCAAGCATTCTTAAACGAAAATCGTGACCGTCTTAGTAAAGAAGCAATTAAACGGGGACAATCAAAGCTTTATGAGTTTTTTCATGAAAAGCAATTAATTGAAAAAGGCGTGCCAACTGTTGCCCCTGGATATTCTCCGCAATTGGTTATCAGTGCAGGCCAAATTGACGTAACCTACGTTCCAACTAAACAGTTATTAGAACGCCAACGACAACGTTATATTCAACGACTAGTTAACTCGATTAATATGCCTAAGTTCATTAAAAATGCGTCATATGATGATTATTATTTAAATGAAGATACCCAAACTGATACACGCACAAAGGCAATTCAAGCAGCCATGGACTTTACAGATAATTACCAAAAAGATAATTTTCAACCAGGACTTTACCTATATGGAAAATTCGGAGTCGGAAAAACATACCTCCTTGGAGCAATCGCTAATGAACTCGCTAAGAGTAAGGGAGTTGCAACAACGATGGTTCATTTCCCTAGTTTTGCTGTTGAAATGCGGAATTCAATTAAGCAAAATAATACTGGCGAAAAATTGGATGCTATTAAACGGGCGCCGATTTTAATGCTTGATGATGTTGGGGCCGGTGCAATGACAACATGGGTAAGAGATGATATTTTAGGAGTAATTTTAGAATATCGGATGCAAGAAGAATTACCAACTTTCTTTAGTTCTAATTTTTCAATGGATGAGTTGCAAAATAACCACCTTGCTATCAATGCGCAAGGCGATAATGAGCCCCTCAAAGCGGCTCGCATTATGGAAAGAATCAAGTACTTATCACGTGAGATTGAAATGGAAGGAAAGAATTTGCGTGATAAGGGATAAAGTTCTTGACATTAAACTTTGAATTTAGTAAGCTAATAAACGTTGAAAGAAAAAGCAGAAGCACCCGCTTCTCGCCTAGGTGATATTGATCGCCGGGCTGACGAGATGAATGATAATCGACCACTATGATAAGGTCGTTGTTATGAAGCGGGGTACTTTTGTACCTCGCTTTTTTGCTTGATCTTTCGCTAAAAAAATTGGAGGTGCGTTGCCATAGCACAAGATATGATTGTCAATAACGGTATTCGTGCACGGGAAGTGCGGTTAATCGGTCAAGATGGTGAACAATTGGGCATTAAGTCTAAGCGTGAAGCGCTACAATTAGCTGAAGAAGCTAACTTAGATCTAGTATTAGTTGCACCAAAGGCACGCCCAGCTGTTGCCCGCATTATGGATTACGGGAAGTACCGTTTCGAGATGCAAAAGAAAGAGCGTGAAGCTCGTAAGAAGCAAAAGACGATAACGGTTAAGGAAATTCGCCTTAGTCCATCAATTGATACTAATGACTTTAATGTTAAGTTAAAGCGTGTTCGTAAGTTCATTGAAAAGGGCGATAAGGTACGGATTTCATTACGGTTCCGTGGTCGTGCTATTACCCATAAGGATATCGGTCGTGACATGATTGAACGAATGGCTGAAGAAACTTCAGACATCGCTACTGTTGTTCAACGTCCGAAGATGGAAGGGCGGAGTATTTTCTTAACTCTTGCTCCGGCTGCTGATAAAGCAAAGAATTAATTTAAGAAGGTAGGAATTAGTTATGCCAAAGATGAAGAGTAACCGTGCTGCTGCCAAGCGTTTCAAGCGTACAGCTAATGGTGGATTCAAGAGTGGAAACTCATTCACTAGTCACCGTTTCCACGGTAAGACTAAGAAGCAACGTCGTCAATTACGTGGTTTGAGCATGATGGACAAGACCAACGTAAAGCGTTACAAGAAGTTATTACCATTTAAGTAAACTTCACAAAAATAACTATTTAATATACGTAGGAGGATTTCAACATGCGAGTTAAAGGTGGAACTGTTACGCGTGCACGTCGCAAGCGCATTATGAAGTTAGCAAAGGGTTACCGTGGTTCAAAGCACCGTCTTTTCAAGACTGCTAAAGACCAAGTAATGAAGAGTTACACTTACGCTTTCCGTGATCGTAAGGTCAACAAGCGTAAGTTCCGTGAACTTTGGATTGCTCGGATTAACGCTGCTGCACGTATGAACGACATTAGTTACAGCAAGTTAATGCACGGCTTAAAGGTTGCTAACATTGACATTAACCGTAAGATGTTAGCTGATTTAGCTGTTAACGATGCAGATGCATTTAAGGCACTCGTTGACGAAGCTAAGAAAGCTCTTAACTAAGCCTAAATAATCTTCGGTCGCTTATGATGCGTATGCATGATAAGCGGCTTTTTTGTGTGCGCCCGGCATGGGTATTAGCTAGGCGGTGAGAGTCCGCTATGGGCCGTAGTAGTCGGAACCATGAGCTGAGGACAAGGGTGTCCAC
>ENA-ORNT01000040-ORNT01000040.1-human-gut-metagenome-genome-assembly--contig:-NODE-40-length-86629-cov-4.875101_pt1 | contig 86629 bp, 114 predicted proteins | sample MGYA00242120_ERZ509032 | MGnify/ENA primary metagenome ERZ509032 (study PRJEB26280, sample SAMEA2338729) | human gut metagenome | biome: human gut; feature: human-associated habitat; material: faeces...
ATAATATTTAGGAGGAAACGTATAGTATGTTTGGCAAGTTGATTAATATCTTGAAAGAAAATCCGAAGAAGATTGTTTTTACAGAAGGCAGTGATCCACGTATTCTGGAAGCGGCATCCCGCCTTTTGGCAAGTACTTTCCTTTCGCCGATTTTGGTTGGAAACAAAGATGAAATTGCAAAGGCAGCAGAAGAGAGTGCATTTAATATTCGTGGAGCTGAAATTATAGACCCGATGGAGTATGAAGACATTGATGAGATGGCAGAGTGCCTGTATGAACTTCGTAAGAATAAAGGTATGACATTGGAGAAAGCAAAAGCAACCTGTCAGCAGGCAAATTATTTTGGTACGATGCTTGTGAAGATGGGTAAAGCGGATGCACTTCTTGGCGGTGCAACCTACTCGACAGCGGATACGGTTCGTCCGGCATTACAGATTATTAAGACAAAACCAGGTAAAAATATTGTAGCATCCTGCTTTATTCTGGTTCGTCCGTCTGCGACAGGTGAGAACGAGGTTCTTGCAATGTCTGACTGTGCGATCAACATCCATCCGACCGAGGATGAACTCGTAGAGATCGCCGGTGAGTCAGCTGCCTGTGCAAGAATTTTCGGTGTAGATCCGAAGGTTGCATTTTTAAGCTACTCTACACTTGGTTCCGGAAAGGGCGAGGATGTAGATAAGATGCGCAATGCAGCACATAAGGCACGTGAGAAATACCCGGATCTTCCAATCGAGGGAGAATTACAGTTTGATGCAGCGGTATCACCAAGAGTTGCAAGAACAAAGTGCCCGGATTCTTCCGTTGCCGGACATGCAAATACCTTTATTTTCCCGGATATCAATGCCGGAAATATCGGATACAAGATTGCACAGAGACTTGGTAATTTCGAAGCTTACGGTCCGATTTTGTTAGGTCTGAATGCGCCAATCAATGATCTGTCCCGTGGATGTAATGCATCAGAAGTATATTCCATGGCAATCATTACAGCAGCACTTGCATAGTTGAAAACTGATGCGATACTTCGTTCGGGGACTGTTTGATACAGCCCCCGAATTTGTGTTATAATAAAACAGGCTTGAAGCCTGTGAAGGTCATCAGGCTTTGCCTGGTGACATGTTATCATTAGAATTTATAAGGAAGCTGTTTGCAGGGGGAACTGGAATCAGCAACATCATAAAAAGACAGGAGAAGAAAAATGCGTGTAGGAATGGGTTATGATGTACACAAACTGGTGGAGGGACGGCCACTGATTCTCGGAGGTGTGGAGATTCCGCATACACTGGGACTGCTCGGACATTCGGATGCGGATGTGCTTGTGCATGCAATCATGGATGCACTGCTTGGTGCTGCAGCACTCGGGGATATCGGAAAACATTTTCCGGATACCGATCCGCAGTATAAGGGAATTTCCAGCATGAAACTGCTCGAACATGTGCGTCTTTTACTGGAAAAGAATGGTTATGTGGTAGAAAATATTGATGCGACAGTGATTGCACAGAAGCCAAAGCTGCGTCCGTATATTGCGCAGATGGAGGAGAATATTGCAAAGACCCTTGGCATTGCAAAAGAGCAGATCAATATCAAGGCAACGACCGAGGAAGGACTTGGGTTTACCGGAACAGAAGAAGGAATTTCGTCACAGGCAATCTGTATGCTGAACGGATTTTATGAGAGCAGTATGGTTGTCGGGGGCGGGAGTAAATGTGCAGGATGTCCCGGGTGCAGCAGATCATAGATAAGACGTGACTTTTGCCGGAAAATATTGTACACTTAAAATATATAAGAAGAAACAGATGGAAGGACAGACACAATGGAGAATCAATTTCGCTTTTACAATACACTGACAAGAAAGATTGAGACAGTGATACCGCACGAAGATGGCAAAATCAAAATGTATACCTGTGGACCGACCGTTTATCATTTTGCGCATATCGGGAATCTGCGTACCTATATCATGGAGGATATTCTTGTGCGTGGACTTTCCTATGTGGGGTATGATGTAAAGCGCGTCATGAATATCACGGACGTGGGACACCTTTCTTCCGATGCGGATACGGGGGAAGACAAAATGTTAAAAGGTGCTAAGCGTGAGCACAAGACCGTTATGGAAGTGGCAAAATTTTATGCAGATGCATTTTTTGAGGACTGCCGGAAATTAAATATCAAAAAAGCGGATGTGGTAGAACCTGCAACCCATTGCATTCCGGAATTTATTCACATGATCGAGGTACTTCTTAAAAAGGGATATGCTTATCAGGCCGGTGGAAATGTTTATTTTGATACCAGCAGACTGGAGGATTATTTTGTATTTTCTTCCGCAGTCGAAAAGGAGCAGCTGCAGGTCGGCGTGCGTGACGATGTGGAGGAAGATGAAAATAAACGGAATAAAAACGATTTTGTTCTCTGGTTTACAAAATCCAAATTCGAGGATCAGGCATTGAAGTGGGACAGCCCATGGGGTGTTGGATATCCGGGATGGCATATTGAGTGCTCCTGCATCGGAATCAAACATCTGGGGGAGTATATGGATATTCACTGTGGCGGAGTAGATAATATTTTTCCACACCATACAAACGAGATTGCACAGTCCGAAAGCTATCTGGGACACAAATGGTGCCCGTACTGGTTTCATGTAAACCACCTGAATGACCAGACCGGAAAAATGAGTAAGTCCAAGGGCGATTTCCTGACGGTATCTCTATTGGAGGGCAAAGGGTACGATCCTCTGGCATACCGTATGTTCTGTCTGCAGTCTCATTATCGTAAGCCACTCGTATTTTCTTATGATAATCTGGACAACGTAGAGAGTGCATATGAAAAATTAGTAAAAAAGATTGCCACCTTCAAAGATGAGGGAGAGATGGATCAGGAAGCATTTGAAGCATTCCGTAAAAAGTTTGCAGATGCAATCCGTGATGATCTGAATACTTCCATGGCACTGACCATCGTCTATGACGTGGTAAAGGCAGATATCAGTGAAAAGACAAAGCTGGCACTGCTGAATGATTTTGACCAGGTGCTGGCACTGAATCTGACAACTGCAGGTCAGGAGAGACTGGACGCGGGAACGAGCGTGGATGCAGAACTGGAACAGTTCATCAATGAAAAGATTGCGGAGCGTGCCGGGGCAAAGAAAGCGAAAGATTTTGCCCGTGCAGATGCAATCCGCGACGAGCTTCTTGCACGGGGCATCACCATCAAAGATACCCGCGAAGGTGTCGTATGGGAGCGCAATGCATGAGTGAAGGAATTGACGCATACATCAAGAAAAAATTTGAGGTTCCGGATGTCGATATCCGGACCTATTCCCCACTGACACTGGCTTATATCGGGGATGGTGTTTTTGATCTGGTGATCCGATCGGTTGTTGTGGGCAAGGGAAATACCCGCCCCAACCAGCTGCATCACCGGACGAGTCAGATTGTAAAAGCACATACGCAGGCAGTTATCATACAATATCTTGAACCGATGCTTACGGAGGAAGAAGCGGACATCTATCGCAGAGGACGCAATGCCAAGTCGGCAACCATGGCAAAAAATGCAACGATGGCGGATTACCGTAAGGCAACGGGGCTGGAGGCACTGGTGGGATATCTGTATCTGACAGACCGGTTCGACCGGCTGGTTTCATTGATTAAGGAAGCAGCAGATGGTTTGCATCTGCGTTTATAAGGTAAAAAATTATGGAAGACGAAAAGAAAACATTTGCCGGAATGAAAGAAAATCATATTGAAGGACGCAACGCTGTCCTTGAGGCATTTCGTTCTGGCAGGACAATCGATAAATTATATGTTCTGGACGGCTGTCAGGATGGACCGGTCAGATCCATTACCAGAGAGGCAAGAAAGCACGATACAATCGTCAATTACGTGACAAAAGAACGCCTCGATCAGATTTCCGAGACAGGAAAGCACCAGGGTGTGATTGCTGTCAGTGCAGCATATGATTATGCCAGGGTGGAAGATATTCTGGCACTTGCAGAAAAAAAGGGAGAACCACCGTTTATCCTGATTTTAGACGGAATCGAAGATCCACATAATCTGGGGGCAATTATCCGTACCGCCAATCAGGCAGGGGCACATGGTGTAATCATTCCAAAACGCCGTGCCGTAGGACTGACACCGACCGTCGCACGTACATCGGCAGGTGCGGTTAATTATGTACCGGTAGCAAAAGTGACAAATATCTCCAATACCATGAAAGAACTCAAAGACCGCGGTATGTGGTTTGTGTGTGCGGATATGGATGGAACCTTAATGTACGATATGGATCTGACCGGACCGATCGGTCTGGTGATCGGAAATGAGGGAGATGGAGTCAGTCCACTCGTAAAGAAAAACTGTGATATGGTGGCTTCCATTCCAATGAAGGGAGATATTGATTCCTTAAATGCATCGGTGGCTGCAGGAGTTCTCTCGTATGAGATTGTGCGTCAGAGGATGAAGAAGGGATAAGAAAAGAATGAAGTATGATGCTTGTACGGATGAGGAACTGATTGAAAGACTCCGGCAGGGAGAAACAGAGATCACGGACTATATTCTCGAAAAATATAAGCCGCTTGTCCGCAAATATGCCAATGCCATGTATCTGATCGGAGGAGAAACCGATGATCTGATTCAGGAAGGCATGATTGGATTGTTTAAGGCCATCCGGGATTTTTGTCTGGACAAAGACAGCAGTTTTTTTCATTTTGCAGGGTTGTGTATTCACCGTCAGCTGTATTCTGCAATAGAGGCATCCAACAGAAAAAAGCATCAGCCTTTGAATTCCTATTTATCTTTTTTTGAGCAGGGGGCAGAAGGCAGTATTGGGTTTACCAGCAGCCCGGAGCAGCTGGTGATCGAACAGGAAGTGTCCAGGGATTTGTGGAACCGGGTGAACAGCCGGTTAAGTCCGATGGAAAAACAGGTGTTGCAATTTTATCTGGACGGAAATAACTATATGCAGATCGCAGGGCTGATGAAGAAAAGCCCGAAATCTGTCGACAATGCATTACAGAGAATACGTCAAAAGATCAGGCAGATGAATCATCTGGAGGAAAGAGGGTGAGCGTATGAAGTTTTCAAAAATTGGAAAACATACCATTCGTTGTGTAATATCAGAACAGGAAATTCAGGATCTGGGATACACCATTGAGGAAATTATGAGCAATGGAGAGCGGACGCAGGAATTTATGAACCAGATTTTTGATATGGCAGAACAGAGTTTTGAGACAAAATTTGAACTGGGCATCAAGACAGTGCGTGCTGATTTTATGTCAGACCATACGCTGGCACTTACGTTTTCGGAGCATCCGGGATCGGATGAAATGATGGAGCATCTGAAAGATATTGTCAATGGACTGATGAATGCAATTCCACAGCAGAAGTGGGCACAGATTAATGAAGCACGGCAAAACGAGGAAAATCCGGATCAGGTTCCTGTTTATGCCACGATAGTGTTTGCGGATTTTGATAGGCTGCTCCGTTATGCAAAAAACATTATGCCACCGGATCTGCCTACGGGTCAGCTTTATAAATACGAGGATCGCTATATGCTGATCCTTACATTTTCCGGTATGGAAGAGGGCAGTTTAAGGAGACTCTCGAATCTGACGGATGAATATGCACAGGATATTCTTGTCGGAGCGGAGCGGAAAGCATTCATACAGGAACACGGCATCTGTATTTTGAAAAATGATGCCCTGCAGCAACTCCGGCAATTGTAAAAGAACTGTATTTTGTCAGAAAATAAGAATAGATGATTGCAAAAACAAGAAATAGAAAAGGAGCATCCATATATGGTGCTCCTTTTTTAATATGATAAGATTTATCCTAATACTTTTCGGATGGACTCTAATACACGGTCTGCCTGAAATGGCTTAACAATGAAATCCTTTGCACCGGACTGGATTGCCTCAATAACCATGGACTGCTGTCCCATTGCAGAACACATAACGCATGTAGCGTTTGGATCAGCTGCTTTGATCTCCTTGAGTGCCTGAATACCGTCTTTGTTTGGCATCGTGATGTCAAGAGTAACCAGATCTGGTTTCAACTCGTTATACTTTGCAACGGCCTCTACACCGTCTGCTGCTTCACCAGCGATCTCAAATCCGCCCTTTGTCAGAATGTCCTTGAGCATCATTCGCATGAATGCTGCATCATCAACGATTAATATCTTTGCCATTTATATATCCTCCTGTTTTAAAATCTGTTTTACTATGCTGATAGGGTATAACTGTATCAGCTCGCTATCGATCAGGTCTTCCACGGTCAGGCGAAAAGTGACCTTGACGATATCTGTTCCATTACATAGTTCATCCGGAATCTCGAAAGTCTTGCGATCCTTTGAATTGATAAGCGGAAATCCAATATCTGTCGGCCTGGATAACAGTGACGCCATAGATGTGGCAATGGATCCACACATCTGGTTCATGGCTTCTGCAATTGCTGATAACGTGAGATCATCGAGCTGCAGATTGGAAAGATTACGACCGTCACCGCCCATCATAAGACTTGCAATGACCAGCGCATCCTGAACATCCAGTACCATAAGATTTGTCCCGTCTAAGCCGCTTGTGTATGGAACCTTGACCAGAATATGGTTGTCACTTTCCAGCGTGTTTTCTTTGTCCAGTACTTCTACAAGCGGAGTGGTAATGTTTGTTGAACGGTTGATGATCATACTGAGGGCGGTAGCCGCAGTACCTGTACAGATATTTGCAACTTCACCGATGATATCAGCCTGTTCTTTCGTGATATTCTCCATAGAATTTCCTCCATAGTACCTATTACTACATTTGATTATAGCAAATTTTAGCACATAAAGAAAGAAAATCTTTGCTTTTTTTCACTTTTCATTGGTATCATAACACAGATGTGGTAAAATTGGAATAACAAAAACATGGAATAACCGTAGAAAGGAGAAAAAATGGGAGATAACGAATATCAGGAAGCACTCAAACTTGGAAAAAAAGAATATAAGGCATGCGTTTCGCAGGGGCGCTTTCCCTATCTGCCGGTTCTGGATGATATTTTATCCAGAGAAAATATCCAGACGGAACAGAATATGGGGCTGATGCAGATACCATTGGATTTTGTGGTTGGTACGGCGACGAAAGGGAGAACGTATTCTTTTGCAGCCAATTTTATGCCGATCCTCGATGCGGATACAGAGTTTGCATGCAAATGGATTGCGCTGTCCGATGCACAGGTAAACGAAGGTATCCGGGATCCGATTGTTGCTTATGAATATATGAACCGTTATTATGTGGTGGAGGGAAACAAGCGTGTCAGTGTACTGAAGTATTTTAAGGCAGATTCCATTGTCGCCAACGTGACACGTAAGATTCCAAAGTATTCCGAGGATGAGGACGTAAAATTATATTATGAATATATGAAGTTTAATCAGATTTCGGGATTGAACAATATCGAATTTTCCAAAATCGGTATGGTGGATAAACTGCTTGCACTGATGGGATCCACTGCCATATGGGATGCGGATACCCGAATGGAATTTAACAGTCTGGTCAATCATTTCACAAAGGCATATGAGTTCCGCGGAGGGCGCAAGCTTCCGATCCGGGTGGGGGATGCGCTGACTGCATTTATCAATGTATACGGTTACAATACGGTTCTTGGCATGTCGGATGATGAGCTGAGTTTAAATATTGTGAAATGCTGGAATGAGTTTGTCATGCTCACAGAGAAACAGAGTGTTGGTCTGGTCATGGATCCGCTGGCGGCAGAAGAGCGTAAGGGAAGAAGCATCTTCAGTTACTTTATACCATCGTCAGCAAAGAAATTTACCGTGGCATTCCTGTATCCAAAATCACCGGATACATCCGACTGGATTTATGCGCATGACCTTGGGCGCAATTATCTGGAAGAGACGTTCCCGGATCAGATGAAGACCATCTGTGTCAATGATGTGACGGAGGAACGCACGGAGCAGGTGTTGAATGACGTGATCCGTCAGGGGGCAGATATCATATTTGAGGTGGCACCGCAGATGATGAAAGACAGTCTGAAAGTGGCTGTGGATCATCCGGATGTAAAGATTTTAAACTGCAGTCTGAATACTTCGCATAAGTATATCCGCACGTACTATGCCCGGATGTATGAAGCAAAATTCCTTTCGGGAATGATTGCGGGTGCACTGGCAGAAAATGACAGGATTGCATATATTGCAGATTACCCGATATACGGAATGATCGCAAATATTAATGCCTTTGCGCTGGGAGCAAGTTTTACCAATCCACGGGCAAGGATTTATCTTGCATGGTCCACCAGTGAAAATTATGACAGGGAACGGTTCTTAAAGGACAACAATATTCAGGTGGTATCGGATCAGGATATGATTACACCGCGCGATCCGGGCAGGCAGTTTGGGCTGTATGAGTGTTCGGAGGATGGAAGGAAACTGAATCTGGTGATGCCACTCTGGAACTGGGGTGTATTCTATGAAAAAATGATCCAGAGTATTCTTGCGGGATCTTACCAGTCGGAAGAAAATTCTGAGGGCAGGGCACTCAACTACTGGTGGGGAATGTCTGCGGGTGTGATTGACCTGATCTGTTCGAAGAATGTACCGACCGGGGTCAAGCGTCTGGTGGATCACTTAAAGAGTGATATTAAAAAGGGAGATATTGTGCCGTTTTACGGAGAAATCCGTGCACAGGACGGGACACTCAAAAACAAGAAGGATAAAGCCATGAAACCGGAAGCCATCATGGAGATGGACTGGCTGACAGATAATGTCATTGGGGAGATACCGACAATGGGAGAATTACGTGCAGAGGCACGTCCGGTTGTCCAGATAAAAGGTGTAGAGGAAAAAATGAAATAATGAAGATACTAGTAATAGCAGATGAAGAATCTCAGAAAATCTGGGATTTCTTTCGAAAAGAAGACTATGCGGATATTGACCTGGTAATTTCCTGTGGTGACCTGAAAGCAGATTATCTGTCATTTATCGCAACGATGATTGCAGTTCCGGTATTGTATGTGCATGGAAACCATGATGATAAGTACGAAAGAAAGCCACCGGAGGGATGTATCTGTATTGAAGATACCGTGTATATGTTTCATGGGATAAGGATTCTCGGACTGGGAGGATCTTACCGTTATAAACCAGGGGTGAACCAGTATACGGAAGTGCAGATGGAACGCCGCATCCGGAGACTTTTCTGGAAAATACGCCGAAAAGGGGGCATTGATATTTTGGTGACACATGCCCCGGCAGGCGGTATGCATGATGGGGAAGATCTCTGCCATAAAGGGTTTGATGCATTTTATCGTGTGATTAACAAATACCATCCGAAATATTTTGTACATGGACATATGCATATGAATTATGGAAGGGATATTCCGCGGGAGGATTTCATCGGAGATACCAAAGTGATCAATGCATATGAGAGATATGTAATTGAAATTTAAAAATTGTCTGATAACCACGCGTTATACTGTCAGGCTTTGCACTGCGGTGCAAATGATTGCATGATTACAGCCCTGACCCATAGGGGCATGTTTTCCGGGCTGTAATCATTGCGGATCACATCAGGGGAAAACGGCAACACGCTGGGAAATGTAATTTGATAAAATAATTAAAAGAAAGGAGGTCTGCGAATGAGTAAATGTCATAAATGCGATGCTACTTGTAAATATTTCCCAGCAGAAGCCAGTAAGATTTTAGATGAATATTTTGATGCTTATGGTGTCAAACATAGGGAGTCCATTTTCTCGTGCTGGTATGACGCTCACAGAATTGTGAGATACGAGGATTGTCCGAATTATAAACCTAAAGAAAAGTGAGGTATAAAGTTTGGCAAAAATCGACCTATTTTACACTTTAAAACTCAACACGTCTGATATTTACGAACAGATAGCAAAGAACGGTTGTGTTGAAACAGACTTTAAAACAGCAAAGAATGCTGGTTGGGTAGTTGCTCTTGGTGATAATCAACTACTAAGATTTATTCGTCAGATTAAGGATAAACCATTTGACAAAGAAAAGGTTCAAACTCTTTATGATAGGCGCAATATTTTAAAACAAGACAAGAGTTCTAAGAAGAATGCAAGAGAAATTACAAAGATTCAGAATGAAATCAATGAACTACTATTTGTTCCAGACCTTGTGACAGTTAGAACCGATACTACACAGAAGGATTATAAGCAGCTATGCAAGACTGGATTCTCTGTTAAATTTAAAGTGAATGAGACAGAGTATGTAACAAAGTATAAGCGTTTATGTGCTGGTGCTGGTCAGTTAAGAAAGAACTCTGCTAACTTTGTAAATGCAGAAATTTATGACCAGTTACTCAATATTATGCTTTGTGGTCTTGATGCAAAAAGCATAGGCAAGATTAACCTTGCTAAATTCGGAGCTTATCTCGCGCTATCTACTTCTGCCACTAGAGTTGTTAAAACACCAAGAATCTGTGTTATTGACGATTATGAATATCCTTTGAAAGACCAAGTTGTTGATTGGATTTTCAAAAATGAAAAAGGCGAAGATGATATCAGAGCTGAGAAAATTGATTTCACGATGAACGCTTTTGATGGAGCTGGTATGGTTTGTCCCGAAATGGCTGAGAGATGGCAACAAGATTTAGGTCTGGATTATTTACCATCAAGCTTTATTGTTCGTGCCGCATGGTTTAAAGGCGTTACAAACTGCTTTGACTTTAGACGTTTTGCTCATGAGGTTGCCCATAAAGACACAATCGTAGACATCTATGGAGTAACATATAATGTTGACGACATTGATGTTATAGCAACAAAAAGTCAATTTAAGTTGTGGAATAAATACCCTAATTTTCAGACGTATCTAAGTTACTTTAAGAGATACGGTCATGTTTTTGGTGTTGCGCGAGTAAATAAACCAGAAAGTCAATTCGTGACAACTCTTAATTATCAGTATTTGCAGAGTAACAATTTCACAAAGGATTCTATTCAGAAGATTGCGGAACCTACTGTTAATTGGTTAAATAAAACAATGACCTGTGACCCCTTATACACTTATCTTATGATGATTGGTTATCATGAAGGGAATACAGTGGAACAGCTTGAAAGAAAGGTGGATTCTTCTTTTGCAAAATGCCTTCTTTACAATATTGATATATTGAATGATGATTATGTTAGCAAAAAAGTAAAGAAGCTAATTCAAACAAAGGTTGACCAAGCAAAAATCGGCAAGATTTATGTTGAGGGGTCTTATGATTTTTTGATTCCAGATTTGTATGCCATGTGTGAACACGCATTCGGAATGGAAGTTCGTGGTTTACTTCCTGCCAAATGTATGTATTCAAAGCGTTGGGTAGATAAAGAAGCGAAAGTCATAAGTACACAACGTAGTCCTCTTGTTGCTCCTGCTGAGAATCAATTGCTCAATGTTTACTGTGATGATAAGTGTAGGGATTGGTTTAGATATATTCAGTGTGGTAACATTTACAGTATTTGGGATTTAACGATTATTAGCCAATCCGATGCGGATTTTGACGGGGATATCGCAATGACCTCAGATAATAAATATCTGGTAGATTCGATTGACCCAACTCTTCCGATTATTACTTATGAAAAACAAAAAGTTAAATCACAAAAAATTAATTTTGATAACTTAGGCTCTTTTGATGTAAAGAGTTTTGATAGTCCAATTGGCGGGATTACAAATCTCGCAAGTAATCTTTATGCTCTAAAAGAATTATTTGATAAAAATTCCAAAGAATATGCAGAGATAGAAAAACGTATTAGAATGCTGCGTTTTTATCAGGGAACGGCAATTGACCATGCCAAGGGCTGCGTGTACAGCCCGCCAAACAAAAATTGGTCTCATCGTCAGAAATACATTTCAATTACTGATAATATGACCGAAGAACAGAAACAAGAAGCTCAAAAACAAAACGAAAAAATCAAGTTTGAGAATAGTATTTGCTGTGACAAGAAAACTTACTTCTTTGGATACGTTTACCCTCAGAAAATGAGAGAACTAAAATCTTATAAGAAAAGATATAAAAATCTTTGTAGGATGAAGTTTGGAATGAAGCTCCCAGAACTTCAAGGTAAAGAAGACAAAACAGAACAAGAAAAGAAATTTATCCGTGATTATTATAAATATATGCCGCTATTTAATTCTAATTGCACGATGAATAATCTTGCTAAATATATTGAAGATTTTGAATTTAGTAAGAACAAGACAGAAAAATATTTTGATTATTCTTGTCTAATGTCAGATAAAAACAGAGAATTTAAGCCAGTAATTTGCAAGAAAATCAAAACTATAATTACAGATTTTAAAACAAGCTATGCGGTTTACACAAAGTCTTATTGCTACGACAGGGATTATAATTTCTTTTCTGACGCGGCCAAAGAAAATAGAAGTTCATATTTTGATGAGCTGTTTAACAATTTCAAAGGAATCCTCGAAGAAGTTTTGTCTAACGAAGAAGAACTTGTTGACTATATGATTTATGTGTATTATAATCAGCTCCCTTCTGTAGACAGGGTTTTGCTCTGGCAAGTTTACCCGGATGTAATTCTAAATAATGTAAAGAAAAATTCCAAATGCCATTATGAACTTGAAGAATCGGATGATGGTCAAGATTTTTTTGGGAAGAAGTTTGTTTTGAAGGAGGTTCAGAATGACGTTTAATGAATATGAACGTGCGGAAGAGCTTGATGAAAAACAAAAGTTTTCAGATAACATCTATCAAGACGGGACTCTTCTTCTGAGATATTATAAAACAAACGGGTTCACAAAAGAAGAAGCAGAGCAAAAACTCTTTGTATTTTTCAAAAACATAAATGGTAAAATTAACGAAGAATTTAAAAAGCAATTTCTGTCTGATATTATGAATATATGGGATTCTGCCCAGATTATTGAGAACAATCCTGTGTATTTTTATAAAGAAGAGATGGATGTTATAAGAACGATTAAAAGAAAAATTGAACGTAAAATTTTGTTTGCCCTTATGTATATTCAAAAAGCCTCTGGTCAAGAATTGTTTGAAGCATCCGTAACGGACATCAATAGGCTTTGTATTAAGAGGGTGGATTCTAATACAATGTACGATTGCTTGCATGAATTGGAGGAAAATGGATTTACTAAGTATTCTAATTTTAAAGGCGAAAACAAGATACAGATTGTCCATCCTTTGTTAAATTGTCACTATACATCTGAACCAGTTATTACAATTATTGATAAGCACAATATAATGAATTATTATTGGAACTATGTCGGAGAGGGCAAATTTGCTATTTGCAAAAACTGTGGTAAATTAGTTCCAGTCACTTCATTTAACGTTGATTATTGTGATAAATGTGCTATAGAAGTTGACCGAGAGAAGACCAGAAAGAGAGTAGAAAAATTTAGAAATTCTAATGTGTAACGGTAAGAATTTTCAAAAAACATAGGAATGAAGCCACTTTTCAGACTTTTTATGCAAATCCTTATAATGAATAGGAAAACATAGAAAGTTCCTATTTACAGACCAGTATTTCGCTGGTCTGTTTTTTATTTATGAGCAAGCGGAATTAAACAACCGCCCAAGTGAATTAAAGGGACAATAATGATTAAGATTTCTCGCTCTGATATGGAAGCGCTACGCAAGGTTGGTCTAATCAAAGAGGGCAGTGAGCGTAATTATACTGTCACTAACCGTAAGAAGCATAGTTCACAGAAAGACTATTATGTAGTGGAAGACCGTAAGATTCTTGCATTTCTAAATCGCAAAAAGGAATACTAATACGATTGGAGGAATTGTAGAATGAATTATAAAACTCCAATTCGTAATGATGGAGAAATGGTAGAACAGCAGATTCTACTATCTGGTAATAACTCCATCAAGAAAAATCTAGCAATTTATCAGCGTAAGATTCTGATTAATCAAGAAATTACGAATGAATCTGTTACGGAAGCTATCTATTATCTATATACGCTTATGGATTTGGATAGAGAAGAGGGAGTAGATAAGAATCCAAAACCTATTGATATCCTTCTAAATACTCCGGGTGGCTCTGTATGGGATGGTCTCATTCTAGTTTCTCTGATTGAACAGATGAAAGATATGGGTTACACTATCAACACAACCGCTATCGGTACTGCTGCCAGTATGGGTTTTATTATCTTTATTACTGGTTCTAATCGTTATTCTTATCGTCATGCACAATTTATGCTGCATGATATTTCTACAATGATGGGTGGTAAAGTAAAAGACCTAGAAGAGTCTATGGAAGACCTAAAAAAGTGCCAAAAGCAAGTGTTTGATATTATTAAGAAATATACTCATATTCCAGATGAGCAGCTAAGTGACTGGGTTAAGCACAAACGAGATGTTTTCTTTTACCCAGATGAAGCTGTTGAATGTGGTATTGCAGATAAGGTGCTTTGAGCAAGCAAGGATAAACTCTCGCCCAAGGGATTGAAAGGGATAAAATATTGAATAATACTAAGAATACTCAAGATGTTGAAATAACTGAAACTATTGCTGTGGAAGATATGTCTAAGGAACAACTAGTTCAACTATTCTATAAGCTGGCTGACGAGGGTCGTTTTGACGACGAAGATGTTGATGATTGTGATGGTTGTCACTGCTGCGATGATGACGATGATGACATTGTAGACCCTGTTATCGGATTTAGCCTAGAGAACGTTGTTGATTCTGAATTTGATGCGGAAGAATTTAACAAAGGCATTAAGTCGATGAGCTTTGTAGCTGGTCAACTGATGGCGCTACAAAACGCCGGTATCAAACCTCAGAATGCCCTTGAGTATCTACACGCTACTCATTCTCAGGACAGCGATTGCGAATGTGCAAAGCGTGTTGCAGAACTACAAGCTGCTGTTAATGAAAAGGCCGAGAAGAAGAATTTAGTTGAAAGTAAGAAAAATATAGCTTAAATGCTATATTAAATTTATATTATATAAGTGGCTATAAGCCACATGGATTAAAAGGAGTAAATATTATGACTAGTTCTAGTATCGTAAAGATGATTGCAGACAAGACTGACTATACCCAGAAGGACATCAAGGCTTTTCTAGCCGCTGCCGAGCCTGTTCTGCTAGAAGCACTAAAGGATGGCGAGTCCTTTAAGATTATGGATGTCACTGTTTCTCTGACTGATGTTGCAGAACGTGCCGCTCGTAATCTACAGACTGGCGAGATGATGACTGTTCCTGCTCACAAGAAGGTTTCCTTTAAGCCCTCCAAGGCTCTCAAGGAAGCCGTAAAGTGATTTAACCAAAGATTGATTTTGTTGGTGACTCTCTACCATTAAGTGAGAGGCTGTAACATCAGGTGAACCACTACCAATAAGTGTGGAATTAAAAAAGCGGTAACTCTGCCGTGCAAACTATTCCTTAAATTATTAGCGGTTGCAACGCTTAGATAGAGTATTGCATACTTGTATGTATCCTACCGGATACTGCTGGGCATGGTTTGCTAAAATGAATATCGCTGGCATACCGATTAAAGTATGCTTATATGTCGCAGAATAGCCCAATCAGGTACGGCGCTTGGCTCATACCCAAGAGATTCTTCGTTCAAATCGAAGTTCTGCACCCAACAACAGAGAAATAGGATTCTCTGTTAAATTTTAAAGAAAAAGAGGATTTTCTATTATGCGTTTTTATTCTGATGTATGCCATAAGCTATTTGAATCACAAGAAGAACTAGAAAAGGCTGAAAAGGCTCTGGTTCAAAAGAATGATGAGGAAACCAAGAAAAAAGCAGAGCGTAAGGCTGATGCTGACAAGGTTCAAGCAGCTTATGATAAGGTTATTGAAGATTGTAAGGAGTATAACAAACTCGTAAATGAGTTTGTTAAGAAGTACGGTTCTTATCACAAGACAATTAATACTCCAATTAAGCTTAGTGATGTTTTCGATTCTTTCTGGGATATCATTTCTATGCTGTAAAAATTAATTTGAGAAATTATTGGAAAGAGACAATGTTGCAAAAAGTTTTTGGAATTTCTTAGGTTCCAACAGATGATAATGTTTAGAATTTAAATAATAGGCTAAAGTAAAAATGGCGGTTTCCAGTGATGGTGTAATAGTCTTACTCCCTTCGACTCCCGCTTTTATATATTATTAAAATATTAAACATAATTTACATCATAACAAGATATATTATCTTGGTGGTGTTTTTATGGAAATTGACGGTAAAAAGGTTGCTTCTACAGGTACTACCGCATTAGGAATTATTGGTTGACACCATACAGCCAAAATAACGCTTTTCGCTTTGTCAAGCGGATGTAATTAGCTGAGTTTTTATTAAACTCGTAAGTAAAAAATACTAATTATATTAACGGGGGAGTTTGAGTACACAATCCCGTGGAAAGGAATTTATACAAATGAAAGAATTTAGAAAAGTGCCTAGCTTAAAGTTTTTATATGAGATTAGTCGAGATGGCATTTTGCGTAATGTAAAGTCTAAAAAGGAAACGAAGTTTGACTTAGAGAAGAATGGATATTATAGATGTACAATTCATAATAAAAGTATTGCATCTTCTCCAAAGCACTTTTATAAACATAGACTTATTGCTGAATGTTGGTGTAAAATACCAGAAAGATTGGCGGCTTGTTCTGTAAATGATTTACAGGTGAATCATATTGATGGGAATAAAGCAAATAATGATTATAAAAATCTTGAATGGGTTCTGCCATTTGAGAATCTTCGTCATGCCGTCAAGAATGGACTTTGGTATGAAAGCGAAGAATTTACAGAACAAAAACATGAAAAGAAACCGATTATGTGTGTAGAAACCGGTGTTGTCTTTGAATCTTCTTATAAGGCGGCAGAATGGATTTGCGAAACTACTGGGAAATCTGCAAAGTATTTCAATATGTCGAATCATATTCGTGAAGTCGCCAGAGGTAAGAAGTGGAAGAAAACGGCTTATGGATACCATTGGAAATTTGTATAAATTAAATCTGTACAGACTATCTCCTTAATAGGAGAGTAAGGATTCTATTGACACGAATCTTGAAAAAGCGTTACTGTTTTACAGTAAGATATAGTCGATTAAATTATAATGACTGTACTCGGAGGCACAGCATTGGCTGGTCAACTAGGTGCTAATGGTGGTAACGGTGGTTCTCCCAACGGTGGTGGACTACTAGGTGGTCTATTTGGCGGTGGCAATAACAATACCTGTTATGTTACCGAAAAAGAGTTCTATCAGAATCAGTTAGCTGATACTAATGTTATGTATCAGAATCTAATGAATACAAATAGTGCTCTGTGTGAACTAAGCCAGCGTGTTGCGAGCGATGAAGTTTCTATCGCTAAGAACTTTGAAATTGCTGCACTAAATAGTGAATGGCAGCAGAAGATGAATGACAAGCAGTTTGCTTGTGTTGATGAGAAGATGCATTGGATGGATAAGTTTATGAAGGCTTATGTTGATTCTGCTACTTGCGACTTTATTAAGGCAAAGCATTATCTGTCTCCTTCTGACCTTGCTGACCCCTACACTAATACTTCTCAAGCAATTGTATCTGTTCCTACCTATCAGTTTACAACTACTGCTTGTGCAGCGAATTACTGCAATCCTTATTTTGTGAGCGGCACTGCTTATGCAAATGGCCCTGCTTACACTAATACTGGTTGTGGTTGCAACGGTGGACTTACTTTCTGATTAAGTTCTAACTAATCTCTATTGTGGGACAAGTATTCCACAGAATAACATTATACACATTTTTACTTATTTTTTTGCAAGCGGGTGAAGATTTATGAACTTCACAAATCCAAGTCCTCTTATCGGGAGTATGCGTTCTCCACAGAACGTTATGCCAGTAGATGTAGGAGGAACACAAAATCAATATCAGAATCAATATCAAAGAAATATGTCACCAGAACAGTGGGAGTATGTGCAACAGGTTCGTAGAACTGGTTACGACCCAAATATGATGCCTCAAGTGCAACAACCACAACAACCGGAACAGTCTGACCCTTATAATGACTTCATTACAGAGTTTAACCAGTGTTCTAATGTAGTTCAGGCGAGTATACTAGAAAATCCTGAATTTAAACAGTGCATGGCTGAATGCGACAAAAAGATTCAGGCAACTATGGAAGCCCTAGTACGTCCTCAAGTTATGCAGACACAAGATGGTCGTGTAGCTTTTGAGAGATTGTTAGCGTCTTTCCGTGGTGTCAGAGACCAAGCAAAGCAACAAGAAGCTCAGAATATGCAAAGAATACAAGCGCTAATGAATGATGATGTTGTTCGTAAGCGTATTGAAGAGTTAGAGAAGAATAAGTGAGGTGCTTGCTATGATTTCTGATAAAGAACTTTTTAAACAGATGGCTGACCGTGATGTTGTAAATTTATATCGTTATCTTATTTACCAGCTTGCTGGTGGTACAAGTATTGCCACTTATGCAAGTTTGTTTGAAGATAAGATTTTGGGATATGCTAATATTGGTGTGGATAAAGCTTGTGATTGGCTGTTCGGTAAAGATGTCGGTTGTGACATTGACGAGGCGGCTGATATCGCACAAGCTGTTGTTTCTGATAAGATTGAAGAATACCGTAAACGTGTTAAAGAACAACGTGCGGCTAAAAATGCGTAATAACATTGTAACATAATTGATAGTCCTAATAAATAGGTGATTATTATGAGATGGCCTATCGTGACCGTTACATCACTTGATAGCTCTGCTGCTGGTGTGGACGTATTAAAGGCAAATCCTGTATATACTATAGAAAGTTTACCCTATCCAAGACGCTATTATTATTTTGCCTTGCTCATTAAGATTGGTTTTGAATTTAATGACAACAAGTCTCTTTTACTGACAGATAATAATGAGGTAAACAAGTATCACCTTGTTGACCGTCTTGGTAATGCAGTTCTTGCTTCTCAGGCTATTGGATACTCTCAGAGCCAGAGATTAATGTACTGTATGTATGACGATGTAAAGAAAATTGTCCGCGTTCTAAGTCCTCTAGCTCCTACTGATTATTATATTGAGGGTTGGCTTACTTAATAATATAATAAGGAGTGAAAGGAATGGTATTAAATAACGGTATTGCCCCATGCGGTACGATGTCAAGATGTTGTTGCTGTAATATGCGGCTTATTTGTGCTAAATCCCCTTACTGTGTTATAAATTCAGGGAGTAGTTCTTTTGATAAGAAACTGGAAGAGATTGAGAATCTTATCCAGCAACTAATCCAGTCACAAACACAAGCGATTGCTGATTTTGAAACAAAAGCTACTGTTGCTCAAGCTAGTCTAAATACAATTACTGCTAATATAGCAACATTGCAAACAACTAGTGATAATTTAGCGACAACATTTGGTGAATTTGCACAAGATACAAAAACTAAGCTAGATGAAATCTATGCTAAAGTAGAAAATATACCAGCAGCTAGTACAACTTCTATCAATGATTTAGATACGCCAATTGATGTAGATTCTTCTGATGTATCAGAGGATGATTCAAAATCACTTGCTGTACTAAAACCAAAAGAAACAGAAGATACTATTCTGGTTGAAAAGAAAGGCTTATTTGGCAAATCCAAATGGGTAGAACAAAAGAAATAATTTTGAGTTAAATTTTAGAAATTATAGACTCTTTAGTGGATATAAAATATTATGTCTAGTAAAGTGTCTATAATATTTGTTATAGACATAATTTGAAATTTAACTTATAGGTGTGCACCCGTATGTGCATGAAAGGAAAACATTATGACATTTGGTAAAAATGCGAAGAATAATCACCTTTATATCTGTAAAGAAGGTGATGTAGTATGAAGTATGAGAAGGAAAAATATTTCTCTTGTTATTCTCCTAATCTTAAAGAATATCTGGAAAGAAATGGATTTGAGCCTATTACTTCGTTTGTACACATCAGAGAGAATAAAACTTGCTGGGTATTTGAAAAAGTTCCCGAGCTATCTATATATCTTGAACAGTGGACTCGCAATCGCAAGTAAAGGGTAAATTATATGAAAAACATTGTAAGAAATTTTTCTGTTGCTATCGTAGTATTTGTGACTACATTTATCACAATTTATTATTCTGTTGTGTATGCAACAAAGAAACAGATTATATTTGATAGCTCAGATATTCTAATAATTATTTTCTTTGGCTTATTATCTTTGATGGTCGTGTTTATGCTACTTTATATCAATTCTAAATTAAACTCACTCTCTAACGCTCTATCTGATATTTCTAATAAAATTGATATATCAGAAGAAAATATGACAAATTTAGAAAAGAGTACGCAGAGAATTATATTAAAGGAAGTAAAAGAGAATAGGGAATTTAAGGGAAAAATTTTAGAAAGGATTGAGCATGAAGAGAAATCCGAACAGCAATCGGAGTAAAAGATGGGCAGAAAGAAATTGCCTATCCTCTGATAGATGCGTGTCTTATGTAAAGGATTTATGTGAAGCTTATGGTCTTAAATATAAAATTTCTGGTGATAAGCTTTTTGTGGATTCTGATGGGATTTCCTATCGGGTTTATCCTGACTATGAAAATATATGTATAATTGCAGTAAATAAAAAAACAGGTGAAAAAAAATGGTATGATGGGGACTCGTGTTGGGTTGACTTTGTACTAGATATTCTCTAACGCTTTAATTGATATTTCTAATAAAATTGATATATCAGAAGAAAACATGACAAATTTAGAAAAAAGTCTTGACAGCTTCTGTATGTTGTGCTATATTAACAATGGAAACAAATAATTCCATAAAATAGTACAAGGAGAAGTCGTTATGAATATTCCACTAAGTTTGTTAATTTATAATCCAATTGAAGCGTATGCTTTGGTATTATTGTGTGATATAATTACTGGAAATAGAACAAGGATTTGTGTAAGATTGATATTATATTTATATATTTTTGGAGCTGCAAATATACTTATTCAAAATATCCCAAATGCATGGGTTAGTGAACCGTATTTTGCAATAATAAGTATTTTTATGAATTATATTGTTACACCACTTTCTATTAAATTTTTTTATAAAAGAATCTGTGGTAACATAACATATAAAATGTGTGTTATGGTTAGTATAATAGATTGTTTATTTATTATTGTAATATCAAGCATATTTGATATTTTTATTAAAGACTACAATATGTTTTATACGGAAAATAAATATCATGAATTTGTTAGTAATCTTGTCATATTTTCCGTTCAAATAACTTTATATTTAATTATAAGGGCCAAAGGAGAACATTATTATGAAAAACTTCGTAAAAATGGTAGCTAAATATTCTGTTGAGAATGCTTTTACTGCTCTTAACCACTATCAGCCTAAGATGCCAAATTCTCTGATGGAAAAGGCTCAGAAGGAAAATAAGGAAGACTAATCTTCTCTTATCCTTATATTATAGACATTGTAGACTTTAATATAGGGAGTCAGTCTTTTGGCTGGCTCCCTTATTTTTGTGTAATAAAGGAATATTCTGTTATGGATATTTTTAGATATATTGAAGACATATCTTATAAACTTGGTTTAAAGATGGCGAATTATTTCCATGAGGACAGTAATGGAATTGAAGAGACTCAATACGGTATGTTTGCTATTTTAAGCTTTTTGTTTGAATTTGGAACCGGGCTTATTATATCGCTTATTTTTGGATATGTCAAGTATTTTCTTATATTCCAAATTACTTATTGTTTTCTACGTTCTGTTTGTGGTGGAGAGCACTGCAAGACGTTTGCTTCTTGTTGGGTAGTAACAAATATTGTCTCATTTATTGGAAGTATGATGGCTATTTTATTATCCGTAAATAATATGTTTATAATAATTGGAGTTATTATTACATTTCTGTCATCTGTTGATATGTTTTATATTATTCCAAAGCCAAGCGAAAATTCTCCCAGTAGAGGAAGTAGAGATATTGAGTTTAAAAGACGTTATATTAAGGGAACTTGTGTGCTAATTTTCTTATCTTGTATTTTGGTGTTTTTTAATATGCAATTTGTTTCTGCTTCTATTTGCTCTGCCTATATTATGTGTTATATTATGCTATCTAAATATGGCGAAAAATTTATGAATATGTTTAAGTTTTAATTAATTAAAGACCAGAGGATAGAAACATTAAGCTGCTATCACCCATGGTTAGGAGATACAGGTTCTTTGGCTTGCCTGTCTGGTCTTTATCGTTTATAATTGTAGAACCAGTTTCAAAGAGGTGGTCGTATGATTATAAATGATTTAGCAACAATAGCAAATTCTGATTTAATATCAGGAGCCGCAAACATTAGTCAATTTATAAATGTCTATCAAGCGACTAAAGGTGCGACATCATCTCAGTTAAATACAGAGCTTATTAAGCAAAACCAACATATTGAAAATAAACTTGACGAACAAACAAATATGTTGCTTGAAAAACTATTATCTGAATTAAAAATTATAGAAGAACAAAATATTGAAATAATTAAACTGCTGGGTGGTAGCGTCAAATGATTCTTAATACTAATGCAGAATTAGGTGGATTAGATGCCCTTGGTGTTGCAGATACGATTATTGCTTCATTGTTATTAAATTATTCTGAGAAATCTTATAAGTTAAATCTTGACAATACCTCGGAAAATAAAAAGGTTATTTCTCTATTAAACGAAATAAATGAAAATGAAAAAACTATTATTTCTTTATTACAAAAAATAATAGAAGATGATAAGCATTAGTCTTGTCTTATCGGTAAAATAATCCAGACTGAAATAAATGAGTGACGGTTCTGACTCGTTGTAAAAATAAAAATTGACCGAGTGATGATTCACGATATGGAATAAAAGGGGTTAAAAATATTATAGAAAGTAGTGGATATCAATGGGCGTATTGCAAATTATTATTAATATTTGCTCTACTTTTGGTGTATCTGGGCTTCTTTTGTTCTTTGTGAAAAGGCACTATGAGAAGAAAGACGAAGCTTTAAAAGAGGGAAAGCGGGAGAGAAGAGAAATCAAGGATGCGATTGATAAAATTGCTAAACAAAACGAAGAGCAATATGCAATGATTGCATTTCAAAAAGATAAGATAAGTTCTCTTTCTGATGATGTTAAAGCTTTGAGAGAGCAAGGAAATCAAAATTCACAAGCAGACAGAGATATGCTTCGGGATGCGATGTTAAGGACATATCATAATTGTTATGAAGTCAAAGGTTGGATTTCTGTTGATGACTTAGAAAGTTTTCAACACATGTTTGAGAGCTACACAGCGCTGCACGGTAACGGAATGATACCAGCTGTTCATGAAAAAATTTTAAGTCTACCAACTATTCCACCTGAGAATAAATCTTGAACATTTCATTAAATTATAAAATCACTTTTAACAAATAGGTGATTATTATGACTGTAAATGAATCGAAATTTGTTATTCAGAAATTAATCAAGTATTCTATGGAAGAGCTTGAAATGGCAGAACATTATCAAAAAATGATGGCTCACATGGAAGACTCTTCTGCGTTCTCTAAATTTAAAGAATTTGCGAACCAAGAACTTGCTCACCATGAGTATGATTTATCAACCGCAATGGCAATGGCACAGAAACTAAAAGATGAAAATGAGATTGCAGATGTGGACGAGTTTATAAATGATATTTATAAGCAGAATCAGACACATTGGAAGGAAAAGATTGTTTGGAAAATTGCAAACACAAAGCCAAAAACCTCTCGTTAAATGATGCTGGACATAGGGGCCAGAGGTCGTTAAACAGCGACGATAAATGTTTATTGAACTAGTATATTGCTATGGTGTTATATAGTTCTTAAACCAATTGCGGTTTGTGTATCCGTGTGTGGATGCGAGGCGCTAGTGGACTCTAGTGGCCGTTCTTTTTAGATAAGTATTCAGTCACGCGGTTACATGAGCTGCATAAAAATGTTTATTGTTATGGCAACTATCCATAAGCGCTTTTACTTATGGATAGTAACGATGGCAATAAAGTCATCGTGGAATTAAAGGAGTCATTTGGAGTGAAAGGAGTACACATGGAAGATAGTCTACTTAAATGTAAAGACGAAACCGATAAGGAATATGGTTTGCGTTTAGCGATGAATAAAGATATCTATGGTATTAGCTGGACTAAGATTTGTGACCTTATGTTTGAAGCAACTGGCGTAAGAAAAGACGAAAGCGCTTATCGCAAATATTATATGGCATTCCTTGATGGGGTCGATTACCAAAAGAATAAAGACCCGTCTGAACAAATGGACGAGTTAATGAATAAAGAACTAGATGTAAAATTAGAAACTGTCAAAATGCGTGATTATAGAGCGGCGCTCAACCGTGATGTTAATAAGATTGCTCGTTTTGATATGCTTAAACAGGACATTTCTGATTATGTTATTAAGAACCATTTGGAGTTTAATGATAATAAAAGTAACTTTTCATCAACCGAGAAGAGTGCTATTTTATGCCTATCTGATTTCCATTATGGTATGGTAACTGATAATTATCTTAATAAATACAATCCTGAAATTTTCCATGAGCGCATGACCAAACTTTTTGACGCAGTTGTTAAGAAGATTTATTCTGAAAAGATTGGTACTCTGTACGTTATTAATTTAAACGATGCTATTTCTGGATATATTCATAATACTATTCGGATTGAGAATCGTAAGAATGTTATTGAACAAGTAATGGAAGTTTCTAATGCTTTGGCAGAGTTTCTAAATGGGGTTTCTCAACATTGTAATGTTGAATATTATTCTGTTATTGATAATCATTCTCGTTGTATGGCTAATAAATATGATAGCTTGCAAAATGAAAATTTTTCTCTTCTTGTTGACTGGTATCTAAAGGCCGCTCTGCGCTATGTACATAATATTCATATTAATGAGAACGAATTTGATAATGATATTTTAACATTTAGTATTTATAACTGGAATTATCTAGGCTCTCATGGAGATAAAGATAGTATTCATGATATAGTTCAGAATATGACGCTTTTAACCCATAAGTTCTATGATGCAATGTTTATTGCGCATAAACACCATGTGGAGTCTAAAGAGGTTGATGGGACTATGGTTTTTATGAATGGTTCTCTTTGTGGTACAGATAATTATGCCAAGTCTTTGCGTATTACTTCTCACCCTTCCCAGACTATGTATATTGTCACTCCTGATAATCCCTATGAATCTATAAATATTATCCGTTTGGATTAAGGCGGTGATTACATGGCTATTGCTAAAAAAGGAAAACAAATCGGAGAAGAGACGAAAAAGAAACTGATTTGCATTAGTTGTGGCTGTGGAGTTCAAAATAATTTCAATACCACAAAAGATGAATATCATAAGTTCTTTAATAAGATACCATATTGTAAGGATTGTGTCAAGTCTATTTATAAAGGATACTTGGTAAAATACAATGGCAATACAAACCTCGCTATTTATTTTACTTGTAGGAAAATTGATATTCCATATATTCATCAAGCGTATTTGGCGGCTATGAAAGAATCTCAGAATGAAAACTCTGTGTTAAATGGAGAAGAAAACCTATTACCAATTTATCTAAAGAATCTTGCATTCGCAGATAAAAATGGTTGGGGTTCGAGCTTTGACGATTCTCAAGGCGAAAATAATATCGAAGGTCTTAGTAACTACGATGTTTATACAAAGATTAAGCGTCCTAAGAAAGTTACTGGTGAACTTGGTGATGATGACAATTACGAAGATATTGAATTTAGCACGGCATACTTACAAAGTGTTTGGGGAAGGTTCGATAATGATGACCTAGCATATCTTCAAAATGAATATATGGATTGGGAATCTAAACTAGGTCAAATTGATACTAAAGATATTGACATTATTGTTAGACAGATTTGTTATCAAACTCTTGATATTAATAAAGCTCGTGAAAATGGTGAAGATGTTACAAAGAAACTAAACGCTCTAACTTCACTTATGAATAATGGTGGCTTACTTGAAAAACAAAATAGAGCCGTACAAAATTCTAAGGTTGTTGGTCAGCGCATTGAAGATATTGAAACATTTAGACCTGTTAAGAAAGCCGACCCTGAATTAGCAGATGTAGATAATGTTAATTTGTTATTTGATGCGTTTACTGGTTGTACTGCAAGGGCTTTAGGTAAAAATAATAAATATGTTGAAAAATTTGAAAAGGAGTTTGAACCTTGGAGTATTGATATAATTGAAAAGGGTAAAGCTCAACTTCTTGGAACGGAGAGTGATGAAGAATGTCAGAGTCAGACAAAATCACAATCCGAAGACTAAAGAAAAAACGTGCTACACTTCAAGAGCAATACAATGAAAATTTTGAAGCATGGGTTGGGTATTGGAGAGCGAACCCTCAAAGATTTATTACTGAATATCTAGGTTTACCATTGTATGATTTTCAAAAAGTTCTAATTTGGGAAATGAATAATACTGCAAACTATATATTTATAGGGAGCAGAGGCATAGCGAAGTCTTCTCTAACATTAGATTTCTGCTGTCAAATGGCTATTCTTTATCCGGGTCTCAAAATCCTTGTTGTTTGTCCTGTTAAATCGCAGAGTAAACAATTCGTTAAGAAGATTTATGAATATATGCGAATGAGTAAGAACCTAGAACAGGAAATCAAAGTTGATGAGATTAAGATTGGCGTTAATGAATGTCAGGTTCCGTTCAAAAATGGTTCTACAATTTTTACTGCGACATACAGTGAAAATGCCCTCGGATTGAGAGCTAATATATTAATTGTTGATGAATTTGTTCGTACAGAGAAAGAAGTTATTACTCGTGTTTTTGACCCTATGCTTTCCGACCCAAGAAAACCAAGATATCTTGATTTAACAAGAGAGCAAAGAGCAGAAGAATACAAACACGAAGAATTAAGAAAGATTTACCTATCTTCAATTAGACGTGCGGATGAGTGGTCTTATAAGACCTTTGAGGATTATATAGACTGGATGACAGACGGCAATAGAGATTATTGCGCAACAGTTGTTAGTTATGCTCTTGGTGTTAAAAATGGGTTTATTAGTAAAAAGAAAGTAGAAGACACTTTCAAATCAAATCTGGAAAACATTAATATTTTACAGGCAGAATATAACTGTATTGCAGAACGTGGTACTGGTAATTCTTATTTCACATATAAAATGATGGATAGAGTTAGAACTAACTCTAAGGCATTCTGCTGTATGTCTGATGAAGAGTATATTCAGTATAAAGATTGTAGAGAAAAATATCCTTACTATCAAGAAAAACTACCTAATGAAATTAGGTTACTATGTATGGACGTTGCTGTTATTGAATCTAGCAAGAACGACAATACTGCATTTTTTATTATTAGGTTAATTCCTGATAGTGGAAGATATACAATTATTGTGCCATACGCAGATAGTATGCACGGTTTAAACTCAATCGCTCAAACTAAGAGAATGAAACAATTATTTTATGAGTTTGAATGCGATTATATGATACTTGATACGCAAGGGGTGAAATGCTTGCCCCAATTATATAGTAATATATAATTAAGTATTGCGGAAGAAAACTGGAAAGCTGAAATGCTAATCAGAGTGGAAGGCTATAAATAATATTATAGTCACACGCAACGCATAGGAACTGAACCTAGAGATAGAATATAATGTTCCCAAGAGTCCGCAACAAATAATTCAATAAATCAAAATCGAAAGGAAGTATATTAATGGTTGTTACTGAGTACGTTGATATGAAATGGAACTCCAAAAATAAAGAAAGATATACTTCTCTTGGTTATACATTTACTAAAATGAGGGATTCTTTTCGCATTAAGACCTCGGACTTGGTTGACGGAAGTAACGTAAAGGTTCAATGCAAATGTGACTATTGTGGCAAAGTTTATGATGTCGCTTGGTATAATGTTATAAGGGGACGCAAGATTGTAAATAAAGACTGCTGCAATAATCCAACTTGTACGGGAGAAAAGGCATCTGAGACATTGATGATGAAATATGGTGTTTCAAATGCAGCGTATTTAGATTCTGTAAAGGAAAAGGTTAAAAAGACAAATATTGAACGATATGGATGCGAAAATGTATTCTCAAATGAAGAAATAAAACAAAAAATATATAATACAAATATGGAGAGGTATGGATGCAAAGTTCCAACGCAAAATACAGAAATCATAGAAAAAGCACATGAAACTTATCTAAAAAAGTATGGCGTAATTCATTATACTATGACTGACGAATGGAGAGAAGCACATTCTGGCGAAAATAGTCCAAATTGGAAGGGCGGTATTAGCACGGAAAGATATGAACGTGCCACTGTGGAATACAGAGATTGGAGAAAAGCTGTATTTTGCAGAGATAATTATACTTGTCAAGTATGCGGCATTCGCAGTGGAGTCGAAATAAACGCTCACCACATAAAAAATTGGAAAGACAATGAAGATGAACGCTATTCTGTTGACAATGGTATTTGTATGTGTGAAAAATGTCATCTTAAATTCCATTCTATATATGGTAAAAGAAACAACAATGAAGAACAATTAAAAGAATTTATTGAATTATTTAGAAAAGATATGCTGAACTAATACGAATGGTAAGTATTAGAATTTAGAGATAAAAAGCTCTAAAGATAACAAATGAGGTATTTCTATTTTTGACTATGCCACTACAGAAACCTATGACGAAAATCGTGGCGTTACTTACCCAGCGTGGACAGTAGTTAATCCAGAAGATATTAAGATGGTCAACCGCACAATTGATAGAAATGCAGTCCCCGTAATTTATTCTGTTAAAACTCCAATCCAATTAAAGTCTGCTATGTTTAGTAATATGCGTGATTTAATTACTGATGGACGAGTTAATCTACTTGTTGATAGTCAAGAGGGTCTTGATTATATGATGAAGAACTATCAGTATTATAAGATTGAAGACGAGGATTTAAAGAAACGTCTTATGAATCCTTATGTACAAACTAATCGGCTTGTTGATGAGGCAATTAGTTTGGAACAGGTGGTTACTCAGGGCTATATTAACCTAAAGGAAAAAGCTGGGAATCGTAAAGACCGTGTTATGTCTTTGGCTTATGGTCTTTGGTACGCCAAGTTACTAGAAGACCAGTATATTAACAAACAAGAAACTAACAGTCTATTAGACTGGACGTTCTTTGGTTAAATTATTTTTATAGAAAGCGAGGTGAGATGTTTGCCAAGAAAAAAGAAAACTGAACAAGAAACGTTGTCTGAGAAACAGGTTAATGATGTTCTAAATGCGTATGATTATTTCATGAATTTTTCTGATTCTTACAACCGTAGTTATAGAAGCGCCGATTATAATACACCCGACGCTGTTAATAGACGGTTAAAGGATATTAATTTAACACAAGTAGACACAACTGTTACAGAAATTGAAAACGCTCTAAAAAACGCAAAAGATTCAGAAGAAATCCTTTCTAATTATGCCCAGACGCTTGAAATTACAAATATGTCTTTTAAGCGGATGACACAATATCTTCCAAACCTAGCCGCATTTAACCTTACTTTCGACCCAATCAATGTTACAAAAGAATCTGAACTAAAGTCTAAAGAATTTAAGAAAGACTTGGCTATTGTAGATGATTTTTGCAATAGATTCGATTATCGAGCAGAATTTGCAACTGCTTTGCGTCAGTGTTTTAGGCAAGGTGTAATGTTTGGAGTCCTTCGTGATGAGGGAGATAAATATACTATTCAAGAGCTGCCTAAACAGTTTTGTAAAATTACAGGTCGTTTTGATTATGGATACCTATTTGATTTCGATATGAACTGGTTTATTAATATGGATGGTGTTGATATAGATATGTACCCGCCAATCTTTAAGCGTATGTTAAATCGTATCCAGAAGAATTTTGCTAAACCATACGACCCTGCAAGACGCTTACAATCAAGAAACACTGGGTTTGGGCATTGGCAACAAACGTCTCCTGAGAACGGGTTCTGGTGCTTTAAATTAGACCCTGAACTAGCAACTATTTTACCTTATTATTCGGGTATTCTTGGAAACGCAAGTTTTCAACCAGTTGTTAGAGGTCTGCAACAGGATAAATACTTTATTGATGCTTCTAAAATTTTGGTTGGTATCCTTGGATTTAACAAGGAACAGAAAAGTGGTCAAGTTGCTAACTCTATTAATATGACCCCTGAGATGATTGGTAAATTTTTAGGTGTTGCTCGTAAAGGATTGAATAGTCAGATTGGTTTGGCTGTATTGCCTACTGATGATGTTAAAGCAATAGACTTTAGCACTTCAAACACTAATTCAGACGTTGATTATGCAAGTTCTGTTGTTAAGCAAAGTATTGCTTCTAGTGAAGCTCTATTTGGTACTGAAAAGCTGAATAGCCACCAGTCTAAACTTGCATCCGCAATTGATAATAACACCATTGAAGCGCTTTATCCAATGTTTGCTAATTTCATGGAGTTTTTCATCAATCAACGAACCACTAAATATAAGTTTAAAATTCGTTTCCATGACGAAAATGTTCCAGACCAAAAGGCAGAACGTAAAGCACTATTCAATGATTTTTCTAAGATAGGATTCGTAGATATGCAACTCGCTGCTCGTTGCAACGATATGAATATTTTCGAGTACACAAGGCATCTACAAATTTCTAAGAGTTGTTTTGATGTAAAAGGAATGATTATTCCTCTAAATCAATATCTGGCTCCCCCTGTGCAAACTAGAACTGGTACTGGCACAACAACAAAACCACCAGAGAATCCTCTTACTAAAGGTAGCGTTGGTAGACCACCAAAACCTGAGAGTGATTCTGAGTCTACGGAAGCAAGTTGGGCTAGGGGTTCTAATGAACTCAAACAGGAATTTAACGAGTAAACGAGGTGATATAATTGGCACTATCTAAAGAAGTGATTAAGGCTCTAAATAGCTCTAATGGTCTAACTCAGTCTCTAAATGTCGGTCAGGCTATTTCTGACGCTATTGATGAATGTGGCGGTTCTACTACCAATGTGCAGAACGTCACTAATGTAATTGATGCGCCTAAGATTGCGCACCACGATAAGCTAGATGGTAATGTTACAATTGCTACTCTAAAGAGCGCTTACAATTCTCTAGTGGACGACTTGATTAAGGCTGGTCTAATGGAGTAATAATATATGTTAAATTTTAATTGAAGGGGGGTGACATGAGATTGGAGAATAAAAGTTTATATTTCACATTTGGTATTGACGACGTAAATGTTATTGAAGATGATGATAGATTCGCTATCACTAAGATTCGTGCATTTGCAGAAAAAGAGAATAGTCACACTCAGCCAATTTCTTTCGATTCTCTTAAAATGACTGCTAATACTATTTATAATGTTCCTGTTGTAGTTGAGTTCACTGATTGGAATGATGACGGTATTGGTACTCACTCTAAGGCAGAAATTCCAGTTGGGTTTGTTTACTCTGAAAACAATCCTGTCACCTTTGAATATGATGAAGAGCGAGACAAGAATTTCTTAACTATTAAAGCTCTTATTTGGAAAAACTATTCTAAAAATATTGTTGATATTATTCATAGTTCTAATGACAGAAAGAAAGTATCTGTTGAAATGACCACTACTGATTATCAAGATAATGGCCCATTCGATAAACCAGATGTTTATAGCTGGAAATATCAAGCTATTACTATTTTGTCAGACCAAGTTGCAGAGGCTTGTAAAGGAAGCAATGTTCAACTTGTAAAGTTCTCTGAGGATAAAGAAAATTATATTAAAGAGAATTTTGCTGACAAAATTACTATTGATAATTCTAAAGAGTCCGCTACAAGTGGAGAGTGGTCTAATCCCGGTCAGAAGCTATTTAAGCCAATTACAGAAGCGTCTAATGCAAAGTCCTTGCTAAAAGAAGCGTATTTGATTGGTGATTTTTCTGATAATGATTATGAGATTACTAAATTCAAGTATCCTCATCACGTTATTCGTGATGGCAAACTTGTTGTTCATAAAGATGGTCTGCAAGCTGCATTCTCAAGAGCGGCACAGCAAGGCATTGTCAAGGGAGATGTTAAATCTCACCTGTTGAAACATTATCATGAACTTGGTTTAGATACTGAAAATTTTGCAGAATTTGGTTTCTCAGAAGAGGAATTTAACCAATATTTTGCAGAAGATTATAAACAGGACGAGGGTGAAAACGTGGAAGAAGAGAAGAAAGTAACAGAAGCCGAAGCTACTGAACCTGAAAAGGAAGAGGAAGCAAAGGTCGAAGAGGCAGAAGCAACCGAAGAAAAGACCGAGGAAAAGGTTGAAGAGGCTTGCGAAACCGAAACCATCACAGAATCTTGCGAAACTGAAATGGGCAGTGACAAGAAAATGGCTGACGATGAAGACGATAAAGATGATGATTCCGATGAGCGTCATGATGAGTCTGACAAGGACGATGATGACAATAAGGAAAATATGTCTCTTGAAGAAGCTATGTCTGAAATTTCTAATCTAACCGCTGAAAATGAAAAGTTGAAAAAGGATAACGAAGCATATATGGCTAAATTTGAGGCCATGTCTGATTATGATGAATTAAAGGCTTTTAAGTTTGCAGCAGAAGAAAAAGAAAAGCAAGAAGCTAATATGGTTAAGATGTGTGAAGTCCTAGACGAAATCTCTGAAAAGGGTGTTGAAATGTCTGAGGATGAACGTAATGCTTATATCGCTAAATTTAGCGAATATGATAGTGTAGCCGCATGGAGTAACATGGTAAAAGCCGCAGAGTTTGACCGAGTTAGTGCTCCCTCTGGCAACATTCACAAGATTGGTCTACCTTATGGAGAGAAGAAGAAATCTACTGGTTCCATTTGGGACAATTAAAAATTATTAATTTTAGGAGGAAATTTTACTATGTATGATGTTCTAATTAAGAACGGCTATGCGGCTCTAAATGTTGATAACTGGAACCGTACTGTCGTATGCGAAGAGGATGTACCCAACGGTGCAGTTTTTGCTCTAAGTGAGTATTCTACCGATGCTGATAGCAAGATTGTTTGGAAGGCTGGCAAGCCTGCCGCAGACGCAAAGAATCTATGGATGGCATCTAGCCCCGAAGTCGTTATTACTACTCTACCCGATGGCACTGAGCTAAAGGGTATTGATAACAATATCCGCGACTTCGTAAATATCAAGGGTCATCCTATTGATGCTTTCAAGCTAATTGAAGACGATGTTCTTACTATTGTTCCTAGTACAGCTAATGCAACTGCAATGGCTACTGCAAAGTTCCTAATTCCTGATGCTACTAAGTTCACCCTAAAAGCACAGGCTGAGGCTACCGCTCCTACTGCTGGTATGTATCTAAAGGCACTGGGTGCTACTACCGCTCACATTGGCGATGGCAACCTAGTTAAGAAGGCAGTTACCGCTTACAAGTTTGTTGTCTGTGTAGCTTGATGATATTTTAAGAAAAGGAGAATAATACTATGAATGAGAAGACTCTAGCTTTCTCCGGCGATATGACTGCCGAAGTAAAGATTAAGGATTATTTTAATGACTATGCAAAGCAGCGTGGTCAGTACGACGGCCCTGTTGACACCTCTATCTCTTTTGCCGAGAAGGAGAAGAAGATTAATGACCTACTGATGGCAGAAGTTAAGAAGCTATCTGGTCTGGATTTCAATAATTCTTTTGCCTCCATTGAGATGATGGCTAAGAATCCCACCTTCCAGTGGGCATACATGGCCGTTATTGATGCAGCCATTGATATGGTTCTACCTGATTTTGTAGACCGTACTACCAGTGTCTACACCGAAATGCGTAATGGCGCTATTGGTGATAGCTTTAAGTTTGATGTTGAGTCTAACGACCTGTTTATTGTCTCCAAGGCTGGTCGGAATCAGCGTAATACTGAGTTCCAGCGTGAAGATATTGGTCAGCGTTCCATCATCCCCTTCAACCACAATATTTCTGTTTCTTCCAATAAGTACAAGGCTCTGTGTGGCAAGGAATCTATGGCTCGTTTCCTGATGAAGGCTGTTCTGTCTATGGAAGCAGAACTAACCAAGGAAATTGCTCTAGCATTTGCTACCGCCATGGATGATGTTAAGGACAATGGCGCAGAGGCTCTACACGTTGCTGGTCTAGCTGACAAGAGCGTTATCAAGCTGATTCAGACTGTTTCTGCTTATAACCGTGCTCCCGCTATTCTGATGGGTACTATGAGTGCTGTTCATGACCTACTTCCTCAGTCTGCTAATCTGCGTATGATGGTTGATTCCGATTACGTTCGTGTTGGCTATATCTCCAACATTTATGGTACTGATGTAATGGTTATGCCTCAGTATGCCGATTATGCCGCTGCTGACCAGTACAAGCTGGCTCTGCCTGATGATAAGATTTATGTCATTAGCCCCTCTGCTCAGAAGCCTGTTAAGCTGTGCCTAGAGGGTGCTACTACCTCTAACACTGTTGATAGCAATGCAGACGCAGACCTAACAACCAATACTACCATTAACAAGAGCTGGGGTATCGGTGTCATTACCAACGCTATTGCTGGTGTCATCACCGTCAGCTAATTGATTGTTAAATTTTGAATAATTACCCTACTCTTTTGGGAGTAGGGTATATATTATTCATAAGGATTGAAAGGGGTATAAAATGGCAACCAATACACAGAGAATTGAAAACCTTGAAAAAGGTATGTCAGAAATGCAGGGTACGCTTGGTCAGATTCTTGCTACACTACGCGGTTTTTCTACTTCCTCTGCTCAAAATGAATCTGTTGCAGTTGCACACGAGGATAACCCATCCGAAGAAGATTATACAGAACCAGAGGACGGAAAGAGCATTCGTATTCGCAGTCTGTTTAATGGGACTCTTAATCTTGCTTATGGGGATAGACGCTTTGTTACTTTTAATAAGTACGGTGACGAAAATCGTGTGTTATATCGTGACTTGATTCAAATTGTGAATATAAATCACAAGTTTGCGGAAGAAGGATACTTTGAAATTGAGGATGCAAGTGCTGTTTATTTTCTCGGTATGACTTATGCTTATAACAATATTATTAAGTATAAGGATATTGAAAATATTTGCAGTTATTCCGATGACAAGGTAAAAACCTTAATTGAGAACGCAAGTGATTATCAGAAAAGCCTAGTAGCAAATCGTGTTGCTCATCAGATTGTTGATGGCAAGAACGTAGACTATAACAAGGTTAATTTGATTAATAAGCTGTGTTCCGTAGATATTAGTAAGCGTGCAGAGTCTATTCGCTCACTTGCTTAAATTATTTTAAATAAGAAAGGCGGTGAATGGGATTGAACAATATTAGTTTATTTAATAATGAAATAGAAAATAAACCTGTTGAAGAACCAGACGCTCCACCAGAGCAAACACAACCTTCTGGTACAAATTTTAACGAGATTTATAAATTATTTTTAATTTCATTACAAGATTATGAGCTAAAACGGCTATTTAATGATAGTCCAGAAGCAGCCGATGATTTGCTTATGTACTTTTTACTAAGAGCTATTCCGCTTTTTATAAATTGTCAGAAAGATATTGAACAATATCATCAAAATGAATTAGGGGAATATGAATTTAACGACACACTGACATTAACAGAAAAGACTATTCTTTCAGATTTAATGGTTCAATGCTGGCTTGACTTTATAATTTCTGATACTACTCAACTTGGTGGTTTACAAGATACTGACTTCAAGCGTGAATCTGCTTCTAATAATTTGAAAGAGAAAGCAAATTATGCTGATAGATGGCGAGAAAAAGTAAACCAGAAAATTATAAATTATGGTCTAAAGAACACCCCATTTGCTGAGTGGGCGGTGGGAAACTATGGACTTTAATGGAATCAATTTTTCTGACAAAGAAATTCAAGAATATAAACAATCTGTAATAAATAAATTATTTGCAATTCTTGGAGTTTTTGAGGATTGCGAAGCTATAAATGATTATTCTGGGTATACTGCTTACATCAAGAGGTTAACAAGGGAATTTAATGGGCTGTACAATATGTTCGGTATTGTAAGTTTCCTTTCTGTTGTTAGTATTCTTGAGGGTTCGCAAGTACCCATTGAACATTCAGAGGTTAAAAGACTAGTATTCCATTGTATCTCTTTGGTCAAAAAGGCTAGGTGATATATATGCCATACTATGATACTTTTATGAATGTCAATAAACACCCTGCTCAAAGGTGGAGAAATCAACTTCAAGACACAGTTGATAAGGTCTTTGAGAATGCGTCCACATGGTGGGACGATGTGTGGGAAGAGAAAGAATTTGGTTCTGATGCTCTTGAGACAATTACAACTAATGAAGAAAAAAGAAAAGAACTATTTAATAAAATAGATATCCGTATTACATCACTTGTTGATGCTAAAACCGGTCAGCGTGTAAACGATGACTATAAGAAATTAATTTATAAAGATTTGGATTATAGACCAAAGCTAGGACAAAGGTATTTCTTCGACGATAATATCTGGATTATATATTCGCGTGATAATATTCGTAAGAGTTCATCCAGCGCTTATGTTAGACGTTGTAATAATACAATCAACACTCTAGCAGAGGACGAAAAAACAATCCATCGTGAACCATGCTATATTGAATATAAAATTGTTGAAGACCAAATTTCTACATCGGAAGTTATTGATGTAGCCAAAGATAAAATTGAAGTTGTTTGCCAGTATAACGATTGGACAAGTCAGTACAGAATTAATACTCGTTTTATGTTAAACGGTGTAACATATAAGATTAGACAGTTTGTCAATTTCTTAAATATGAATACATTCCAAGATAATCCGGGGCTGTTAAAATTCTATGCAGACTTTGAAAATTATAATGCGGCAGACAATCCTAAGAATGATTTGGCTAATGACGACAAAGAGCCAAAGGAACCGGAAGAATTTACTATTCTTTTAAATGGCTCGAAAACATTTGTTCTTGATGGAGATAACTATACGTTTGAATGCAACAAGGACAAAACAGTATCTAAAGATTATTATTCTTTTACATCGACAAATAACAGTTTTAGAATAAAAAACTATCATCAAAGTACCAATCCTCTTATTGTGAATTGTTACCAAGATGGCGCACTAATAAAAACATTTAATATTAAATTAGGAGGTGTTGTATAATTGTATTACGAAGAGCTTAGTCCTATCGTTTTCGCAGTTATTTATAACAGACTTCTAAGAAGTGAACGTTTGGTTAGGCTGTTGACTTGTTACAAGCGAAATACATCTCCTTATCTTGATAAATCTTTTGACGAAGAGATTGAAAGAATTGGTGGGTTAAATAATCTCGTTTATATGGGTCAAGACCTAGACAAATGTACAGATGTTCATATCTATCCACTAGAGCATATACCAGATGCAAAATTAGACCAAAAGACTTATTTAACTGTAACTCTTAATGGTGGTTACACTACAGAAGTTGAGCAGTATAAAAGAGTTATTGTGTGTGTTGATGTGGTAGTACACGATGAACAAAGCGTTATTCTGTCAGATAATCCCGACTATCCGATAGCTTATCGCCTTTATGATATCGCGCATGAAGTTGATGCAATCATTAATGACAAAAGGTTGGAGGACTTTTCTCCCGGACGTATGTGCCTGATAGGTTTTCAGCGTCGTTACTATAACGGTTATTTTAATGGGCTACAGCTTCAATATCAACTAACACTAAACAGCACAATTGGTTGTGATGGTGGTTCTACAAATCTACTACCTAAATTTATTCTAAAAAATTGAACGCTTTACAGTTGTATAGCGGGAGACCGCTAAAATTAGCAGAAAACGCATATGTAGAACACCCAAAAGTTAATAAATTATTTAGTGACGTTGGGGAAAAAGATGTTTATAGTGAATACATGAAAAACTTAACTCTTATTATAACTCAGTCTAAAGATATCGCTGATATCCTGTGGGTGGAAAATAAGATATGGTATGAAGATATTAAAAGCGAATACGAGTTTTTCATTCAAGAATGTCTGGCAGATAGCACATCAAAAAATGTTTTTATTAGAGACGGCGAAGTAGTCTCAGAGATGGATGATGAGTGTGTTGTTATAAACAATGATATGTCTAATGCGCTTAATTATTTTCTAAATTTAGATGGCAAATGGATTGTATTAGGCAGAACTGTTGGAGAAAATACACAAATTTTTCTTTTGAGCGTTAAATGTGAAGATGAAAAGTTATATATAGAGTCTGATTCTGTCAAGTTTAATGAACAGACTTATCATATATTGGTGGAATATCTAAGAGAAGTAAACTGGATTCATCCAGAATATAAATTTCTTAAAGGCGCTACCAAAAAAGCAAAGAAAATAATCTTACAAAGAAGTTATGAAGAAAGAGAATATGAAGCAAAAAAGAACAAAGGCAGAGACAAAGAGGAAGCTAATTTCCAAAGTATCTTATCCTGCCTTGTAACCTTTAAAATATTTTCTTATGATGAATTGCCTAATATACCTGTGTATGTAATTTATGATTCATATTTTAGATATGTTAAGGCTGATAATTATAGAAACACAATGGATGCTTTGCATTCTGGGTGTATCGACACAAAGAAAAACCCGATTGATATAAATAAGATTCATTGGTCTTCTATTCTTGAAAATAATTGATAATTATTATTTAAGGAGGAAAAAATATGGCAACTGTTGGAACCCCTCGAAACTTTGTTGTGCAGCAAATCTTCGAGTTCCTACTACAAGATACTACCGACAAGTCTATTATCGGTTATCTAAAGCATTGTAAAACTTCTACCCTAGAAAATACCGTTGAAATGGTGTATCCTAGTGGAGGCAGAGGTAATGTATATATTGGCCGTGGCTTTTCTCACAGCCGCCGTGCAACCCTGAATGTTGAGAGTGCAACTTGGAATACCGAGATTATTGCAGCTCAGAACGGCACTGATGTTGTCACTGGCGAAACCACTTATACCAAGTATATTCAGATTGACCTAAAGGACGCAACTTATAGTTACGACCTTCCTGTTCCTGCCGTAAAGGAACCCGGTCAGACTCTATATATTGGCACTATTTATGGCACTCAATCAGATGGTGACTACGTTAAGGTTCTTACCGAAGACGAGAGCGCAAGCGAAGGTAAGTTTGCTTATACTAAAGAAGTTACCGAAACTTCCCCCGCACCGGCAAAAATTACCCTCGCTGAAAACGATGTCAAGAATATGATTGAGACCCTAGGCTGTACTAAGCTATCTATGGCATATACTGTCAAGTCTACTGCAACCGCCCAACGTATCGAGATTAAGAATGGTACTATGCCTGACACTGTTCTTGTTACAGCTTATGGCCTAGTTGCAGACATTTGTGATGGTAAGCTGTATCCTTGCGTTATTCACGGCATGGCACAAATTGATGGCAACTGGACTTGGGAGCTAACAGCAGACGGCGACCCTGCCGTTCAGAACATCTCTATGGAGTTTGTTTCTGGCTGTGCTTCTGATGACCTGTATACTATCACTATTGATACTGATGAAGAGTAATTCGTTTTGTTAAATTAAATGTAGGTAACGTTTTGACGTTGCCTACATTTTTTATATTTAAAAGGAGGAAATTATTATGATGGAAGCTCTAACTCCGATTATTGTCAATTTAGTTCGGATTATCATTGCTGGTTGTTTTGCTTATCTATGCAAGGCGGTTATCCCCTCTGTCACCCCTTGGCTGAAGCAAGTCGGTCTATATCAGGTGGTAAAGTATTTTGTAAATGCTGCCGAAAAGATGGCTGCTACTAGCCAAATCCCTAAAGATACCAAAAAGCAATGGGTAAAAGATATGCTCGTAAAGGTTGGTATCAAAGACAATGCTATTATCGACGCTCTGATTGAGGGCGCTGTTGAAGAGCTAGATAATCAGAAGGGTAAAGTTGGGGACGCTTTTAATAAGTAATTCCTTGTTAAATTTAAAGGACGAAAATGAAACATAATAGAATTTGCGCTTATTGTGGACGCTCTTATTATGTTTGTCTGTCTTGCGTTTCTGTTGGTTCATATAAGAACTCCTATTGTTCTGAGGATTGCTTTCGCAGAAGCGTAATGGACAATAAGGGCTTTCAACCAATAATTATTGAAGGAGAAGAAATGAAGACTTTACTAAGAGGCAAACTCGCTAATTCTGATGTCTTTGTTGATATTGTAGGTTATGACCTAGAGCTTGGCAAATTTGACTGTCATGATGGGGTTACTCGTACTCCTGACGATTTTAGATATTTCGTTATCCCTTGTGATGAAATGAAAAATATCAACAAGTATGTGTCTGAACTAAACGAGAAAAAGGCTAAGACTTCTGGTCGTACTTCTACCCAGAAGAAGACTGAAACAGAAAAGCCGAAGCATGAAATTAAGCCTTAAATTGTAGAATACTCGAAAATGAGCTATTTATCCGTATATTTATGGATTTTTAGCTCATTTTCATTTTTAGATGTATGACAATGAAAGTGAAATTTTATTGCTAAATAAAGTGCTGTAAACACGGGGATTTTTAAGGGTGGGTTGTGGTTGTTTACAGACTTTTGGATTGAAAGGGATAAAAACATGGAGAAATGTTTCAAACTTTATATTAAAGATGTTACACACGAACGGCTAATTGGTGTATTTGATTCTACAATGATTAATGTAAAATCGTTGTATCATTGTGTTGATAATCAAGAAAATAGTTTCACACTAACATTCGCAGACGATACTCTTGTAGAATATCTACAATTTAACAAGAATATCATGCTACGCTTTATTATTGTTTATGAACAATATTGTTTTAATTTGCCTGACCCAATGTATCGTCTAGAAAAGTATAGCACAATTAACTATTACCTGTCAAGAACCATTATTCCACATGAGATTCCATACTGGGATTTAATGTTGAATAATGTTGTTAAGAGTAATCGTAATGAATACTTCTTTACAGAAAATGGCAAGAAGCCGGAGATTAACATTGATGAATGTTGGAAAGATTTTTGAACAGAAGTTCAAAGAGAGTATTCCTAAAGATGTGGCAGTAATTAGACTGCATGATAGCGCAAGTGGTTTTGGACAAGATAGTGGGTCAACAAGATTTTCTATGAAATCTCCATTTGACTTTATCTTGTTCAAAACTCCTTGTATGTATTGTCTGGAACTAAAATCAACAGACAAGAAAAGTTTTTCTTTTGAACGTGAGAAGCCAACGAAAGAAAATCCTACTAAACGAGAAATCCATTGGCATCAAATTCAAGCCCTCACTGAGTATAATAAGTATTGTAATTGTATATGTGGTTTTGTGTTAGACTTTAGAAATGATGGAACTTATTTCTTGAGTATCAAAGATTTCAATAAATTTAAAGAAGAATCAACTAAGGTTTCAATAAATATTCAGGACTGTATTGCGTATGGTGCTGTTCAAATAGATAGAGAATTAAAGAAGAAATATTATAACTACGATGTAGCAAAGTTATTAGATAAGATTGGAAGTGAGTAAAATTGGGAAGAAGAACTGTATATAATAGAATTTATACAGAAGAAATTTGGGCGAAGGTTAATGAGGACAATAAGAACTTGTTAAAAGATTATCTTGCATATAAGACTACTGGCGGTCGTTCTCCGCAGACAATTTATCAATATGAACAAATGATTCGTCTGTTCTTCTGTTGGAATTATTTACATAATAAAGATACGTTCTTTGTGGATTTAAAGAAGCGGCAACTTGTTAGTTTCTTTAATTATGCAATTACAGAAATGGGATGGTCTAGCAATAGAATCTCCACTATTAAATCATCTTTATCTTCTATGTCAGATTATATTGAGAATGTTCTTGATGATGAGTTTCCTGATTTTAGAAATATTGTTGTTAAGCTAGAAACCCCCGTAAAGCAGACTGTTCGTGAAAAGACTGTTATGAGCGAAGAGCAGATTCAAGATTGTCTTGATAAACTAGTCGCTGCTAAACGATATCAGGCTGCTTGTTATCTTGCACTTGCCGTTAGTTGTGGTGCGAGAAAAGCAGAGCTTATTCAGTTTAAGGTAAGCTGGTTTACTGATGAAAATATTGTTTATGGCTGTATGTGGAAAACACCTGAACAGATTCGTACTAAAGGGCATGGTAAACAGGGCAAGTTGCTCTATAAGTTTACCTTTATTAAGTCATTTAAACCGTATTATGAGATGTGGATGAAATATCGTAAAGAAAATAATATCGAAAGCGAATGGTTGTTCATTGTGAAAAATGATGATGACACTTATCGTCAAGCAAGTATTTCAACAGCAGATAGTATTTGCAGAACAATCTCAGCCTTTATGAATACGGATTTCTATAGTCACTGCTGTAGGCATCGTTACGTTACTATGATGAAAGAATCTAAACTGCCAGACGATGTTATTATTGCTCTTGTGGGCTGGGAAGCTGGGTCAGGAGGGGCTATGTGCGCAACTTATTGCGATTTAGACACCGCTGACACACTTGGTGATTATTTTGATGAGAACGGTATTAAGAAAGATATTAAAACTGGTACTCTGAATGATATTTAAGGATTAAAAGGAGTTGAAATTATGACACTAAAGACTGTTATTGATAAATTAAACCAATACAAAAACAAGCTGATTGATAAAGAGTCTCTTGATAGTTGGCTCTTTGAGAATATCAATATTACTAATTATATTTCTATTGGTAATAAGTACGCTTATATCCATAAGATTAATGAAATTTTCTCAGAAGAAATTGCTGAGATTTTAAACAATAAACTAGATATTGAACTTGTATTTATGCGTTATGATATGCACGTCTTGTTTGACATTCTTCTTAAATATACCGATATTGAAGTGGCAAAGGAAGATAAGTCTCCTGAGTATTATGATATTATGGTAGAAACTGAATTTGACCGTTATCTAAAACTAGCCATTGGTAATGATTGCGTTAAATTTATGGATGCTTTTGAAAAGGCTTCTGGTATCAACGAAATTAATACTATGAATATTATCAAGGGTGCTATTGACAATAATATTACTCAAGATAAGATTGATGCTCTTGATAAGGTATTTAAGAAGCTAAATACTAAGAAGAATAAAGACTTCTTAGAAGATGTAATGGCATATTCCAACCCTGCCGTTAAGGAACTAATGGACGGTATGCGTAAGTCCGCTATGGAAGAGGCTAATAAGAAAATGAAGGAGAAATATTCTAAGCCGGACGGTGATTCAAATGGCAAAACAAACAGTTGATAATAGGAAACTGCAAGATGCGATTGGAGTAAAAATAAAAAGAATCCAAAATGGTTTTTATGAATCCTACGAAAGAGAAGCTAGAAATATTTTAATGGCTATAGCTCAAGAAGGGGTTAAAAAAATTAAGGAATATATAAAAAAGTATTTTTACGATGAAACCTCTGAGTCTCCTTATTATGAAAGATTAGCAGAACAAGGCGGTTTTCTAGCAACCATTAGTTATACTATCATTGACAAACATGGTATGCCAAACCAAATTAGAATTTACTGCGATTGGGACAAGCTCAAACGTGTCATTCGTCCGTATAGCCCCGGTCAAACTCCACAATTTGATGCTCACAATGGCTTTGATAATAAGAAATTTACAGAAGGATTGTATGATTATATAATGGATGGTACTTGGAACTCTCCTTATGGCAATCCTAGAACAGACGGAATTGGCGAGGGTGTTAATGAAGAACTTTCTCAACTTCTTACTGGTAGAGCAAGGCAAGAGGTTGCTGCCTATATGAAGAAATACTTCAAAGACACTACTATCAAACACCGTGTTGCTGGTGGTCTTTCTGTTAGCAGAGACACTAGAAGGCATAAATAAGGAGGTGGTAGAATGCCAAAAACTAATGGTAGTGATTTATTCAGCTTCGTTATTAGACCAGAGTTTAGTACAGAAAATGTCGATGATAGCGCCAAAATATTAAGCGACGAACTGGAACGGATTGCCGAAAAAATCACTAAACAAATATCGGATAAAATGGGAGGCGCATTTAAACTTCCTGCAAACTTTGACCCAAAAGATATTCAACAAGTTACTGAACTTGTAGCTCGACTTGGTGGGCAAGTTACAAGAGCAGGAACAAACATTAGCGCCTCTTTCAAAGATGCTCAAGGAAATGTTATTAAGATAACCGATAGCGTAAAAACAGCTATCGATATTATTGATGAATACTATAAAAAATTACAACAACAGGGTGTAAAGACAGCCCAAGGCGTAAATGTCAGTGACGCGATATCTAAGATAGAAACGTTTAGGACAACTGGTAAAACATATACTGGTTCAGAAGAAATCCAAGAACAGCAACAACTTGAACAGCAGATTATTAAGTCACTGCAAGAAAGATATAGCCTAGAAGGTAAAATATCAGACGCAAAAGCAAGCGGAAACAAAATTACAGAAACTTATTATACGCAGCTAAGAAATATTGCTGTTACAGAAGAACAACAATTAGAGTCTCAGTATAAAGGTTCTCAAACACGAATAAATTCCGTAAAACAGCAGTTGTCTCTTGAACAACAACTGCGACAACAAAAGGCACAATCTACTGCGGAAGAAAATAAAGCCGTTGATGCTATAAAACAATATGCAAAACAGTATCAAACTATCAAACAATTGGAGAGTAAAGGTCAACAAAATACTCAGGCTTATACAGATGCTAAAAATGCATTACAACAACTAACGAAGACCCTAACAACGTATGGTATTCAAGTTGTAACAAGCTCAGACGGTACAACAAAACTCGTAGCAAAACAAAATTCAATGGCTGACAGCTCCAATAAGGTCAAAACAGCGTTGGACAATGCCAATGGCAGTTTAGCAAAAACTGATACTGCACAAAATTCCCTATCTCAATCTATTCAGTCTAGTGTAGAAAATTTTATTAAATATCAGGTGGCTATGGAAGCCATCAACAAAATCACTAGCGAATTTACATCTGCAATTTATGATATGAACGAAGCTATGACACAGGTTCGTATGGTTACAATGGGTAGCTATGAAGATACTGTGGCATTGGCTGATAGTTATACTAAACTAGCAAAGCAACTTGGTACTACTACGACCACAGTTGCAGAGGGTGCAGATGCTTGGCTAAGACAGGGTTATAATGCTCAAGAAGCAATGGAGATGCTAAAACAGTCAACTACGTTGGCTGTTGTTGGTCAATTGGACGCAAGCGAGGCGACCGACCAACTCACTGCTTGATTTTAGGCAGGGTATATAGTGATATATACAATAATTTATTTCTTTAATTGACGGGAAACTCCTTAGAGCTTTAACAACTAAACCATCATAGAAATATAGATGGCGGTGAGAATAATTACCTCAGTATAGTAAAATAGTTAAAGATTGGATAATCCGCAGCCAAGATTCTTAAATATTTATTAAAACTCTTTACTATCAAAATAGTTTATGATACAATATTTAAGAATAAGGTTCAACGACTATTCCGTGGCACTCAAAAGATGCAATAGAAGTAGGGCGCAAATCGTTAAGCGTAGGTGAAATCCCTTTAAATCGAAATAGGAAACTCTTCTTTATGAAGATGAAGATATAGTCTATTCTCGCATGAAAGTGCGAGTGTTATTTATAGAGTTATGTATATCTAAGGTGGTGTTTTGTATATTAGTTTCTAAAATGGTATCAATTTTATGTACTGGTTCTAATGTTAAAAGATACAAAAGATTGGGATATGACGCTAAAATAAATGAGTATATTCAAGTAAATATTTCTGATGTATCAAGATGGGCAAGATGTAGTGTTAATGTAGTATGTGATTATTGCGGCGCAAATTACACTGTCGCATATTATTCTTACGCAACCCACAGAAAAAATTATCCAAAAGATTGTTGCAGTAACCAAGATTGTATTAATCAGAAGAGAAAAGAATCTGTTATGTTTAAGTATGGAAAAGAATATGTCTCTCAATTAGATTTTGTGCGAGAAAAAGTTGTTGCAACAAATCTTGAAAAATATGGAAGCGTATGTGGGTTACAGTCAGACGAAGTACACAAGAAAACGCTTGAAACAATGCAGAAAAAATATGGTTGTAATCATCCAATGCACTCAGAACAAATAAAGAATAAGATTAAAAATACTTGTTTAGAAAAATATGGCGTTGAGAATCCGTTATTAAAAGAAGAAATTATGCAAAAGGCAAAAGCAACAACTCTTGAAAGATATGGGACTGAATATCCAATGCAAAATGAAGAAATTAGAAATCGTGCCTTAAAAACAAGAGATGAAAGATATGGCATTAATGGAGCAATGACTTCTTCTGAACAAATTTATTTATGGAAGTTATATGGCGGTGAAATAAACGCTCCAATGTTCGGATATTTAGCGGATATTTTGTTTGAAGACGAACATATTTATATCGAGTATTCTGGTTCTGGGCATAATATTCGTGTAACATACAACAAAATGACGCAAGAAGAATTTGATGAACACGAAGAGTTGAGAAGAAAGGTCTTTCTTGATAATGGCTATAAAGAATTTGAAATAATTTCAAAGACAGACAAACTTCCAAATGATGATTATTTATATAAAATTAAGAATGAAGCATTTACAAAGCTAAAAGAATCAAATTGTGTCTATTATGGAATAAATATTGACACAGGAGAAAAATTCTATAAATAACAACGACAGAGTAACGAACTGCCGTCAATACAAAGATTACAAAATCCTATAATGTAGCCGTAGACGATACAAGCCAAATCGTAGATAAACTTGTTGCGGTTGACTTAAATTATGCCGCTAGTACAGGTGAAATCTCTACGGCATTACAGAAGGTCGCTAGTTCTGCTGGACAGGCAGGGGTAGGGCTTGATAAACTAATTGGTCTAATTACTATTTCGGAAGAAAAGACTCGACAAGCACCAGAAGTTATTGGTTCTGCTTGGCAGAGTATCATCTCGCGTATATCAAAAATCACGGCAAAAGTAGATTTGGATGACCTCGTTGATGAGCAAGGTATAACCCACACAATCAATGATGCAGATAAAGTTCTATCCAAATACGGAATTACCCTAGTTGATACAAACGGTAAAATGCGCGAAATTGGTACTGTTCTTGATGAAATCGGTGCAAAATGGAACAATATGAGCACTCTTGAACAGAACCAGTTGGCTTATGTTGTCGCCGGTTCGATAAGTGCTGGCGTAAAACGTACTTAATTGACGGGAAACCCCTTTAGAGTCTTGACAACTAAGTTATTATAGTGATATAATAATGGTTGGAAGTAATCAATCCAAGTATAGTAAAATAGTCAAGAATTGGGCAACCCGCAACCAAGCAACTATGAAAATAGTTGAAGGCTCAACGACTATCCAATTAGCGTTAAATTAACGCAATAGGAGTAGGGCGCAATTCGCTACTGCGTGGGTGAAAACCCCTTAAATCGAAATGGTACGGCATATCATAGATATGCAAGATATAGTCTATTCTCATGTAAAAGCATGAGCATTTTTATGTTATATTGAGGTTATAAATGGGAAAAGTAATCAGATGGACAGACGAAGAAATTCAATTATTAAAAGAGCATTATCCTAATGATTCATGGGACAATATTTTATCTTTTATTCATAGAGAAAAAGGAAATATTATTACCAAAGCAAGTAAACTTGGAATCGCAAGGAATAGCCCAAATAAAAAGATTGAATGGTCTGACGAAGAGGTTGAAATTCTTAGAGGTGTTTATCTAACAACAAGGCTAGAAGACATTCCGAGATTGCATTTACCAAATAAATCCAAAGATGCCATTATTAGAAAAATGGGAGAACTAAGGTTGCTAAAATCAAAACCTTGGACACAAGAAGAAATAGAAAAATTTATCAAATTATATCCAAACACAGACAATAAAGAACTTTGTAAAATATTTGGAAGAACAAAGAATGCCATAATCAACGAATCTCAAAAACTTAATTTATATAAAAGCAATAGATTCACAGAGGAAGATATTGCTTTTATAAGAAATAACTATCTTAAAATGTCAGATTTTGAAATCGGAGAAATTCTCGGCCATCATTGGAGAGTCGTAAAGGATAAGCGTTTGTCTTACGGATGGAAACATTCTGAGCCAATCTTAGGACAAGGATATAAAAGTATTGCTGAATTTTGTCGTAAAAGCACACCCGGTTGGAGAAACGAGAGTATTGCATATTGTAATCATAAATGTGTAATCACAGGAGAAGAATTTGACGACGTTCATCATCTTTATTCTGCGAATCTCATTATAAAAGAAGTCGCAGACATTATTCCTCTTGAACCAAACGCTTCTCCCGAAATGTATGACGAGGAATATCTTGGAGAGATTCTTGACTTATTTGATAAGAAACAGCGAGAGTATGGACACGGAGTTTGTTTGACAAAAGAAATTCATACGATGTTCCATAAAGAATATGGATTCGGAAATAATACAAAAGAACAGTTTCTTGATTTCGTAGATAAACATAGTTTTAAATTATTAGTCGATATAACATAATATACAAAGATAGCAACTTTGTGAAATAAATAACAAAACAAGACAGAGAAACGTATTTATTGCAGCTATGGAAGATTACAATAAAGTCTTGGAAGCAACCGAAGTTTCTCAAAATGCAAATGGCGTTGCTGCCGAAAAGATGACGGTTTACAATGAGTCTCTTGAGGCTGCGCAAAACAGATTAACCGCAAGTGTTCAACAATTTGCACAGGATTCTAACCTTGATAGAACCCTTGCATTAGCCTACGACGGTTTGTCCAAAGTCGTAGAAATTCTAAATATTTTACTAAATAAAATTCCAGTTTTAAGTCCACTAATTAAAGCTCTTGGGGTCACTCTAGCGGCTGCTTTTGGAGCAAAAATGCTTAATAATCTAGCAAAAACAAGTACAGGAATTGGAACAATCATTTCTACAATAGGAAGCACGATTCCAAACTTACAAGCTTTTGTAAGTTTGGTCGGTAGTGAGTTTGTAACTGCAATGACCGCTGCTGGTGGTGGATTGGCAGGACTAAAAGTTGGCGCTATTGCTGCTGGTGGCGCTATAACAACATTAATTAACCCAATAACTCTTACAATTGCTGGTCTTGGCGCTCTTTTGGTTATTATTCCGAAAGTAGTAACTTGGTTTAACAATTTAAAGAACGCCAAAGAGAATGCATTAAAACAATCCTCTCAAGAGTTGGATGAAGCAAATCAAAATCTTGAAGAAACCAATAGCCAAATCAAAGATATCCAAGACAAAATTAACGAAATTAACAGCAAGGACAGCATGACGCTTACCGACCAAGCCGAAAAAGAGCGTCTTGAGGAAGAATTAGAGACATTAAAACAGATTAAGCAAGTTCAGGAAGACATTGCTGCTTCTAAGAAATCAGAAACACTTCAAGACACAAAAGATGTTGTAACTGAAAAATATGGTGGAAAAGATAAGAGCGTAGATGAATACCTCTCTGGCCTAAAACAAAATACGGCTGGATGGGAAAACTTTACCATGTCTGGTTCTTTGGACTCTATCAATACCGCTTCTAATAGTATTAATGAGTTAGCCGCAAACGTAAAATATCTTGATGAGCAAAAGAAGGAGCTTAGTGCGACTGATTCTGATTATCAAGAAAAACTAGATGCAATTAATCAAAAAGAACAAGAAAACACCCAGCAACTTCTATCTAAAAAGCAAGAACTGCTTGAGTATAAACAACAATTAATTGAGCTTGGCGATACAAGTTCTGATGAGTACCAACTTGTCAGTAAAAGAATCAATGAGATTACTGTTGCGTTAGACCCATCTAATTTTCCGAAACTTAGCGTTAAGGATATGATTGACACTGATGGGTCAGAAGATAAAATAAAAGCTGCTATAAGTAAAGGCGGCAGCTCTGGTTTCAAAGAACTAAAAGGTTATGCAGATAAGTTTGCCCAAGACATTTTAAGTGATAAGATAACAGAAGCGCAATGGAAAGAAGCGCTCGGCATCCCGTCAACAGAGTCTCTTGGTGTAAATGAACTTTCTACTGAAATTTTAAATATCTTCCAGCAGATGTTTAATGATATCTCTGATAGTTCTAGTGCTGCTACAGAAGGATTTAAAAACCAGCAAGAAGCCATAGAAGCTTATAGACAAGCGGAAGATAGCCTTGCACAACAAACTGATATTTTGACTGTTGCTTACTCAGAAATGAATAACCAAGGTCATCTAAATTCTTCCACTGTAACTGCGTTAAAGAAGCAATATCCTGAGCTAACAGATGCTCTAATTACTCAAAATGGTCAAGTTGTTATAAATACAGACACTCTGAAAAATTTAACAAATTCGATATACGATAATGAAATTGCTTCTATCACAGCAGAAAGAAATAAAACGCTGGAAACAATTAACCAGACAAGGCTAAGAATCGCAGCGTATAATGCAGAAATTACAGCGCTTGAAGGATTGGTTAAAGCAGGGGACGAAACTGCTGAATTTGACCAAAATATTGCATATCAACACAGAGAAGATGAAATTAATCAATTAAACAATTCCAAGAAAGCTGTAGAAGAAGCGAATGCTGAAATTGATAAATTGTACAGAGAAAGAGCAAAGGGGCTTCAAAACAACGGTATCTCTGGCGTACCTAAATCTTCCGGGAAATCTGGCTCTTCTGGTAAATCTGCCGCCGATAAAGCCGCAAAAGAATTTGAAGACTCAATTAAAGAAAAAGTTCAAAACGCAAAGAGTATTGTACAGTTGTATTCTGAGAATGCTAACTGGGATGACCCAACTGTAATCAAAGAGTTCCAAGACAGATATGACAAAATCTTAAATGAAGTCATAAACGACCCAAAAGCCAGAAAAGTTCTAGCTGATATGTTTAACCTTGATATAAAAGATATGCCGGTTGAACAACAAATTCAAGAACTAACAACGCTATGGCAAAAACAATCTGGTACAATCCAAGAATCGTACCAAAAACTTCTAAAGAATCTGGCTAAAGAAGATTTGAGTTCTGCTAAGGCTGTTATAGAAAAATATAAAGATGGTATTTATGGCGCTTGGAGTTCTGACGAAGCACTGAATGCAGCAAAAGCTGATTATCAGAAGTTTATTGACAAAATCACCAATGACGCAGATTACAGAGCTGCTATGGCAGAAGCGTTAAACCTTGGCGATATTAGTGGAGAATCAGTAGAGAAACAAATAGAAGCTGTTACAAGCGCCTTACTAAAGTCTACTGGCACATTAGAGGATGCTCAACAAAAACTATACGACGAAGCATCTAAGAACATCAAAGCATTACAAGATGAAATCGAAGACATGATTGATACAGCAATCGACCTACTTGAAAAAGCGGGCGATTTTCTGTTTGATATGTTAGGCAAGATTTCTGACAGATATGATGCTCAGATTGATAACCTTGATAAGATTTCTGACGAACTTGATGACCAAAAAGACGCTTTTGAAGACAAAATTGACCAGCAAAAAGAACTCCTGAAACTTCAAAAAGAAGAGATGGATAACGCTGACGAGCTTGCTGAAAAGAATAAGTCTATTGCAGACATTGATGCTCAATTGATGGAATTGCAATATGATAACTCAGCAGAAGCACAAGCTAAACGTTTGAAACTTCTCGATGAAAGAGCAGAAAAAGAAAAAGACCTTGCTGATTGGCAAAAGGATAACGATTATAACGTAAAGATTGATGCTCTTGATAAAGAAAAATCAGAATATGAAAAGACGATTGAAGCAGAAAAGAAAGCTATAGAAGCGCAAAAACAAACTTTGCAAGATGCTCAGAAACAATTTGAAACTACTCTAGGGAATATCCAAAATGGCTTCAATACATTTATTAAAATTCTTAGTAGTGACCTAGTTAAAAATCTAATTAGTAAAGCTCTAATTGGAACCGGTCAAGATACAGTAACAAATTTACTTACTGGATATAATAAGATATTTGGTTCTGGTATAGACACAGATGTAACAGGAACTATTAAAACAGGTTATAAGAGCTTAAACGAAATTGGCGGGAAGATTACAAACGGGCTTAATCTATCTGGTGTTTCTAAAAACATTAATTCTTCACTAGAAGGAATTACTAAAAACTTTGGAAATTTTGCTAATGGCATCGGTCAGGTTATACAACCGGGTATACAATCTGCCTCTGGGATTTTTAACGGTCTTGGAAACACATTAAGAGGGGTATTTAACCTTGACTGGAATGGAATCGTTAGCACAATGGGCGGCGGTTTACAAACAATAACAACCACATTCTCTAGCCTGTTTAGTCCAATTGCAAAAGGCGCAAGTGCAATTGGTGATGCAATTGGTGCTGGAATTACGGGCTTCTTCCCCGGAATCTTTACTGCATTAGGAACCCTAGTTAGCACGGTTGGCACAGCCATGGGTGGCGTCCTTGATGCAATCGCAACAGCCATGGCTTCTATTCCTGTTGTTGGTTGGGTTATTGCGGCAGCGGCGGTAGCAGGCGCAATTGCACTAGTAGCATCTATTGCATCTATTGTAAATAAAACAAAGAGCAGTAAAGTTGCTCAGCCTACGCAGTCTTTTACAGCAAAAAAGCACCATACTGGCGCTGACTATGTTAAAAAGGAGAACCCTGCTCTTGATAAGATGCTAGGCCTTAATGATGATGAAACTGTATCTATTCTAAAAGTTGGCGAGGCGGTTGTTCCTACATGGGCTAACAATGCGACAAGCTCTGCTTCTAGCAACAGATTCACGGGTAGTCCATTTAGTAGCGCGGTGGATACTGCCGTCAAGTCAGCGAATACAAATACTAAGACATATTCTAGCTCTGATAATTCTACAATAAATATTTCTATGCCTATTAATATTCAAGGAGACGCAGATATTTCTACTGTAAATTCTTTGAAGAAAGAAGCAGATAATATTGTGAATAGAGTTCTCAAAAAGATTAATAATCAAACCAGAATTGGCGGATATAAAAATATAAAAGCAGCAACAGTTTAATTAAAATTGCCGATACTATTAGGATATCTTAACAAGTCGGCTATATATGAAAGGAGTGATATTTATGCCGATGGGATATCCTTTTATTTTTAACGGAGTTCAAAGTGAAGCATACAATGTCTCATTAGTGTTTATAGATAACTCTTATACAAATAGAACTTCTGGTGGCGACAAGAATGTTATTACTGCGTCAATTAGAAGAAATCCTATAAAACAATATCTCGACACTGAGTATGAGGACGTATTGCAGTTTCCTATTGAAATTGTATTTGATAACGCTGTTGATATTTACGAATTGACAAACTTAAAGAACTGGCTCACCGCTCCTGTCAGATATGAACAGCTTCAAATATGCGCAGAACATTTTGAGCGTTATTATTATAATTGCATAATTCATCTAGATGAAGATTTGATTTATGGCGATGGGTATCGTGGCGTATCTGCAACAGTTGAATGCGATGCTCCATATGCGCATGAATTTGAAAGAGTTGAAAAATATACATTAAACCCAGACGTAACCAAAACAGACACTTTTATTTTTGAAAATTATTCAGACGATTTTGAGTTTATGAAACCAATACTAAAATTTCACATGTCTACTGATGGGAATTTTAGTATAAATGTTAAGCATTATAGCGATGGGAAATATATGGTCGTTAAGAATGGAGTAATTATGTTAAATAATGAAACATACGACAAATGCACAACTTATTGCAAATTAAATGGAATTTCTATTTCTTACATAGAGAAAGCCGTTGATTATAATGTAACAACAAGCTTTTCACATCTAAATAAAAACGATATTGTTTATCTTGATAATGAAAGTTGTGTTATGACGTTAAATGATACGGTCACTAGTGATATTTTTTCAAAATTTAATAAAAAATTTTTTAAAATTCCTCGTGGAATGAATACTATTTCAGTATATGGCGTAGCAGACTACATGTATATAGTTTATCAAAACGCCAAGCGGTTAGGGGGGAGTTATTATTAATTTCACTTTTGATTTAAATAAAAGATATGAATACCCGATTATTGAGTTATGTAACCCAGACAAAACCGTAATAGGTATTGTTGCTGGCATCTCTGAATTAGTAATCTCTCCTAAATGGGGTTCTTGTTCAGAAGTAACATTTACTGTTTACAAAGAAATCAATAACAAACCAAATCTATGCTATGAAAAACTTCGCAAAAGCAGACTAATTCACGTTGATGGGTTTGGATATTTTACAATTAGCAGTGATGATGAAGAGCTTGAAGATAAAATTACTCATAAGTCTATTCAGGCATACTCCGTAGAATATCTATTAAATAATAAAGGAATAAATCTAACTTTTGTAACAACAGCGGGAGATATTAATAATACTTCGAGTACAACAGTCATAACAAGTAACTATTTCTTTTATAGAGAAACACAACCAGAGAAATCTCTTTTACATCAACTAATTAAGGTTGCACCACAATGGAGTATTGGATATGTAAGCTCTTCTTTAAAAAATAAGTCTCGTTCTTTTAGCGAAACAGATAAAGGATTGTATGGTTTTTTAACAAATGAAGTATCCCAATCTTATGAAGCGTTGTTTGTATTTGATAACGAAAACTATGTTATTAACGCATACGATACTTCTGAGGTTGTTAAGAAAACAAACATCGTTTTGTCTTTTGATAATTTAGTAAAAAACGCCACGGTTAGTGAATTGTCTGATGATATTTACACCGTTATCAATGTTTCAGGAGCAGAAGACCTTAGTATTGCAAAAGTTAACCCAAACGGAACAAAAAAGCTTTTTTGTCTTGATTATTACACAGGAGTTCTTGATAAAAACGCAAGTAACTATTACGAAAAATATAATGATTGGATTACAGATAATAAATTAAAAAAGAAAGTTCTTGAGTGGGAAAAGGCAAATAGAGATGCTATTTATGATACAAGCGAAGATTCTTATGGTTCGTGGACTTCTTTGCAAAAAAAGTTTAATTTGCTACTTTTGACTCAGCAAGCATCACTAAATCAGATGCAAACATACTGTGATACCGCACAACAGAACATGTCTTTGTACACTGACTACTCAGTTCTTGACAAACTCCAAGTTTATGCAAAATGGAAGTCTTTTATTGTAGAAAAAGAAGGATATGTGACATACGGAGAAGCGAAGTCAAAAGGATACACCATTGTTGACTATTATGAGGTTGATAGATATACGACAGATAGCAACCGCAATGTTACATTATATGCTTACTGGAAGAACTATTCTCAAGCCTGTGAAGCAAACCTAAATATCTTAAAGACAGGTGGTAAATTATATAATGTCAGAAAGATAGATTTCGAGGACGTTGAAGACGAAAACCAAAGAACAAGAAATGCGGATTTTAATGTTCCATCGGATTCTGCACTTATTGCAACAGGTGAAAGCGTATCTACAGAAGTAAAAAACCATAGTGTAATACCATCTAGCGCACATTCAAAATACTCCATAAATGCGTTAACAAAAGAAATTTCTAGTATTCAAGCAGAAAGAGATAAAATTGTAAAACAGTATTCTTATGATTATTATTTTACAAATGAAGAAAAATTGGCACTTGACCCATTCCTTGTTGAGGGAAGTTTCTCCGATGATACATTTATTGTAACAGATAGTATGCAGACAAAAGACTATTCTGATAACTCTACAAAGGTCGAGGTTATTAAACCAAATGGCGATATGGTTATAAAGTCTGTTGGAGAACTAACACAAGAAGATGTTATTGTCGATGATATTTATGTGGCAGGACAGCTTGTAGACGCTGGTTATGAAAAATTAAAAGTTGTTAGTCAACCAAAATTTTCTTTTGAATTAGACAGTACAAATTTCTTGTTCGTTGAAAAATTTAAACCGTTTATTACGCAACTATTATCTATTGAAAAAAATAATGGTAGTTTATTTGGTTCAATTATAAATGTACAGCTTGCGGACGATAACTGGGTATTTCCGTATTTGCAAGAAATGGAAATACAGTATGATGACCCAGATAGTTTTTCTATGACTTTTGGAAACAGATTTAGATTATCAGATGAAGCATACACTTTTGATGAACTGCATAACGAAACAACAAGCGCGGTCTCTAGTGTTGGCTCTTTGTTGTCTGCCATATCTCAACCTGTAACGAATGGTACAATCGACGCTGTTACACAATACACCAAAACAGCATTAATTGCGGCAAATCAATCTATTAAGGCAACTACTGATAATGATTTTACATTTGGTAGTTATGGCATTAAAGGAAGAAAAGTATCTAAAGAGGATAATAATATAAATGGCTTTAGCCCAGAGCAACTTTGGATAACAAATAATAAAATTTGTTTTACAGATGATGGGTGGGCTACTACAAAAGCTGTTTTTGGCAAAATAAAGGATGCTAATAATAAAGACGCTTACGGGCTAATTGCAGATAGCATTGTTGGTAAATTAATAATGGGTAACAATCTCGTTATCTCAAATAGTGCAAACACTTTTGTCGTTAATGAAGATGGTATGACAATTAGTAATGACTCCATGGAGATTAAATTAAGTCCAGATTCAGGTATTGATGTTTTTAAAAAGACAGCATCTGGCGACAAAGATGTATTTCAAGTTGATAAAAATGGCAACCTATCTATAACCGGTGGTAGAATCACTGTCGGTGATGGAGAAAGTATGGGTTATATTATCGACGGAAATAATGGATATATGGCATCTATTATAAAAGATGATAAGGGAGACCCGTTATTTGAATTAACGGCAGACGGGCACATGAGGGTTTCGGGGTTGAACCTAGGAGGTACAGAAGTTCCAAAACCGTCTGACCCAATACAGCCAGAAGGTTCCGATGGCGTTGTTGAAGATGCCGGTAGTGGACTTACTGGTGGCTTCTTTGAAGCAGCATGGACGCTACTAGAGTTCTTCTGGGTTGGCCCATATATTGCTATCAGAGACCTTGTTGGAAAACGAGACACGGATGGGTGGAGAAAAATCTGGGGTTATTACTCTAAAAGAACTATTAGCACAATGTTAAACGATATATATAATTCCGGATTCAATATTGTTTACCAAGACAATATGACATCTTACGTTACTGAACAAATAGCAGACAACAATAAATACCTTAGTAATCTATATGCTACAAAGGCATTTATAAAAGATAATTATAAGCCATGGAACGATACGATTTGGTCTGATGGCTCTCAAATAGAGGGAACTTTAACATATCTACAAAATAATTATCAACTTAAATCTGATATGTCAAATTATTATACGTCATCTCAGATTGATGATAATTTTGTACTAAATAATTCTTTAACACAACATTATTTGTCTAAAACAGATATGGGAGTCAATGACAACGATAAATTATTATGGCAGACTGTTACAATTGGTAGCAAAAGCTATACAATTCTAACCAAAACATAAAGTATTTAAAGGGGTACAAAATATGGAAAAAGAAAATCTAATTTCTCTGGCAGAAAAAATTAAACAGGCACTAAATGCTGTGTCCGTATCTGGATATGGTAATCTAAAAACACTTTCTAACTGCATTGATGCCCTAACAGAACTAGAAAAAAATATTAATACTTATGAACAAGATGTTCAGAAAATGCTCGAAAAGCAAATCAAAGACTTCACGGCATCTGTTTTGCCCGCTGAAATGCAAGAAGTGGACGGTGTTGTTCCTGTAGACCCAAGTAAACCAAAACCACAACGTATTGAAAAAGAGGTGGATAATAGTGGAGAGAATTGAATCTAAGCAATTCAGAGACTATTCACAACAGATTGATGATATTACATTTTTCCAAGGCGATACAATTACTATCCCATTTCAATTCATTGATTTTGACGGGGACGTTGTAACGTTAAGAAAAACCTCTAAGAGCCAAACCTATGTTAAATGGCTTTTATGCCCATTTGGTCAGTACCAAAATCCACTAATTGAGCTTAAATCAGACTCTGTAAATTCTCCAAGTGGAGATGTTTATATTGATGATGAAACAAATATTGTTTATGTACATATTGATGATTCCAAAACTCAAAAACTAATTCACGGTAAATATGTACAACAAATAATTCTATATTATGACTTTGAAAACGGCAATCCCCAAAAAGAATTTAGACGCGCACAAGGGTTTGTAATTTTCAATGAAAAAATTCGTGATTACGAATAAAGGAGGTATCTTATGGTATCAAAAGTCTTTGCGAATAAAATTAACGCAGAAATCTTTGGTGGACAAAATTATACTCCACCTACTGTTTGGTATTTTGGTCTTTCTACGAAACCAATCACAGATGGTGTAATTCCAACTGGTGGAGAGCCTACGAACGCAGGATATGAGCGTACTAGAATTACCAATGACCAAAATAACTTTACAACTCCAACTTATAACTCAACTTATCCGTTAAGTTTTGTATCTAACAAGGTTGCAATCACTATGTCTGAAATTACAGGTGGAAACCAAATTACAGTTCCATATTTCTTCCTTTCTAGTGAAGAAACAGGAACAACTTGTGAGGTATGGGGAAATTTTGCGAACGCTCGTGTATTAACCGTTGACTCTCAGTTGATTATTAAAACCGGTGGAGCTATTTTCGCCCTAGAGAATGCTTGACGTTTTTGGAGGTGTTATAATTGTTACCTCCTATTAGAATTAAACTTCCTGACAGAAATCAGGATATGTCCATACATTGTCAGTCTCCAATAAAAATCAAAGTAAAAGAAATAAAGAAAAATGCGGTTTCTGATTATCAAGTCCCTATCAAGATTAAAATATGCGATAGAGATAAAGATATGGGACAAGCTTATGAAAAACGGCAAGCCAAAGTAAGAGAAAGAGACGGAAAGGTTGTTATCAAATACAAAGAAGATATTTTGGAAACGGACGAAATACTAGAGTATTTGTCTAACGACTATATTAAACCGATTAGAATAAAGTTGTCTACTCTTGACCTCGTTTATACTTGGATATACGAGCTTCTATTTAGATTCAATTTTATAACCAGAATAGAAGCTCGTATGACTATTGTTTTAACGTATGGCAGATTTGTTACTAAATCACTATTTTTTAATAATATATTTGAAGCTCTGGTAAAAAATTTTGGAATTATAAAATCTTCTCTTATATTTAAACACGTCATAGCGAAAGCTCTTGATATTTTCAAGGTCGATGGATTAAAAATGCTTCTTAAATTTAATCACAAGTCTTCTGGTACTGTGAAAATTTTACAAAAAGAGATAGATTATGGGAGTCTTAAATTTAAGTCACCAGACGTTACAAAGAGTGCCGTATATATAATAGAAAAACGTACTATCGGAGACTTAACAACCGGAACAATTGAAGACGAGTTTTCTAACAATAAAACAATCTTTGATATTCTATACAAATATAGAGTTGAGCAAGAAGACCCAGATTTTTATGATTAAATTTATTGAGAGGTGATTAAATGCCAAAAGAATCAACAAATCTAAAATTGAAACTATATAACGCCATTACCGACGCAAAAGAATTTGCGGCAGACTGGTTTAATAATATTTTTGATTATACTAATAGTAACTGGGTTAAAATTGATGACGCTTATAAAGAAATAAAAGATAACTTTAATAACTACCCTACTAAGGATGGTGTCGGGGCCACAGGCAATTGGGATATCAATGCCAAAAGTGCGACAAATGACTCTATTGGTCAACAAATAGATGCGACGTACATCAAAGATTTACATCCAACAGGGGATAAAATCATTATCACAAAGGGCAATAATGAGACGAGTACAATTGACGGTGCTGCTCCAAAAGGATATACATTAACAGAAACCATCCCTGCGTCTACTGTAACCGGACAAACATGGTTTCATGTAGGAAGCATTTCTAACACATCAGACGGTGATTTAATAAAAATTGAGATTAACTGTCCTACAATTGTTTCAACAGAGAATAACTCTGTCGCTTATAGTAAGAATATTACATTATTCATCCATGACTTAGCACAGACAAATAATAGCGATTTATCTACAGCCTATATTTTCTCTTATATTATGTATGATGATAAGCTAAAATCTTCTGATGTAGATATCGAAAACAATTCAACAAAGAAAGAATTTTTCTATTTAATCCCAACATCGGGTGGAAACGGTCAGAGTAATGCAGAACTATGGATAAACACGGACTCTACATTCTTTAATTCTATTATCAATGTATCTATAGCTAAAAAAGACAGTTGGGGATATGTATTAAAATACTCCGCAAATGCCCCCTCTGTTGACCAAGCTATTACTCCTTATTCTAAAACAAGCGTTGTTACAGACACCAATTATGCTACGAGAACTAATGCCGGTATTGTACAGATTGGAGACAATATTACAGTTGGCAATAAAGGCTTGATTAGTTTAATAAAAGACAACATTGACGGAGCACTTGGTTATGAGGCAGCAGAAAAAATAAATCTTGTATCTATTACGATTCCTACAACTGGATGGAACCAAGATAGTAACTCCGCTTATCCGAATTATATTGACATCGTAGCTACAGGAATCACAGAAAGTGATTGTGTTGCACTTGTCATTGCACCAGATAGTAATGTAGTCGCTAAAAAATGTTATTTTACTTCAACAGAATCATTACCTAATTATTTGAGAATCCGTGCTCGTAACATCCCAACGGAATCTATTAAAGCTTTTTATTACATTATCCGAGAAGATATCCTTATGAGTTTTGGTCAAACCCCTATTGGTGGAGCGATGCTGCCCCCTGCAACGACGACAGAGCTAGGTGGCATCATTGTAGGAGAGGGGCTAAAAGTTTCTAATAAAGGTGTATTGAGTGCTGATGCTCAGGAATACACCCTCCCCGCCGCCACCACCACCACGCTGGGCGGTGTCAAGCTGAGTGACGACTTCACGGCAGATGCAGACGGCACGCTGCATCTGGCGGGCGGTACTGCCCCGGACCCTTACCCCGTGGGCAGCATCTACCAGAGCACCGCACGTACAAGCCCTGCCGCACTGTTCGGCGGTACATGGCAGGAGATTGCGCAGAACCGGGTACTGATGGGTGCTGGCAGCGCCCACGCAGCGGGCACCACCGTGGAGGCCGGACTGCCGAACATCACAGGCAGCTTAATAGAAACGGAAGCAGAGAGCTCCCCATTCCGTGGTTCAAAAGCAGGTTTGTCGAAATCAGGAGCTTTAAAATTCACAGAGGTTAATACTGATTGGGGTGGCTACAGAGGTACGTCAGGTTCGACGTACAATATTAACTTTGATGCTTCCCTCTCGAATCCTATCTACGGTCGCAGCTATACCGTGCAGCCCGCCGCCTACTATGTGCACATCTGGAAAAGAGTTGGTTAATTTATACGTTTCCATAATTCCTATTTGTAGCACCCATCAAAACGCGGTCTTATTGTTTTTCGATAATTACTTTTATGATTTATTTAAATTGCATTATAATAAAAATTAAATATAATAAAAGGAGGAATGAATATGGCTTATGGCCCAACATCTATAGGTGGATATATGGCTCTTTCCCCTGCAACCAAAGAGGATATTGGCGGCGTAAAAATCGGTACGGGAATCAACGTTACTGATGATGGAACAATTAATGTAGGGTCTGCCCCAGCTGGTTATGTTATGACCAAGGAATGGAGTGGGGCAATTCCGTCAAGCAGTGAATGTTGGCTAAAAATTGGCTCAATTAGCAATTTAAAATTTAACGATACAATAGAAATTAGCGTTGCAGTTAGAGCTAATGTAGATTATAAAGCAGAGCCATGTATATACAATGCAATATTCTCGAAGGGCGACGATGCTTCTACAGATACGAATAGAAACCATTCGCTCCTTTCGTACACGGTCGGAAACTTGTATGTGGCTGTGTTGGCAGAATACAATCACTGTTTTGCAATAAACTTATACAGTGGAACATCAGACACAGAAACGGCAACAAGTTCGTATGGGGATATATTTGTGAATTTATCTATGACTGGTAGTGATTCAACTGTTGTTAATTTTAAGGCGTTTATAACTGTGAAAACCAGCAATACCAACAATTTCAGTTATTCGCTTGAGCAATTCAATAAAGATATATCCCAAATATCTCAGAATGTTATGTATGATACCCGTATGATATCCATTTCAGAGGGAGGCGTTTCAAAGGTAAACAATCTCAAATTTAGAGCACAGACATCTGACCCCGGAGCCGGAAGCCCTTTGGAAACCGGCACAGTCTTGTTCGTTTATTCGTAAGGAGGTGTTTGAGTCATGGATAAAATCATCCCAGACTATAAGGTTGAGATTAAAAATGCGGATTATTCTTCCATCGAGAGTGCGGTGGATGAGCATAATGGCTCTGCTAAACCCGGCGAAAAATATTGGGGCATTTCCATGGATAATGGATACTACATTGTATACGAATATGGAAAAGTCCCTGAACCTACGCCAGAACCAGAACCTGTAGAACCGACCATTGACGAAGTACGTCAGAGCAAGTTAGACGAAATGTCGTCTAACTGTGAACAAGTAATATACAGCGGTGTTGATGTCGAGCTGAGTGTTGGTAAGAAACATTTTAGTTTAACAGCAAATGACCAAACTAATATTGACGGAATCTTTTCTGCAATCACTCTTGGAGCGACTGAATACCCATACCATGCAGATGGTGAACCATGCGAAATGTATAGTGCTTCTGATATAATGGCACTATACATCGCCGCAAAAGGTTTTGTTACTCAGCAAACTACATATTGTAATGCATTACGTCAATGGATTAAACGAGAGGATAGAATTGAAGTCGTTTCTGCGATTCGGTATGGTGACACGTTGCCCTCTGACTTGCAGACAAACGTAGAGAATATTTTGACGGCGGCGAATGCTCAGATACAGGTGATTGCAGGGAAATTAACAACTGTAATTTCAAGCTAAACGGGAGGTAATTGATATGAGTGCATATATCGGAGTTGGGGGGGTGGCGAAAAGCATCTCCAAAATGTATATCGAAGTAGACGGTAAAGCACGTCAAGTCCAGAAGACATACATTGGTGTAAATGGGGTTGCTAGATTGTGGTATCAGCGCGGCTACGAAGTGGGTAAAACCGTCAAAATCGCCGTGGACGGCAAGGACTACGACTGGCTTGTGGTGCATCAGGGTATCCCTGATGCAGGCATCTATGACGCAAGCTGCAGTGGCACGTGGCTGCTGATGAAAGACATCTACACAGCGTCTAAGTTCGGCAGCAATAACTCCTACAAAAATTCCGAAATCTACACATACCTGAATGGAACGTTCTACAACCTCATCGACAGCAACATCAGGGCGGCTATTAAGCAGGTGAAAATCCCGTACTATAACGGCCCCGGTTCCAGCGGCAGACTTGACACCGGCTCCAACGGCTTGAGCACCAAAGTGTTCCTGCTGTCTGGTTATGAGGTTGGTTGGACGACCAACGACAACAACTATTTCCCTCGAGACGGTGCAAAGCTTGACTACTTTGAAAGCGGCTCTGGCGGCAACAGCAAGCGTGTCGCCAACGCTGGCAGCGCAGCTACCAATTGGTGGCTGCGCTCTCCGCACGTCAGCAATGACAACTACGTTTGGTACGTCAAATCTGATGGCTCTTTCGACTACCGATACCGCAACAATGTCTCTGGTGTTCGCCCATGTATGATTTTGCCGCAGGACTTGCCGGTGGACGACACTGGGCATGTGGTGGTGTAAACCGGAGAAAGGAGAAGAAAATGGAAATAATTGATGAAGCTGGGAATGAAATTTTCAACCCTAATCTTGAACTTGGATATCTTATAAATGACATTAAAACAATCCACCATGACAAAGTTGATGAAGTAAAAGAAAAATTCCATTATGAAACCATTGCCGAATATCCAAATGGCGGCAAGGATGTAAAAAAAATTGTTGACGTTGAAGAAGTGAAAGCAAAAGATGCTTGGGATGAAGAAATCCCAATTCAAAAATACATCTTATATACAGCAGAAGAGCTAGAAGCAAAACTAAACGAAATTAAAAATGCTAAAATTGCAAAATCCAAAACTGACCTTAAAGAATATCTTGCGTCTCATCCACTCCAATGGATTGATGGAGAGTATTATTCCGTTACAGAAGAAAAACAAGCACTATTGACAAGTAACCTTGCCGCTTATCAGATTTCATCTACAATCGGGGAGCCTATGGAGCTTACATGGAATACAACAGGAGATAGATGTAGGGCGTGGACTTACGAAAATCTTGCGGCGCTGTCTCTCGCTATCGTTAAATATGTCAAACCAATAGTGTCTAAGCAACAAGATATTGAAATAAAAATTAAAGAATGCAAATCCAAAAATGAAGTTGATAATATTGAGATTAAATATGAATAAGGTGATTGTATGAGAAATTTTGCAAAAGAATCACTTAAAATTATAATCTTGTTTTTAATTGGTGGTTTTGCATATTGTGGGATAGAACTACTTTGTCGCGGATATACCCATTGGACAATGGGTGTTCTTGGTGGTTTTTGTTTCGTTGTTATCGGTGGATTAAACAATTATCTACCTTGGGAGATGAAGGTTTGGAAGCAGTCTATAATTGGCGCACTTGTTGTAACAAGTTGTGAGTTTATCACAGGAGTTATATTAAATCTATTCCTTGGTCTTCATATTTGGGATTATTCACATATCCCGTTTAATATTCTTGGTCAGGTTTGTTTGCCATTCTCTCTTCTTTGGGTATTATTGTCTTTTGTTTGCATCTTTATCGACGACTGGCTTAGATATAAGCTATTCAAGGAAGAAAGACCGAAATATTATTGGTAAAGAGGTGATTTGTTGAAAAATATTATAGATATCTCCTATGCACAAGGTAAAATCACTGATTCACAGTGGCAGTATTTTAAAGAAAATTTAACAGGTATTATTATTCGTTTTGGTTATCGTGGTTATGGAAATGGTGCGCTAAAACTGGATAACTGCGTTGCTTACAATATATTTAAATGTCAACAATATAGTATTCCTTATGGTCTATATTTCTTCTCTCAAGCTATCAATAAGCAAGAAGGAATTGAAGAAGCTAATACTATGATTAACAGTGAATATTATCAAGGCGCTACACTTGGCATTTGGTTTGATTCTGAATTTAGCAACGAAAAGCACAATGGTAGGGCAGATGCGATTTCTGTTAAATCAAGAACAGAAGCGGCAAAAGGCTTCTGTGATACCATTATCGCATCCGGTAAACAAGCTGGTGTATACGCTTCTTCTAGCTGGCTCAAAACTAATTTGGATATGAGCCAGTTGCCCTATCCTGTCTGGGTTGCACATTACGCGAGTGACTATTCTTATAAAAAGAATGTTGTACTATGGCAATATTCAAGTTCTAACCCAATGAAAATTCCGGGTTTCAATAGATTAGATTGCGATAAAATTATTGACGAATCTTTCTTTGGTGGTCAGCCAAATATTAAAACCAAAAAAGACTATATCAAGCAAATCCAATCTGCTCTCTGTGTAACCACAGACGGTATTGCCGGAAGAAAAACAATTGCAGCGACAATCACTGTTAGCAAAACTAAAAATAACAGGCACGCAGTTGTAAAACCATTACAGGAATATCTAAATTATCTTGGATATGATTGTGGCAATGCTGACGGTATTGCTGGTGCTAAATTTGATAGTGCTGTAAAGAAATTCCAAAAAGACCACGGATGTGTAGTTGATGGAGAACTAACAGCACAAAAAAATACTTGGAAAAAACTTTTAACAGTTTAACCAACATATTAAAGGAGACGTATCGAAAGATACGTCTCCTTTTTTGCGTTTTAAACTTTTAAGTACAAGGATACCAGAAGCCATTTAGTTCAAGCGTAGGAATGTCATAATCTTTAGCCGCCTGATGTTCAATTTTGCAACCACGAGCATCCTCCCAGCCATCCATAAACACGGCTAGGTCTGCCTTTGCAAGAACCTCAAGAGAACGACCAAGATAAACAAGAGACGGGACATCTTCTGCAAAATGGAAGATAGTATCAAGGATATTGATATCTTCACCTAGATACTTCTTTAGGTCTTTAACAAATTGTTCACGCTCATATTCAATTTCTTCTGTTTTCTTACCATTCATAGGCTGACTAATAAACACATTCATCTTTGGCATCACTTTTTCTCCTTATCTTTTGAGACAACATTGATTAGTTCGAGAGCGCCATTGTAAATAGTCATGCAATCATCAATCCAATCATTTAGATAGAAACCCGAAATTACAACACGAGAACCACCTTTGCCATCGTTAGAGAGTGCATCAGCTTCACGCTTCAATGAATTTAGAACAAGAATCAGCTGTTCAAGATTAGGCAAATCCATTTGAGTGATGTAAAATTGTAAATTAAGAAGAGTTAGAACACCTGTAGTCTTTAGTGGGTATTTAGTTTCTTTACTGTCGAACATTTGAATCGACCTCCTTTATTAGTATTTTAACACGGTTCTTTGATTTTGTCAAGAACTTCTTTGTCTAAATTAAATCCGTCAAAGTCTCCGTTTGCTTTATGATAACACATTTCCCAATCATGTGCACGTTTTTCTGCCTCGTCATGCCATTCAGAATAGTTTGTGTACCAATATAAATTTGATAACGCCAGCATCTTCCAAAGCTCTAATTCTGTTGCAGATTCCAATGGCTTCTTCCCGTGCTTAATGGCTACTTCGGTTAAATTATCCAGAGTCCACCAGCGCCAATAGTCACAAATGCCATAAACGCCCATACCGTATGTACCAAATAGTTCTGGGTAATCACTCTCGGCTCCAAGCCAAGGTTCTGAATTTTTTACAGCCTCGATAAGATTTTCTTTGCCCGGTTCAAATCCAAGACAATAACGAGTAGTTATATCTCCTTTATAAACACCCGGCTTTAGCTTACCATTATCATCAAAGCCGATATCTACTAGATTATCATATTCTTCATCTGTAATAACACCATTCTTATGAAGTTTTTCAATACGAGCTTTATACATAATTGCCTCACTTATTACTACTACCAAGAGCGCCAATGCCACGTTCAGAATCAATCTTTTGTAGTTCTTCCACACTAATTTCAGAAATATTTACAACTGGAACGTATTCAACGGCAAATTGGGCAATAGCTTTTGAGGTTGGAACACGAATTTCATCTTCGCTGTAAACAACTTCATCACCATAATTTGACAAAACAATATTTTTATCGTTGCCATTATAAATGGATACAAACCATTCCCCACGATAACCAGAGTCAATCTGACCAGCCATAACAATCATGTTGGCTTTTGTGTTAGAGCCACGCTCACGAATAGCAATGCGATATTTTCTGTCGAAAACACTATATAGACCAGTAGGAACTAGCTTATTTGTATGGGGTGGAATTACAAAGTTATTATCAATATTGGCATAAATATCATAGCATCCATCTTCGTCACGCTTGGTAGGAAATTTAACCCACTGGTCTTTACGAGCAAACTTAATATCATCTACCCCACAAAAGGCATCAAAAATATCATCAAAATACATTACAATTTCTCCTTATTCTTTTTATTTGTCATAACTTTATAATAATGGTCATCATATTCATCAAGCATACTCCATGCGTCCTGATATGTTACTCTTTTATCCGCTTTCATCAAAGAGTTAATATACCATGCTTGTTCAACGGCCTGATTTTTTCCGTATAAAAGTGACATAACAAGTTTAATATATCTCTTTCTCGTCATATACCAATCTCCTTTCTCCACTTATCATATTTTGCTTGCTTATTTCTTTCAATAAAGTCAAGCAAATCATCAATCTGTTTATTTACAAATTTAATCTTTTCTTCATAAGACATTTCTTCAAAAGCTTTATGCTTTGTTTCTATAGTGTTATGATAGTCTAACTCTGTCCCTTTAACTACCTCTGATATTGGAGACAAGCAAGTATATGATACCTGTTCACCAAATTCCGCAAGACTCTTATTACCATAATCACCTGAAACAGCCATCGTATCTTTTGTACCATCTAACGCAATACTAATTATATTAAGCAAAGCATCATGTTGTACTGTCTCGATATTTTTCTGGTTTTGTTGTCTTTCATATTGACTTTTGTATTTTTCTACAATAGCTTTAATGTAATAACTATTGCCACCGTTTAATCTATAATTATAATATGCCTCATAAACAAAACTATAATTATTCCAATCGCCGGACAGAGTAGCTTTACGATACTCTTTATCAATGCTGTTTCTTATATCCTCTAAGAAGGAGTCATTATTTGATTTCTTCTTTCTGGATTTGCAAACTGGTGAATAAGCCATTAAACACTCCTAAAAACAAAATTTTATGAGTACCATTTATACGTCTGCATAAAAGTCCAAACGCCATCGCCAAAACCGAGTTTTTCAAGAGTGTCACACATAAGAGTATCCATAGACTCATGTGCAAACTCAATATCATCGTACTGACTACGAGCTTTCATTTCTTTATTAAATTCATCAATCATTTCTTGTGGGATATTATACATAGTTACTCTCCTTACTTGCTATACCAACCAAGCTGTTTCATTTTCTTTAGGATTAGCTTAGTTTCGTATCCAGTTAACCCAACACAAATATTACCCTTAAAACGCTTATCAAACGTGTCCTTATCATAGGATTGAATAATATTGTTTCCATCTGCCTTATGAACGACAGTTAAGACTTGCATATATTTATCAATGTCATTATAGCGCTCATATACGACCGCCCACTTGTCTTCCCTTACTTTCTTAAAGCCGATTTCTTCCAGCTTCTTATCGGTACTCTTGAACATAATCATTCTCCTTTGTCCCATTAGTATTATACCTCTTAATCTTATCTTCTGTCAAGTGTAGAATCTTACATAAATCAGAATTTTCTTTCTTTATAGGACTCTCGAATATGCCATCGTTTTCAAGTTCTGCAAAATCACCTCTGCTCCCGAGTCCGTTAATCATTTTAACAAAATTTGTTTGAATTGACAGCTTCGCCATTTTCTCAAGAAAATCATCTTCTTTCGAGATTTTCATGCAATACTTGTTAAACTCTTCTGCGGAAGCATATAGAAGCATACGACGCATTTCTATCCAAAATTCTTTTTGCCTTGGTTCACAGGTTTTTATAATATCTACAACGGCATCTGCCATTAAAAGTTTTGATTCTAACTCTGTCATATTAAATCCTTAATATTGGAACCAATTTCCTTGACTATCCATCATAATTTTCTTCCCACAAAATTTACAACGAGAACAAACAGAATACCTTTTAAATGTCTTTTCTTCAACAGGTTCGTGCCAACCAAGAATATCATGATAAAACCATGTCATTGCTTTGTATGGGTGAACACACCATATAGCACCAGACAACCACAAGAGAAATAAAATAACAATAAATATTTCAAAAAGCAACATAATATCACCTCTTAATGAAAGAAATCTTTTATTCCTTAAATACTAAATCTCTATCTACTGGACTATTAATAGAGCAAACTTCCTTTTGGCATTCTGGACATATCGCATGGTACAAAGTATAATGACTAACTCTTTTTTCTTTTCCATTTAACAAGGAACTATTATCTGCCCAAAATTCACAACCGCAATCACACACAAATTTAACAGCAATCTTTTTCGATTCGACATTATGCTTAGTAATCTTAATCATAATTCTCCTTGATAAAAGTATCTATAACATTAGGCTCAAAAGAAGCAGTCCACATAATAGGAATGAAAGAGTCTGAAATAAATTCTACCATTTCATCACAATCAGAGAAATACCAATCATTGCTAAAATAATTACGCTCAATTTTGTGTACTTCAAATTTATTAGATGGAATATTTTTGAATACCATCCATATCTCTCTACTATTCATTCCAGTAGGAAGCCCATATTCTTCCATTGGATACCAATAAATTGTTTGTTCAATCATAGTAAATACCTCAGTCCATTTAAGTATTTTTCTTTTAGCTTATCAGTTAATGTATCTTTCAGAATTAAATGGTCTTTAATGTCCGCTAATTTAACAAACCACGCAATCTGTCCATAACGTGTTCTAGTGCTGTTACGAATACGCTCACAATAATCTTCGTACTTCTCGCCTTTATTTGTAAGAAGTCTTAGAGCTTTATAGGCGCATTCATAATCAGGATACAACTCGTATGGCTCATAATCTGTATCCTCTAACAAGTCGTGCATCATGGCAACACACCAGCATTCATTGCGAATATCGACAGGGATTACATCATTATTAGAAATATAATCAGCTACACGCTTGGCATGGTCAAATGTCTCTTTGTCATAGTATATTCTTGCCGCATGAATTGCAATTTTGGTAAGTTTATACTCTGGCGTATCTAAGACAGATGGAAATTCTTCCATTTAACACCACTTCCTTTTATAATCATTGCAAATTTCTGGTGGACTGTTAAATTTACTGGGTCTACAGTTACAATTATAAGTCCACGTTGCATTACTATCTTTATATTTTAGGTATTTACAAGTGTCACAAAGCGGCAAATTTGACGGCTGTTCCTTTTGAGCTTTCTTTGACGCTTTATAAATCAAAATCAAAATACGAAGAATATAACTCAAACCAAGAACTAGAAGAATACCAATTCCAATTTTAATAAATTGCCAAACAAAATTAATCATAATTAAATGTCTTCCCACCATTCTGAAATATCTCTCGAATCAATTTCCAACTTTGTTGTGGACTCACGAAAACAACCGCATGAGTTATCCCAAAATACAGTGACAACATCCGTTTCTTTCTTAATCTCATACCCATAACGCTTATGAAAATATAAACTCAAAAGATACGGTCTCCCGTTTTTGAAGTATTCTGGAATAGGTTCATCAAATACATAAACCCACATATACCCTCCTATTAAAAATTCATTTTTATTCACCAGCTTTGAAGTTATAAACAGGTTTGATGTGATTTATAATTTCAACAGCAGGAGAAATTGCGTCGATAATTTCCTGTGCTGGTTTATATGCCATTGGGCATTCATCCAGCGTACCTTCGTTCACAGAGGTTGAATAAATTCCATCCATCTGCTTCTTGAACTCGTCTATGCTAAATGCTTTCTTAGCTGCCGCCCGGCTATACATTCTTCCAGCACCATGAGGTGCAGAACAGTTCCAATCAGGATTGCCCTTACCAATGCAAATCAGACTTCCATCCTTCATGTTTAGAGGAATAATTAGCTTCTCGCCCTTCTTAGCAGAAACAGAACCCTTTCTAATAATATCGTCAGACATATCAATGTAATTATGAACCGTCTGGAAAAAATGAATTTCTGGAATCTTTTTCTGTAAACCAACGCCATTAAGGATTTCATTCATGATATGAAGTCTATTCATAGTTGCAAAGTTTTGGCAGATTTTCATATCGTGTAAATATGCTTCTCTGTCTTTGCCCTCAAGATAACAAAGCTCATTAGGAATATCTGGAAACTTAAAATTTAACCCAGAAAGTTTCTGAGAAATTTCTTTTTCTCTCCCTTCGGCCTTTAGTTGATTGATAAGAGCGTCAACAGCTTCTTTCTTTTTGTTCTTACCTTTGAGATTTGAGATTGCAACATTTTGGTAATACTCTGCCACTTGCTTTCCAAGATTACGGCTTCCTGTATGAATTACCAAATACTGATTGTCGTCATCGTCTTCATCTAGTTCGATAAAGTGATTACCGCCACCAAGAGTTCCAAGACTACAAACAATCCAGTCGATATTATGCAAAAAGTCTTTACAGGTTAAATTATACAGGAAGTTCTCTTCGAGAGTTGGTTTTTCGTGAACAGCCATTCCGGCAGGAACACGCGCATGGATTACATCGTCTAGTTTCTTAGGGTCAATATAGTTCTTACCAAGTTCAGCAACCAACATACCACAACCGATATCTACGCCAACAATAGAAGGAATAACCTTATTTCCTAAGTCAGCGGTAAAACCAATAACGCAACCAGTGCCAGCATGAACATCAGGCATAATACGGATTTTGCACCCATCCACAAAACTCTGATTACACAAAGCTAGAATCTGCTGAGATGCGGATTCTTCAATATTATCAGTAAATACTTTTGCGGCAGCGTATTTGCCCTCAATCAGCCTCATCTAAATCACCTCATTCAATATAATCATCATAAATCATAACAACTGGAATTGATTCATTTTGGCTAAGAACAATAATTTGCTTATTAAGATTATGCTCTAGCATAACCAAATCTTCTAGCGTATCAAGTTCAATTTCACCAAAATATTCAGTCCAGCAATAGCCACTACGGGTCTTCTGTTCAAAATTATAAAAATTAAGAACAGGGTATGTTTCTTCGAGAGGTTTATTCCAATAGCCAACAGACTTAATCTTAAATTTCATATTATTCACCCAACTTAATAGTCACACCATTGTCAATTTCAATTGGATATTTATAAGTTCCATCATTAAAACATTCGTATCTAATAAACCTATCAGCATTATTCATGAGAACTTTCTTATCATGGCGATTCCAAATAATATAGTCATAATTATAATTTAGAACATCCATGTCGCTCTCGTTGAACGCTTTTGCTTCTGCTTCTGGATTACGAATCAGAACCGTCTTTGCATGGAACTCTTTCTTATACTTATCAATTTCTTCTGGTTCACGAACATCAATAAACACAAGAAGCCATTCATAGTCGTCAAAAAAACTACTCGTTTTATCTTCGTCCATCGAAGTCCAGAATCTAATATTTTCTACGGTCTTCTTAAAAGGAATATCATTGTATTCGGTAAGAAGATGCTTCATACCGCTAAGAAGATTGCGACCTTTTTCGTCTTTGTTTCCATCCCATCCAAGTTGCTTTGCTTTCATCTTAATCCAGTCCACACTAGAAAACTGCATTACATGAATGAGATAATCTTCGTATCCTTTACAATAACTAGCGAAAGTATCTTTACCAGCAGTAGATACACCATTAAGAATATAATATTTTACGTTCATTTATAATCCCTCACTTTCTATAAGTATTATAGCAAAAAGGGCAGGGTTTGTCAATACCCTGCCCTAAAACAATTTTAGATATTTGCAAGAACTTCATAGTTAGTTATGTGCCAATAATCTTTCTGTTTTTCAAGATGTTTACAGAGAATTACGTCACCAACTTGAAATTCTTCATGGTAATTCTTGGAAGTGATAGTATAATTAGATTGCTTTCCGCTACCAACGCTCTGCGCTGTGATTTGTCTGGCCCATACTCTACCATTGGCTTTAGACCTCAATTCTTTAATGTCTATAATATATAGTTTCGGTCTGTCCTCTTGTCTACCAGTAGCAAGGTCAATATATCCCATATAATCTTTTTGAATATCGGCCTTTTCTTTAATAGTCATGGGCTTAATGCCTAATGACATAACCAAAGTCTCACATTCATTTAGGATTGCCATGTTATCCAGTTGTGAATAAGATTTAGCTTCCTTTCCAGCCTTAGTAACAGAGATGGAATGTCTTTCCACAATCGCCTTTACAATATCGCTATTGACTAGTTTCTCTTTCCCGATTTTTTTTGCTTTTCCAAACATATCGTACATCTTAACAAGACGCAATAGCTCTCTTGAGTTCCCAAATTCTTCAAAGAAATCCAGCTTGATAAGAATATCAAGCTGACGAGCGTTCACGGAAGTTTTTCCATAAATATCTCGTAGTAAATCTACAAAAGAATTGTAATGATTACCCCTTAAATTATACAAATCATCAGCACAGGACTGATTCATAAATTTAACAGAACCAATACCCTTATAAATGGCACTAGCCTCTTTATCAGGAAAGTATTCAGCCTTAGAGTGTCTAAACTTTGGGGGTAGAATTTTAATTCCATGCTTCATAGCATAAGCTGTTGCTTCTGCTGTACGAGCCGAATTTCCTTGCCATTCATTTAAACAACAGCTCAAAAACTCAAATGGGTAGTAATAACGAAGCCAAGCACACTCATAAGAAATATAGGTATAGCTATAAGCGTGAATAGAAGAAAAGCTATAACGAGTGGCGTAAAGAACGCAGTTCAAGAAAATATCCATAATTTCATCTGTTTTTTCACCAGAAAGACTATATTTTACTTTAGCATTTTCTTCAAAGCCTTTACGAATAATAGGTAACTGTTCTTTTGTTCCTAATTTTTTGCCAATAATTTTTCTTAATTTATCTGCCTGTAGAAAAGTGTAGCCACAAAACTCTTGCACAAAAGACATCTGAGACTCCTGCATGATAGGATATCCCATTTCACTTGCAAGCAAATTATCAATATCCTTTACACCAGAAACATAGCCATCACCCTGTACTGCCTTTGGGTAGGCTCCTTTTCCGCAGGGACGAATTAATGCACTAATATAGGCAAATAGGTCAAATTTGGTAATAGACGGATTAGACTTCTTGATTTTATTCCAAACTTTTTCAGAGTACATCTGGGAGACTGTTCTAGCGCCATAAGGGCTATTTAGTTCAAAAATCAAAGAGGTATCGTCCCGAATCGAGTTCCAAACCTTGTCATCGTTGACATCAATAGTCTTGGCAGATAACTTTGGGATGTTTGCAAGTTTGCAACTCTTGTTAATACAAGAGATATTGGTAAGCCCAAGTACGTCTTCCTTAACAAAATTTAGGGAGTCAAGCTCTTTCATATTCAGAACAGAAACAAGGTACTCATCCCCTTTAAGATAACAAGTTCCAATCTCCGCTTCCAAATCGACATCTGTACTAGCGGCCACAACACCGCTTGCATGAGCGCCGATACTTGTACAAACCCCTTGCGCTAAATCCACATATTTAAAAAGTTTTGGATATTTTTTACGCCAAGACTCATCAATAACTTCTTTTTTATTTTCACCGTCCGTTTCCTCGTGAACCGCTTTTGCGATTTGACTTACGGTCTCAAGAGAAACGTTAAGTCCCCGTCCAAAATCTCGAATAGCGCTCTTTAATCCCAATGTATTAAAAGTGATAATCTCGGTAGTTTGCATATTGGGAAACCCCATCTTGTCATGAAGCATCCAATATTTAGTTCTGTCTCTATCTTCGTTACCCCAATCCAAGTCCACGTCTGCCAGACTATACTTATCCTTATTCATAAAGCGCCAGAAAGCGAAATTATGCTTCATAGGATTGACTTCTGTGACATGAAGGATATATAGAGCAAGACTAGAGGCGGCAGAACCACGAGCAGGGCCGCACCAAATATCGTGTTCATGACACCATCTGGCAATATGCTCCTGTAAAAGAATATAGTCTACTGCATCAACTGCAATAAATGTTTCCATTTCTTCGTTAAGACGGTCAATTACTTGTTCGTGGGTAAAACCATCTTCCATCGCATACTTAATAGAGCTTTCACTGAATAGCTTCGAGCGTAGGAGTTCGGTAGGGTTCCGAAATACTTTCGGATACTTAAAGGAAGTATCAAGAGTGATGTTCTCTACCATGTCTGCCATTACATTCGTATTCTGGATTGCCTCAAGATAAACCTTTTCTGGTAGACAATTTTGATTCCGATACGCTTCTACAAGCTCGTCATAAGTTTTAAACGTCAAATCCCATCCGGCTTCGTCGTCGTTATACTCATTCTTTTTTGCCTTTTGCAGAATCAGTCTCGCTTCTGCATGAACATCATTCAAAGCATGAGTATCAGTACCGGCAATGAGCGGGATGCCATATTTTTGACTTAGCTCATAAAGATAAAGATTATACTCCTTTTGCTTTTCAACATTATGGTGTTGGATTTCTAGGAAACACCTATCTTTATGTTCTGCTAAAAATTCAATAAAACGATTTTTAATATCTTCGTTTCCCTTACATAAGATTCCACCAACACAAGCAGTTGTAATAATAATATTATCGCTTGTGTTAACAAGTTGCTCGAAAGTAATTCTTGGAGAGTAATATCTCTGTTCCTCTCTAAAAGCGATACTAGACAGTTTGTTTAACTCTTTTAGACCAGCGAGATTTTTAGCAATTAATACGCAGTGGTAATTATCACGGACTTTATGTGGGGTTGGGTTATCTTCTGTCTCCCACCAAAGCTTCTCAGCTACATAGATTTCAATTCCGTGCAAATACTTCATTCCTGCTGCTTCAATGGCATCCTTTTTCTTTTTCCATAAGAAAAAGTTACCATGCTCAGAAAAGCACAGAGCGTTCATTCCGCACTCTTTAGCACGAGCAACGTAATCCTGATATTTAGTGACACTATCCATACCAGCGCCAGATAGATTAGAAATATCTGTGTGACAATGGTAAATCGTATAATTATTCAAGTTACCAACTCCTTTCTGATTATTATTATATACGAAAATAGTGCATCTGTCAAGATGCACTATCAATTTATTTGTTAAATTTTAGAACGGGAGATTTGGTTCTTGTGTTGATTCTGTTGGAATATCAGGTTCAGAGGCAAACGTGGGAGTAGGATTAAATTTAAGTTCAGGGATATTAGCAACAATTCTCTTGCTTAAATTATCATCATAATGAATCTTGTTACCAAGTTCACGCTCCCAGCGATAACGCATATTAAGCTCTTGCTCATCAGAAAAAATACGCATAGAACAATTGTCATAATACAATTTTAGTTTGCTACCAGCCTTGCCCGATTGACGGTCTTTGACAACTGATAGCTGAAAATCATAGCCCTCTGAATCTTCGTTCAGAATCTTACAAGCGATACATCTGTCAGCAATGTTGGCAATTTCCATTGCTCCGGCAACGCTTTGCAGACCAACTTCCGTTTCTCCTTGGGCAAGTTTGCGAGAGTGAGCAACAAGGGCTACTTCAACAGGATATTTACGAGTAAACATTTTAACCTGTTTGATAAAATCTGTCTGTTTTTCCAGTTTAGTATCGCCAGCGCAACCTCTTAAATCAAGACACATCAAGTTGTCAATCACAAAACACGTTGTATTATAACGACGGTAAGCATAATCCATCTGCTGTAACAAACTCATACTCTCTGTGCTTAGAGAACTGTCGTCTGAACAGTCATCATATACAAATAGATTTTCGTGATAATATTGACGGATTAAATCTGTGGCCTGTTTTGATACTGCATAGCCCTTTGGACGGTCTGGGCCGTTATCATATTCGATAATATGACGGTCTCCCGCAAGAGGTCTAAAAATATTACCCAGCAAGAACTGAGCAGGGATTTCGCCAGAATAAATAAATACGTTTTGATTTTGCTCCAATGGAGCGGCTACACAAATCTGATTTAGTAGGCTACTTTTGCCATTTCCGGCAAGAGCTGTAATCAAAGTAAGTGTATTTTCAAAATTTCCATATAGAACCTTATTTAAAGCTTTAATCCCGAAAGAAATGTTTGGCACATTCTGTAGTTGCATCTCTTCGTAATCAAACAGATGTTTAACACGAGGATTTTCTACTGCTTTGGCATCTGCAATCATTTTTAGAATTGCACTGCCATCAATAGCAATCATTACATTATTAGCGTCTGTTTTACGGATAGGTTTCTCTTGATTAAATTGCTTGTAATATTCTTCAACGGCTTCCTGTGCATAATCAGGAGACTCTACAATATAACAACGATACTCGCCCAGCTTTTGAACAATCTTCTTTGTCCCTTCTTCACCAGCAGTATCGTTATCAAGCCATAGGATAATCTTCTTAAATTTCTCAAGAAAGTCGAAGTTATACTTAATCCAATTTAGGTCTGTTGCGCCCCCCGGAATAGACACTACATTGTGACTACCAGACTGCCATACAGCCATAGCATCAAGATTTCCCTCCGTAACAATTAGAGGTTGGGTAATATCAATATTGTTGATATTAAACAGAGAATAACAAGGAGAACAATCACCCTGCCACCAATACTTAGACTCTCCATGCTTTACAGCGTGAGCATGACGATATTTAACACCAACTAAACGACCATTAATATCTTTGAACTTAAATTGAACGTCACCTTTCTTGGTTTGTCCAATATCAAAAAACTTAATAGTTTCTTCTGTAAATCCACGTTTCTTTAGATAAGCAGTAGCATTAGAATTGTCTTCAACAGAATCATCAACAGGAAATTTATAATTCTCTAGGCTTTCACGCTCATCATAACCAAAACCACGCTTGAAATCAAATTCAATATGGCAACGGTCAAACAGACGCTTTAGAGCTTGTGCGTAAGTTTCATCATAGGCATACATATATGCGTTGATGATACTATAATTACCACCATTGCTAAAATCGTGGTAGCAAAGGTCTTTTTTATTCCAAATAAAACTAGGGTTAGAATCGCTTGAAAATGGAGAAGAACCCGTTAGCTTCTCTTCATCAAAATTGCGAAGATTCATTAGCTTTGCAATCTCGATAGCCTGTTCTTCGTTCCCAAGCATTTGTTCTGCTTCTTTAATTTTGTCGAGCAAATCTGCCATATTTAAACCCTTTCTTTTTATTGGTGATTTACACAGAGTCCACAGCTATCTTTATAACCACAAAGATTTCTTCCGTAGAAGTCATTCTTATAGTCAAAAAGCTCTGAATATTTCTTGTGTCCATCACCAAACCGTAATCTCTTCGTATCTGTATTATAGCACGGATTTTCAATTTTTACAATAGGGTCTTCAAGTTCTACGCAAAAATTATTTGTCTCTTCGACCTTGAAATTACCCCAGTTTACGGAGAGGATGGTATCAATGGTACGTTTTGCCCAGTCCATAGCCATACGATATTCTTTCCTGTCAAAAGGGATAACTACCAATTCACCCTTACGAAACATATTAAAATAAAGGGTTTTAGGCCATTCATCATATTTCTCGTGAACTGCATAAGCATATAGATATAGCTGTTTTGCATAATCTGCGAGTTCTTCTTTTGACTTAAATTTAGACTTAGATTTATGGTCAATAATAATTAATCTACCACTCTTTTTACTTCTAGCAATAAGGTCAACCTTGCCATTAAACAGAGCGTAATCAGTAATAGGAATTTCAAACTCATATTCCGATTCAAGAATTTCCCAATTTGAGTATCCTTCAAAATTGGTAAAATAACTCTCGCCATCTGCGTAATAGTAAGGATATAAGTCTTTTGAAAATGCATCAGACATCTTTACGACAAAGCTAGACGGGACTTCTGTTTGAAAGTTATCCTGATAATAAGATAACATCTCCCAAATCTCAAGCTGACCTTTCTCATACATTTCAAGAATCTTATGGCAGAATGTGCCAAACTCACTTAAACCACTTTTATCATTTTTCTTTTCATGCAAAACGTAGTTTTTATAGTAACAAATTGGACACTCACCAAAATTCTTTAGCTTAGAAAATGAGAAAGTTGGCAGTTTCTTTTGCTTCTCTTCTTCCATGCTTTCCCTCCTTTAATATAAAATAGCCACCACCATATCGGTGGTGGCTAAAACCATCAATTATTTTTGGTTAAATTTTACTTAGAAAGGAAGGTCATCAGACGCAGTAGGAGCGCTGTCAACAGGAGTAGACTTGGCAGTGATGGCAGAACCCTTGTCCGCATTAGGATTGGCAGACATAAACTCCCAACGGTTGACAATCTGGCTAACACGAGTAATCTTGGTATCCTTACCATCACCCTCAGTAGTAGAAGAAGACATATAAGCATCAACAAGAATGGGCTGACCCTTCTTAAAGAACTTGCAGATACTTTCTGCGGTCTGACCAAAAGCAGTGAAAGGAATGAAAATAGCCTTGGACTTACCGTCCTTTAGGTGAACATCCTGTGCAAGAGTAAAAAAAGTATACTTATTACCGTTAGTCTCCTTTAGTTCAGGGTCAGCAACAAAACGACCAGAAAAATGCAGAGTATTCATAGATTTAATCTCCTTTATAATGTTAAATATATTATATATCAAACTCGACTAAAAGTCAAGTATTATTATTAGTTGTTCTTAGCTTCCAGCTCGGCCAGAATATTCTTAGCCACACCAATATCAGTAATAGAGTTATAGTTGGCACTAGTATGGTACTTCTTGATAATACCTACAAGGTCGGTCTTAGATAACTTATCAGCGCCAACTAGAGCCTGTGCAAGACTACCAATCTTATTAATAGTATCAGTTAGTTCGGAAGTTTCACTAACAGAACCAGAGCCGTCATAATCAGGAGCCTGAGCAAAGGTCTTTGCAGAAGTAGCTTCTACATCAGAACTATTAGCCCACTTGATAATCTTCTTACCAAAGTCCTCAGACAGAATAGTATAACCCTCATTTTCAAAGATATGAGTGTTATCCTTTTCACACTTAGCCATGTGAGAGGTTACATCAATGTTGAAAGTAGTAGTGAAGTAATACTCGAAACCGTCACGCTGCTTTGCACCGACACCCAGCTTCTTAACAGCAGTACGACCACGCTCATCCTTATCAACTTCATACTGGTCTTTGCCCTTCATAGTAGCAATAATATGAATAGGACTATACTGCATAGTGTCAATAAACTTATCATGGCGAGGGGTAATTAGCTTCCAGTCCTGATAACGACCGCCAGCCTGTTGCTGTAGCTCAAGACAGCCGCCCTTACCTTCCCATTCGGCAGAAGTGCTATCAATAATAAGGATGGCGTACTTTTCTTCAACCGCATAGTTAATTAGCTCAGTAAACTGTTCTGGCGCATAAGGAGGAACAAGGTCAACAATGTCATAATCAAACTCGTTGGCATAATAACGGCCACGAGAACCTTCTGTGTTTGCGAATAGGATGCGTCCATTAGTACCTACATCAGTACCAGTCTTCTTCATCTCTTCACGCATACCAGTTGCAAGACGTAGTGCGCTATAGCTCTTGCCAGAACCACTAGGCCCCATCAGAGCAATCTTAACAGCAATCTTCTCACGAACAGCCTTTTGAACCTTAAAGTTGAATCCCATTATATAATTCTCCTTGTTAAATTAGTTGTTGTTGTTCTTAACGAAATTCTCACGACGCTTCTTACAATTAGCGCAATGACAAGGGAACGTGCCATGAGCATTAAACCATTCTGCCATCTTTGCTTCCTTTACAGGGAATACACCACCACAATCAACACAGGTATAGTACAGAATCTTTTCGGGCTTATGCTTTACCTTGTCTTCTACAGGTTCAATCATGTTGATATGCTTCTCTTCCATTTTTATTCTCCTTTATTAGTTATTGTTAAAATGCTTCTCAACAAAATAGTCGTAAGCGCACTTCATATCTTCAATCTTGCCACACATATCATCTGCGACACACTCTTCCTTATCGGCGATATCCATCAGATTCTTGGCAATTGCACGAAGATTCTTTGCCATAGTCATGTGCTGACCGATACGGTCATCAGTGGAAAGAATATCAAACTTCTTCTTTACAAGAGCCTTACCAAATTCTGCATCATACTCGTCATTATCACGAGGACGAACGTGACAAGTAATGCGCTTGCCCGGAACTTCAAACTCTCCAATCTTCGTGTGAACAGTCAGACGTTCAGTAGAACCATCAGCAACCGTAGTCGTGTTAAAAATCTTCGTAATCATTTTGTTTCTCCTTAGTTTTTTGTAAATAAAAGTCGTTTTTAAAACCAGTCGGGATTGGTTTCTATATAATATTATACTCAGAAAAAATCGTTTGTCAAGAGTTATTTGTAATTATTTTTGATAAATTTTCCGGCTCAAGAAAGTTATATGCTGTATATCTACATAAACATAACTTCTGCTTCTCAGAGACATACCCATGAGCGTCATAGTATGACACAATATTTCTGCATAGCTTCCGATAATCTGTTTCTGGCTTATTTTTAGAGTTAATCATATCGTTAATTTGATATACGGTAAACTCCTTATATAACCTATCAATAACTTCTTGTCTCGGTAGACGCACAGGTTTCTGCACATCAAATAACATCTTCAAACCCATGCGACATCACCATTACTTTCTAGTTTTGTGTTCATTCATACACATAATAAGAAAATCATAAACATCATTCCAGTCATTAATTTCTGGATGAGAACCGTCAGCAAGAGTAATACAATCAGGTTTGTAATCACGCAAATAATTCATCTCATAGCATAGATAACCAAGCCAGTCGTCGTCTAGGTCATCGAATTGCTCCTGAATAACATACATAATTGCACCTTCAAGGTTACAACTCATAATTACAGAATCATCGCCAAAGTCACGAAATACCTTATTGATAGCATTTTCAAAATCATCATGCTTTGCAAGCGCCTTCATAATCTTCACAAACGCCTTACGACTAATCATTACCATTCACCCCAATCATCCTTTTCGTCAAATAAGCAATACAGTACAGCTGAAAATATAAAAACACCAATAAGAAACTCCATAAGTTCACCTCTTTCCAAAAATAATATCCATTACAATAATCGCCACAAAACACATAAATAAACAATGCATACAGATTCTCCTTTTTGTTTTATCTATAAGTATTATAGCACATCATGTAGTCAATGTCAATACCTTATCCCAACATTTTTTCAATTTCATAAATTTCATTTTCTACGCTCTTAATCCTCATTTCATAATAATTTCTCTTTTTGCTATCACATCTTTCACTAACCTTAATTAGGTGTTCAAGCTCACTGCTTCTATTTTCCAGTTCTTCAAGCAAAAAATTATTATATTCTTCTTGTTCAAATAAATTTTTATACTTCTTATATAAAATATGAATCTCTCGGCTTGGTCTGCAATATGTTTTTCTCTTGCCACTATTACCCTCTCCACACCCATACATACATAATGCTCTTTCTATATTTCCATCACTCTTTTCCAAATAATACCTCAACATTTTTACCCCACATCTAACATTAGTTTTTTCATTATACAGCTCATCTTTACCCACACCTAAAAATTTAAGCACATCTTTACTTGTACTTATTTGCATCAGTCCCCTATATTTCTCTCCAACATTACCCTGAAATCTACTCTCATGTTCCACAATTCCCACCACTAATGCTCTCATGTCTATATCATACCCATCTACCAGTTCCTTATTATTCCACTGTTCATAATCCTCTTTCCAGTTAGGATAGATTCTCTCTACTCTCTGTTCTGATGTCTCTGCTCCTACTGTTGTACACACACTCATCACTATCATTACTGTAATGACAACACACAATAATTTCTTCATCATATAGTTCCTTTCTTTATTTTAGTCCATATAGGACTACTAAGATTATAACATAATCCTTATGATTTTGTCAAGTCTTAGCTCTGATACTGTACTTTAACTCATTTTAAGCTAAGATACAGAAACAAAGTTAAGATGAGATAATTATTATAATAGTTAATATCATCTAATACAAGCAGACACAACGCAATATTACTATTTCAATATTTATTATTATGATATTGATTTAACATTGTGTCTTATAAAGATGACGTATTATGATTGTTACATCTATAACAAGACACAATTTATAGATTGAAATAAAAATGTGGTATCGTTCTTTATGATGAATAGATGAGGTTATGTATTATATAATTAAAATAGATTCAAATAAAACAACCAATTATTCCAACATTTTCACCACTTTTTCACACTACATCAATTTTCATTCTCTCTTAAATTATAAAAAATAATTTAACACCAAATATTTTTACTACAAAAATCATCAATTATGTCTCATTTTACAACAAAAACTCGACTGTGAAATTTTTAATAAAATACTTGACTTTCTTTGTGAAATATGCTACAATACTATTAGAAGGATTTATCCTTCGTTACTCTGTTAAATTAGGTGGAAAACTAATATGAAAGAAAACAACAATATACTAATCATTGTAGAAAATTTACAGAAACAAAGGCTTCTTTTCAAATATATGGTCTCTAAATTTGAAGATAACCTTTGCACTTATTATAACGGGATGCCAGATATCAGAATAAAGAATAAACATATCAAAATTGCTACACCGAACTCTAACCCAAACGATTCTTATGATTTAATTATTATAGACTCTACATTAGAATACAATAAAGAAGTTTACAAAATTGGCAATATATGTTCAAATATAATAATGATAGACATATTCGATATCGTAGAACCATTAATAAAGGAAACAGAACAAGATATAGCGCTCAGAACACTAAATTACTGTTAAATTATTATACCCCTTATCTTTTTGTGATAAGGGGTATAATTTTTATATTCAGTTAGCTAAGATACAAGAACCATCATCATGAGAAACAAATTCCGTATCATAACAATTTAGCCAAATGTCTTCGTTTCCTTTTCCAACATGATAAATATAATAATTGCTACCTACCGAATAGATTTCCATAACAACCCAAGGGTTATTCAAACCAAACCTATTCTTGACAACATCTCCAACTATTACAATATCGTCATTCCAACAGAATCCAACTCCTACTTTACGCATTGGTAGTCTCCTTAATAGAATCAACGGCTTCCTTAACAGCGTCACAGAAATATTCAATCTCTTCACCTGTTAAATTCTCAAAGCTAACACGAATTGTTCCATTAATGTACTCACGAGGAACGTTATACGCTTCAAGCACATAAGACTTCATACCAGTATTGCAAGCTGAACCAGTAGAAACATAAATATGATATTTCCATTCAAGAATATCTTTTAGCATCTCACCATTAATGCCCTTAAAAGAAATACTCATAATTTCAGCAATACCGGGATTATTGATTCTGTAATCAAGACCACGCTTAAACAGACCATCACAAATAGCCTTGTTCATAGCTTCATGCTTTTCCATTGTTTCCTGTGAATAATCAACAGTATCAAGAGCATAATCAAGAGAAGCAATACCAATAATATTCTCAGTGCCACCACGCATACCAAACTCTTGATGACCATAAATCAAAGGGTCGATACGAATGTCTTTTTTGGCGACAAGAACACCAACGCCAGAGAATGCGCCAATCTTATGACCAGAGATTGACATAAAATCAACGTCTAGTTTAGATAGGTCAATTGGCATCTTTCCAAAAGCCTGTACAGCATCAACATGGAATAGATGACCGTTATCGTGAACAATTTCAGAAATCTTTTTTACGTTATTAATATGTCCAGTTTCATTGTTGACCCACTGGACAGACACCAAATCCTGTAGATTAGAAGCGTTGTCATCTTCAAGATTCACATTTAGCCAATTATAATCAATTGTACTTCCATCAGACTTAATAAAAATATTTTCACGGAACCTTAAATCACTTTTAAGTCTTTCCATAATACTAGAATGTTCTGCATTAGTAGTATAAAGACAGTCATAATCAATGCCATTCAAAACTGTATTGTTAGACTCGCTACCAGATGATGTAAAAATAATATTGTATTTAGACTCATCTGTATTTAGCATATCATATAGTTTCTGTCTAGTTTGCCTAAGAATAAGCTTTGCAGATTCAGCAATATCACTATTATCACTAGGATTATATAGATATGGCATCTTATTATATAACTTATCAGCTACACCCTTAGCAAGTGGATGATGGCTTGCGTAATTTAGGTATAATTCCATCGTTTCTTTCAATTTATCACCTCATTAAAATGGAAAATCTTTCTTAAATTCTTCCGGGTCTGGTACTTCTGCCCAATAAAGAATAGCAAAAGAACAATTGTCAATATTAAAATACCCAGCTAAATTTTTACCATTAAAATTATACGGCCCTTTATTAAAGTGACAATAAATTTTATCGGTCATCCAATTGCCATTACGGCAAGATTGAACACCAAACACCATATAATCTCCATCGTTCTTTGGATAACTATTTTTATCTTCTTGAACAAATTTATTCCATTTTAGTTCCATAATACCTCACTAATACTCAGATAATTAAGCACTCCATATACTTACCGCTTCTTAAATTCACCTCTAATCCACGCTGACACAAATAGAATAATAAAAGTCGCAAGAGAACCAATAACACATACTTCAATAAGTTTAGAAATAACATTTAAAAGAATCATTTTATTCTTCCTCTTCAATTTCTACGTTTTTATTCTTTCTGCGATAATTCCTTGCAAGCATCTTTTTACACCATCTTGAATGCTGTTCTGTTACCTGAAACCCCTCTTTCTTTTCATCCAAATCTTCTTTAGCCCTAACAAGTTTATCATTTTTGCAGATTTTCTTGTAATTAGATTTCTTCATCAAACTCGACCTCTTCCATCTTGTCTTTTCTTCTGTATTTTCTATTCAAATATTTTTTATACCATTTCTTTTTACCAGCATTGTGAGCACCGACCAACTCCTTATATTCAAGTAGTGCGTCTTGCTCGTTATCCATAAGTTCTCTCTTTTTGTAATTAGCTTTACCCATCGCAAATAATTTCCTCATCACCAAACACCCAAGTTTTAGGACATGGATTTGTGTCAAAAAGATTTACGTCACAAAAAGCACCGAATTTACATTCGTTACAGCAACCGTCTGCAATTTGTTTTTTGCAATATTCTCTTAATTTGACAAGACCATTCATAATCTCTTCATAATTATTCATATCAATAATCCCATAAATCATAAGGATGATTAGAGTAGAGATATTCGTGACAAATCTTATCAAACTTACAATCCTCACAATGAATACTCCACTCTGAACATAAATTACAATACGCGGAAAGACTTTTTATGGCTTGCGAAATGTAATCGTAATAACTTACATTTTCGACGTTAGTTTTCATTTTTTCTAGTTCATTCCTTTTAAACTCGTCAAGAATGCCTTGTTCAAACTCTCCACTCATAATAAAACCTTTCTCTTGTAGCTCATGTCGGGTATGAGCTTTTGTTTGTTCTTATAAGCATTATACCACAGCACTTCCATGTTGTCAAGACCTAATTTTAATTTATAATGAAATTATTTTTATATCTGGTTAT
>ENA-ORNT01000043-ORNT01000043.1-human-gut-metagenome-genome-assembly--contig:-NODE-43-length-85449-cov-7.271237_pt1 | contig 85449 bp, 93 predicted proteins | sample MGYA00242120_ERZ509032 | MGnify/ENA primary metagenome ERZ509032 (study PRJEB26280, sample SAMEA2338729) | human gut metagenome | biome: human gut; feature: human-associated habitat; material: faeces...
GATAAAACTCCTTACCATTATAGATAAGAGCCTTCCAGCCGTTGTGTGTTGCAGAGTACGACTCACGAAGTGTAGAAACGACGAACTTAAAGTCGAACTCCTTCATCATACCCTTGAAGATTCCATAGTAACCTTCAGCGTCAGTCTTACCGCCCTCTACGTCAGCGTCTGGCTTAAATCCGAGGCAAAGCTGTGCATCTTCCTCGTTGCCGATGCAAACGTCAACATACTTCATCAAAGGCTTCATGATGCTCTGAGCCTTCTCTGATGTCCAAAGCTTCTTACGGAAGTTAAGGTCAACGCTGACAGTTACACCATGACGCTTAGCAGCCTCGCAGGCAAGCTTTGTCAGTTCAGCAGCCTTGTCGCTGATAGCAGGAGTGATACCGCTCCAGTGGAACCACTGTGCACCTTCCATGATAGCATCGAAATCGAAATCAGAAGGGTCAGCCTCTGCGATAGAACTTCCTGCACGGTCGTAAATAACCTTTGAAGGACGCATAGAAGCACCAGTCTCAAGGAAATAAATACCAAGACGGTTACCACCACGTGCAATAAAATCAGTATGAACACCATAACGACGCAATGCGTTAACAGCACACTGACCAATCTCGTGTGTAGGAACCTTTGTCACGAAGTAAGCCTCATGACCATAATTTGCAGCGCTGACAGCGACATTAGCCTCACCGCCACCATATACAACATCAAATTGATCACTCTGAATAAATCTCTTCTGACCAGGAGAAGAAAGGCGAAGCATAATCTCGCCCAATGTAACTACTTTAGCCATTTGTTATACTATAAATAAATTAATTGTTAAATGTAATTTGCTTTTTTCGTTCACAAAATTACTGTTTTATCTCCATTCACACAAAATAAATTGAAGAAAATGTCACTTTTAAGCAAAAATGAGTTCAACAATATGTATATTTTCATTTTTTATTGCTATTTTTGCAAAATAACAAAGAACATATATCTAAAATCACTTATATAATAAAATCGGGTAGTCAGCATTTTATAATATGGCAGAAAAAGTTAGGATTAAGGATATAGCCGAGAAGTCCGGTGTATCTGTAGGAACTGTTGACAGAGTTCTTCACAACCGTCCAAATGTTTCAAAAACGGCAAGGGAGAAGGTGGAGAAAGTGCTCAACGAAATCAATTACCAGCCGAATATGTATGCAAGTGCTCTTGCGTATAACAAGTCATATACTTTCTATTGTATAATACCAGAACACGACTCTGAAGCTTATTGGGAGGAAATAGAGGATGGAACAGCCAAGGCTTGTGAGACAAGACGTGATTTCCATATCAATGTGGAGATAATGTATTTTAAAAGGTATGACACCAAGTCTTTTTCGCAAATTGCCAAGGAATGCCTGGAGAAGAATCCTGATGGAGTTATTGTAGTGCCAAGTGAGACGCAGGTTACAAAGCACTTCTGCGAGATTATGCATGAAAGATCAATACCATTTATTTTGCTCGACTCATATATACCGGACCTCAATCCGTTGACGTTCTTTGGGCAAGACTCTTTCTGTAGTGGTGTGTTCGCAGCAAAAATGCTGATGCTCATTGCCGGACATGACAAAGAGATAATGCTGATGAAGCAGGTGAAGAACGGAAAGGTAGCCAGTCGCCAGCAGGAAAACCGTGAACAGGGATTCAGACACTATATGAGTGAACACTTCCCCAAAGTGAAAATAACAGAACTGGATATTCCTGCAGAAGAATCAAAATTGGGATACGGCAAGAAACTTGAAGCCTTCTTCTCCACGCACCCAAACATACGCAATTGTATTACACTTGGCTCCAAAGCATATATCGTAGGTGAATTCCTGCTGAAGACAAACAGAAGGAATATACAGATAATGGGTTATGATATGGTGGAGAAGAATGCACAATGCCTAAGAAAAGGCTCCGTCTCTTTCCTTATCGCCCAGCATGCATACATGCAGGGATATAATTGTGTTGACTCGTTGTTTAAAGCTATCGTGCTTAACAAGAAAGTGGATCCTACAAACTATATGCCTATTGAACTGCTGACAAAAGAGAATGTGGACTTCTACAGAAGGACACAGCTTTAGAGCTTATGACTATTTACGAAACAAAACATCATTAAATAATATTATATATAATTCAAAAAGGAATATGAATTTATCTTCATTTATCAAAATCAACCCGGCAGACTCCGTGGTTGTGTGTCTACGCCCGTTTAAAGAAGGCGAGACTATCAATGTTGACGGCAAGGACATAAAGGTTCTTCAGGACACTCCTGCCGGTCACAAGGTTCTTATCAACGACACCAAAGAGGGTGAGAACATCATAAAGTACGGCTACCCTATCGGACACGCAAGAGAAGACCTCGTTGCCGGTAGCTGGGTTAACGAGAACAACCTCAAGACTAACCTCTCCGGTACTCTTTCATACGAGTATCATCCAGTGAATGAAACTCTCAGCATCAAGAAAGACAACCGTACATTCAAAGGCTATGAGCGCAAGAACGGTGAAGTGGGTGTAAGAAATGAAATATGGATTGTTCCTACAGTAGGATGCGTCAACGGCATTGCAGACCGTCTGGCAGGAATGCTTGAACAGGAAACAGGTCTTGAGGGTATTGACGCCGTACATTCATGGCATCACAACTATGGATGTTCACAGTTGAGCGAAGACCATGAGAACACACGCAAGGTGCTTCGCGACATAGTATTGCATCCGAATGCAGGAGCTGTGCTCGTTGTTGGTCTTGGATGTGAGAACAACCAGCCAGACGAGTTTGAGAAGCTTCTTGGCGACTACGACAAGGAGAGAATCAAATTCATGGTCGTACAGAAGGTTCAGGGCGACGAGGTGGAAGAAGGCATGAAGATTCTTCGTTCCCTTTACAATATCGCCAAGGAGGACAAGCGTGTAGACTGTCCGCTGAGCGAACTGCGTATCGGATTGAAGTGTGGCGGTAGCGACGGCTTCAGCGGTATTACCGGAAACCCGCTTGTCGGAGAATTCTCCGACTATGTAGTGGCTCAGGGTGGTACATCTATCCTGACAGAGGTCCCTGAAATGTTCGGTGCCGAGACTATTCTTATGAATCGCTGCAAGACCCCTGAACTGTTTCAGGAGACTGTTGATTTGGTAAATGATTTCAAGGAATATTTCTTGAGTCATGGAGAGCCAGTTGGTGAGAATCCTTCACCAGGCAATAAGGCCGGCGGTATATCCACACTTGAAGACAAAGCCCTCGGCTGCACACAGAAATGCGGACGTGCTCCAGTAAGCGGAGTACTTGGCTATGCTGACAGGCTGAAGGTTAAAGGACTGAATCTGCTTTCTGCTCCTGGTAACGACCTCGTAGCATCTACAGCTCTTGCTGCATCAGGTTGCCAGATAGTATTGTTCACTACAGGACGCGGAACGCCATTCGGCACCTTCATCCCTACAATGAAGATTTCCACAAACAGCAACCTGTACAAGAACAAGCCAAACTGGATTGACTTCAACGCAGGCGAACTTGTAGAAGGTACCGACATGCCTACACTTGTCAATAAGTTCATCGACAAGGTGATTGCCGTTGCAAGTGGAGAAAAGACATGCAACGAGAAGAACGGATACCGCGAAATATCCATCTTCAAGAATGGTGTAACTCTCTAAACGTAAATACGTAGAGAACATTCAATCGTATATTTAAACAATACATACTTTAAAAGAAGGAGCTGAAAGCTATATAAGCCATAAGCTCCTTCTTGTTCATATTTCAACATACAAATAACATTTAAGGAATCAGGAATAAGACAATGAACCACAAGCAAGGAATACTGGCAATATCTCCTCTAATAGTTTTCGTCATTCTGTATTTTGTTTCTTCAATAATAGCAGGTGATTTCTACATGATGCCTATAACGGTGGCATTCATGTTGTCCTGTATTTATGCCATAATGACTTTCAGAGGAAGGTCTGTCAAAGACAGAGTTGAAACGTTCTGCATTGGTGCAGGAGAGAAAAATATTATGATGATGCTCTGCATATTTGTTCTTGCTGGTGCTTTCGCCAACTCTGCCAAAGATGCAGGGTGTATAGAAGCAACGGTCAATCTGACTTTGAGCCTTATGCCGGACAGTATGATTATGGCAGGATTGTTTATTGCCGCCTGTTTCATATCTCTTGCCATAGGCACAAGCGTCGGCACTATTGTTGCCCTCACTCCTATAGCAGCAGGTCTCGCCCACTCTACCGGTTCGAGCGTACCTATGATGACGGCTGTCATCGTTGGAGGTTCTTTCTTCGGCGACAACCTTTCTTTCATCTCCGACACTACCATTGTAGCTACATCCACACAAGGATGCAAGCAAAGCGACAAGTTCCTCGTAAACTCATACACCACCATCCCTGTAGCGATAGCCGTTATGGTGATGTATTTCTTTATCGGTACGGGAACCCAGGCTCCAGCTGTAATACCGGATATAGACTATGTGAAGATTCTACCTTATATTATAGTGATAGTCTGTGCACTATGTGGAATGAACGTGTTTGTAGTATTGACTTTTGGCATCATAAGTACCGGACTTATAGGTATTGGATATGGTGTTTATGACCTGTTTGGATGGTGTCAGTCTATGGGAAAAGGCATAACTGGGATGGGAGAACTTGTAATAGTGGCTGTTCTTGCAGGAGGTCTGTTAAAGGTTATGACCGAGAATGGTGCTTTGGAATATCTGATATCCATCATGACAAAGAAAATCAGAAGCAAGAGAAGCTGTGAACTGACAATAGCCATGCTTGTAAGTTTAGTCAATATATGCACGGCGAACAATACAGTGGCAATACTCACCGTTGGCTCCATCTCCAAGAGAATCGGCGACAGCTATGGTGTGGACAACAGAAAAAGCGCAAGTATACTTGACTCCTTCTCCTGCTGCATACAGAGTATATTACCCTACGGAGCACAGATACTGATGGCTACAGGTCTTGCGGCAGTCAGCCCGATAGAGATTCTGAAATATCTGTATTATCCATTCGTACTGTTCAGCGTCTCTGTAATTGCAATATTGATACGTTATCCTAAAAAATACAGTTGATATGAATACTATAATAAACAACCTCATTTCCTTGTCAAAAGAGGGAGCATTCTCTTGCAAAGAGGATATCAAACCTATGTCGGCGTTCAAATGGAATATTTTATATAAGATGGCTGAGATAGAAGACATTGTGCCCTACGTATGCAGGGGACTGGAAAGACATAGAGAGGACATGAGGAGCAACATACCACCTATGGTCATGGACATGTTTTCAAAGGCATCGTTTATAAATGCTGACGAGATTAAACTGCAGTTCGACCTTTCTGATATCGACTCGCAGAAGCTCAGCTATCCACTGAAACGCTATCTGCTGAAGGATATCATATATAAGGAAAAACACAGCATCGACACATCCAAGATTTCATTGGACCTACTGTCCTTGATATTGCAGAATACAAACATTATACTCAGAAGCGGCATCCGGCTGAGAGGTATAATGGAACTGGGCATATTCCTCAGGACCAAAGGACAACTTGTTGACTTCGTGAAAGTAGAGTCGTGGTTGCAGAAGCTCAAACTCAAAAAGATGGCAGCCTTACAGGCAAGCGTATTGACGGACTATTTCGGCTTTGAATTTGTAGAGTTCCCATATGTGAAGAAGACAGACAAACGTGCTGCGGCTCTGACAGAGAAGTCGCTGAACAAAGTATATTGGATGAACAAGCAGGAAAGGCAGACAAGCAAGTACAATATCCGAAACTGCATCACCTTCCACAGATACTCTCATTCCGAATCGCTATGCAAGGCTACATCAACCATAATCAGAAGTCTTTCAGAAATTGAGGAATAACTAATTTTTTTTAATTTATTTTGCCCACATAACATAAAGAAGTACCTTTGCAAAATATGAAAATTAACAGATTGATAAAATATTGTTTTGTCCTATTATTGGTCTTTGCTGCTGATTGTGCCAAAGCCCAACAGTCGGACTCTTACGTGCAATGCGAGGACACATGCCGCCATATCCACGGCATCGACCTCAGCCACTATCAGGGAGAGGTGTTCTGGGAGGCTGTCGGAGACAACAGCAAGATGGCATACGTATATCTGAAAGCCACAGAAGGCAGCTCAAGAATAGACCCAACATACAAGAAAAACATCGAGCTGGCACACAGATATGGACTGAAGGTTGGCTCTTACCATTTCTTCAGACCTAAGGCAGACCTGGTGCAACAGATGGAAAATTTCAAGTCGCAATGCAGACCTGGCGACCAGGATCTCTTGCCGATGATTGACATTGAGACCAACGGAGGACTGGGAGTAGAGGAGTTTCGCGACTCCTTGTTCAAGTTTCTCAAACTTGTAGAGAAAGAATACAAGCAAAAGCCTTTGCTTTATACAGGCACAAACTTCTATAACAAATATCTGCAAGGCAAGATAGACGGCTACAAACTGATGATAGCACAATACTCATCACGCATACCGAAACTTGCCGACAACCGCGACTACGACATGTGGCAATATACCGCAAAGGGAAGAATAAACGGTATTAACACATACGTAGACAAAAGCCGCTTCATGGGCAGACATAGCATGAGGGAGATAAGATTCAGGCATCATTAGCTTTTAATATGCTCATACATATACATTATTAAATAATAAACCTTATTAAATATAATAGAATAATATGGCAATTATAAAATGTCCGGAATGCGGACACCAGATTAGTGACAAAGCAGAAACATGTCCTGCCTGTGGGGTGAAGATTAAAGACAACATCGTCAGATGCCCGCATTGTGGCAATGTATATCTGAAGGATCAGACCATCTGTCCTTCATGTCACATGTCACCAAACACAAGCGTTGCTCCTGCACAGCAGCAAAACCAGCAAAACAGCCAGGCGCAGCAACAGAACATTCAGCCACGACAGCAGAATATCATGGCACAGCAACAGCCGACAAATGCTTTTGGAAACAATGAGGCGGAACAACCTGTAAAGAAGAGCAACAAGAATGTTGTGATAGCAATAATCATTGCGCTCGCCGTAATTGTTGGAGGTGGCTTATGGTATGCATCATCAGCCAACGCCCTTCATGGCGATGAGCAGACTGCATATATTAACGCCATGAACAGCAGCGACCCTGCTGTGCTGCAAGACTACCTTGACAGTTTCAAGGACGCTCCACAAGAGCACATCGACTCTATACAGACTCATCTCAACATTCTGAAAGCCAACGATACGGAATGGACAAACACTCTGCTGAGCAATTCCAAGAGCGCATTGCAGCAATACCTCGACAATCATCCAAACACTCTGCACAAAGCAGAAGCTCTGCACAAGATTGACTCTATCGACTGGGCGGCATGCAAAAGGCAGAACACTCCAGAGGCTTATCAGACATATCTATCTGACCACAGCGACGGAGAGCATGTTGTTGAGGCTCAGGAGAATCTTGACAAGCTCGATGCCACTACTGTAAGCGGTGAAGACAAACAAGTGGTAAGCAGTGCCTTCCAGCAGTTCTTCCGCAGCATCAACAATAACGACGAGATGGGAATAACATCCGCTGTAAGTAGCGAACTACAGTTCCTGACCAATCCAAACGCCACAAAGCAGGACGTCATAACCTTCCTCCACAAACTGTATAAAGATGATGTAAGGTCGTTGACATGGCGTCCTAACGGAGACTATAAGATTCAGAAGAAAGACCTTGGCGACGGAACATACGAATATGATGTTGAGTTTACTGTAGATGAGTCTGTCAGCAATATCGATTCAAGCAAAGATAAATTCAACCAGTATCGCGTGAAAGGAAAAATCGATTCTGACGGAAAGATCTCAAAGCTTCAGCTCATGAAGATTGGGTAGTCAAGATGCCCGATAACGGTTTATGCGAACTGTAAATATCAGAATATTACATACAAGCGACATTCACGGTTGCCTCTTCCCATTTGACTTTTTACATGGGAAAGAGGCAACCGGTTCTTTATCAAGGGCATACAACTATATAAAGTCACGACGCAAGACTTTCGGCAGGAACCTCTTGCTCATTGACTCTGGTGACATTCTGCAAGGGCAGCCTACATTCTATCTCTCCAACTTCATCAATACGGAAAAGCCCAATCTTGCTGCTTCCGTATATAACTATATGCAGTATGACTGCGTAACAATAGGAAACCACGACATAGAAACAGGTCATCTGGTCTACGACAAATTCAACAAAGAACTTGACTCCCCACTCCTTGCAGCCAATATCATCTGTACCAGAACAGGCAGACCTTACTTTAAACCATATACTGTCATCGAAAGAGAAGGAGTGCGGATAGCCATAATCGGTATGACGACACCTACTGTTCCTTACTGGTTGAACGAAGAGCTTTGGCAAGGCATGCGCTTTCTGTCTATAGAGAAGTGCACCAGGGAATATGTTGAGCTTATGAAAGACAAAGAAAACGCAGATATCATCATCGGACTTTTCCATACCGGCTGGAAAGGAGGGTTGGCATTGGAAGAATATGAAGAGAATGCCGTCAGACATATTGCTGAAAGCATAGAAGGCATTGATGCAATATTCTTCGGACACGACCACAGACTGTTTTGCGATACGATAATGAACAGAAACGGACACAAAGTTCTCTGCATCAACCCTGCAAGCGATGCTCATTATATCGGAGAAGCAGAGATTACTGTTGTCTTGGAAGATAATACTTCAGCCAACAATCATGTCATCATTAGTAAGGAGATTCATGGAAAGCTTACTTCCATGGAAGGCATTGAGCCTGACGAGAGAATTATCTCTGACTTCAACCATGATTACAGCACAACGAAACATTATATGGACCAGAGCTTCGGTTCGACAGGAAAGACGACAAAAACACGCGACTGCTTCTTCGGCAATGCCCCTCTGACAGATTTCATCCATCATATACAGATGGAGGTATGCGGGGCGGATGTCTCATTCTCTGCCCCACTCTGTTTCGACGAAGTGTTTCCCGAAGGACCTTTCCGGACAAAAGATATCTTCAATCTCTATAAATACGAGAATCAGATTTATGCGCTGATGATGACAGGAGAAGAAATAGTCAGGTATCTCGAAACGTCATACGACTTATGGATAGACACGATGTTGTCAGCGGAAGACCATATCATGAAAACACAAACCTACGAATATGAAGGACAGGAATATACCTTCTTCAAGAATCTTGCTTTCAACTTCGATACGGCAGCTGGCATCATATACACTGTGGATGTAACCCAAACTAAGTGTAGGCGTATCAATATATTGTCTATGTCGGACGGCACACCGTTCTCCCTCAATGCCAAATACAAGGTAGCCATGCACAGCTATCGCGGCAACGGCGGCACGGAGTTTCTTACTCGTGGCGCAGGAATCCCACACGAAGAATTAAGGAATCGCACCGTATTCAGAAGCCCTCACAACATGAGATACTACATACAGAAAGAATTTGAGAATCATGGAGACATGTATCTTAAAGCAGACAACAACTGGCACTTCATACCAACCGGATGGACAGAAGAGGCAATCAGACGAGACCGAAATGTATTATTCCCGGAAAGAATGGATTAAGACTGTCTGACTGTTTTAGAATAATGTAAAACTTTCGGAATATTTTCAAAAAGCATGAAAATAATTACTTTTAGAAATTCGGTAACTTTCTCATAGAAATTACGTAACTTTCTTCAAGAAATTCGGTAACTTTCCATTTCTAATGTTTTCACTCGCTTTTTCAGACCCGAAATTAGCCTACGGGAAACGAAGGCAAATGAAAATTGGCACATTATTTGTATATGTACCTTCTGATGCTATAAGCATTATTGATAATAAAACAAATAAAATAAATTATATTATGGCACAGAAAGGTAATATCGGAGTAACAACCGAAAACATTTTTCCGGTAATAAAGAAATTCTTGTATTCTGATCATGAGATCTTCCTTCGTGAGATGGTCAGCAATGCCGTTGACGCTACACAGAAGATGAAGACGTTTGCTGAAAAAGGAGAATACAAAGGGGAGTTGGGCGACCTGACAGTACGTGTTTCCCTCGATGCTGAGAAAGGCACTCTTACCATCAGCGACCGTGGAATAGGTATGACTGAAGAGGAGATTGACAAGTATATCAACCAGATTGCATTCTCTGGCGTTAATGATTTCCTCGACAAATATAAGGACAATGCAAATGCTATCATCGGTCACTTCGGACTTGGCTTCTACAGCTCGTTTATGGTGAGCAAGAAGGTGGAGATTATCACCAAGAGCTATAAAGAGGGTTCCAAAGCCGTTAAATGGAGCTGCGACGGAAGTCCTGAGTTCGAAATATCTGATGCTGAAAGAGAGAGCAGAGGTTCTGACATCATTCTTTACATCGATGATGACTGCAAGGAATTCCTTGAGAAGAACCGTATACAGGCATTGCTCGACAAATATTGCAAGTTCCTGCCCGTACCTGTAGCCTTCGGAAAGAAGACTGAATGGAAAGACGGCAAACAGGTTGACACAGAGGAGGATAACATCATCAACGACATGGAGCCGCTGTGGACGAAGGCTCCAAGCACACTTAAGGATGAAGACTACAAGAACTTCTACCGCAGACTCTATCCTATGCAGGATGAACCTATGTTCTGGATTCATCTTAATGTGGACTATCCGTTCAATCTTACCGGTATCCTGTATTTCCCGAAGATAAAGTCTAACATCGACTTACAGCGCAACAAGATACAGCTGTACTGCAACCAGGTGTTCGTTACAGACCAGGTGGAGGGTATCGTGCCGGAGTTCCTCACATTGCTGCATGGCGTTATTGACTCTCCGGACATTCCGTTGAACGTGAGCCGTAGCTATCTGCAGAGCGACCGTGACGTGAAGAAGATTTCGACTTACATCACAAAGAAGGTGGCAGACAGGCTGAACTCTCTCTTCAAGGAGAACCGTAAGGAATATGAAGAGAAATGGGATGACCTTAAACTCTTCATCAACTACGGCATGCTCTCACAGGAGGACTTCTATGACCGCGCCAAGGACTTTACTCTCTTCAAGGATGTTGATGGCAAGCATTTCACATTTGATGAATACAAGCAGCTTATCAAAGACAACCAGACCGACAAGGACGGAAACCTTATCTACCTCTACGCAAGCAACAAGGAGGAGCAGTATTCATATATCGAGGCGGCAAAGGCGAAGGGCTACAGCGTGCTTCTGCTCGACGGACAGCTCGACACTCCATGTGTAAACCTGTTTGAACAGAAATTCGAGAAGTCACACTTCACCCGTGTCGACAGCGACATCATAGACCGACTCATTGTCAAGGAAGATGTAAAGAAAGACACTCTTGACAGCGACAAGACTGACATACTGTCAGCAACCTTCCGTACTCAGCTTCCTACGCTCGACCATATCGAGTTCAATGTAGAGGTGCAGCCGCTTGGAGAAACCAGCCAGCCGGTGCTTATCACACAGAATGAGTATATGCGCCGTATGAAGGACATCAGCCGCTATCAGAGTGGTATGAACTTCTATGCACAGATGCCGGACAGCTATAGTCTTGTTCTCAACAGCGACCACAGACTGATAAAGGAGGTTCTTGAAAGCAGCGAGAATGAATGCGCTGAGGAGCTGAAGCCTGTAGTTGGTGAGATAAAGGGTCTTCAGGCTCGTCTTGCAGCTCTCAACGCAGCAAGAAAAGACAAGAAACCGGAGGACATCAAGCAGGAAGAGAAGGACGACATGCAGAACACGGAGAAGAGTCTTGGCGAACAGCGCTCCAAGAAGGAGGAGATAATAGCCAACCATGCCAAGGACAATAAGGTTGTTCACCAGCTTATCGACCTCGCCTTGCTACAGAACGGCATGCTGCGTGGCGCATCTCTGAACTCATTCATCCAGCGTTCAGTTGACTTGATAAAGTAATGGTCTGCTATAAGCAGTATTGATAATATTAACGGAAAAGGTTGGGTAAGACACTATGTGCTTACTCAACCTTTTATATTTGTTGCACCTCAATATAATAATAATAAGGAGTATAAAACCGGCAATCCCCTCTTCCTTATGGATAATCCAGGAAGAGGGGATTGCAGTCTTTATTGCAAGATGAATTACTCTGCGTCTTCAGCAGGCTTCATGTTTGTATAAACATTCTGAACATCATCGTCGTCCTCAAGAATGTCTACCATCTTGTCGATAGTCTCACGCTGCTCAGCTGTAACGTCTTTCAGGTCAGTAGGAATACGTGTGAACTCAGCACCTGTAATCTCTATTCCCTTACTTTCAAGATGCTTCTGCAAGTCGCTGAAGCTCTTTGGGTCGCCATAGATAGTAACCTCGTTCGTCTCCTCATCGAAGTCGTAATCTTCCTCTACTCCGTAGTCGATGAACTCAAGGATAAGGTCGTCCATATCAAGGTCAGCAAGCTTCTTGAAAGTGAACACACACTTCTGGTCGAACAAGAAAGAAAGAGAACCCTGTGTGCCGAGGTTACCGCCGTACTTGTTGAATACGGCACGCACATTGGCAACGGTACGTGTGGTGTTGTCGGTAGCTGCGTCCACAAAGATAGCCACTCCGTGAGGGCCATATCCCTCGTAAGTTACTTCCTTGAAGTCCTTCTGGTCTTTACCCATTGCGTTCTTGATGGCACGCTCAACATTGGCGTTAGGCATGTTCTCACGCTTTGCTGTCTGAATGATAGCTCTCAGGTGAGGATTGTTCTCCGGATCCGGACCACCAGCCTTTACTGCAATTGCAATCTGCTTACCAATCTTTGTAAATGTACGGGCCATATGACCCCATCTCTTCATCTTTGTCGCTTTGCGATATTCAAATGCTCTTCCCATTGGAGTAATTGTTTATTTTATTTTTATTATTATGTTTTTTCGTAATATGAATTAGAGAACAAGTGCCTGTAGAAGCACTTATTCCCTATATTGTCTTGTTATCTCAGCTCTGCACCGAGCTGTTTCTTTATGTTTGTTATGAGCTTGCTCATCACAGCCTCGATATGCTTCTCTGTCAGAGTCTTCTCCTCGTCCTGGAGAATAAAGTTAACGGCATAGCTCTTCTTGCCCTCCGGCAGATTCTTTCCTTCGTAAACATCAAAGAGCTCTACCTTCTTCAATATCTTCTTCTCTGTCATATAGGCAATCTTTTCTATCTCGGCAAACTCCACGTTGTTGTCAACGAGCAATGCGAGGTCGCGGCTTACCGGTGGGAACTTGCTTATTTCCTTGAAACAGAATTTAGCTTTCTTTATAGCCTTCATAAGTGCCGTCCAGTTGAGCTCCGCATAATATACAGGAGTCTCTATGCCGAAAGCCTTCAGCTGCTTCTTGCAAACGATGCCGAGTTCTGCCAACACCTTGCCACCACGGTTTTCTATTGCTATGGCAGAAGAGAATATGTCGTTGTCGCTCTTCTTGAACACTACAGCTCCGAACGGCAAGCCTATTCTGCGAAGAATGTTCATCACATAAGCCTTCAGTTCAAAGAAAGAAGTGTCTTCATCCGGATGAATCCAGCTGCCGCTAACGCGTTTTCCTGTAAGCCAGAGTCCGAGATGATACTCCTCTGTGTATGCTGCATGCGGATTCTCGTCGGAATGTTTCTCCTTGTTGAAGTGATAGATGTTTCCGAACTCAAAGAAATGCAAGTTAGGATTCTTGCGCTTGATGTTGTGTTCAAGGCTCTCAAGACCTCCGAAGAGCAGAGTCTCGCGCATAACATTAAGGTCGGAGCTCAGCGGATTCATTATCCTTACCAGGTTGTCGGCGTGATAATGGTTAAGGTTGTCATAATAGGCAGCCTTGGTAAGAGAGTTATTCAATATTTCATTGAAGCCACAACCCACAAGTTGCTCACCTACAAGATTTTCCAGCTTATGCTTAATGTCATCCTCACCCTTTATTACGAGAGAGCTTTTCAGCTGTGTCGGTATCTCCACATTGTTATATCCGTACACACGAAGGATATCCTCAACCACATCGCAAGGACGCTGAACGTCCACGCGATAAGCCGGAACCTGCAGTTCAAGACCCTCTGCATCCTCTGCAAGAATCTTCATCTCCAATGACTCCACGATGCTCTTTATCATGTCTACAGGGATTTCCTTTCCGATAATACCTGTCACATAATCATATTTCAGAGATACCTTTGCGTCTTCGATAGGTTCCGGATAAACATCCTTTATCTCCATCGACACCTTGGCTCCGGCAAGTTCCTTCGCCATCAGCGCTGCCTGCTTCAAGGCATAGATAGTACCGTTAGGGTCGATACCTCTCTCAAAGCGGAACGAAGCGTCGGTACTCAGTCCGTGGCGGCGTGCGCTCTTGCGAATCCATGTAGGATGGAAATACGCACTCTCCAGCACTACATTCACCGTAGAATCGTATGTGCCGCTACCCTTTCCGCCGAACACACCGGCAATACACATTGGGTCTTCGGCGTTGCAGATGGCAAGATCCTTCTCGCTCAACTTGTGCTCCTCGCCGTCGAGAGTAACGAAAGGTGTACCCTCCGGCATGGTCTTTACTACAATCTTGTGACCCTTCACCATGTCTGCATCAAAGCAATGCAGAGGCTGGCCGTAAGCCATCATGATATAGTTGGTAATGTCAACAATGTTGTTGATAGGACGAAGACCAATAACGTTCAGCTTCTCCTGCAGCCACTCCGGACTTTCCTTCACGTTGCATCCCGTAAGGCTCACACAGGCATAACGCTTGCAGGCGTCATGGCAAACGAGGTCTACGTCGATAGGCAGGTCGTTGTTGTCAACGGCAAAGGCATCGCAACTCGGACGATGAAGACTTGTCTCATATCCGTTGCGCTTCAGCCATGCATACAGGTCGCGTGCCACTCCCCAGTGTGAAAGGGCATCAGCACGGTTTGCCGTAATGTCTATCTCGATGAGCCAGTCGCTCTCCAGGTTATAGTATTCTGCTGCCGGAGTGCCCACCTTGGCATCTTCCGGAAGAACGATAATACCGTCGTGGCTTGTGCCTACGCCGATTTCGTCTTCAGCACAAATCATTCCGAAGCTCTCCACTCCACGAAGCTTTGACTTCTTTATGACGAATTCCTTGTCGCCATCGTAAAGCACGCAGCCCAAATCAGCCACGATAACCTTCTGTCCGGCAGCCACATTCGGTGCTCCGCATACTATCTGTGAGGGCTCTTCCTTGCCCAAATCTACTGTCGTTACGTGTAGATGGTCTGAATTAGGATGGAGTTCACAAGTGAGAACCTTTCCCACATACAAACCTTTCAGACCGCCTTTTATGCTCTGAACCTCCTCCAGAGCGTCTACCTCAAGACCTTCTGAAGTAAGTGCGTCGCATACTTCCTGAGGAGTCAAGTTGAAATCAACATACTCCTTCAACCATTTATAAGATATATTCATTATAATGTATTTTTACAATTTCTACATTCAGTCGGGCGCAAAAGTACTAAAAATTAGCCATTTATCCAAGACTTTACTCTAAAAAACGCCCCATTTCGCCACCCATAGCCGATTATGATTTATGAAATCAATACTATAGTCCACGAGCAGCCCACTTATTGCCTTTTATCCGGCAATATATTCCGCTGCGGCATCGGCGCATCTTTCGCCGTCTACTCCTGCCGACACGATGCCTCCGGCATAGCCGGCGCCTTCGCCGCAAGGGAAGAGTCCCTCCACTCCAACATGTTGCAGTGTCTCCCTGTCGCGCACTATTCTCAGAGGTGAGGAAGTTCTCGTCTCCATAGCAATCAGAACAGCCTCGTTTGTAAGGAAGCCATGGCTCATGCTTCCGAACTTGCGGAATCCCTGTTGCAGTCTGCGGCTCACCATATCCGGCATCCAGAAATGCAGCGGACTGGAAATCACTCCCGGCGCATACGACACTTTCGGCAGGTCGTAGCTCAGCCTGGAGTTTACGAAGTCCGCCATTCTCTGTGCCGGTGCCGTCTGCTTCATGTTGCCGTTTATCCAGCAGTCGTGTTCAAGTCTCTCCTGGAAGTCCATCATCTTCAACACGTTGTCGCCTTCTATATCTTCGGGGCGCACCTCAACCACCATACCGCTGTTCGACCATTGCGTGCCTCGGTTGCTCGGACTCATGCCGTTCACCACAATCTGCTGCTTGTCGGTAGCGGCAGGGATGACGAAGCCGCCCGGACACATGCAGAAGGAATAAACTCCTCTGCCGTCGACCTGCGTCACGAAGCTGTACTCTGCCGTCGGCAGATACTTGCCTCTGCCCTGTTTGCTGTGGTACTGTATCTGGTCTATCAGCTGCGCCGGATGCTCAAGTCTCACACCCACCGCAATGCCCTTTGCCTCAAGCTCCACTCCTGCGGAATGAAGATAGCGGTAGACATCGCGTGCCGAATGGCCCGTGGCAAGGATTACCGGTCCGCGAAAGGTGCGCTCCGCCCCACTCTCCTGCTCCACAGCCTCTATGCCGACAACCTTTCTGCCGTCGAGAACAAGGGCTGTCATCTTGGTCTGGAAATGTACTTCGCCGCCACATTCAATGATGGTATTCCTCATCGCCTCTATTACGGCAGGCAACTTATCGGTACCGATATGCGGATGTGCATCGGCAAGAATGGCTGTCGATGCTCCGTGCTGGCAGAACACATTAAGAATCTTCTCCGTATCTCCGCGCTTCTTGCTCCTTGTATAGAGCTTTCCGTCGGAATACGCACCGGCACCGCCTTCGCCGAAGCAATAGTTGCTCTCCGGGTCAACCTGCTGCGTCTTCGTGATGAGCGAGAGGTCGCGCTTTCTGTCTCTCACGTTCTTTCCGCGCTCCACTACGATAGGGCGCAGTCCTCTCTCAATGAGTCGTAATGCAGCAAAGAGTCCGCCTGGTCCGGCACCCACTACAATCACCTCGGGTCGTCCCTCAACATTCTGATATTCAGTATGCTGGTACTCGTCGTCGGCAGGCTGCTCATTGACATATACTCTTACCTTCAGGTTTATGAAGATGTTTCTCTGTCGCGCATCCACGCTCCTTTTCAGTATTCTTACGGAAGTGATGGTGCGTGCATCAATGGCGCACTCGTCGGCGAGCCAGTTTTTCAGTAATGGTTCCGTTGCCGCCACTTGCGGTGCCACTCTTATCTGCAGTTCTTTTATCATTGCTTGAAGATGTTTTTAATAACAGAAAGGCTTCATCGCATGGTTTGCGGTGAAGCCCTAATATCTTGCGGAAGATGATGAGTCCTGATGCTACGACATCTCTGAATGATGTCTGCTGGAGTCCGAGCGGAATGATGTTATCCCCTCAGCCTATCTTCCTTGTCTTGTTATACATTTTTTACGGCTTTCCTCCTTATGGCATACTCTCCCAGAAGACAGGCAAAGCCTTGAAACTTCCCGTTTCTTTTAATTTATTTCTTTGCAGGAGCAGACTTGTAAGCCTTGTTCAAGCCGGCAATAACCTCATTTGTAATGTCGTACGCCTTGTCAGCATAGAGGATATTGTCGCCAGCCTTGCTGATGATAAGAGAATATTTCTTGTCCTTGTTGTATGCAGCGAGATAGTGCTGAATGCTGTCACGCAATGCTGCGTTGAAGCTGTTGGTCTCGTTCTGGAACTCTGTGCCGAGTCTCTGCTGCAAAGCCTGCAGGTCGGCACCCTGCTTCTGCAATCCTGCCTGAACGGCTTCTGCCTGCTGCTGGGTGTATTTGTTGCTCTGTACGTCCTGCTGGAACTTAGCTGCTGCCGTCTGAAGCGAGCGCTGCTTCTGTGCGAGAGTATTCTCTATGTTCTGGCTCTTCTTCTGAAGAATCAGGGAATACTCCTTGCAGAACTTATACTGCGACATGATTGAGTCTACCTCTACGTAAGCTATCTTCATTGCTCCCGCCTGTGCTGCCGGAGCCTGTGCCTTCTCGTCTACCTTCTTTGCCTCATTGTTGCAAGATGCAAATGTCACAGCAGCAACTGCCAAGGCAGACATCGCACGAAACATATTCTTGTTCATCTTTAATTTGTTTTTTCTGTTAATTTATATTTCCAAGTCTGCAAACCGCAAATATTCCTTTGCAAAGCCACAGACAAACCGATTGCAAAGGTAATGAAAATAGTCATGCCGACAAAATTATTCTCTACATTTTTTGCCCACAACCTGTATTCCATAAGCATGCAAACATTATCCTGCAGTCAAAGAGCAATACTTAACTCGCGGAACAAAACATTATTATATTTATTAAAAAGCAGTATAAACCACAGGGGAAAACTAAAATACAGCTTTTGTTTATATAAATAAAGGCTTTATTTTATTACGCAAAACCTTTGTTTATATAAATAAGGTCTATATTTAAACAATTCATGGTTTCGTAACAATTTATTCTCCGCATTTGATATTCTATATAAGTAGACATATTATATTTTCTACGCTTTTCGTTGTTTACATCATTGCCTTTCCCCGACTCAATCGCCTCTTGTATAACGACGAACATGGGCTGACGGACGGGCTTACACTAACCGTTACCGCACAAAGACTGCGACTTTATAATTATTTTACCTTATTTTTTGGCTATTCGAACAATAATGTTGTATATTTGCAGCCGATTAAGCCTTGCCCCCAAGCATGAAGCTGCCGGCAGATGGGCTTACCACAATGCTATAAAGAACAATTTTCATAAACCAAATAATATTATGAACAAAAGCGAATTGAAACCAGCTTGCGTCTTTGAGCAGTTTGCCAAAGTAAACAAGATTCCCCGTCCTTCAAAGCACGAGGAGAAAATGATAGAGTTCTTAAAGGAATTCGGTGAGTCAAGAAACCTTGAAACCGTGGTTGACAAAACAGGTAACGTGATTATACGCAAACCTGCCACAAAGGGATATGAAGACAGAGAGACCATCATCTTGCAGAGCCACATGGATATGGTATGCGAAAAACTCGTTGACGTGGACATCGACTTTACAAAAGACCCGATTGAGACTTATGTTGACGGCGAATGGATGAAGGCTAAAGGTACAACGCTTGGCGCTGACGACGGAATCGGCTGCGCCATAGAGATGGCTATCCTCGACAGCAACGATATAGAGCACGGACCAGTGGAGTGCGTGTTTACAAGGGACGAAGAGACAGGACTCACTGGTGCCATGGGCATGGAGGCTGGCTTCATGACAGGCAACATGCTTATCAACCTCGACAGCGAGGATGAGGGACAGATCTTCATCAGCTGCGCCGGAGGACAGAACGCTACCGCTACCTTCAAGTTCGACAGAGAGGATGCTCCAGAGGGCTTCTTCTTCATGAACGCATCTATAAAGGGTCTCGTGGGCGGACATAGTGGCGACGACATCAACAAGAAGCGCGCCAACTGCATCAAGCTTCTTACTCGCTTCCTCTTCATGGAACAGGAGAAGACCGACTTGCGCCTTGCCAAGTTCAACGCCGGACGCATGCACAACGCTATTCCTCGCGACGGACAGGTGGTATTTGCCGTGCCTGTTGCCGACAAGGAAACCGTTAAGGCTGACTGGAATATCTTTGCAGCCAACGTAGAAGAGGAGTTCCATGTAACAGAGCCTGACATGAAGTTCGCTCTCGAAAGCTGCGATGCCGAGAAGGTAATAAAGAAGGAAAACTCCGAGAAGTTTATCCTCGCAATGCAGGCTGTCTACAACGGCGTGCTCGCAATGTGTCAGGACAAGGCCCTGGAGTGGATGGTAGAGACTTCCAACAATGTGGCAAGCGTTAACACATCCGACAACGAAATAGTTGTGGTTACTTCTCAGCGTTCTAACGTGATGAGCAATCTGCAGAACATGACAAACACCGTAAAGGCTGCCCTGAAGCTCGGTGGTGCTGAGGTTGTGGTTAACGACGGCTACCCTGCATGGAAGATGAACCCTAACAGCAAGCTTACAGACATCGTGGTGGAGACCTACAAGAAGCTCTTCAACAAGGAGCCGCTGGTAATTGGTATCCACGCAGGACTGGAGTGCGGACTGTTCTCTGAGAAATATCCTCACATGGACATGGTTTCATTCGGTCCTACCTTGCGCGGCGTTCACTCTCCTGACGAGCGTCTGCTCATCCCTACCGTTGAGATGGTTTGGGATCATCTGCTCGAGATATTGAAGAACGTACCTAAGAAGTAAACTCAATATTATATAAATCAAAGAAGCCTCAGGACAAGCACGTTCTGAGGCTTCTTTGATTTATATAGAAAGGATATTTCTTTACTTTGTCACTCTGAACCAGTCTGCATCAATCCATCCGCGGTTGGTCTTACCTGCAGGTTCAAAGGCGGCGAAACCTATCTTGGCTCCTATCCACTTTCCTTCGCGCATCTTGAACACCTTACCCACCTTGGTGAACTTCTTGCCGTCAAGACTGTAGGCAAACTGGCACTGGCTGTTGTTCACCATCATACGCATATAGATATCAATATGTGTGCCTGGCTGATAGTCTATCTTGTCTACCTCTGTAGGCTTCAGCGTGGCAAGAACTTCTGTCTGCTGTGCCTTGCCCTTGTCGGCATTCTTACAGATGAGCTGCTGCAGCTGGAACTCTCCACCCACTCTCTTCACAACGAGTGCCGAATAGTCGAGGCCTTGCATAATGATGCCGCCGCTTTGGTTTTCATCCTTTGATGTGAAGCGCAGCTTTGCCGTAGCAGTAAACTTGTCTGCCGGTGTCTTCTGTAGCAGCAGGTTCGGCACCTCCCACAGGCTCTGTGCGTTATCCGTGAGCTTGTGTGTATAGATGCGCATCGTACCGAATGCCGTTGGCATACCGTAGGTCTGGTCGTAGTTGGCGTGCCATTGCCATTGCTGTCCAAGCTTAGGCTCGTTGAACTCGTCGCTTTCTGCCGGATTCTCTATCGCCACCTTGCCTGCCGTCTTAGGCTTGCGGAATGTTGTAACAGGGTCGCCGCAGTAGTCGCCGTCCTTGTCTATGCCCATCACGGGCCAGTTGTCTTTCCACTCTACCGGCTGCAGATGTACCACGCGGCCGTAAGCTTCCTTGTCCTGGAAATGCAGGAACCAGTCTTCGCCGAACTTCGTGTGTATCCATGCTCCCTGGTGAGGGCCGTTTATGTTGGTCTTTCCCTGCGCCAACACAACCTTGCTCTCATACGGTCCGTAGATATTCTTCGAGCGCATTGCCACCTGGAAACCTGTGGGCACTCCTCCTGCAGGGAACATCACCCAGTACCATCCGTCACGTTTATATATCTTCGGTCCCTCGCATGTGCGGCTCTCCTTACCGTTGCCGTCGTATATTATCACAGGGTTGCCGATAGCATTGGTGCCGTCGGCAGACATCTCGCGTACCACGATAATCGATGCAAAGCGCGAACGACTGTTGGCATAGGCGTTTACCAGATAGCAGCGTCCGTCTTCGTCCCACAATGGTGTAGTATCGATTATTCCCTTGCCGGGGATTACACAGAGCGGCTTCGACCACTCCCCTGCCGGGTCTTTGGCCTTCACCATGAACACGCCATAGTCAGGGTCACCCCAATAGATATAGAACTCGCCGTTATGGTAGCGGATAGATGGAGCCCAGATGCCGTTGCCGTGCTGCGGTTTGCTGAACACATCCTTCGGCTCAAGCTCCTTCACGGCATGACCTATAATCTTCCAGTTCACCATATCCTTCGAATGCAACACCGGCAGACCGGGGATGCAGTTGAATGAACTTGCCGTCAGATAATAGTCTTCGCCAACGGCGCAAGCGTCGGGATCGCTATAGTCCGCATTTATCACGGGGTTCGTGTATGTGCCGTTGCCATTGTCGGGACACCACACCTGTGACCTGTACTGCGCAGACACGGCAATAGGCAACGCCAGCAGAGCTGCGATAAATAGTTTCTTTTTCATTTTGATTTGTTTATAAATTATTGTTTGATATATTAATTCAAGATTATTATTCCAATCATTATCTACGGACAATGGCATCATTCCACCATCCGCTTACTTGGAGATTTACATACTTATCTGAAAATCACATTGACGAACTTACCCTCAATCCTCTCTATACGGAACTGATAGTTCACCTTATGTGTAATGCTCATCATGCTTGCAAACTGCAAAGGCTTCTGCGTCAGCGCCAATGCCACATGGCCCATCGTGCGCCTCATGTTCATCTCCACACAAGGGTGCAGCAGCAGTCGGCCTGTAGCCAAATCTGCCACGGCCATCATGTCAACGCCGAACGGTCCCTTGTATTCCGAACCTAACATGTCGGAAAACAGCTTTTCCATCCTGTCCACCACGCGGTCCAGAAGTTCCAGGTCCACATAGCGGCTAATCCTCATGCGCTTCTCTTCCTCCGAGGCTATTACGTTGCCTGTATACTTCCCATTAGAAGTGTGGAACACCGACAGTCCGCGTCTTTCTACTCGTTCTTTTCCGTCGGAAACAAACTCTACGGCAAAGTCGCACACCTTATTATAATGTGGTTCTACCATAACGTGTCCCTGACGCATGATGCTCTTCTCCACCCATGCTCTCTTGGCATCGTCCATCTTGCCGTCAACATATCTCAGTCCTCTGCCCGACGAGCTCCACGGACATTTCACCACCACGCTGCGATGGGCGGCACACACGTCTTCAACCTCTCCTATGCTGTTGCATCTGAAAGCCTCGCCACATGTCCTTCCCTCAATGCCGCGACGTAGCTCTGCAAGTACATTCGTTGTATGGCAGCGGTCGGAAATCGTTCTAACGAATTGCAACTCTTTGTCGACAGGAAGAATCCTCTCATCCACGCCGCTCTCCAATAGCTCTGCTCTTATACGCTTGTCCCATCCCCAGGGCTTCACACCATCGATAGGCAATTCCGCAAGGTCTTTCTTCTCTACAAAAAGTACGTCGGCCATAAGCTTCTTGAACGGAGCAGCTGACTTCAGCGCAAACTTGATGTCTTCTACAAGAACGCAGTCACCGTCCGCCGCCCACAAAGCTGGCAGAAAGCCCAAGTTCATCCTCAGCTCCTGAGCAGCATGAGGAACTGAGATATGAGGCACATCGTATGACAGAGCAATGTCGTGCTCCGGATTGAATATATGTAAGTCCACTTCCTGATTTTTTCTAATTTACTATGTAAAATATACAGTCACCAAACATAAATCTTTGTTGTTTGTCACTGCATTACGTTAAAACCGTGTGCAAAATTAAATAAAAAAACGTACATTTGCAGATAAATAAGAAGAAAAATGAATAAACAGAATACAATTTGCGCCATTGCCACCGCACCCGGAGGAGCATTGGGGATAATAAGAGTTTCCGGACCAGAAGCTATTTCCATCGCCGACAGCATCTTCACACCCGTTGGCAGCGATAAGCGTAAACTACAAGAACGCCAGCCGTATACGTTGACCTTCGGCAGAATAACTGACGGCAGCGGCAACATCATCGATGAAGTGCTCATAAGCATCTTCCGAGCCCCACATTCCTACACGGGCGAAGACTCCGTGGAGATTTCATGCCACGGCTCATCATACATTCTGCAGCAGGTAATGCAACTGCTGATGAAAAACGGATGCACCCCTGCCGCCCCCGGCGAATACACCCAACGTGCATTCCTCAACGGCAAGATGGACCTCTCACAGGCTGAGGCTGTGGCTGACCTGATAGCCTCACACTCCGAAGCTTCACACCGCATCGCCATGAACCAGATGCGAGGAGCCTTCAGCCGTGAACTGGCTGCGCTACGTAGTCAACTGCTACACCTCACATCGCTCATGGAACTGGAGCTCGACTTCTCTGACCATGAAGAACTGGAATTTGCCGACCGAAGCGAGCTTCTCAACGTGGCTGACAAGATACGTCAGACCGTTTCCTCACTCGTCGGTTCCTTCCGGGTGGGCAATGCCATCAAGAACGGCGTGCCCGTGGCTATCGTTGGCGAGACCAACGCCGGCAAGTCTACACTCCTCAACCAGCTTGTTGGCGAAGAGCGTGCCATCGTAAGCGACATACACGGCACCACTCGTGATACTATAGAAGATACCATAACCATCGGCACCGCTACCTTCCGCTTCATCGACACCGCCGGCATACGTGACACTACCGACACAATAGAAAGCATAGGCATTGAGCGCACCATGCAGAAAATCAGCCAGGCGGAAATAGTGCTTCTGCTCATCGATTCTACGCAAGCCTCACAGCAATATGCTCTCCTTGCTCCCAAGGTACTCCCTCTGTGCAAGGGCAAGAGTATGATAATAGCCTACAACAAGGCCGATATCGTTGGCGACACAAAACAGCCACACGTTGCTGATCTCACATCCTCCGAATATGCTGACCTCTCATCGGTAGACGAAATCCTTATTTCCGCCAAAACGGGACAGGGCATCGATGCCCTGCGTCATCTGCTTTGCACTCTGGCGGCAGTAGATTCCGACTCTTCAAACGGCGTGATAGTGAGCAATCTGCGCCATCTGTCAGCCCTCAACACCGCCCTTGCCGACATAGAGCGAGTACTCGACGGACTTGCCTCCGGTCTGCCCTCCGACCTCATAAGTCAGGACCTCCGCAGTTGTCTCTACGCCCTTGGCGAAATAACAGGCGGCGAAATCCAAACCGACGAAGTGTTGGGAAACATCTTCAGCCACTTCTGCATCGGAAAGTAAGGCGAATTTTCTTTGAAAACAAGAAATCACACAAACGGCATACCACCGCACATAAACAACATAGGTATCAATTATTTACGATTTGTTAAGCAAATATAAATTATTGGGTATTGTGTCGGCAGTATGCCGTTTATGTGCTATCTTTGCGTTACTATTCTGTTACTCGTAACAAAATGGGTAACAAAAGTAACAATAATTCAACGCATAAGGATATGGCAGACATCAGCAAAGAACCGATTAAGATACGAGAGAAGAAACTTGCCAATGGAAACATATCTCTCTATCTCGACATTTACAGAAATGGCAAGCGTGAGTATGAGTTTTTGAAACTCTACCTTATCCCAGAGAAGACAAAGCAGGACAAGGAGAAGAACAAACGAACCATGCTTCTTGCAAACTCCATCAGAGCAAAGCGTACGGTGGACTTGCAAAATGGGGAGTTTGGTTTCAAGTCGGCATACAAGGAAGATACATTATTCTATCCTTATTATAGAATGATGTGTGAGAAGAGACTCGGAAAGGAAAGCAGAGGTAATTGGGGAAATTGGCGGTCATGCTTGAAGCATTTGGAGAAGTACGACCCTAACCAGAATATCACCTTTGCCGAAATCACCCCTCAATGGGTGCAAGGCTTCCGTGACTACTTGGAGAATGATGCGGTAGCATGGGGCAATGATTATCGAAAGAGGATAAAAGACCATCCCCTATCAAGAAACTCAAAGCTGAGTTACTTCAACAAATTGCGTGCTTGCCTAACACAGGCATACGAAGAGCGCATCATCCAATACAACCCGATAAGGGGTATCGAGAACTTCAAAGAGGAAGAGGGTACGAGAATGTATCTTACCATTGAAGAAGTGAAGAAACTCGCCCAGACTGAATGCGAATACCCAAACATCAAGCGAGCATTTCTTTTCTCTTGCCTTACAGGACTCAGACGAAGCGATGTTTTACGTCTCACTTGGTCAGAAATCAAAAAGCAGGGAGATTTCACTCGCATTATATTCCGTCAGAAGAAAACAGGAGGGCAAGAATACCTCGACATTACCCCACAAGCAGCAGAACTCCTTGGAGAGAGAGGTAAGCCCGATGAGCATATGTTTACAGACATCCATTCTCCTACTTGCACCAACGAAACAATCAAAAGATGGGTACTGAGGGCAGGAATAGACAAAAAGATAACTTTCCATTGCGCCCGACACACATTTGCAGTTATGATGCTCGACATCGGAACGGACATCTATACCGTATCAAAGTTGCTCGGTCATCGTGAACTGAATACGACTCAAATCTATGCAAAGGTGCTTGATAAGAACAAACAAAAGGCGGTTGCCAACATTCCCGATATTTTGAGAGAACGTACTGAAAATGGGGATAAGCGTACCGATTAACCAAGACATTGACACAAAATAACGGAAAAGCGTACACGATACGACCTTTTCCGTTTTTTTCGTTTATTGCAAATACATCGTTCCCTTACCTGTGAGAAGCCAGTTTGAAGAGACCCCACAATCACGTATAAGAGGAATGAGCCATCCAACCTCGAAGAACCCTCTACCTATATCTTTGCGCTGAGCATAGAAATGTCGTTTGTCTATGTTGTTGGTCGCACAGAACTGAGAGGTATTCTTTATGAGTTTGTTGTCAAGTGAAGTTTGGAACGCTTGAAAGAAACGCTCCATGATGGCGATTGTGGCTTCACTATAATTTCTCCTGCGACTCATTATTTTTTGTATTCAGTAGTATTCTCTGCTTCTGACAATCCATAAGACCACATATTGAAAGATGTACTACTCCAATTCTTTATATATCTTTTATCCTCTTTATTGGTAATTGTACCGCTTTCCGTATCATATTGATAGAATGAAATGGTAGGCGTCGCACCATCATAAGCGGTTTTTATAGAATAATAATAATGTTTCGTTCCAGATATAGACGTATATCGGGTATCGTCTATATCAGCAGTGCCGAAAGCATACGTATCACCTTTATCTGTGCTATATATAGGATATATCAACTTGGGAGCAGAGTAAGGATGAAATGTTATAGTCTCATCATACCACTTACTTTCAAAATGGTAGAAAGTTCCTGTATAAGAACCATTCAATGTTTGCCATATTGTTTTTACATCTTGATTAAGTTGTGGTTCAGACTGACCATCATCATTACTTGAACAAGACGAAACTAACAGGGCGATAACCGCCAACAATGATAATACTTTTCTCATTATTATATATATTATATAGGTTAGACTTTGAGCGATAACACATCTTGATAAAGTGCATCTATCTCATGCGTAGGCTCGTTATATACTTTTCTTCTATCAATCTCTTTGCCAAGTTCCAACAAAAGAGATGATTTCATATCACTCGGAACTGAGCCAAATGATATTTGATGCTTTAAGGCATCTATTACCTTTCTATTCCAATTATCCATTTATGCCAAATTTTAACTCAATAATTGTTATCAGTCTATCAATCTCATTTTGAAATCTCTCTGTTGATTTCTGATTATTCTCGACTATCTTTAATAAAGCATCATAAGCATTCGGATTTATGTGTATGTCCGAACCACTTACATTCACACCAGAGACATTGCTATTTGATATATCCCCAATAGTTTGATTTGGCTTTGCAAGCATTTCCCCATTACCACTAATCAACCATTCCTCATTGAATAAATTATCAAAAGCACTATTGAAACGATGAAGAAATCTATCTGTGAGATATTTTTCATCGCCTTTCATGGCACGAGATACATTTGCCTTATCCGTACCCATCTTATCAGCAACATCTTGCTGCTTGTGAGCCTTACCTATACTCTTTAAGTATTCGTAGGCTGTTGTTATTCTACCAACTTTATTCTCAACCATAGTTGTGATATTAAATATTAATAAAACTTAAATACCAACATTTATTGAGAATAAATTTTGTTATCTCAACTTTTGTTGTTATCTTTGCAGCACAATAAGAAAAGTTATTGGCATACACCAAAAGAAATTTTGGGGCAAAGATACAAAATAAGTGCCTAACAAGCAAATATTTAACATTAAAATAATTTAACGCAATGGTTCAAAAGACATTTAGAAGCCTCTACGAGGATGAAAAGAAGAAACCCACGGCAGCGCAAATGTTTGTTTCGAGGGTTGCCACGTTGACAAAACGCTCAGAGATGACGGTGAGGATGTGGTTAAGTGGTCAGCAAGTACCCGATGAACTTGCAAAGAGTGTGATTGCGCAAGAATTTGGTGCAGATGTAAACAGCCTATTCCCTATCGAGTATGGAAGAAAATAAGTTGATGTGCATCGAAGCCATAGTTGGCAATAAGCACAAGAGCGTAACCTTTGAAGTTCCTGCGAGCTTTGCGCAATACATGGCAGAACTCAACCAGAAACAAGACAAAGGAGAAGAAGTTTATAAGGTGGATGGCGGCAAACAGACAAAGATACGCATCACCATATTTAGTCAGAGAAACGATTTTTAATTCAGATTACTATGTTACGGATTATCTTGAATTGGCGATATTGGGTATTACTCGCCATCGGTTCAGTTGCCTTGATTGGCATTTTCGGCTCTCCAGAGGATTATGAGGGTTTCGCATGGTGGGTGGCTTTCTTTGTATCAAAGGCTATCGGTTTCTATCTCGGTTATCTATACTTTCGCCTTTTCATGTATTGGGATGACCGTAACGAGATAGCAGAGTTATCCAAATTAGTAAACGATATGGAGGAATAATCTATGAGTACGGATGAAAGATTGGAACGTATCGAGAGGCTTATCCTAATGTCATCGAAAAATGCCCTCAATACGAAAGAAGTTGCCATCATGCTTGATATATCTGAGAGTAGAGTGAGACACTTGGTAAATGAGAAGTCTCTTCCCTACTACAAGCAAGGGAACAAAACCTATTTCAAAAAATCGGAAATAGAGTCATGGATGCTCCATACCAGATATGAAAGCAAGGCAGAGATTGAGAGTAAGGCAGCGACTTACATCGCCACAGGAAATTTTTAATATTAACAATAAACAACGCAAATGATGAAAACAATCATCTTAAAGAAAATGCACTTCCTTAACTTCAAGGGATTGCGAGAACTCGAAATCGAGTTTGATGAGAAATCGACCAGCATCTACGGTCGTAACGGTTCGGGAAAGACTACGGTCTTCGATGGGTTCACATGGGTTTTGTTCGGTAAGGATAGTTTCGACCGCAAGACTTTCGACATCAAGACACTTGACATCCACGGTGTAGCCATTCCACGCTTACCACATGAGGTTTCAGTCATCCTCTCGGTAGATGGTGAGGAAGTGACACTTTGCCGCCGCTACAAAGAGAAATGGCAAAAAAAACGTGGTCAGTCTGAGGAAGAGTTTACAGGACACGAAGAGGAACGCTTGTATAACGATGTACCTTGCAACGTGAAAGAATGGAACGAGAAGATTGCAGGACTTTGCTCTGAGCAGATTTTCAAGTTTATCACCTCTCCATCTTACTTCACCTCACAGAAGACCGATGCGCAGCGTGCAATGCTCATCCGTATGGCAGGAGGTATCTCTGATGAAGAGATTGCAGATGATAACGAAGATTTCAAGGAATTGCTCAAACACATTACAGGAAAGTCTCTCGAAGAGTACAAGCGTGAGGTCGCAGCCAAGAAGAGACCTATCAAGGATGAGATTGACGGCATCCCAGAGCGCATTGACGAACGCAATAGAGATATGCCAGAGTCATACGATTACGATGCTCTCGAAAAGGAGTTGCAGGATAAGAAGTCAGAGTTGGCAAAGGTGGAAGCATCCATCGAGGACGCATCCAAAGCCATAACCGCTACCAACGAGAAGCGTTTAGACCTCGCCAAGAAACTTGCAGACCTCAGACAAGAAAAATTGTCTCTTGGATATACCATCAAGGGAAAGGTACAAGAGGGGTATCGCAAGGCACTCGAAACACAGAACAATCTCAAAGACGAAATCAAGAGATTGGAGCAATCGGCAAAGTCCCTATCAGTCAGCATCGAGAATGATGAGGAAAACTTGAAGAAGTGCCAAGAACTCAGAGAGAAACTTTTGAAAGAATGGCATGAGGTCAACGACCAAAAAATCAAGTTCAACGATGAGGATTTCATTTGCCCTACTTGCAAGAGACCTCTCGATGTGGATGACATCGAAGCCAAGCAAAAGGAGATGACAGAGAATTTCAATTCTCAGAAAGCATCCAAGTTGGAGGAAATCAACCGCAAGGGTAAACAAAACAAGGCAAAGATGGAAACCTATGATACTGCCATCGGTCAGAACAAAAAAGACCTCGACACCATCAACAAGAAGATTGAGGAAATCAAGGCATCCGATGATTACAAGGTCGTTTTGGTCGAACCAGATGCTACCGACACCATCAAGGCAGATGAGAAGTACATCGCACTATCCTCTGAGATTACAAAGATTGATGAGGAACTTGCAAAGCCTATCGACCGCCCGAACACTCTCGTATTGAAAGACAAGAAAGCATCCATACTTGCAGAGATTGACGGCATCAAGGAGAAACTCAATAGCCGTGAGACCGCCAAGCGCAACCAAGAGCGCATCAGCGAGTTGGAGACCAGACTTCGCACGTTATCCGATGAACTTGCCAACTATGAGAAAATGGAGTTTACCATCCAAAACTTCTCAAAAGCACGTATCGAAGCCGTGGAGCGCAAGATAAACGGAATGTTCAAACTCGTATCGTTCAAGATGTTCGACAAGCAAATCAACGGTGGAGAGGTTGAGACTTGTGAGGCGATGGTTTGCGGTGTTCCTTACTCTTCCCTCAACCACGCAATGAAGATTAACGCAGGACTCGACATCATCAACGCTATATGTAAGTTTGAGGGCATAACCGCACCGATATTCACGGATAATGCTGAGAGTATCAATGAACTTTTGCCTACGCAATCACAGATTATCCGATTAGTGGTTTCTGAGGATGACAAACTCACTATCAAAAAACAATAAAGTTACAATTATGAGCAATCAAGTAGCAACAACAAACCAAGAGACAGGCATCGCAAAGTTGAAAGCCACTCTCGCAGCTCCATCGGTACAGGAGCAGTTCAAGAACGCATTGGCAGACCACAAAGACCTCTTTGTTTCTTCAATCATCGACCTCTACAACGGTGACAAATCATTGCAGAGTTGCAATCCGAACGCAATCATCTGTGAAGCCCTCAAAGCGGCAGTCCTGCGATTGCCGATTAACAAGGCACTCGGTTTCGCCTATATCGTGGTATATAACAACTCGGTCAAGGGCGATGATGGCAAGTGGTACAAAGTGCCTACACCTACATTCATCCCAGGCTATAAGGGTTACATCCAACTTGCCATGCGCACAGGAATGTATAAGACCCTTAACGCTGATTTCGTCTATGAGGGGGAACTCAGAAAAGCCGACAAACTCACAGGCGCAATTGACTTCAACGGAGAGAAGAAATCTGACAAAATCATCGGTTACTTCTGCTATTTCGAGTTGTTGAACGGATTTAACAAGACCCTATACATCGGACTTGAAGACATGGCAGCGTATGCCAAGCGATACTCAAAGAGCATCCCGAAAGATACCACCGTTGCACAACTCATCGAGGTTGCCAAGAAGAACGAGGTTTCAAAGTCCGTTGGTTGGATGGGCAATTTCAACGACATGGCATTGAAGACCGTTATCCGCAGACTTCTATCAAAGTACGGTTATCTTTCAGTGGAGATGCAAGGTGCTTTGGCTGGAGACAACGAGGGAGATGAGTACGCAGACCGAAATCACATGATTTCAGAGGGAGCGAACAAGACCACCATCAACCTCGAAGATACCACCTATGAGGAAGTAGATAAGGAGACAGGCGAAATCATCAAAAAGGGAGCGGATGAGCCAAAGGATGACGGTCAGAACACAAGCAATGCTCCCGATTTCTAACATCATAATCAGAAAGGAAACAAGGCATGGTACTTAAATGTTTAGGTTCTTCATCATCGGGAAACTGCTATCTGTTGGAAGCAGAGAAAGAAACTCTCATCATTGAAGCAGGAGTTGACATGAGAGAAGTGAAAAAAGCTCTTGATTGGCAGATTAGCAAGGTTTGCGGATGCTTGATTTCGCATGAGCATAACGACCATGCCAAGTTTCTCTCTGAAATGACAAAGAACGGCATCAAGGTTCTCGCAATACCAGAAGTATTCGATGCAAAGAAAGTCAAAAATCGGGCGTTCTGCAAGGAGATTGAGCCGATGCACGGTTATAAGGTCGGTGGGTTCAAGGTCTTTGTTCTGAGAGTGGTTCACGATGTACCTTGTGTAGGTTTTATCATCGAGCATGAGGATATGGGACGATTGCTATTCATAACAGATACAATGATGTTGGAGTATAACATCCCGAACCTCGACCACATTATGATAGAAGCCAACTACTCGGATGAAATCCTACAAGACAACATCGAAAACGGCATCATGCCGCTATCCATGCGTGACAGACTTCTTCACTCCCACATGGAAATCAAGACAACTGAGGATGTTTTGAAGTCAACAGACCTACGGAATGTAAAGGAAGTGATTTTGTTGCATCTGAGCGCACGAAACTCGAACGCTGAACAATTCTCTCAATCAGTCCGCAAAGTCGCAGGAAAGCCCACATACGTGGCTAAATCGGGTCTAATATTGGATTTGTCATCTAACGAGTTTTGAACATGAATGAGATTTGCAGGAATTGCGATGATGAGCAAAATTTAGTGAACGGTGGCTATTGTTTGATACTCAAACATTACATCGAGTATCACCAGACACCACCATGTAACAAAACAGATAAAAGTGAATAATCATGGAAAAAGATATTATTGAAATCAAGAAGTCCGATTTGCAGGGCTTATTCAAAATCCTTACCAACTACCCACAAATCAGTAAGGAACAAGTGATAAACGAGATGACTAAGGCTTTCGGTGAGGAAGCATTGAAGTCACAGGACATCAAAGAACGCATCAAGACCTTTGAGGATGCGGTAAATGCCATCGGTGAAGACCATCCTCTCGTTGCTCAGTACAAGACGATAAACAGCGCATTCAAGGAAGCAGACAACAACTTGCACCTATTCGCCTATACTCGCCTTGCCATCATAGCAGAGGCATTAAACGAGGGATGGAGACCAGAGTACACAGAGGATGAATATCGCTATTATCCTTGGTTCGGTCTCTACACACAAGAAGAGTATGATGATATGGATGACGAAGATAAGGAATGTTGCCGTTTTGTCGGTCGCTCGGTTAACGGTGCGTATGCGATTGGCGGTCTCGTCTATGCGTTTGCGTATTGCGGTTCTGCGTTCTCGGTTACGAGTATCGGCTCTCGGCTTGCCTTCAAGTCTCGTGAGTTGGCAATCTACTGCGGTAAGCAGTTCATCGAAATTTGGATAAATTATTTGTTTAAGTAAGCTTCATTATGGCAGGGTGGATAAAGATAAATCGTAAAATCATAGAGCATTGGCTTTGGCAGGATGCTGAGCGGCTGAAATGGTGGCTCGATTTGCTCTTCATGGCATCATGGGAGGAAAGAAAGACTACCCATGATGCCCACCTCATCACCTTGCAAAGGGGGCAGATGGTAGCATCAATCGGGTATCTAAAAGACCGATGGGGAAAGAACCATCAAACCATTTTGAAGTTTCTCAAAACACTCGAAACAGAGGGAATGATTACAAGAAAGGTATTGTATAGGCAAACGGCTATCATAACTATCTGTAATTATGAGAGTTATCAAGCACCAGACTCTGATGAAGTGTATAGGCAAGTAGATAGCACCATGTATAGCATAAATGAAAAAAGTGGGGGTACTACAATGTATAGGCAAAAATCGGGGTCAAGTAATTGTAAATCAGACACATTAAGGCATACAGAAGAAAAAAAAGTGTATAGCATAGCGGACGGCATAGCGTATAGCATAGTAGCAACAAATAAAGAAAGTAAAGAATATAATAATAATATATCTTCTTCACTACGTTCAGAAGATTTGTCCGACAAAAAGTCGGACTCTCCAAAGAGTGAGATGGATTTGTCTAAGTTTGTTGTTTTTTGGAACTCGGAAATCGAGAAGCAAAAATCTACTATCCCGAAAATTCGCTCAATACAGGGTAAACGAAAAAATCATATACTCGCCCGATGCAGGGAACACGGAAAGGAAGCTATTGCCGAAATGGTCAGAAAGATGGCTCAGAGTGATTTCCTAAACGGCAATAATGACCGTGGATGGATAGCAAACTTCGACTGGGTATTTCTTCCTACCAACTTTCAAAAGGTGTTGGATGGAAATTACGATAATCATTCAAACAATAAACAAGACGATGGAATTTATCAACAAAGCGACAAAGTTCAACGTAAGCGTATTGAAACAAAATCTACTTCACCAGAGGATTACGAGGGAACGTTTTAAGTTTCCACTCACTGAGGAACAAGCAGAGGATGTTTTGATGGCAGCATATCAAGCAGAGGTCGAATTTAGGCACAGGGTCTTTGAGGATGATGAGCCGACAAAGGAAAACATCAAGAAGATTGCAAAGTACCTCACTAACGATAATCAGAAATTCGGCATGATGTTCCTTGGTCTCTGTGGAAATGGCAAAACCACGATGCTCTATGCCTTTCAGCAGTCTATCAATTATCTAAACCGCAAAAACCTCTTTGAGGATGCGAGCAAGGTAGGAATACAAATCATAGATGCAAAGGATGTCGCAGCGATGGCAAAGGACATCAAGGAGTTTCGGACTCTCAAAAACAGAGATATGCTCGCTATCGAGGATATGGGGCGAGAGCCTACTGAGGTATTGGATTACGGAAATATCCTAAATCCTGTTATCGACCTCATAGAATACCGATATGATGCTCAGTTGTTCACGGTCATCACCACAAACCTCAACAAAAAGGAAATCAGAGCCAAGTATGGGGCAAGGGTCGCAGACCGATTTAATGAAATGCTGGAGTGCATAGTGTTTAAAAACGAGACATACCGAAAATAAGTGCTTATCACGCATTATTTTCTTTCAAATGAATAGTTCTTCATCTTTTGGGAGAAAATGCGAGAAATCGCACGAAAAGCGGCAAATTTCAAATAATTCAACGCAACAATGAAAACAAGAAATCAAGAAAAAACTAAGAAATGCGAGATTTGCGGTCAAGAACTGCCTATCTCGGAGTTCTCAAAGAGTTACAGAAACCGATGCAAGGCTTGTGTGGCTGAGCAAGTGAGAGAACAACGTAAGAACGGCAAGATGGCAACATCATCCGTGGATTGGGAACAAAGAGAGTTTGACACTGCCAAGGAACTTTTCATCTCGCAAATGAATAATAGCAGACTCCCAAATGCGAGTATGGATATAGATGTCATTCAACGTAGTTATGCTGCAAAAGCTATCAAGGCAGCGAGAAACTTCATAGAGGTTTGCAAGGAAGGAGGCGAAAAATGAAAATCTTTGGAGGCTGCTTTCTGAAAAAGCATGAATGGCAATTCTTTCTTCTTCCTGCTTTGGGAGCAGATAGACATGGAAATCGTATAACAATCGGTTTTATATGGTTGGTATTCTCCATCTATATCCGAATTGATGCAGGAAAGAAAGGAGGTCAAGGATGAAAGTATTTGTCTTTGACATCATGCTCAAAGGTCGATTTGTGTGTACGTTGAGATACAAGTATTGCCCATTGTTCCCCATTGATTTTGAGGAACTGACAAAGTTCATTTTGAGCAAGAGACCGACATTAAGAAACAAACCCTATAATATCGCATTCTAAGATGGAAACAACGGATAAAGAATTTGAGAGTATTAAGAGTAAGATTTTGAAACTCAAAGCACTTGCAGAACGTGGCGAGAGAGGTGAAGCCATCAACGCCCAGAGACTTCTTGATAAGTTACTCAGACAATACGGAATAACTCTCGAAGATGTCATTGAGAATACTGAGGAAAAGAAATGGTATAAGTTCGCTTGTCGTAAGAAATACGAGCAGAAACTACTCCATCAATGCTATTTCAAGGTACTCAATAAGAGTGAGGTCAATTATAGCAAGGGCACTGGCAGCATATATTATCAACTGACCGCCTATGAGTTTGCGGAGTTGTCAAACTTATACGATTGGCACAAAGCCCAACTCAACAAGGAGATAAACAGGATGATAGATGATTTCACCTCAGCCTACATCATTAAGCACCGTATTACATCGGATGATAGCGGCAGCAGCTCTGATGACGATGAGGACAAACCTCTGACAAAGGAGGATTTGGAGAGAATTTCGAGAATTACGAAACTGATGTATCAAGTCGAAGACACATCATATTGCAAAATGTTAGAACAGAAATAAATACAAATGGATAAGTTAGACGAATATTACAAGTTCCTCGCTGAGAAGCAGACAGCGGTACATGATAGCGGTTTTGAGATTGCAGATGAAGACCTCAACCCTAAGTTGTTCACGTTTCAGAGATATTGCGTGAAGAGAGCATTAAAGACAGGTCGATTTGCAATGTTTGAGGATTGCGGATTGGGAAAGACCTTTCAGCAGTTGGAATGGGCTTACCAAGTGCAGAAGCACATCAATCGCCCTGTTTTGATACTCGCTCCTTTGGGAGTCATCGGTCAGACCATCAAGGAGGGTGAGCATTTCGGGTATGAGGTCAAGGAAATCGGTCTTACCGTATTCGACCAAGACTTGAAAGCAGGCATCTACATCACAAACTACGACAACATGGAGAATATTGATGCTTACCTCTTCGGGGGGGTCGTTCTCGATGAGAGTTCAATACTAAAGAACTTTGCAGGAAAGACCAGAACCGCCCTCATAGAGGATTTCAAAGATACTCCTTACAAGTTGTGTTGTACCGCCACCCCATCGCCAAATGACACAACGGAGCTTTGCAACCATGCGGAGTTTTTGAACGTAATGACCAGAAACGAAATGCTTGCGATGTACTTTGTGCATGATGGTGGTTCTACATCCGATTGGAGATTGAAAGGTCATGCTCAGCAGGATTTTTGGGATTTCGTTTCTACTTGGGCGGTCATGCTCAGTAAGCCGTCCGACATCGGATTTGATGATGACGGTTACAACCTACCACCGATGAATGTGATTGAGGATTATATCGTGACAGAGAAAAAGGACAATGGCGCATTGTTCAACGAGATGGCGGTTTCTGCCACTGACTACCACAAGGAACTGCGCAGAACCATCAAGCAAAGACTTTCAAGAGTTGCCGAAATAGTGAATAACTCAAAGGAGAATTGGCTTATATGGATTGGGCAGGATGAAGAGGGCAAGGTGTTACGAGACCTCATCCCCGATGCCGTGGAGGTAAAGGGAAGCGACAATAAGCAATACAAGAAAGACAAGTTGCTTGGATTTGCAAAGGGAGAGTTTCGTGTTCTCGTTACGAAACTAAAGATTGCATCATTCGGCTTGAACTATCAGAATTGCCGTAACCAGATGTTTGCATCCCTCGATTTCTCATTTGAGGCGACATATCAAGGCATCCGCCGCTCATATCGTTTCGGTCAGCAGAGAGAGGTAAACATCCACCTCATCACTCTCGACACCATGCAGAACGTGAAATCATCCTTTGAGGAAAAGCAAAAGTCATTCCTCAATATGCAGAAGTCAATGACGGAAGCAATGAACAGAAACATCAATAATCAGATAAAACTAAAGAAAATGGAAATAGATAAGTTATATCAGTCCAAGAATTGCGACATTCGCCTTGGCGATTGTGTGCAGCTCATTCAGAACGTACCAGATGAGAGCATCGGTTTCTCTATATTCTCACCACCATTCGCAGAACTTTACACCTACTCTGACAAGTTGGAGGATATGGGCAATTCCAAGGATTATAAGGAGTTTTTCACCGCTTTCAAGTTCCTTGTCAAGGAGTTGTACCGTGTAATGTGGAGCGGTCGAAACGTGGCAGTACATTGTATGGACTTGCCTATCCAAAAGGGCAAGGAGGGATATATCGGTCTTCGTGATTTTTCGGGGATGATACTTGAAGCGTTCCAAGAGGTAGGCTTTGTTTACCATTCAAGAGTGACCATTTGGAAGAACCCTGTAACAGAGATGCAGCGTACAAAGGCACTCGGATTGCTTCATAAGCAGGTGAAGAAAGATGCAGCCATGAGCCGTGTGGGCATCCCAGATTACTTGATGGTATTTCGTAAGGAGGGCGAGCATGAGCATCCTGTGCATTGTGATATATCGGTCGATACTTGGCAGAAGTACGCATCGCCTGTTTGGATGGATATAGACTACTCAAAGACATTGAACGGTGTCAAGGGCAGAGATGCAAACGATGAGAAGCACATTTGCCCTCTCCAACTTGAAACCATCGAGCGAGCAATCACTCTGTGGAGCAATGAGGGCGATAAGGTACTGACCCCATTCCTCGGTATCGGTTCGGAGGTGTACCAAGCAATCAAGATGAGACGTTTCGGCATCGGGTTCGAGTTGAAAGAGAGTTATTTCAATGAAGCCATCAAGAACTGCAAGAATATCGAGCTTGAGGTGAACACTCCATCACTATTTGCGGTGTAATGGCAAGGTTCGCACTAAGGAAGCAAGAAAAGATAAAGTCGGCTTTCGGGGAGGAACGGTTAAAACTACTGCTTGAAGCATTGGGAGATTGTTTCTCTCGACCAGCCGAAGAACTGAAAATAACCGATGGCAAGCCTTATCCTACGTTGGATGTAGGCTTTGCCACGGTCTATGTAACTCGTAAGTTCTATGATGTTTATCATCTTGCGTTAAAGGATTTCAACAACAAAACATAATAATTATGAACAATCAACAGATTTCACAACTAAAGAGAATGCTCAAAAAGTATGGCATCAAGAATGCTGAGAGCATCGTTAGAGGGGCGATTGAGTTCAATTACAATCGTTTCTTGGAGTTGGCAGAACCTATCTACGTGGTATCACGTATTCAATCATGCTATTCCAACGAGAGAGAGGTTTCCATGCTGGATAGGGCTAATTTGGAATGGGTCGGCATTGTGGTAGATAGTGGATGGTGTACCGCCTTACTTCCATTCATCGAGAAGTACGGTGCTGCCATCACTAAGAAAGCCATACAATACCTCATCGAAAACAAGATGTGGGATGCTTACGATGGCAAGACCGCCCTCAAAACAAAGGGAGCGAACCATTACAAGGGCTTTGAGGATATTCATGCGGCAGCGGAATATGTCAAGGAACTCGAACCATCAAAGGAAGATGAGAATGAAACGGCAGAAGTTTCTGACAAAGATACCAATACCGAAAAGGCATCCGATGATGTGAGTGACTTGTCAGAGAAAGCCTTTGAAGCATCTGAGACCATCAAGAAGACTTTGACGGATGCAATCGGTCATTTCGACATCATCAATGAGTTTATTGTTATGCGATGCAATACTACCAAAGTGGAGAAAGAACTTGAAGCTTTGAGTAAGACCATTGAAAGCAAGGATGCTGAAATCAAGGGGTTGCAGGATATGGTCGCATCACGAAATGATGAGGTTTCAGAACTCAGAGAGACCAACGAGAAACTAAACAAAGACCTATACGAACAGATGGAGAAGTGCGATAACTTCGAGAAACAACTATCTGATTTGTTGGAAGCAGCAAAAACTCCTGTTAAGAAAGTTGTACCAGAGTCAGGTTTGCGCCAACTTCCACTTGTGGGCGATAAGATGCTGAGAGGTTTGATACCGTTCCTCGAAAAGTACAACATCGTAATCGACCCTAACCGATGATGAGTATCAGAGTTATCATAAGTAAATATTATAGCCCCATTATCATGGGATGTTGGGGCTATATAAAAATGTAATAATTGTGGAATAATGGATAAACAAATAATAATTAGCGTGGATGAGTATAATAAACTCATTGACGAACACACTAAAAGAGAGGAACTTCCCGAAAAAATAGACGTAAGGAAAATTTCATCTAAGTGGTTTAATTGGCTCAAACGAGTATCTTACTCTCTCCTACACTATAATAAAAACATCGAGCAGCAGAAACTAATCAAGCGTTGTATTGAAGAAACTGCAAGTGAGATACGAGCTAATCTCTATGGATATTGGAGAGGTGATTTGTCGGATTACTTTAAGGATGGTAATTTTGACTACACACTAAGACGTTATAAAGAAGATGCCTACCGTCATGTTATGGAATGGTTAGAAAATAAGTAGCTTATGAAGTTGAATTTTGAGAAGATGAGTCAGAGGGAGTCGAAACTTGCATTGCATGGTATTGTTGCATTACGAAAGGCTGCTGAAGCTCTTTTATCAGAGGATTACGATAAGAGTGACAAACTAATGCAAGAAAGTGACAGATACTATAAAGAACTGCAAAAGAAAGTATTGACACTTCACATTGCAGAGCCTTGGTATTCAATGATAGCCAACGGCACGAAAGATGAAGAGTATCGGTCGATAAAACCACACTGGATAGCAAGACTTATAGAAAATCCATCTGCTTTCTATCTAAAAATAGCAGAGGGTAAGGAACTTGACGTAAAGCCTTTCACTCATGCTATTATAGTAAACGGCTATCCAAAGGGAAATATCCCTAATATTGAAAAAGAAATCGAGAGTATCACCATTGGGAAGCCTAAGAAAGGACTTTGCCCAGATGAATTTCTCGAAAAGGATTATTTCATCATAAAATTCAAGTGATATGGAGTTCAACAATGAAGAAAGGGGATTGTTGGTCAGCGGTCTTCTTGCATTGCAGGATGTAGCGGACAAATCCAAGAGTTCAGACACTGAGAAACAAAAGATAGGCTCTGAGATAATGAGTTTGATTAACAAGATAAATGGTAAGCAATGAAAAAGATAAATTGGTTTTACGTGTTCCTTATCGGTTATAGCATGTTTGCAGCCATAACATCGGTATGGGAGCATGACAAGCGAGAGATATTCCACTATGCCATGTTTGCCCTATTGTGGTATTTGCTCTATAAGGCAGAAATAAAGAATAAGGATTTGAGAGAGAATATAGATTTTCTACTCGACCATAAGATAAATATCAAAACAACATACATCAACGCAACGAACAATGAGCAGCAGGAAGAAAAGAAATCACCCGATACCCATGCAGGGGGAAGTGATAGAGATAACGGCTCGCAAATGTAGCGAGAAGCAATCTCCATTGATTGAGGTTGGAAAGTCCTACATCTGCAAGGGAGTGTCAAGTCTAAAGGATGGTACTACCGTTATAGAGGTAGCCCATCCAACAAAGAAGAAACAAACTCTCAGAGTGAATGCTATTCGCTTCGATTGGCAGATACTGACGGATGAGATGAAGTTTGAGAGAGAGTTTCGTGAGAGCGTGAAGAAAGACACTGAGAGAATGATGAAATCCTTTACACAAAGGGAGCATATTCAGATGGCTTTCATCCCTCTCATCTTTGCGGACATCGCCTTTCACTATGCCGACAAGTGCAGGAGATATGCGGCAGACCATCGTATCGAAATCCTCAAAAAACTTGGCAGGGCTTATGATGAGGTAAAGCACAACTACTTCGAGCAAATAAACAAAGACCTTGACATGAAGCACCAGAAGCAAGTGGAGTCAGAGATGGGGCGGTTTATGGAAGAATACCAAAAGGACTTTACTATCCTGTGGTTCTCTGTAAATGCTGAGTTCAAGAGAAAAATGCCCGATTACCCATATTCAGACATGAGAACGGATGCCATCTGTGGAATGTTGATGATTGATTTGTTGTATCAGAACAATTCCCACATGGATGAGGTCATTGCAGAGAGGCTTGGGGAGAAGCGGCAAAGCATCCATGACCCGAAACTTGATGCCTTGCGTTCCATCCTCGATGCTTATGCAGGAGAGGTCGGGCAATTCGACTACAAGGATAATAACGTTGAACTCGCAAAGAATATCATATTACGTAGAGTAAATGAGATAGAGTTTAATATAAATAACGATTAAAAAATATTTATTATGCAACATTACATTGAATGCAAAGTCCGCTATCAGAAGACGATGGAGGATGGAAGTGAGAAGATGGTGAATGAGCCTTACTTGGTGGATGCCATGAGCTTCACTGAGGCTGAGAAGCGTATCACAGAAGAAATGTCCGTTTACATCTCTGGAGAGTTCAGAGTGGATGCAGTCAAGAAAAGTAACGCATCTGAGGTCATATTCAGCGATGTGGATGATGATGACAAGTGGTATAAGGCAAAACTCCAATTCATCACCATTGATGAGAAGACGGACAAGGAGAAACGTTCAAACACTACCTATCTCGTTCAGTCGAAATCCCTTGCGAGAGCATTGCGATATATTGGTGACTTCATGGGAAAGACCATGATAGATTATGATGTCATCGGTATCAACGAGACAAAGATAATGGATGTTTTCAAGTACGAACCTAAGACCAAGGAGGATGAGGATGGAAACAAAGAAGCCTAAGAATATCACGGTTGACTTGTCAGAGTTCAAGCCAACGATAATCGAAAGAGCGGTATCTCTTGAAATCGCCCATTCCTTTGAGCCTATAATCGACCCAAATGAGCCGATTACCACGATGATGGCGGTATCAAATGCCTTTTTATCTGGAATAGCCTTTGCAAGAAGAGGTATGTCCAAGGAAGAGGAAAACGACCTCAGAAAGGTTCTCGCTGAAAGTATCGAGCGTATCGAGAACAACGACAAACAAGAGATGCGGCAACATGGAGCATAGAGCGTTCTTCGATAAGGTCTCTTTGATGCGTAAGAAGCAAAAGGAGTATTTCAAGACCAGAAGCAAGGCGGCACTCGAAGCAAGCAAGGCACTTGAAAGGGAGATTGACAATGAGATTGAGAGGGTGAACAAAATCATCGGTATCAACCAATCACAACAAGAACCCATACAAGGAAATCTCTTCAACAACGCATCAAAATGAGTTTGGGCGATAAACTATAAGCCGAAAGGCAGAGAATGCGAGATATGGCGGTTTCTGTGCGAAATTCGTTATCTCTTCTAACTCTATCTATATTCTACACGATAGAATGATATAGTATATATATTATATAAACGAATATTTTACAAAATACATAGTACGCAATATGGCATCATTAAACCAAGCGACAATTATCGGTTTTTTGGGAGATAACCCGAAAATCAACACTACCCAAAGCGGTAGGAAGATGGCGAGCTTTTCAGTAGCCACGACCGAAAAGGGGTATCAAAAGAGAGATGGCACGGTCATACAGGACAAAACCGAATGGCATAACGTTGTCATTTGGGGAAGTCTCGCAGAGATAGCGGAGAAATATCTCCATCGTGGTAGTTCCGTGTTCGTTCAAGGAAAGATAAGGACAAGAGCCTATGATGACAAGAACGGAGTCAAGAAGTACATCACGGAGATAGATGCGGACACGTTGCAGATGCTCGACCGAAAGCCGAATGACCAGCAACAGAGCCAAAACTATAACAATAACGCTCCATATCCACCACAACCGCAACCATCATCACAACAAAAGAATGATGACGATTTGCCATTCTAACAGATAGAGACTATGAGACATCTCGAAAGTCAGATACAAATCGGGTGTGTTCAGTGGTTTCGTCTCGCCTATCCCCAACTTGCGATATTGCTCTTTGCCGTTCCGAATGGTGGAGCAAGAAAGCGAGTTGAGGGGGCGATTATGAAAGCAGAGGGAACACAAAAGGGAGTGGCGGATTTGTTGCTCCTATTCCCATCGAAATCTTATCACGGTCTATGTATCGAAATGAAGACCACAACAGGTAAGCAGCAGCCATCACAAAAGATATGGCAGAGAAAAGCCGAATGGGCAGGATATAAATACGTGATTTGTCGGTCTTTTGATGATTTTAAGTCAGAAATCGAGCAATATTTGCATGAAAATGGCTAATTATCATTAAAATAGTGCTTATTACGCACTTCTTTTATTATCTTTGCGACTGAAATTATAATTTTAGTACGTATTAGGATGAAAAAAGAAATTGCGCAAATAGAACCGAATATCGTAAATTTTACGGTATTGCCACTTGATATACTGGAACTCAATGAGGGTCAGTTAGAGGGATTGCCGTCTAATCCTCGTGAGATTGAGGATAGGAAATTCGACCTACTCAAAGAGAATATCAAGAAATATCCTCAGTTCCTCCAATATAATATGCTTAAAGTATATAAATATTATAATAATATAGAGAATACCGATAAGTATATTATAATTGGGGGAAATATGCGTTTTAGGGCTATGAAGTCACTTGATTTCAAGTCCGCTCCTTGCGCAATCATTTCACCAGACACAACAATCGAAGAACTAAAGGCATACACCATCCTCGATAATAACTCATTCGGTCGTTACGAATGGGCGGCACTCGCTAATGAGTGGGATGAAGCCCAACTAACGGATTGGGGTACAGACCTACCAATTATGGAGAGTGAGATAAATGTCGATGAGTTTTTTGACAACCTCGATGATGACGAAACCAAGGACAACAAGGCGAAAATCATTGTCAAGCTCCCCTCAGACCTTGAAAACGACAAGGAAGAGATAAAACATATCATTGAGTCGGCACTCTCTGATTATTCGGGTATCACCATTAAATAACATTGTAGCCTTATGAAAGTATATGAAGCATCCCCGAAGTCAAGGGGTGAGGTCGTGGAAGTAATGAGGTCTTTCATTGATGGAGATGGGAAGTCTGAAACTTTCTTTGAGGGCGATATGCGCAATCTCAATATACTCGAAAGTTTCTATTACCTACGAAAGCATGAGAACTTCATGGATTTGGTAGGTCATTTCGGCTCGTTCCTCTTGGATAGTGGCGCATATACATTCATGGCAGGTTCTCACAAGGGGGCGATTGATTGGGATGAGTATGTGGAGAGTTATGCCAAATTCATCAACAAGTACGATGTGAGATTATTCTTTGAGTTGGATATTGATAGCGTTGTAGGACTTGAAGAAGTTGAAAGACTGAGGGCAAAACTCGAAGCCATGACCAACAAGAAGCCTATACCTGTATGGCACAAGAACAGAGGAAAGGAATATTTCATCAAGATGTGTGAGGAATATCCATACGTGGCTCTTGGTGGAATTGTGACAAAAGAGATACCACGAAAGAAGTATGAGTCCGCTTTTCCTTGGTTTATCAATACCGCACATGAGCATGGGGCGAAAATTCATGGTTTGGGATATACCAACATCGCAAACTTGAAAAAGTATCATTTCGACTCGGTGGATAGCACCGCCTGGCTTTGCGGTAACAGAGGGGGCTACCTCTACAAGTTCAACCCATCAACAGAAAAGATGGAACAGATAACAAAAGAGGGATGCAGGCTAAAGCCAAGAGAGGGAACGGTCAACAACTTCAATGAGTGGGTTAAGTTCAGTATGTACGCTGACATGAAACTCTAAAAGTCGTATTATTCGTATTTTCACATATAAAAGCAAGAAACATGAAAAAGTCAATGATTATTCTGAGTGGGGGCATGGATAGTGTTACCCTACTCTATGATTATGAAGAGGAGATTGCCTTGGCGGTTACATTCGACTATGGCAGTAACCACAACAAGCGAGAGGAAGAGTTTGCGAAATACCATTGTGAGAAACTTGGCATTGAGCATATAACCATCCCTCTCACATTCATTCACGATTATTTCAAGTCCTCATTGTTGGAGGGCGCATCCGCTATCCCAGATGGTCACTATGAGGATGAGACCATGAAATCTACGGTCGTACCATTCCGAAACGGCATCATGTTGTCTATTGCGTGTGGTATTGCTGAGAGTCGTGGATTTGAAACGGTATTCATCGCCAACCATTTCGGAGACCATGCCATTTATCCAGATTGTCGTAAGGGCTTCATTGATGCAATGTCAGAAGCTATGAGATTGGGAACTTACAAAGGCATTCTCATAGATGCACCATACACCTCACTCACAAAGACGGACATCGCAAAGATTGGCAAGTCTCTCGGTATTGACTATTCCAAGACATACTCTTGCTATAAGGGCGGTGAGAAACATTGTGGTAAGTGTGGCACTTGTGTAGAGCGAAAAGAGGCTTTGCGTGATGCTGGCATCGAAGACCCAACAGAGTATGAGGAATAATATTCATTCACGATTATAAATTCATATAGTATGTATTACGTAGCAAAAACGATGGAGGTTGCAGGTTGCCACAAACTCGAACTCTCCTATGATAGCAAGTGTAAGAAATTGCACGGTCATAATTGGATTATCACGGTCTATTGCAAGGCTAAGAAACTCAATAAGGATGGTATGGTCTTCGACTTCAAACACGTAAAGGACAAGATACATGGCTATCTCGACCACGGCAATTTTAATGAGTTGTTGCCATTCAATCCTACCGCTGAGAATATCGCAAAGTGGTGTACTGAGCAAATCCCAGAGTGTTACAAGGCGAGAGTGCAGGAGTCAGAGGGCAATGTTGCGGTTTTCGTCAAGGATAAGGAGTAAGCCGATGAGAGTAAACGAAATTTTCTACTCTTTGCAAGGTGAGGGCGCATATACAGGAACGCCCTCTATATTCATCCGTCTTGCAGGATGCAATCTGAGGTGTCCGTTTTGCGATACCAAGCATGAGCCTTATAAAGTCCTAACTAAAGAGGAAATAATGGCTCAAATCGCAAATTTCACGGCAAAGCATATAGTCTTTACAGGTGGTGAGCCATCTTTGCAACTGACTGCGGAGATATGTCATTATTTCAAGGTGAATGGTTATACCATCCAAGTAGAGACCAACGGCACGATGAAACTTCCTCATAATTGTGTCGATTGGGTAACGTGCAGCCCTAAGACTGACTATTGCAAGAAAGCTGAAATCAAGCAAGAGAAGATTGATGAGGTGAAAGTGGTATTTGATGGAAAGATTGATGTTAGCAAATATCTCGACATCAAAGCCTATTATTATAGTCTGCAACCATGTGATACAGGAAACGATGAGAAGAACAAGGAGATTATCAAGCAATGTATCGATTACATCCTCTATCATCCGAAATGGCATCTCTCTTTGCAGACTCAGAAAATACTAAATGTGAGATAACATGAAAAGAGACATATCAAGGGAAGAAGCGGAAAAAGCTATCAAAACCCTATTATCATACATCGGGGAAAATCCTGACCGTGAGGGTCTGAAAGAGACTCCAGACCGCATCATCAGAATGTGGGATGAGATATTCCGTGGATATGACCCGAACAAGAAACCAAAGATAACGACTTTCGGAAATGAGGACAATTCTACGGATATGGTCTTTGATAGTGGCGATTACTATTCCATGTGCGAGCATCATGTATTGCCGTTCTTTGGAAAGTATTACTTTGCCTACATCCCATCTCCCGATGGTCGTATTCTTGGCATATCCAAGGTTGCAAGAGTTGTCGGGTATTGTGCAGCCAAATTGCAGTTGCAGGAAAGACTCGCCATCGACATTGTTAAAACGTTGGATGATGCACTCGGTGGAACGGCTCTCGGCTTTGCCATCGTTATGAAAGGTCAGCACCTTTGCAAGACGATGAGAGGTGTGAGGAACAACGGAAAGATGACCGTTTCCCATTTTACAGGGTTATTCAAGGATGACCCCGATAAGCGTAATGAGTTCTATAAACTAATAGATTTACAGAATGAGTAAGTATAGTACATCGAAATTGGCTGAAATTGAGGATTGGATTTCAGAACACGGACTAATTGAGTATGGAGGTGCAAAGTTGAAAGACTTTTGCAAGGAGATGGGTATCAACGATAAGACCTATCGGAATTGGCTCAAAAAGGAAGATTTCAAGGAAACTATCAAACGTGGGCGAGAGGTCTTCAAGACCAATCTAACCCATGACCTCGCCGCATCTCTTGCAATGGTGGCAAAAGGCTATGAACGTGAGGAGACCGAAACGGAATACAAACCGAATGCGAGTAATCCAAACTTGCCACACATCACCAAGATGAAGAAGAAAAAGGTCTATTTCCAGCCAAATGTAGGTGCTGCCATCTTCTTACTCACAAACCTCGACCCCGAACATTATCAGCAGAGACAACGCATTGACAATGTTCTAAAGAAAGACGATAAGGATATGACGCTTGACGAAATCAATGCAGAAATCGAGCGTCTTGAAAAGTTGGATAAACAGGAAGAAACATGAAATCATCAGTAATCGAGAATAGAAAGAAATTGATGAGATTGAGGCAGGAAAAGCTACGGCTCGAAGCTCCAATCTCTTTTTCGCATTTCCTCGGTTACTCAAACCCGAAGTATGAATTGGAGTGGTTTCATAAGTTGGTTGCTGACCACTGCCAAATGCTCTATGAGGGTAAGATTAAGAACTTGATGGTATTCATGCCACCTCAGCATGGAAAGTCCGAAATCATCTCTCGTAACTTCCCTGCGTGGGTATTGGGCAAGAACCCAGACATGAAAATTGTCGGTAGTTCCTATTCGTCAGACCTTGCGGAACAATTCTCTCGCTCCATCCAAAGGACTATTGATAGTAAGGAGTATCAATCAATATTCCCAGACACATACCTCAATGGAACAAGTCAGAGGGATAGCGTTAAGGGAGTGTTGCGTAACGTGGATATGTTTGAGACCGTAGGACACCGTGGCTTTTACAAGGCGGTAGGTGTGGGCGGCTCTCTTACGGGTACTCCTGTTGACATTGCCATCATTGATGACCCTGTAAAGGATGCGAATGAAGCCAACTCGGTAACGTACCGTCAAAAGGTTTGGGATTGGTATAATACCGTTCTGACAACTCGACTCCATAACCATTCACGGCAATTATTCATTATGACCCGATGGCATGAGGATGATTTGGCAGGTCGTATTCTGAAAGCCGAACCCGATGAATGGACGGTACTTGCCATTCCTGCCATTTGCGAGATAGAGCATGATGGAGGATTGAGCAAGAGACACGTAGGCGATGCGTTATGGTCTTCCCACCACTCAATCGAAAAACTCTTGAAACAGAAAGCGAGAGCCCCAAGGGAATTTAACGCCCTCTATCAGCAGCATCCAACCGTTGAGGGAGGTAACATCGTTAAGCGTGATTGGTTCAGAAAAATATCAATGGCAGAGTTTACGGCATTGCGATATAACGAGCCTATGCACTTCTATCTCGATACGGCATACAACAAGAAGAAAAAGGGTCAAGATAACGACCCAAGCGGCATTTTGGCGGCTTGCAGGATAAGGAACTACATCTATCTGTATGATGCACAACAGATGTATAAGGAAATGCCCGAACTCCTGCGCTTCTTGCCTAACTATATGGATGCACATGAGGGTAATTCTGAAAGTAAACTCAATATTGAGCCAAAGGCGAATGGTATAAGCGTAGTCCAGATGTTGAGGGCTATTACTACCCTAAATGTCAAGGAGACACCGACACCAACCGATGATAAGGAAGTTAGATTGAGGGCAGTTTCCCCTCGCATTGAGTGTGGTAGGGTCTTTCTCGTTGAGGGGTCTTGGAATGAGGACTTTTTGGATGAGGTGTGCGGTTTCCCTACGCAACCGCATGATGAGTTTGTGGATATTCTCGGATATGCCATTAACGACCTCTATGAAGATGACGATGATATTGATTATGATAGCTTGAACAAGGCTTCATTTGGTTTGTAACAATTAAAAAAGTAACAATATGGTTTTATTCGATTTATTCAGAAACTACATCAATCAGCTCACAGGAACTAATCAGCAGTTCGAGCAGTTGTTGGCGGCAAAGGACATTTCAAGGGTCAAGGACAAGATGATTTCCAACCAAGAGAAAGCCCTTGCAGCCCTCAAAGAGTATGATACGTTCTCGCATGAGATAATGAAGCGAGAACCTAAGATTATCACGGACAAAAAGGGCAATTTTGTGAAGAAAGAAGAGGTTTGGAAACTTCCTATTCCATACCCTATCTACATCAATGAGATTGCGCTCGTTTTCCTTTATGGCAGACCTGTAAAATGGACTCAGCTATCAGAGGGAACGGATGAAGCCTTTGAGAAGTTCCAAGACGTAATCAAGCGCACTCGTTTCAACTCCAAGATAAGACAATGCAAACGTATTGCTGGCTCAGAGACTGAAAGCGCAATGTTATTCCGTGTATTCAGAGATGATGACGGAAAACCAGACGTGCAAATCAAGGTACTTGCCAAGAGTAAGGGAGATGAGATTTACACTCGTTTCGACCAATACGATAACCTCATATCCGTGGCTTGGGGCTATTATACCAAGGATGTAGATGATAGGTTACTCTACCACTTTGATGTATATACCAAGGATGTAATATACAGATGCACCAAGCAAGCAATCGGATGGGAGGTCGTGGAAGAAACGAACTTTATCAGCAAAATCCCTATTATCCTCTTCCAACAAGAAAAGGAGTGGCACGGAGCGGAACACCTCATCCATCGTGAGGAATATATCGCATCCAAGACGGCAGATACCAACGATTACTTTGCAGACCCTATCGCCCTTATGTCTGCGGACATCATCAAGAATATGCCCGAAAAGAAAGAGGCTGCAAAACTCCTTATCACCAACGACAAGGACGGAGTGGATAAGGCGGCAAAATACCTCACATGGGATAATGCACCACAATCCAAAAAGGATGAAGTGGAATGGTTGCAGGATAAAATCCTATCCATGACCTTTACCCCAAAGATTTCTCTCGATACGCTGAAATCCCTCTCCAACCTATCGGCAAAGGCTTTGCGTACCGTGATGCTATTGGCAGACATCAAGGCATCCAAACACAAGGAGACACATGAGGAACTACTCGACCGCACGGCATCCCTCATTACCGCCATCATCGGAAACGTTCTCGAAGTGAGGTTGCACTCACAATGCGAAGAGTTGAAAGTGGGTCACGAATTTCAAGAGCCATTTGGTGATGATATTGCCGATGACCTCGACAACATAACAAAGGCGATTGATGCAGGCATCCTCTCAACAGAAACAGGAGTTGAACTTAATCCGCTCATCAAGGACTCTCACAGAGAAAATGAGAGACTTGATAAGGAGAAAGAGGATAAACTCAAACAGCAACAAGATATATTTGGCGGTCTTGATGGCATCGGGGCGCAATCATTTGGAGATGGTAGCGATGATGATGACGATGAGGGCGATGACCCAGACAACAAGAAAGACCCAAAGAAGAAAGACGATAAAAAACAAAAGAAATCAGCATAATAGCCTATGGCTTCATCAAACACGAATGACTCAAAAGCGGCTACCCTCGCCCGAATACAAAGGACTGAGGTCTATGCAGAGGGTGTAAGAAGAGCGTTTGCCAAGACGGTAAATGCCATTCTTGCACTCAATAAAACCATGCCTACACTTGATGAGGGTGAGATGTATTCTTTCGATGCACAAAAGGAAAGTATGCAGAAAAAGGTCGAAGCGTTACTCAGACAACTTCACTCGGTCGTAACAACTGCCATCAAGAGGGGTATCGTTCTCGAATGGGATAAGGCGAATGAGGAATGTGATAAGTTGGTACAATCATGTTTCGGCAAAGAGGTACTTTCATCATCGGCTTTCACGGCATGGACTAACAGAAACGAGAATGCCCAGCAATCTTTCATCAACCGTGCGGAAAAGGGATTGAACCTCTCTCAAAGGGTATGGCAGAACGTTCAGCAACTTCGTGATGAGATGGAGGTGGCGATGACCGTTGCCATCGGTGAGGGCAATTCTGCCGCTTCCATGTCTCGCAAGGTTCGCCAATATCTGAATGACCCAGATTTGATGTTCAGACATTTTCGATATAAGGATGAAAACGGTGAATGGCAAAGGAAATGGAAGAAGCGTATCAAGGATGAAGCCACAGGAAAATATAAATGGATAGACTACGATAAGGATAGTTACAAGGTAGGTGCAGGAGTATATAAGTCTTCTGCCAAGAATGCTATGCGTGTGACCCGAACAGAGACCAATATAGCCTATCGTAGGGCAGACCATGAAAGATGGTCTCAAATGGACTTTGTTCTCGGTCAGAGAGTGAATTTGTCTCGTAGTCATCCAAAGAAAGATATTTGTGATAAGTTGGCAGGGGATTATCCAAAGGATTTTGTATTCGATGGATGGCATCCTCAATGTTTCTGTTATGTTACCCCTATCACTCTCCCACCAGAGGAAACCGCCCATCTAACAAAGATGATGCTCAATGGTGAGGATTGGCGAAAGGAACTCAAAAGACTTGTCAGAGGGCGAGAAATCAAGTCCTATCCCGACAATTTCAAGGAATGGGTGAATGACAATGCCGATAAGATTGCGGCATCCAAGGCGAGAGGAACAGAACCGTACTTCATCAAGAACAATGCCAAGGCGATTGATAAGATACTCAATCCAGAGCAAACACCATCCATCGAAGAGATTGCAACCAAGAGACATGAGGAACGTACACCCGAAAAGGAGCAAGAACTTCGTGAGTATTGGAGTAAGAAAGTGGCAGAGGGTGAGGAACGCAGGAAGAAGCAATCAATATTGGATAAGGCAGCGGAACGTCATGCAGCCCGAACACCCGAACAGATTGCGGAAATCCAACAGAGAGCGGCAGAGAGACAAAAACGTATCTCTAAAGAAAAGGCTTATTCTCACTATGGAGATAGAATTTTGCGTTATATGGATGGCATTTCAGATGTTGATACATCATCATTATCTAAGACTATCCAGCAGAGAGACTTTGCCCTCATCAAATTAGAGGCTGATAAGTTAAAGAGTTTGGGCAAACAAATTCTTTCTCTCAAACGTCTTGATGACCCTATGCAGGTTGCAAAAGATTACTCTATGGCTGATGCTATATCTGTTAATAAAGCCGTGGAGTCTCGACTTGCAAGAGAGAGTACTGAGTTATTTGCACGAAAGAGTTTCCTCGAAAGTGAAATTAGATGGGTTGAAGCTCATAAGAAGTATGCCACATGGAAAGTTGCGCAAAATGCGTATAAGAAAGAACTTGCCATCGTTCAAAGAAAGATAGACATTAAGGCGGTTGTTGATAGTGTTGACGATGCGCTTGCATTTGCTTCTACATCTCGTAGTAAGATTATCAAGACTTTGGCAGACGATATGAGGAAGTTGCTATCTGTTTCTGATGTTGATTTGGTTCTCGCTAAAAAGAAAGCCCAAGAACTGAATGACAAATATCAGCAACTCAAATCAAAGGGAGTTAAGAAAGCAAAGACAACATCATCAACATCTATCAAGAGTGAAACCGTGGATGACTTGAAGAAGCGACTCGGTTCTTCTATGCCAAGAACTCTTGACCATCTAAAAGATGCTATTGCAAAATATCAGAGAACTTCCAAATATGGAGATACCGCAAAGAACCATAAGGATGAGATTGAGAGACTGATGAGAAAACTCTTTGATGAGCATGACCTCGGTATGAATATTGATGACACAACGCTTGAACCTGTACTAAATTCGTGGTTTAAGAATACATTTGAAACAGGTTCTTCTGGCGGTTATAAGGGTAGTAGTAAAACATCGGGCAAGATTGAAACAGGTCATGCACGATTGGGGGCTGCTCATAGATTGTTCGGATTAGGGAAAGACCTTGCGACTGACCAATTATCACGCCATGAGTATGAGAAATATGGTAATTTGCTTGACCATGACATTGTATCATCTATGAGTCATAACACCGCAAGACAATACGGCAATGTTGAGATACGATTTAAGAAAGACAAGGTTATTGCCACATGGACGGCAGGAGACTCTTTAGGCGAGAGATTTCAACCATCTCTTGTTAGTGACCCGAAATCATGCTCTTTCGACAATTTGTATAATACACCAGACAATGATGCTATACAAACGCATGACTTGGCAAAATTCAAGAGAGACCATATAAGTAGTTATCTCGAATTGCAATATCATGGAGATTTGACAGTTGATTGCGTGGAGTCTTTAACGTTCCCTTATGACCTTAAAGAACCAAGCCGCTCTAAATTCCTCAAAGTTGCAGAGAAATGGAAAGCGGCAGGTGCTAAAATATACTATATAGTAAGTGGTACATTATATCAGTTATAAATATCATTGATATAATCTTTCAAATCGGGGGCTTTCTGTAAGTAAGTTCCCATTACTTCTAAAAAATTGTAAGGAGACCACTTGCTTACATAGGCAAAAACAAAAGATGCAATACTTTTGCGTGGATTTTCCTTATCTATAAGATTAGGGATTTCCTCGCAAACGTATTTTTCCGCAACCCATAACTTACCCTCATTCTTTTTATCGAAAGTTGGAGGGATTATCGCCTCTCCTTTGTAGAAAAAACAATACTTTAATAAATCTTGTTCATTCATAATTACATTGTTTCAAGATTATTGATTATATAATTAAACTCCTTATTTGCTTCATCATATTCCTTATACGAATATAGATAATACAAGTATTGAACCATCATGCGATAGTACAATTCTTCTATTGCATTGGCTACTGACGTAAGTATGTCCGATGTAGTACGGTCTCCATACCAGCTATATATTTTACCTACCATTGTAAATGGATAGTCTTTTGTTGGTAGGGTTTCTTTAATCATCCATTGTTCAAGATATGTACCACTATATCCATGATGACTAATTGGCAAAAGTTTCTTTATCGTTTCAATAGGAGTATTCTTAACCTTATCATAGTAAGTATTCAAGAACAAAACAAACTCTTGATTGTTCCCATTGAAATTATATGTATGTCGAAACTCATTATATACGGTTTGTTCTGTGTATAATTCCATAACGATTGCTCATTTAATTGTTTTGTTTCGGTTTTCTTTCAAGTTTCCCGATGCGGATGATTACTTTCTTGTTCTCATACACTTCCTTGCCACGTAGGGCATTCGTGAGAGATTTGTATGATATTCCTATCTCTTCCACGGTTCGGGAGTCGTATATGGCTTTGAGTGAACCAAAATACCAATCATGTATGATACTCGCCCCATCGTCCTTGAAATGCAAATGAATTACTTTCGTTTCCATCTGTATATACTTATAAAGGCTTTTCCTGCGTTAAAATTAAGGTGGAGATACAAATTATCATCCACTATAATAATAACGTAGGAAATCGCCCAATATTGCCTATATTGATAATTTAATCGCCAAATGACTCACGGCATCGGCTACACATACCATAATCCTCATGTTCATTCTCTGAAATCTCGCATCCACATTCTGAGCAATGATATTTGGTCAAGGCTCTTCTTGCGCTCATTATATACATCTGAGGTTCTTTGTGATTGAACCATGTATCAGTATGGCAGAGGTCGAGATAAGCGATTTCCTCTTTTGTCAGTCTGTACGCTTCGATAAGTTGTTCTCTTCTTGATTTATTGTTCTTTTCCATATTATTGATGTTTTATGGTCTCCCACCAAGGATGATGAGAGACCGATGATTGTTACTTCTGTTTTGCCCATTCCTCAAACATTTGGGCATACTCCTTGCGGATGAATAGCATATCGCCCGAACCATCATCCCACCAATCCGATATTTGAGTGAGAAAGCGACCTGTACCCTCATTTGGGCAAAGTTTCTTATAGATGGCACGGAAATTCGCTGAAATCTTGCGACCTTTGAAGTTTCCAGCTTTCTTTGCATCATTCGTGCAATATCCATAAGCCGATACCGTCTCTACTTCATCATTCTCCTTACGGAACTCCATATCCGTATCTCCCCAAAAGCCCATATTGATGGTATCTTTGAGAAGTTGCTTTTGGTCATCAGTAAGAACTGATACAAGTTCGTTTACTTTCTGAATTGTCTCTGTTGTTTCCATTACGTTGAAATTTATTTGTTGTTTGTCTTGATTACGTATGCGGTTGTTCCCTCTGTTGTTGACCAGACACCGACCCAATGACTTGTTGCGCCTTGCCCTTTGAGTTTATATCCAGACCTTTTGAGGAAATCAGTACACCACTTATGAGAATGTGGTGTACTTCTATCTATCACGACATATTTCTTCGTGTCGTTGTCAAAATATCTAAACTCGATTTGATACTTCATATCATCAATAATTTGCGATTTTCTGTTTTGTGTTGGCTACAAAGGTTTTGTTTGAGCCTTTGAGTTTGATTTCTCCCAAGTTCTCCCATTCCCCATTGCTCCATGTCTGAGTGATGCAGGATGAAACGTACTTATCACGGTTTTGTTTGATGAGTCTCTTTGCGGATGCAAGAGAGTGAAGTGTTACGTGTTGCTCCATTTCGGTATATTCACCATCGACCCATTTTCTTTTGTCTGTATCGAAGTGCATACCATTATATGTTACTGCAACAGGCTCAGAGAAACTAACTGAATATGTTTTCATAATTGCGTTGAATTGTGGGCGGTGGTTAGTCCGCCCATTACCTTTTTACTTTTGGACTTCTGAAACGATGAAATCTTTATCGGCATCGGTCATCTTATAGTCATTCTTCAACTTGTAGATGACGGCTTCACCTCTTCCGATAAGCTCTACTGCTCTCTTGTAGAGTTCGACATCATCCGTTTCATCCGATTTGTCGATAAGGAAGTATGCGGTTTGTTTGATGGTCTCATCCTGTGCCTTAATCTTGGCATCCTTTGAGAATATACGTTTGTTGAGGGTGGTGATGGTATTTGCGTTAAGTTCTGCCATCTCCATGCGGTCGTTCTTCTTCCACTTTGCGCAGAAAACGTCCTTATCGAGGTCGCTCTCATTATACAATGTTTCGATTGTTCCGTACTCAGATGCAGAAACCTTGAAACCGACTCTTTCTTCAAACTCTTTTTGTAACATGGCGATATATGTTTTAATTGTTAATATTTTCTTTTAAATGCTTGTTAGGCATCTTTTCATGCTGCAAAGATATGGAATATATTTAATATAATCAACATTTTCTTGCTTAAAAAGCGTTAATTTAAAGCCAAAAATGCTTGCGATATTTGTAAAGCCCTAATAATCAGATATGTTTATTTTTTCTAAAAACGTGCCTATTGCGCACGTTTTTAGAAATTTTACGCTATCTTTGTAGCCGATGAATTAGATTTACATTAAATATTACACAATATGAAAAAGAAATTTTTGACCGCATTATCTTTGAAATGCAAGGATTTCGGGCTTACAGAAAAGGCTCTTGATGAGTTGGCAGAACTCGGCTCTAATGGTCTCAAAGACGATGCAACCGATGAGGACATCAATAAGGCGGTGGATTTGCTTGTACCTTATGCAAAGGCTATGCAGGGGGAAATCACAAGAAAGACATCGAAGAAACCACAATCAACCAAGCAATCCGATGATGAGGGCAATGGTGAGGGTGATGGTGATGAAAAAACTCCTAAGTGGTTCGCTCCTTTCAAGGAAAAGATGGAAGCACTCGAAACTGAGAACGCTGCCCTCAAAGCAAAGGAGAAAGCAACTGAGCGAGCATCCCTTATCTCTGAAAAGGCTAAGAAACTCGGTATTCCAGACTATTTGATTAAGAGGGTTTCATTTGCGGATGATGCTGACATTGATAAAGAGTTAGAGGAATACAAGCAGGAATTGGTCTCAAACAATCTCGTGCCAAAGGAGCAGGCAAACGAGAAAGGAACAAAGGAAGAAGCCATGAAAGCGGCGGCTGACGCTTGGGCTAAGACTTTGCCAGATGCTTAATTGCTCCATCATTATTCACTCATTTTATTAAATCGACATGGCTATTGATTTCAAAAAGACCGTTATAGACGGTCATTCTCCCGAAATTTGGAGAGGCGAGGCGAAGATACTGCCAGGCGGTTTCAAACCATTGCAGACTTTCCCAATCGGTACGGTTCTGCAACGTGCAACCCTCATCCATGTGGATTACAAGGATGGTTTGACCGCAGCAGTAGTCAAAACCGCAACCGTAATCAAGGGAGGTACTACAACGAAACCACGCATCAACAAGGGGCATTATTTCGTTGTCGGTGATGTTATCACCAAGTTTGGAGATGGAAAGGCAACTCCATCCATCAAGAGTATCGACACATCAAACACTGAGTATGATGAGGTAACTCTCGACAAAGCCTATACAGGACTTACAGAGGGCGATATTATCGTTGAGTCAAAGGAAGTAGAAAGCGGTGATGCTTCCCCTCTCTATGTGCCTAACATGGTTCTCGGTGCAGTCAAGAAGTTCGATGGCAAGGGTCTCCCTACCCTCGATGTGGCTTACGATTGCGTGGTACTCTCTGAAAACACAAGCAATCCAATTCCTACCGAATGGCTCAATGATTGGGGCGGCGGTTGCGGTAGCTTGAAGTCTAACCCGAATATCATATTCATTAAGCAGTAAAGACAATGCCACAATTTTTATTCAGTTCACTTTTTGGCGAGTTGACACGTAACGTGCAAATTCGCTTCGATAAGGCTTCCGAACTTCACAAGAGATTGTTTGATAACGTCATCTTTGAGAAGTATCTCGATTGGGATGTACCTACCATCGGTCTCGACTTTGAGGAACTTATCGGTAAATACAATATCACGGTGGCAGCACCTACCATCGGTGAGGAGTCCAAGGAAGCCATCCTCGGTAATGAGGGATTGGAGACCGTCAAGGAGCATATCCTTAACCATGCTCTCACTCTTCCTATGACCATTCAGAACTATCGTAAGATTTTGCAGATTTTGGACTCAAAATCATTGCCAGATAGTGCAAAGAATGAACAGCTCATCAAACTCATGTGGGGTGATGTTACAACGGTGGTTAATGCGGTTCTCGCAAAACTCGACATTCTCTTCTTGCGTCCACTCTCAAATGAGGGAAAGGTGGAGATTGATGACAACATCAACCCAGAGGGCGGTGTACGTGGTACTATCGACTTCAATCAGCCAGCAGAGAATATCGCATCATCCAATACAGAATGGAATGATGGCAATATCGAGACCGTGGATTGCTTTGAGGACATTCAAGCAGTCATTGATGCAGCGCAGGATAAGGTTACATTCTCCAAGGTTCTTTGCGCTCCATCTCGTATCTCCTATATGTGCCGTTCCAAGAAGATGAAGCAGATGATTTGGGGTACAGACAAATCGTCAAAGATGGTTCAGCTCAAGGACATCAACGCATACATGGAAGAGAATAGTTACCCTATCTTTGAGCCTATCCGCAGACAGGTTCGCATCCAAAAGGGTAAGCAGCGCATCCCTTATACTCCTTGGAACGAGAAGAACATGGTATTTATACCAGATGGGAAACTCGGACTCGTTAAGAACGCTTGGAGTAATAACGAGTTGAAGCCAGAGCAGGGAGTCGCATACTCTAATTATGGTCGTATTCGTGTATCTCAGTGGGGTGTTGGCGAGACACAGGGCAGCAACGGTGTAGAGTTCACCAAGGCTGAAAGCCTCTCTCTCCCTGTCATTACTGAGATGAATGGTATCTACACCCTCAAAACTCAGCAGTAAGCCGTGGATAACTTGAACGCAACGAGAAGTTTGTGCAATGCCATGTGCAGCACATTCTTTCCCGATAATTCGACAATAGAGTTTTCGCTATTCAATGATGGCATTGACCCAAAAGCGGAAGCAACCCCGAAAGACCCTCAAATCTTTCGGGCTGCAATCCGTCTCGTTATGGGATATGTGGAAAGTAGCCGCTCGGAGAATGGTGTTTCCACATCCGTAATGAGTGAGGATGCCATCAAGAATAGTATCATCTATTGGTGCGGTTATTACGGTCTCGATGCGGATGAGGAATTATCGGAGTATTCGAGAGAAATTGAGGATGGCTCTAATCTTTGGTAAGTATGAGATATAACGGACACTTTCAATATATGATACAAGGCGCATCGACTGAAAACGAGTTCGGTGAATTGGTTGAGTCTTCATCATCGTGGACTGACCCTATACCATGCCATATCAAGACCAATAGCGACAACAGAAAGGGAAAATATGAGGATGGCGAGTTCCGTCAAGCATCTTTTACAATTCTAACGGAGCAAATGGATGACCTCTCATTTAACCGTGTGAGACTTGAAAGGCAGGGTGAAGACCTTGGAGAGTATGGAGTGATGAACGCTGAAAATCTCGAAAGTCAAAACAGAACGCAAATACTTGTATAGTCATGGGAAAAACCGTTACAGAGTATCACGGCAAATATAAGGGTATCATTGTCAGTAAAACCAATATGAGAAACCTCAGAAAGGAGTTGCAGACAAAGATGACCGAAATATCGGATTTCATCATTTTCCGTTTCGGGCAGATTGGTGAGGAAGCCGTGAAGACCGCAAGGGATAGCGGAAGATACAATGACATTACAGGAAATTTGCGCTCTTCCATCGGATATGTGATTTTGTATGATGGGAAAGTTATGAGTCAAGGCGGTTTCCAACCTACCAACGGAAAGAAAGGAAATGGAGATAAGGGCATTCAAGACGGTTTGGCTTTCTTGGAAAAGCTAAAGGCAAAGTTTCCTTGGGGTATCGCCCTCGTTCTTTGCGCAGGAATGGAATATGCCGCCTATGTGGAGTATAATAAGGATTTGGATGTACTTCAATCAGCAGAGCAAATAACTGAGAAATTGGTTAATGAGTTATTGGATGGAATAGCAAAGTAAGTTATGGCAACAAAGACAGAACAACAAATCGAGCGTGATTTCTATTCCTTTGTGAATAAGAGTCCACTTGGTAAGGCTATCAAGGGCAAAGTCTATCGAGACGAAATGCGCCCGACTGATGCTAAGACTGAGGATTTAATCGTCAAGTTCTATACAGGACTTGATGGGCAAGTCCAAACAGGCACGGTAATACTTGATATATATGTACCAGACATAACTAATAAGGATGGTCGTAAGGTCAAGAATAGCCCACGTATCACAGAGTTGCAGGAGCTTGTTTTGGACTTCATCGAAAACAATGATAACACAGAGTATCTGATGGAGACCGAACTATCACCATACACCATCAAATCCGAAGAGATAGAGCAGCACGAGATTAAAGTAAGAATTAAGTTTAACCGTATAACATTTTAATTATGGCAGTACAAGGCACAAGCAATAAGAAAATCGTCATGTCGTGGTCTAAGTGCAAGGTAGAGGTTGCAGAGACGCCAGACGATGAAGCGATGCCATCATCCCTAACGAGTGTAGGAACTATCAATGACAAGTCCACGACACTTGCAACAGAGGATGGCGAGACTCTGACCGCTACAGCATCGGGCGGTGTCGTAGTGGCAGAGGAAGAGGGCGAGCCTACCGTTACCATTACCACCAGAGTAAAGGAGATGGATTTCGACAAGGAAAAGATGTTCACAGGTGCAGAAATTTCCTCTGATGGAGATGAGCTGACCGTGAAATCTAATGTCGTAGGCAAGGACTTTGCCGTAAAGGTCACTCCTAAGAATATCGGTGCAATCGGTATCAAGGCACGCCGTACCCATGTATCGTTTAGACCAGGCTCTTCTGAGGAGGAGGGTTCGTATGTTGATTTGACATTCAAAATCCTCTTGTGTTCAGATGGTGAACTTTATAAGAAGTTCAGAGTTAAGGCTGACGATTGGGCTACCGTATAAGAGTTAATGTTTTCTTTTCGTATGGTAGAAGATTGTTTCTGATAACTGACGTGTGGAATAGACACCCCTTTGCAGTTCGGGAGGAGAGAACTGCATTTATCATGGTGTGGAGCAGATGGCAGCTCGCCACGCTCATAACGTGGAGGTCGTAGGTTCGAGTCCTACCACCGTAACTAATATTTTATAGAATAAGATGGAACAAAATTACATAGAAAGAAAGGTTGCAGATGCCATTCTCGAAAAGAAAGTTGGCACTTTGAATATAGACGGAAAGCAATATGACATTGCTCCCCCATCTATCGCCACGCTCATTCTTGTTTCTGAGATTGTCGCAGGTCTCCCCATCGTGAAGAAAGTGGATAACAAGCAGATTGTTTATTCCGTCTTACATCATGCAAAGGATTTCAAGGCTTTGGGTGAGATGGCTGCAATCCTCATCCTCGGAGCAAAGGAATGCAAGAGAAGTGAGAAGAAACCTCGTTTTTACCGCATCCGTCATTTCTTTGGGTATGAGTATGTACCTACAAAGGATGAACTCGCAGAAATCATTTTGCAGAATGTCCGTCCTACGGTCTTGTTTGATGTAATCATCCAAAGACTCAAAGACATGGAGGTAAGTAGTTTTTTCGCTATTACCACTTCCCTAAGCGAGGCAAACATTCTGAAACCGACAAAGGAAGTGGAACAGCCTTAAATGATAGTATATGGGCAACCGTCCTCGGAATTGCAAGGATATTCGGTGTTGATGCTCAATACGCTCTATATGATATAAGTTATCAAAACGCTTTGATGTATAGTCGTGTTGTTCCTATGCCGCATGACAAGTCTGATGAGGATGACAAGCCATTGTTTGATGATAGTTTGGATGCTTGCAATCCAGATAATTTCGATAAATTTACTGAGGGTAGTGTAACATGGTAGATAGTGGAAAGTTAAGTTTTGGCACGGTCATCGACACAACAGGATTTGATGAGGGTGTGGATGCCATTGAGAGTAAGGTGGGCGAACTTGGTAATTCCGTTGAGCAGGAAACATCCAAGATTTCCCAACTTCTTACTAATGTGCCTACCCTTAACATTGATGTCGTTACAAATGCTTCGCAATCGCTTGATACCATCGACCAAGCCTATGCGGAGATAGATAGGATTACAGACCTAAACAAGACCGCAATCAAGGAACTTGAAGCAGAGTTCAATCGTCTTGGTCAACTTGCATCTGATGCCTACAAGAAAGGAACGGCAGAGGGCGATAAGGAGTTTGCCCAACTCCAAGAGCAACAAAAGGCTATCAAGGCGGTAATCAACGAAAGAAAGCGAGTTGTCAAGGCAGCAGCAGAACAAGCCGATGAACTTCTGAAAGTTGAGGATAACTTGAAGAAAGAGGCGGCAGCATTGCAGGAAAACGCAAACAAACACGTTTCTCTTCGTCAACGTATCAAGGAGTTAAAGGCAGAGATGGCAGACTACCGTATGCAGTTCGGAGACCAAACCGAAGAATACAAGAATATGGCGGTGGAACTCGGTAATCTCCAAGGCATAAAGGGCGATATACAGACCCAAGGAAGTATATTCTCCAACGATGAAGCGAAGATTGCAGGTGTCATCTCTGGATTGAATGGTTTGGCAGGAGGTTTCACGGCAGTACAGGGCGCAATGTCTCTCTTTGTGGGTGAAAATGAGGAGTTGAATAAGGTGATGACCAAACTCCAATCCCTCATGGCTATCACTATGGGATTGCAGCAAGTTCAGCAGACACTCAATAAGGATAGTGCTTTTTCCCTCGTTACCCTCAATGGACTCAAAGAATGGTGGAACTCCTTATTAGCGGTTGGTATCGGTGAGGAGGTTGAGGATGCGGCTGCAACCGTGGCAGATACGACCGCCACCACCGCCCATGCCACCGCCACAACGGCAGACACAGAAGCCCAGATTGCCAACAATGCAGCCACGGCAGCAGGAACGGTCGCAACCGCAACAAATACCGTAGGGCAAGGAGCGAACACGGCAGCAGCCACGGCAGGAACGATTGCAAACATAAGCCTTGCAGGAGCATTCCGAATGGTAGGTGCAGCCATCAAGTCTATTCCTGTATTTGGATGGATTGCAGCAGCCATCGGTGTACTTATCGGAGTTATTTCTCACTTTGTCAGTAAGGCAGAGGAAGCAGAAAAGGCAGTTGAGGAACAAAATAAAATCCTCGAAGATAGTCAAAAGACCTATGCAAAAGCATCGGCAGAGATTTCCAACTATACGAAACGTATTGAGACATTCAAAGGTACAAAGAAACAAGAGAAGGCACTTGTCGAAGAACTCAATAACAAATACAAAGACTCCATCGGCAAATACAACACTCTTGCACAATGGAAAGATGCTCTCGCCAAGAAAGGTGAAGCATATTGTGAAATGTTGATGAAAGAAGCGGAAGCACAGGCATATCTCAATAAATACACAGAAGCCTTTGTTACACTTCAAGAGGTGAAAGAAAAGAAAAAGGCAGGAGTGTATAATCGTTGGTATCGTACAAAAGCAGGAGATGAAAGGTATGGTCAAAGAATGGTGGATGAAGCAGAGGCAGAGGCTAACAAATTGGAGGATATGTATAAATCCAAGATGAAAGAAGCCCAAGCACTCAGAGATAAATTTGACTTCAATCCTCATGTTGATACCAAAACCACCAAAAAGGATAAAAGTTCGGGAAGTACATTTGACCCAAAAGCGGCAGCAAGAACCGCCCAAGATGCCATCAATGATTATAAGGAAACCGTCAAAAAGTTTTTCAAAGATGCAAATGATGACATTACAGACCTCATCATTTCCTCTCAAAAGGATGGAATGGTCAAGGAACTCAATCAGATAAATGTCGATACCCAACGTAAAAAAGAGGAATGGAACAAAAAAATCCTTGAACTTGCAGCAGCGCAGAAAGAAGCCTATCACAAGGCTTATATGTCGAAAAAGGGTGCTACTGAAAACGGATGGTTTGAGAGTGATGCAGGAAAAAAGTCTGTTGATGATTACGCAAAGGAATTGTTATCAGACCAACAGAACGCAAAACTCAATCAAGACATGCTCAATCAAATTGAGGAAAATGGAGAAAAGGCGAGACAAGAAATCCGTCAAAAATACATGGACTCCATGATTGAGCAATACGGCACGATGGAACAAAAGACCGAACTCCTTACAAGGCAGTGGATGGCGAAAATCAATACCATTCCAGATAATTTCAAGGATGCCGCATATAAGCAAATGGATGAGGAATTTGCGAAACTGAATAGCGAGCAATTCAAGATGCAAATAAATTGGGATGATGTTTTCGGTAATCTCGACAATCAATCCCTTTCGTCTCTCCAATATACGCTTGATAAGGTCAAAGGTTACTTCAAACTCAATTCTAAGGATATGGGGGTTGAAGAAATCAAAACCTTTCAAGAGGCTATTACCAAGATGGAGGATGCCATCGCCTCACGTAATCCTTTCGTCTCGTTGCATAAATCCATCAAGGATATATCTGCATCCAAGGCTGAGTATATAAACGCTCTGAGCGAATGGAAAACGGCACAGGATGAACTCAATATCTCGCAGCAGTCTTACAATGATGCTCTGAAAGAAAAGAACGAGGTAATTCAGCAAATAGAAGATGGTAAACTTGCAGAGGATAGTCAAGAACTGACAGATGCTAACGAGAAATTGAAAAATGCCACCAATGAACTTGCAAAGGCACAAGAGAAAAACAACAAGGCAGAGCAAAGAACCCTCACGGCTCGAAACAATATAACATCTGCTTACAAGAATTTCTCTACCCAGTTAAAGAACGTGGGTAATGTGGTTAAGGATGTGGGCGGTAAGGCTGCAAACCTTGCAGATGCCTTTGGTTCGGATGTTAGTAATAGTATCAAGAAAGCCATCGACTTTACAGGAGAGGTGCTTGATGCTACTGAGACGGTCATCAATGCCATCGGTGATGTTGGCAAGAACGTAGCATCGGGCGTTGAGCAAACCGTGCAAAATGCCGCATCGGGTGCGACCGCAGCAGCGGCAACAGGAGCAACGGCAATATCGACCATTGAGAAAGCATCCGTCATCCTCGCAGTCATTTCGGCAGCTCTGCAAGTTGCAACGGCAATCGCCAATCTTTTCAATAATGATGATGAGAAACAAAAGGAGATTGAGAAGTTGCAGGAACGCATCGACCAACTTCAATGGGAACTTGATAACGCTGACACCGTTCGATTGCAGAATAAGGTAGGTAAGGCGGTTGATAACCTCAGAAACATCTATAACGATACTTATGAGGAAGTCAAGAACTTACACCAAGTAACCGAAAGATACGGTAACTTTTGGGGCAGGGCGGTGATGAACCTCACCTATAAGAATGAGGTGTTTGAGAAGTCAGTCGAAAAGATAGCGGATGCCTATGCAAAGGTTTCTTATACCGCAGACAAGGCTCTCGGCAGTGAAAAGTATGAGAGTGCCAGAAGTCAACTCAAAAACCTTGCTGAGCAGCAAATCCTCATCCAACAACAAATTGATAAGGAGTCTTCCAAGAAGAAAAAGGATAATGGCAAAATTCAAGATTGGAAGAACCAAATCGAAGAGTTAGCGGAGGAGATGGCAACCATTATCAATGAAATGATGGAGGACATCATCGGATATACCGCTGAGGATTTGGCTTCAACTCTCGGAGATGCCTTTTGGGATGCTTTCAAGAGTGGAGAGGATGCCGCCCAAGCATGGGGGGATAAGGTCAATGAGATAGTATCAGACATTTTGAAAAAGATGATGGTACAGGAGCTTTTGGAGAAGCCTATCGGTGAGATATTCAACAAGTACAAAACTAAATGGTTCGGTACTGATGGAAACTTCAAGGGGTTCAATGCCGTTGAGGGTAGTTTGACAAATTTTGCTAACGAACTCAATGCACTCGTTACAGGATTTAGCGAGGGTATGGAAAGTTTGCCCGATGAACTAAAAAATATCATATTGGGTGATGCTTCAAGAAGTGGAACGAGTAGCGGTATTGCTACGGCTTCACAAGAGAGTGTTGATGAGAACAATGCCAGACTTACGACCATCCAAGGGCATACATATACACTCGTACAAGGCATGAACGAGTTAAACCAAACAAGTAATGCCATGCTTGAAAAATTGAGCGGTATAGAAAAGAATACCGCATCAACAAATGACAAGCTCGACACGATGGGAAAGAATATCAAGACCATCAAAGATACGGTCGATGACATTTCATCAAGAGGTATCAAATTAAAGACATAAAGATTATGGATAAAGAAAATCTTTTGAAAGGAATTTACCAAGACGGAAAAGCCCTCGGAGCGTGCAGCGCATTCTCTGAGGCTAAATCCGTTAAGGAAATCGTGGATGAGTTGTTCACTCCACAAGGAGTAGAGTTTTGCTTAAAACTTCGCTTCCCTACCCTCGATGTTTTCAGACAATTCGACAAAGAGGAAGTGAAACAATATGGTGTTTACATTGATTGTGGTGAGATAGAACTCACAGACCCAAAGAGAGCCTTTCTTGTGGGTAACACAAAAGCCACCGTCAAATGTGCCAAGACTCAGAACAATAGCATCTACCTCATGCACGGTGCATCGGTTTCGGTCATAGCAAGTGGATTTGCCATCGTGAGAGTTGAGGGAGACAAGAAATCTCATATCAGTTACATTCAGAACGACCACGCTAAAGTATTGGCATAATGGGAGCAGAGGGAAGACTTTTCATAGATAACCGTGATGCGTTTCTCGAATACGGTTTATTCGTGGAAGATGGGGGATATAAATCTCTCATCCAATTCCCTGCGTTCAAGAAACTCGACACAACCGAATGGGATGAGTTTGACGGAATAGAGATAGATTTGTCATCCCCTGTGCTTGATACAAAGACTTTCTCGATGAATTTCTGCATCACAAACATCAACTATGCTGAGGATTTGTTTGATGAGTTGGCAACAGGCTCATACCATACATTTGAGTTTCGGGATATAAAGAAGACATACAAACTGAGGATGACTTCAAACGGCTCATTCTCCCAATTCGTGAGACTCGGAAAGATGACCCTATCTTTTTCCGATGACTTCCCTACCATACCGACAGGAAATCATTATGTGTATGGAAAATCGGGCATTCGTCAAAATGGGTATGAGTTGGATGGAATAGACTTCTCTCAGTTTGGCTCTTATATTCTCAATGGCACGGATGCAGCCATAAGGAAAGCCCCAAATGTACGCTCGAACCTCACAATCGACACATCGACACTCGCAGGAGTGGTCTATGATGGGGATAACGTAACTTTCAAGACAAAGGATGTAGCGGTCAAGATACTTATCAATGCCGACACGATAGATGAGTTTTGGAAGAGATGGAATAGTCTGTTTTCCGTGGTATTGCAACCAGAAGCACGGTCTTTCTACTTTGCCGCCCTTGGAAACGAATATGAATGCTACTACAAGAGTAACACGGTCAACACTTTCAAGGTATTGCACAATGGGCATATATGGTGTGATTTCACGGTTACGCTAACATTCACATCATGCCGTCCTGTTGGCTCTTATCTGTTGCTCGCTACTGAGGATTTCGATTGGATTATCACAGAAGATACGATTGAGCCTGCACGTATAAGGATAAGACCAAAGGGGCATCTCGTGATGCTAATATCAGAGAATGGTGAGTACATCGTCACAGAGGATGATGACTCAAAGATATATTTCAATAATCAAAATTAAGTAATATGGCAGACCAAAAGAAAAGAGTATCGGAATTGCCCGAAAGTTCATCTACCAAAGGTCTCTACACGCTCGGAGTCAATGCCAGCAATGAGAGTGTGAAAGTTCCTTTGGGCGAGATACTTGACGGCATTACACCGAAAGTAAATCAAGCCGTAACGACTGCCAATAGTGCAAAGTCGGAAGCGGCAACCGCCACATCTACCGCAAACACAGCAAATAGCACGGCAGAAAAAGCCATGTCTCTTGCAAATGATGCTTCGGGAAGAGCGCAGACCGCAACGGAACTCGCTGCAAAGGCGAAATCTTTTGCAAGTGAGGGAAGTACCGCCCGATTTGATGGGTTTGTAGATAGAGCGTCAATCCTATCCGTATCTTATGGAGGTTCTACGGTTGGGGAGATTATCTTTGTACGTTATAGCAAGGTCTTTGCGTACAAAGTGGATGGCAAGTATTATAATAATTGGGCGGCAGAACCAAGCGCAGACTTGTACTTTACAGACCTTTCCCATCTATCCATTCGCAAGGACAAAGCCTATATATGTAAAGGCAAACTATATATATGGGATAGTACCGCAAATGACATCGTTATTGCAGGAACAGACTCATCGGCGGTGGATGAAAAAATCAAGGAAGCGGTCTATCCACGTCAATTCTACAACGCAAACAAGTTGCTTGACAATTACAATGCAATGTCTCTCAATGTTGTATTGGGGCTGCTCTATGCCAACGATGAAGCGAGAGAGTACAAAACGCAAGGTGTCGTTATCACCTTCCTTGGCACTGATGGGAAGATGGAAACATACCAATGGAACGGTAAGAAAAAAGTCGATTTCACGGATATTGAAACTTGGTCTAAGTTTGGCAGTGGTAGCGCAACGGTCGGAAACTGCTACAACGTAACCAACGAGCAGCCTATTTCGGGTTACTATGACCTCGAAACTGCAATTACCGCAACATATAACAAAGGTTTCTCTTCTGTTGGTATGCAAATCACTTTTGCCATCGCAAAGAACTCTTGGAAGACCTATCAGTATGTAGGTTCTGACACAGAACCAACGAACTTCAAGAATACCCAGTTATGGCTCGACCTTGCAGGAATGAGCGCAGGAGCGGAAACCCTTATCAACGTGGATGCTCTTTGCGGTGCTTGCACATCCGCATCATTCTACACCTTGGAATATGCCATTTCTGCCATTACCAAGTTGCAGACCGATAGCGGCATCAACTATGCCAAGAGCGGACTCGTTATCACCTATAAGATAGGAGAAAACACATGGGAAACAAAACAATTCAAGGGTGAAGCATCCGATTTCGGTGAAGCATCCTTGTGGCATGAGTTCGGAGGTGCAGGAGGTTCTAAGGTTGAGACCAAGGAAGAGCCACAAGAAGATGGTAAGGATGCTTTCTCGACAGGTGGAGCGTATAAGTACGTTCCTGCTAATCTCCATGTCGATACAGAGACAGAGGGAGTAATCAAAATCTCTATGGTCAATGCCAAAGGTGAGACCGTGGGAGATGAGCAGCAGTTTGCAGTCGGCACAGGCAGCGGTGAGAGTTCGGGAACGATTGTAAGCATCATCCCAAAGAGTGCGCCTTTGTATGCCAAGGCAGGAGGTTCTGTTATCCTCAAAGCTGCTATTCTCAGTGTGACAAAGCAGGGAGGGCAAGAAATCTCGAATATGATTGAGAGGGTCGAACTATACGACAGGGACACAAATCAACTCTTGGAAACATACCGATTGAACCAAGCATCATCGGCAGATAGCGAGAGTTATGATTTCTCTTTCGACTTGTCATCATACTTCACACAGGCATCATCCCGAAAGTTCAAACTCATCGCCTACGATGATAGCGACCATACAGGAAGCCGAAACATCAACGTTACTGCGGTGGATGTTACCATCAAGAGCGAGCAGACTCTTAACTATACCTCATCTACCGTTGTAAATGTGGGAGGTGCGACAAAGACACTCCCGATGTATCGTTTTGCCAATAATGCGAGCGATAAGGGCATCTTATGCACCGTTGAGATTTACATCAAAAATGAGTGGAAGACGCTCGGAACTGCAACCATATCGGACACCTATTCACATAGTATCTCCATCAATCCTAAGAATTGTGTCGGAGAGGTTCTTTCTCATGGCGCTTATCCTCTTCGTATTCATGGTGTGGATATAGCATCGGGCGTGGAGGGTAATTATCTCCATACCGCTATTATGGTAGTGGATGCAGACAACACTACCCCTATAAGCGTAACAAGATGGTACTCTGAGAAAGCAGTGGCAGAGGTGAAACGATATGAGACCGTTTCGATGGACTTTGCCGTATATTCACCATCATCATCTACAATAGAGGCGATTGTTGTAGAGTACAAGAACAATACCACCAAGTACAAACAAAAGGTAACGGCACAAAGAAACAAGACATATACCTATACGCAAAGGGTCACAGACACTATCATTGATGGTTCTGTAAGATTTGATTTGTATGTGTCGGTATCGGGGAAAATATCACAATCAGCATCATTCAAGGTTTTGGGAACACTCCTCGATATAGAGGCGGTTTCTGCCCAACTTATGTTTGATATGGATATGGCGAGCAGAAGTAACTCGGATGCCGACAAGACCATTACTGACAATGGATATACTTTAAGTGTGAAAGGCTCAAACTACTCCACCAACGGATTTGTAAAGGATAGTTACGGTACAGAGCAATACGGCACGGAAAACGATGAGGGAGTCATGGCACTTCGTATCGCTGAGAACGTGACCGCATCCCTCAATTATATGCCGTTCAATCAAGCATCCATTGAGTCAAACGGTCTCGCTATTCAATTCCGTATCAAGGCAAAGCACATCGCAAATGATGATGCAAGGTTAATCTCTTGCATCTCAAATGGTATCGGTTTCTACGTTACAGGAAAGGATGTAGTGTTCACTACTGACAATGCCGCAACCGTAGCCCATACTATCACATCGGCAATCAAAGAGGATAGTCTTACGGATGTAGCCATCGTGATAGAGCCTACTTCACAAGCCCCTTATGCAAATATCGGAGTAGCAAAGATGTATTTCGATGGTGAGTTAATTGGTGCTTGTTACTATGATAAGGGTTCTTTGAGCCGTCATGCGACACCTATCACATTCGATGGAACTGAGGGCGATTTGTACCTCTATAATATCAGAGCATGGGAAACCTATTACTCGTTTGAACAGAGTTTCGACAATTATCTGTTGAAGTTATCCAATACTGATACGATGATTACCGAATACAACTTTAACAAGGGAGTAATGGCATCCCAATCGGCAGAGGGAAAGCCAGCCATCAACAGACCACAAGCAGCAGCCCTCTACAATCTCGGTATGCCATATTTCGTGCTTTGCAAGAATGCGGACACAGGAGACACAGAAGACCAATATCCCCCATATCTCGAAAGTCTCGATGGAGACAAGAAAACAAAGAGATATTTTGATGTGTATGCGTATTTCCCAGATAGACCTTGGCAGGATTTCAAGGCTATCAACGTACCAACGACAAACCAAGGTACAACATCATCTATGCGCCCTATCAAGAACGTAAAGATGAAGTTTAAGGGATGCACGGTTACACTTTTGCATGACCGTAGCGAGTTTACTTCCGCTGAGGATTTGGCAAAGTACGATGAATGTGCGGCAAATGCGGCTCAAAGTCGTGTGCAACCGATGGAGAACTCCATCCCTACCAACATCATAACGGTAAAGGTCGATTATTCTGAGTCGGGAGGTGCGAATAACGGTGCTTCATGTCAGCTATACAATGAGCTTCAAAGAGCATTGGGCAAGAACTACATGACACCTGCGCAAAATGCCTACAAGGGCAAATATACTCTCAATACATCCATTGATAGTGTACCTATTGCATTCTTCCGTACTGATATGAACTCATCGGATGCAACATCTCCAAGTTACGGATATTTCCACGCAAAGGGAAATTGGAACCATGACAAGGGCGATGCGGTCGTTTTCGGTTTTGAGAAAGTGGACGGTTACAATCTCGGATGCTTGAATTATGGTGATTTCATCGAACTCATAGCAGCAAGAGACCAAACTCTTGATGATTACGAGTCCTCACTCGACAAATCGGGATGGGATAAGGAACAAATCTATGTACTGAGTGAGTTCTGTGGTGACAAACATAAGGTATTCCGTTATCAGTCTGACAAATGGACTGAGACAACAGGAACAATGACCTATGAGGGCGGCAGATGGCGCATTTCAGGCGATGTGGTGAACCCTGTGGAAAATTACGAGCTTCGTGCTTATGATTATTTAGATTGGTTTCAAGGTGTGGATAGTATTGACGATATGCTTGCACCAGACTCCAAGGGTAAACCAACATGGCTAACTTACTTTGAAAGTCGTTACCCAGATAACGATGCCCTCAATGCCGCCTATGGGGATGGTCGAAAAGTACCTTATCAGTTGTATAGATGGCTGAAATGGTGTCAAGACTGCAATCATAACTTGGATAGTTCGCACGGAAACATTACTCTCGATGGTAAGACCGTTGCAGGAACAAAGGCAAATCGTCTATTGAAGTTCAAGCATGAGTTGCACAACATGGCGAATGTGTATTCTATGATATGTTACCACATTTTCACGGATTACATTGCGGCAGTTGACCAGAGAAGCAAGAATATGATGGTAGGTTTCTATCTCGATACAGACGGACAGACACGAATGTATTTGAACCACCTCTATGATGGCGATACCATCAACGGCTCTGATAACGATTGCGGTCTCACCATTGATGCGGAACTTGACCCGAACAACGACACAGAGGGCAAGTATCAAGGACATGACAGCGTTCTGTTTACTCAGATTGCAAACTCTGATTATATTTGGGTAGATGACTACACATCGGACAATGACAAGAACGACTCGACAAAGACCGTTACCGTAGCATCCATCTGTGAGAAGATGCGCACAACCACACTATCATCGGGTTTACGCCCATTCTCTACGGATGGCATCGAGAAGTATTGGATTACTGACCGATTGAGCAAGTGGGCGAAGTTGGTATCATCTTTCGATGGTATCAGAAAGTACATCGAAGCATCAAAGGCAGATAGTAACTACTTCTATGCCTTGCACGGATTGGGCATACAAAGATTGCGTGATTTCGTTCAGACTCGTTTCCGTTATCGTGATGGTTTCTATCAATGTGGAGATATTTACTCATCGGCAGTCTCCATGCGATGCACAGGACGAAACATGAGCGTTAAGATAACTGCTGCAAAGGATGGTTTCTTTGGTATCGGAGTTGACCAGACTATGAGCATGAGACAAAGCGTTTATCTGAAAGCAGGAGAAAGTGCAACCCTCAATTCGGGCAATACCAATCTTGCAAGTGGTGTGATGCTTTACATCTATGGTGCAGACCGTATCGGGGAACTTGACATCAGAAATGCGACACCAAAGCAGAGCGGTTGGGATATATCACAGTTGGTTCTCATCAAGAAACTTATCATCGGTGGTTCAAGTTATTCTCCAGCCACAAAGACAGGAGAGGAACTTACAAACCTTAATCTTGGTCAGTTGCCATTCCTCGAAGAGTTGGATGTGCGTAACTTCCCACTCACCACGATTGATGCGACATATTGCCCACGATTGGTTTCTGTGCTTGCAGTTGGCTCTAACTTGCAGAATTTCACTCCTGCTGAGACTTCGCCAATATCAACGCTTACACTGCCTAAGACGATGACCTCTCTATCATTTGTGAACTTGCCAAATCTGACATATCCGAATGGAGGTTTGACTATTGCAGGGTTCTCCAACGTGAAGAGGTTGCAGATTTCGGGATGTGCAAAGATTGATACTTTCACGCTCCTATCTGACACTATCAATGGCGGCGCAGGCATCGGTGAGATATATGTGCCAAACATCGACATTACGGCTGACACAAGCATCCTCACGGTACTCAAAAGTACAGGTGCAAAGGGTATCGGGTCAGACCTTGACGATGCTTGTGATGGACTGAGCGGAAAATGGATATTGTCGAAACTGATTGATGATAGTGAGTTGAAATCGTTGCAAGACTATTTCCCACTGCTTACAATTCACAATGCGCAATATACGATGGTCGTATTTGATGACACGGTGGATGACCCGAAGAACGTTACAAACCTCGACAACGGCACGACAGGAGAGAAATTCACTGCAAGCGGTCACGTTGCTCGCATCAGAAAGAAACTCATTCCTGTAAAGGGCAAACTCAATACTTCAACAGGAATTTGGGAGGGCGAGAGAATTAGCGAAAGCAATTATCAGCAACTTCCAGATGGTTCTACTTTCGACTTCAAGGATAGTTTGGGAGATGGTTTCGATGTGATGATGCGTTGCCCTAACCTTTGGTACAAGGGCATCAATGACTTCAAGAACCAAAAGAAGTATATCGCATGGAGCAGCCTTGACTCTGAGCCATTATCAACTGCAAGCAAGATTGTCAGAAAGACGTTGAAAGACATCATCTATAAGACAAATTCTGCGGTGATGATAAATTCCGTTGAGTTGGGAGTGTCAACTCTTACATCGGATGGCATTCTTTCAGATACACCAAACTATAACGCTTATCTGATAGATGTGAGCGGTATGAAGCAAGTGAGATACCCAGGCTTGAACAATAGCAATATCGGTGGTGTGTTCCTCAATGAGGATGGAGTTATCATCAAGACATTCAACATGGCGATTTCAAGTTCCATGTTTGACTTTGTGGAGGGTGATTATATCTTTACCGATGTGCCAACAGGGGCAAAGAGTTTCGTCTTTGCATCATCCGTGAACAACAATTCACTTGAAGCCATTTCGGTAGATAGTGCAGAGGTGGAGGCGATTGAGCCTGATTGGGTGCATAACGATGAGTGGCTTGGAGGTGTATATCATGCTTCCGTGGATGGTTTGACTCAGTTACGTTCCATTTCGGGTGCAAATGTGCGCTGTGGTACGGGCACATCAACGACATCGGCAGAATGGAAATATGATGATGAGGGTAAGCCTACGAACACTCCAACAGGAGCAATGAACTATACCTTTAAGGACTTCCAAAACCTTGCAGCCCGAAGAGGTAGCGGTTATCAGTTGTTCGACTATGAGATGAGCAAGTTGATGGCAATACTTTTTTTCTCACTTGTCGGCAATCGTGATGCTCAGTTGGTTTGCGGATATGGTAGAGGTGCAGGAGGTACGACAGGCTATGCGGATGCTCTCGGTAACTCTGATAGTACCAGAGGACAATTAAGCGGTAACAAGTGCCTTGGCTTTGAGTCATTCTTTGGTTGCACATGGGAGATTATGGATAATGTTGCTATCAATATCAGTAACTATACCGATGCTCTCAAATCGAAGATGACCGAAATCAGCTCATACCCGATAGACCATAAATGGCACATATTCGACCCTATCACAAAGACTGAGAGAATTGTGCAGGGCTTGAATGTTTCGGGTTATTGCATCGGTCGTGTAAAGCACGGTAGATATTGCGATGTGATTGCATCCAAGGTGACATCAGATAACTCTGTATGGGCTGCAAACTATACCGATTGTCAGTGGTACACATCCGCTCGTTGCCGTTTTGTCGGTCGCTCGGGTTACTATGCGAATGCTTATGGCGGTCTCGTCTTTGCGCATGCGGATGGCGGTTCTGCGAGCTCGGGTGCGAGTATCGGCTCTCGGCTTGCCTTCAGAGGAAAAATAAAGATAAAAAACGAATAAAATATGAATAGGAAAATGCGTTTATGCGTGTGCGTAGCGACCCGAAGAATGAGGTCGCCGCCTCGCACACAAATGATATAACAGAAAAAGGTGGAGGGTTTCAACGTTGCCGTTTTGTCGGTCGCTCGAATAACAATGCGAATGCGAATGGCGGTCTCGTCTATGCGAATGCGAATAACGGTTCTGCGAACTCGAATACGAATATCGGCTCTCGGCTTGCAAACAATAAAAACAAGAATTTCAATAAAATCGCTCCTACGGAAAATCATCATGGAATGGTGAATATCTGCGAGCGAGAAACCCAACCCTCAGTAAAAGCGGCACAATGTCGGAAAACTGAAACATATCATTGGTAAGTAGAGATTGGTAGGTTAATTCTCGAACATCTCGGGCTTACGGAAATTGAAGGCTTCTAAAATCGAATGAAAAGAGACGGATATATTATAGAAGAAATCATCGACAAACAAAATCTTGAAGATAGTTTCGATGAGGTCATAAGGGGTAAACTTCGCAAAGAAATCTTGGTTGAGGGCAAATGGCTCATCAAGCACAGAGAGAAGTTTCTGCAATCAGTTCGTGAAGAGATACTAAGCGGACATATAAGCCTTATGCCAGTGCATCGCCCACCAACTGAGGATGAAGCAAAGAATGGTGGCTACTATACAAAGATTATCAAGGAGGCAGGAAAGATAAGGCATATCCAAGTATTTTGCATGGCTGCTCGTATCAAGGTTAATGCCGTGATGAGGGTGGTCGATAGACATCTCCAAAAGAGATATATCCGTACCACATCGGCATCCATCAAGAATAGAGGGATGCACGATTTGAAAATCTATATCGAGAATGACATGAGACTCTATCCCGATATAAGGTTTTGGTATAAGTTCGACATAAGGAAGTTTTACGACACCGTACATCAAGACTTTGCGATGTACGCACTCGAAAGGACATTCAAGGATAAGAAGTTCCTCGGCATCATGGAGCAGTTTGTTAGGATGCTTCCCGATGGATTGGGGATGAGTATGGGATTAAGGGCATCGCAAGGAGTTTGCAATCTCCTGTTGTCCGTATATCTCGACCATTATCTCAAAGATAGATATGAAGTCAAACACTTTTATCGGTATTGTGATGATGGACTTATCGGGGCTTCGAGCAAGTTGTACCTTTGGGAGTGCAGGGGATTGGTACATGAGCGGATTGATTACATCCAACAGGAAATCAAGCCAAATGAGAGGATATTTCCCATTGATGAGGGATTGGACTTTCTCGGATATGTAACCTATCCCGATGAATATAGCAGATTGAGAAAAAGAGTAAAGAAGAATTACGCAAGGAAACTTCATCGCATAAAGAGTAGAAAAAGAAGAACAGAAATAATCGGTTCACTTTGGGGTATGGCGAAGCACGCAAGATGTTGGCATCTACTCGAAACGCTCCTATACCCGAAAGAATTGAACAAACTAAAGAAGAAAAGAATGAAAGATTTTGGTAAACCGAAGAGTAGCCCGATGACGGTGAACGGAAAGAAAAGTTTTAGAGGTAGCAAAATCAGTGGCAGGGAATTAGACCACAAGCCATTTATCGTGGTGGATTTTGAGTCTAACGTAATACCAGCCATTGAGGAAAAGAGATACAAGGATGAGGTCGATGCGACCTTGGCGAAAGGTGGAGACACATCTCTTGTAAAGAAACCAAGAGAGAAATACGTGGTCAGTATCATCTTTCAAAACCAACTTCGTAAACTTTGGACGGGTGATAGAGAGAATTGGGAAGAATTGGAAGCACGTAAGAAAGATGGTGAACTGCCATTCTTCTGCTCCATAACATCCGATTACTCGGGCGCATTCCCTAAGTATGCGTTTTGTTCCGCTACTGCTTTCGGTCATCAGATACCATCCGATGAAGAGTTAAAGGCATTGTTTAACAATCTAAATATAAAGATAGATGAATAAGGATTTTTACAAAGTCTATGGAGCAAATGAGCGACAAGACAAAATCGTAAGATTGAGCGAAACCAACTATCTCTTGATATTCGGTTTCGGCAAGGATGGTGATAATGGTTACAATTATCGCAAGAACTATGACCATAAGCCAACCATTGAAGAGTTGAAAGAGGACATTGAAATCCTTATCAACAAGGAAACGGATGCAACTATCCTCGGTGGTTTCGTGTGGAATGGTAAATCGGTGTACCTATCAACTGAGAACCAAATCAACTTTAAGGCTGCTTATGATTTGGCGGTTCAGACCGATGGCGCAACGTTACCTATTAAGTTCAAACTTGGTGAGGATGTTGACGGCAAACCAGTATATCACACATTCCAGAAGCTCGAAGCATTCACGGATTTCTACACAAAGGCTTTCGCATACATCTCTAAGTGCCTTAATGAGGGATGGACTGAGAAAGATGGTGTCGATTATTCTGCTTTAGTTTGGGATGAGTAACGGATGCGGTTGTGAAAAGGGTGTGCTTAAATATATTAAGCCGCCCTATGCAAGGAAATTCTATACTCCTTGCTGTATGCACGATGATGATTATGACAGAGGCGGCAATAAGGCAAACAGAAAGGATGCTGATAGACTGCTTTTCTTCCGAATGATTAAGAAAGTGACGGATGACAGAAACAAACATCCATCTGCCTTTGTACGGATGACCATCATCGCATACATCTATTATATAGCGGTTCGAGTGTTCGGACGTTTTTACTTCAACTACAAAAAAGAGTAAGATGATAACACTTCACTATAACAATACGACTCTTGATATATATGAGGATGACAACTCATACCGTTATCGTGCGCTTATGCAGAAACCTCAGTTAATACTCAAATTCTCTTTGCCAGAGTATATTGAGTTTCCTGTGGGTACATGGTGCGAGTATCAGAATATGCGGTTTAAGGTGTTTTCACCTCAGAATATCAAGAAGAGCGGCACACGTAACATTGAATATACTATTTCTTTCGGGCAAGACGATGAATTTATGGGACTTTACAAATTCCGTAACTCAGTCGATAAACGCTTGAAATGGTCGATGTGTGCCACTCCAATGGAGTTTATACAAGAGATTGTCAGAAACCTCAATGAGAAAGAGGGTGCTGATAATTGGTCAGTCGGTCAGTGTATCGAAGCCAACGAGCAAACCATCGAGTTCAACCATACCTATATTGATGCAGCCTTGCAGTCAATAGCCGATACCTTTGAAACGGAATGGGAAATCGTAAATAAGAAGATTTCACTTCATAAGGTGGAATACTTCAAGGATGACCCTCTCCCACTTTCATACGGTAAGGGTAACGGATTTATCCCAGGCTTGGGAAGAACCTCACAGAGTGACGAAATGCCTATCAAAAGGCTCTATGTGCAAGGTGGAGAGGATAATATCGACCGCTCGAAATATGGCTCTCAGTATCTGCTTTTGCCTAAGTCTCAAACTCTCGAATATGAGGGCAGGACTTACAAGACGGATGCGGACGGTCTATATATTGAGCGTGTGGATAAGATTTCGGATGCAGTCAAGGAAGACTCCCTCGATTGCGATGAGTTCTATCCATCAAGAATAGGTATCGTGTCAAAGGTGGAGATTATAAATGAGGATAAGAATTTCTATGACATTATAGACAATAACATCCCATCCGATTTGAATTACAATGACTACATCATTGCAGGAGAAACCCCTACGCTCATATTCCAATCTGGAATGCTTGCAGGAAGAGAATTTGAGTTCAAGTATAAGCACGCAGAGCGTAGGTTTGAGTTAGTGCCTATGGAAGAGGACGGTCAGACTTTTCCAAGCAAGGACTTTCCTATAAATAGTCTCGACACTTATGCCGTCTTTGGCATCATGCTCCCTCAGTCCTATATTTGCGACAATACTCAAAAGGTAGGCGCATCATGGGATATGTTTAGGGAAGCGGTCAAGTATATGTATGAGCATGAGGAACAGAAATTCACGTTTACAGGAACTTTGCAAGGTCTATGGTCAAAGCGTAATTGGTTACGTGTGGGCGGTCGTTTGAAAGTTGGTGGATATATTCTATTCTCTGATACGCAATTCGCCAAGGATGGTGTATCTATACGTATCACAGGCATCAAGGATTATTTGAGTTCGCCTTACTCCCCTACGATTGAGCTTTCAAGTTCAGTATCGGGCAGTTCCGTTGCTTCTGACCTCAAAAAGATAGACAATACAGAAGTTGTCATTGATGATACCAAAAAGGACATCATGCAGTACACAAAGAGACGATTTAGGGATGCAAAGGAAACAATATCAATGCTCAATGACTCCCTATTGAATTTCTCTCAGTCCGTCAGTCCTATCACGGTGCAGACAATGGCGATGCTCGTAGGTGATGAGAGTCTGCAATTTCGATTTGTTGAGAGTAAATCAAAACTCTCTCCTATTGAGTTCCTAATCACCTATGACAATGCGGTAAAGCAGCTACATTGCCCACATGGTTATTTGCAACACATGACCCTCGGCATATCGACCATATCAAGCATTCATGCGGATAGTGAGTATAAGGTTTGGGAAGTTGCAGAGTATCTTTCTCCTGTGCTTGATGATGATAGCAAGAAATACTACCTTTATGCCAAAGTAAGCCGTACAGACACCAACGCAAAGGGCGAGTTTACACTCTCAGAAACTGCTATTGATATGGATGCGGTGGACGGATATTATTATCTTTTGGTCGGCATCCTCAATAGTGCCTATGAGGATGAACGTAGCTATGTCAATTTGTATGGCTTCACTGAGATACTTCCATCTCGTATCACTACCGATAAGGTGGTTAGTGCAGATGGTAAGAGTTGGCTCGACTTGAATACAGGAGCGATGAAACTTGGTGATAAGTTATCTTATGTCGATGATGTTTTATATCTTGATTTCCTTTTTGTTAATGGTGCGCATATTGGTGATTGGCGTATCAAAGATGGAAAAATTGTATCGACACTTGAACAAGGTAATGTAATCACTTTGGATGCTCTAAGAGGTCTCATCTCTTTGGAGACGAATACAAATGGCGGTGAGTATAATCTCGGCAGTAATAGTTATGGGTCTAAGATTTCTTTGAGCTTGGATAATGGAACTATTGAGGTTAGGGCTAAAAATTCTCCATCATATTCAACAGGTACTGCTTATATGTCACCAACAGGCATATTCGCAAATCTTGCTGAAACAGATGGTATGCCATCGTCATCTGGATATACACAAAGAGGGGCTATCGTTGGTTTGGGTTTTGCAAATCTTAATAAAAGAGATTGGTCTATGAATGAAGATGAAAGCCTTGTGGCTGGAGTCTATGGACGAGCAACAAACGATGGTACTGCTCCTGCTTATGGTGGTTTCTTCTACAATCTTAAAGCATGTGGCTTTGCAAAAAGTACATTCTATTTCACGGATAGTAAAGACGGATATTCTTTATCCAAGACACAGACAACGGTTATCGGACTTATTAACAAGGATAAAACAAACACTATATATCTCCCATCAAATGCCTATGAGGGTATGGAAGTAGAGTTTATCCAAATGGGGCAAGGAGTCACACGAATAGATACAAAAGACGGAACACATATCTACGATGATGACTCTGAAAATGAATACTATGATTGCCCATGTGGATGGGTCACGGTATGCCGCAGAGTTACATATTCAATAAACAAGGTGAATTATGACATTTGGGCAGTTCACCAATATCACTTTAAGTAATTAGGACTATGCAAGTATTTGGATATATAGAAAATGGCATCCTCTTTACAAAAGAGATTGAGCCAATCATTACAAAACGTAAAATTGCAGATGATATAATTGAAACTATTACCATTTCAGAAGAAGAACAAATCGCAAATCTACCATCTGAATGGAAAAAGGTTGACGATATAGATACATCTAAAATTAAAACGGATGATGGTTATATAATTCGTGTTACTCCATTTGATAATGGAGATAGCATATCTTACAAATATGAAAAGGTGATTGATACTCAAAAGAAAAAGAAAGAAATTGCCACATTAAAGCAACAACTTTCTGATACAGATTATCAAGTAACTAAATGTTATGAGGCTACGCTTATCGGTGAAACATTACCCTATGATATTGTCACCTTGCATAAAGAAAGGCAGTCAATCAGAGAAAAAATCAATGAATTGGAAGCCGATTTGTTAGAAATTCTAAATATTAGTGCTTAATACGCACTAATATTTGTATTTTTGTAGCCAATTATAAATTATTAAGGTATGAAAAAGATATTGGAATGGCTCAAATTGAGCAACCGATGGAAACATCTCATCGGTGGAGTCTGCATCGGTTTAGGTGCAGATGGCGACTATTGCGCCGCCTATGCAGGATTAGGTGTGGCGGCATCCCTCGAACTCAAAGATAAACTTTGGGGCGGTGAATGGGATTGGATAGACTTCGGGCTGACTATGGCAGGAGTGGGTATCGGACGAATAATCAGAATAGCCCTATGAATGATGTGCAGAATGTAACCGCAATCGCAAAGGGAGTTAGTGATTACGGAATGATGGCGATAACCGCTGCTTTCTTCCTGTTACTCTCTGCTGCCATGATGGTAGCAATATTCAAGTGGTTCAAGTCGATAATCTCTGATATGATGCAGGACAACAAGGACGGTTTGAAAGCATTGATGACAGAAACCCATCTCCAGAACGATATGCTCCAAGACATATCAGAGGGGTTGAAGACAGAGACGATGCTCCGCATCCGAAACCTCACAGGATTTGCTTTCGACCTATCCATTGAGCAAGTTTGCCGATTGATTAAGAGAGTCCGAACAGAGAACCACATCATCGACCATGAAGCGACCGCAGCAAAGATACGAAAGTCTCTTCAAGTCATACACGATGACCGTAAGAGTAGATTTGACCCCTTTACGTTTCGTGGGAAACCTCTATCAGACTTTTGCGCATCCGAATGGGTTGAGGACGTGGCGAAAGTGGTTGAGGGCGAAATCTACAATGAGGATGGGGCGAACAATGCCAGAGCATACACAAACGTAAAGCTCGCATACGACAACATCAAGACGGATTTCTATCAGAGACTTAACTCATAAAAACGAAAATACAATTTTTCGGAAAAATTATATACAAAAAATCAATCAAAATATATAATGATGAAAATTCTTATAGACAATGGGCATGGTGTCAATACATCGGGCAAGCAATCCCCCGATGGCAGACTCAGAGAATATGCCTATGCAAGAGAGATTGCTAAGAGAGTGGAAAACTGCTTTAAGTGTCGTGGATATGATGCTGAGCGTATCGTGACAGAGGAAGAGGATGTTTCTCTATCCATTCGTTGCAAGAGAGTGAATGACATTTGCCGTAAGCTCGGCTCAAAGAATGTGATGGTACTCTCAATCCATAACAATGCAGCAGGAGGTGATGGAAAATGGCATGATGCAAGAGGTTTCTCTGCTCATGTGGGTTTGAACGCATCCGCTCGTAGTAAGAAGTTGGCTGCTTTCCTTTGGGATGAAGCTATCAATCTCGACTTAAAGGGCAATCGTGCAGTACCAAAAGAGAAGTACATCGCACAGAACCTCGCTATATGCCGTGATACTCTTTGCGCAGCCGTGTTGACTGAAAACCTATTCCAAGACAACAAGGATGATGTGGATTTCCTTTTGTCAGAAGAGGGAAAGCAAAAAATCACAGAGTTGCACGTTAATGCAATAATCACTTACATAAAATCTTTGTAACATGAGACATCTTTCAATCGTATCATTGTTGATGGTCATCATCATCTCTCTGATTGGATGCAAGACATCAAAACAAGACCGCCCCCCAACTTTCGTAAAGGATAGCACAAATATCAAGGTCATTTATCGGACTGAATGGAAAACCGATACCGTGTTCTTCAATGTGCCAGCACAAAAGGCAGAGAGAACCGTGAAAGATAGTACGAGCTTTCTTGAAAATGACTTTGCATCATCCTTGGCTCGTATCAATCCAGACGGTTCGCTATTCCATACATTGAACACGAAACCGCAGGAGAAACCAATCCCGACAAAGACACCTATAAATTATAAGGATAGTATTGTCTATAAGGATAAGGCGGTCAAAGTTCCATATCCTGTGGCGAGAGAACTGACAAAATGGGAAAAGACTTGCAAAAACGGTTTCCCGATAATCCTTTCATTGCTAATTCTCTCTATTGGGTGGATTTTTAGAAAACCTTTGTTAAATATCATTCGTAGGTTCATCTAATCTCAAATATTTTGCCTACCTTTGCGCCCATACTGATGTTGTTTTCATCAGTTGCGTTGAAAGCCCTCTCTCCATGTCAAAATGGCAGAGAGGGTAAATTTTGTTACTACTTTGTTACTCGCAGCATAATAGTACATATAAAAAGTATTGGTTTACAATAAATTAAGTATCTTGCCTTATTTTCTGCATCGGAAAGTAAGTCGTGATAAACAACGATTAATATCGACAACAAATGATAGTTAAGGTGCTCAAAATGAGCACCTTTCTTTTTAGCCTTACTATTGGTTATAATCAATGGTAAGGCTTTTTTAGCACCTTTTTGTACCGCTCTTGTACCTCCACTTTTCAAAAGTAATAATTTGAGACTCCATTTTTGGCAAATGAGTGCAAGATTTCTCAACAATTCTACAATTCTTAAGAACACAGCGTAGCTCATTTACATTGGAGCCAATAATAGACTTCAATGTTTCCGAATCAATAGCATTATAGCACTTAAACTGGTCTATTATAACCCAAAATGTATTACGATATGCCCATTCTAACCTTTTGTATTCATCAACAACATCCACTGGACTTAATTTCTTGAAGAATCTTGCCACTATACTATAATATTCAGATGTTTTAGACTTTATCATTTCAAAATCTTCTAAACACTCTGTTTTGGAAACAACATTTTCAAATAACTTTCGAATGTGCCATAATTCAATAATTCCATTAATTTCTGAAGGCGCACATTTTTCGTATTCGCAATACACGCACTTCTGCCAAATTTAAGTTTGGACCTATAGATAAGTCCGTATTCGAAAAATAACATACTCTATCCATAATTTCATTCTTTACGTAACACAATTTTCTTAAAATGGCATTTTCACATAACCACCAATATCTTCATTTACCATGAAGTTATTTTGCAGTTTATGCAAATCCTCAATATGACTTATGAGATTATCATAACTATCAAGATTCTCTATTTCCTCACGCCTTGCTTTGCTCAACTGGCAAAAGTCTTCCTCTTGTTCAAGTCCAGCAAATCGACGTCCACATAGATTGGCTGCAATACCTGTTGTGGAACTTCCACTGAATGGGTCAAGAATCCAATCTCCTTGATTGGTTGAAGCAAGAATCATCCGAACAAGAAGGCGTAAGGGCTTTTGTGTAGGATGCTTACCGCAAGTCTTTTCCCAACGACCGATAGCTGGCATTCGCCACACATCCGTCATTTGCTTACCTCCATTCAAATCTTTCATCATCTCGTAGTTGAACTTGTGAGGTACTTTCTGCATCTTTCTTGCCCAAATAACAAACTCAGTAGAGTATTTGAAATATCGGCAGGAGATGTTGACTGGAGGATTCGTTTTCTCCCATGTAATTACATTCAGAATCTTATATCCAAGTTCCGTAAGACAGTTAGCCACGGAAAAGATATTGTGATATGTGCCACTTATCCATATTGTACCGTTGTCTTTCAACTTGTCACGGCATAAGCGTAGCCATTCCATGTTGAACGCCATCACGTCATCTTGCGACTTACCTTTATCCCACTCACCTTTATCCACACACACGACCTTACCGCTCTGCAACGATATTCCACCGTTGGAGAGGAAATAAGGAGGGTCGGCAAATATCATGTCGAACTTGAAATCAAACT